>Ga0136644_10002481_pt1 | contig 14135 bp, 10 predicted proteins | sample C_130820_EF_Meta_FD_94780 | JGI IMG/M metagenome (GOLD analysis project Ga0136644, IMG submission 94780) | Freshwater microbial communities from Lake Croche, Canada to study carbon cycling - C_130820_EF_MetaG (v2) (version 2) | ecosystem: Environmental > Aquatic > Freshwater > Lake | place... | reverse complement strand
GATCACATGTTATAAGGGCCATTAATTCAAATCCCAATCAAGTCACCGTTAGATTTTCTTTTTCCAAACACAATACTAAGGAAGAAATAGACCATGTTGTGGCCAAGCTTCAAGAAATGATTTAGACCTATTCATCGGTTCAAACCACATAAAAAAACAACATGAAAAAAATAACATTACTTCTTGCTTTTTGCAGCATCATTTTCCTTTTTGAAGCTTGCAAATCTTCCTCCATGTCTGTGATTGGTTTTTGGGTAAAAAAAGATACTGAAGTATTAGGAAAAAAACGCAGTTTGTTTATCATGGTATTGGCGCAAGACTTAAATGCAAGAAATATATTAGAAACCGATTTAAAAGCAGCAGCTGAAAAAAGAGGCCTTAAAACCATTACCAGTATTGAAGCATTGGGGCCAATGAATGTGGGCAAAAATTTTCCTGTTGAAGCAATTCTAGCTAAAATCAAGGAACTAAATTTAGAAACCATTTTCACAGTAGCTGTTAGAGACATCAGAACAGAAAGCCATTATGTGAAAGCTTCTGAATCTTTTTATAACCCAGTAAGCAATTATGGTTATTATGGTAATTTTGGTTCCTATTATGGAAATTACTGGGGATCTGGACTTGGTATGATGGGTCCAGGAGTTGTCATGAGTACAGGCATGTCTAGTTATAACCCAGGTTATACGGTAGAAAAGAAGACCATTTACCTAGAAAGCAATTTATATGATACGCAGAGTCAAGAATTGCTGATGTCTATTCAAACAAAAGCCATTGACCCAGAAAGTATTGCAAAAGCTAGCAAGAAATTTACAACGGAAATGGTAAAAGAACTAGATACAGAAATCAAACTCAGGAAATAAACTGTATACCTATTTTAATATTTATAATTCAAGGCAGCTACTTTGTCAGCTGCTTTGTCTTTTTAAAAACTGATTAGATGAAAACCCCTTTTATTTTATTTTTTGCCCTTTGCATGACACAGATACTATATGGCCAAGATCAAATTTTTAAAAAAGATGGCAATAAGATAATCTGTAAAATCAAAGAAATTGGCCTTTCAGAAGTCAAATATTATAACCATGATAATTTACAAGGCCCATTGTATAGCATTTCAAAGGAACAGGTTCATATGATTGTTTTTGAAAATGGGAAAAAGGAAGTTTTCAATGTAAATGAAGATTTGAAAAACAAAGACAATTACCCGGGCCAATTAACAAAAGCCATTAAGCTCAATTTCTTATCCCCTTTAATTGGCTATTCAGAATTCAGTTTTGAGAAACTAAATGCTGTTGGAAAATCTTATGAAATTAGTCTAGGTATTATAGGATTAGGAAAAAACAACCTTTTGGATTATAGTTATGCCACAAGTATCAATGAGACTAAGAAAAATCAATTTGGTGTTTTTGTGAGTGGCGGTTACAAATTTAGTAAATTGCCTGACTTCTTATTTGGTAGAACACGCTTTACACATGTTATGCAGGGGGCTTATATTAAGCCCGTTCTTTACCTAGGAACTTATAGTGAAAATAGAGTTGCCTATAAAGCAAGTAGCCAATACACAATAGAAAAACAACAGGTCAATTTTGGTGCGTTGCATTTGGAATTTGGAAAGCAATGGGTTTTTAATGATAAGGTTTTACTAGATGGTTTTTGGGGCATTGGATATGGATTTGACAATAAATTGGAAAGCAATAGTTATACCAATAGCAATACTTCAACTGCCTATAATTATGCCAATACCAGATTGGGAAATAGCCCTGGACTCTCCTTTTCATTTGGTGTCAAGTTGGGTATATTAGTAAAATAAATATAATTAAGCGGCTGTTAATCTCAGTAAACTATTGATTAAAAAAGCTGACCTTCGAATTCCGATATAAGTCTATTGTTTTACTAGGAAATACATTTGAGCTTGTACCTAATTTGTAATTTTAAGTATGCAACAAATACTTGATCTTATTGGTAATACTCCATTGGTAGCGCTCAAACAAATTACCGTGAACCCCAATGTCACTATTTATGGCAAGCTAGAGGGGAATAATCCCGGAGGTAGCGTAAAAGACAGGGCTGCCTATGGCATGATTAAAGGCGCCATTGATTGGGGTGAAATTAAAGAAGGTATAACACTGATAGAAGCAACTAGTGGCAATACGGGCATTGCACTGGCCATGATTGCTAGTTTATTTAAAGTGCCAATAGAACTGGTAATGCCGGAAGATGCCACTAGAGAACGCGTTTTAACTATGCAAGCATTTGGTGCAAAAGTGGTTTTAACGCCAAAAGAAGGTTCTATGGAAGCTGCTATTGACTATGCTAATGAGCAAAAAGAAAAGGGGGGATACCTAATCTTAAATCAATTTGGCAATCAAGATAATCCTGGAATTCATTATGCCACTACCGGACCAGAAATCTGGAGAGACACCAACCATCGAGTCACCCATTTTGTTTCTTCCATGGGTACTACCGGCACCATTATGGGGGTATCCAAATATCTAAAGGAACAAAATCCTGATATTCAAATTGTAGGATGCCAACCAACAACTGGTTCAAAAATTCCGGGGATCCGCAAATGGCCAGAAGCCTATCTACCAACAATTTTTAATAAAAACAGGGTAGATAGCATCATAGAAATTGATGAAAAAGATGCCAGAACCATGAGTAAAAGATTAGCCAAAGAAGAAGCCATTTTTAGTTGTATGAGCAGTGGCGGAGCTGTTCACGCCGCCATTGAATTATCAAAAGAATTAACGCAAGGGGTTATTGTTTGCATTATTTGTGACAGAGGTGATAGGTACTTGTCTTCTGATTTGTTTGATTAAATGTTAAAGCAAAAAAGGAGCGCAAGACTATTGATAGTCTTGCTCCTCATCTTCTGCACCTAAATTAAATTGTCCAAGATTCATCATACTTCCTATTAAATCTTTGAACTCAATCTTCCCGTCAATATTTTTTTTGCTAATCATAGAATAAGCAGCCAATCCATGTAATACAAATTCCATTAATAAGGCATTTTCGGATTCACTTGCATGTGGAAAGTGTTTTTTTACAATCCCAAACAAACCATCTACTTGATACAAAGCAGCAATTTTGGCATCGTCTTTCATATCAAGTAAAAGGTCTAAATGATTGCCTCCATCAAACCATCTGATGATGGATTTATAGGGATTCTCAGGTTCTTTTTCCTCAGCAGATTTTTTACCTGTACCACGTTTCTTTTTTAAGTGATCAGGATTGGGAAAATATTGTACAAACTGAGTTCTAATAGATTTATCCAATAACTGAACTGCCACTTGATAAGGCCCTTCTTGTTCCCCTTCATAAACCAATTCAATCTTTCCTGTTATTGCAGGAATAATTCCTTGTAAATCTGAGATCCATACTTGTGTATGATCTTCGCCATGTATAATAGCCCTTCTCTCTGCAGCACTAATGGCATTTTCATAAGCCGCAATGGTTAACCTAGCACTGACACCACTTTTCTTGTCTACATATTCATTATTTCTAGCTTCAAAAGCTATTTGTTCAACTAACCTTTTCAGCAAATCACTAACGCTTACTCTTTGGGCTTGAATGGGTAGCAAATTTGCCTCCTGTTCCGTGATAGCCAAGGAGGTTTCAATGGTTTTTGGATAATGGGTTAATATTTGACTTTCAATCCTATCTTTCAAGGGAGTAACAATGCTGCCGCGATTGGTATAGTCTTCAGGATTAGCCGTAAATACAAATAAAATATCCAATGGCATCCTTAATTTAAACCCGCGAATTTGAATGTCTCCTTCTTGCAAAATATTGAAAAGCGCCACTTGAATTCTGGCTTGCAAATCAGGCAATTCATTGATTACGAAAATCCCCCTGTTACTTCTAGGAATAATCCCATAGTGAATCACTTCTTCATCAGAAAAACTCAGTTTAAGATTGGCCGCTTTTATGGGATCGATGTCTCCAATTAAGTCTGCCACACTTACGTCTGGTGTAGCCAATTTTTCTCCATAGCGTTCATGTCTGTTTACCCAATGTATAGGTGTATCATCTCCCAATTTGGCAATCAGGTCACGAGAATATTTGCTCAAGGGATGCAAGGGGTCATCATTGACTTCTGAACCAGCAATAGTTGGCACCCACTCGTCTAAGAGTTCTACCATTTGTCTGGCCATTCTTGTCTTAGCTTGCCCCCTGAGACCTAGATATAGTATATTATGTCTACTCAATAAAGCCCTTTCAGTATCTGGAATTACCGTGTCTTCATATCCCATAATACCTTCAAAAGGATTTTCTTTTGATTGCATTTTCAAAATCAGGTTCTCCCTAATTTCTTCTTTTACGGTTTTAGTCTGGTAACCACTCTTTATCAATTCGCCTAAAGTCTGTATGTTTTGCTTGCTCATTTGCTACTGTTAATAAACGGTTTTATTTTTTCCACTCTCAAAATCCTTAAACAAAAAGGCCCCCAATTTATCCAAAGATGCAAAGAAAGCCTTGCCATGATTGGTTTCTGTGAACTCCTGAACAAAGCTCTGGAGATAAGGATCAGAAGCAATCATAAAAGTAGTGATAGGTATTTTTAATTTTTTGCATTGGGCAGCTAGGTTAATACATCTATTCACCACTTTTCTATCCAAGCCAAAACTATTCTTATAATATTTTTTTCCAATTTTCAAACAGGTGGGTTTACCATCAGTTATCATGAAAATCTGTTTATTGGGATTCTTTTGTTTACGCAATAAATCCATGGCCAATTCTAAACCCGCAACTGTGTTGGTATGATAAGGACCTACTTGTAAATAAGGCAGGTCTTTGATTTCAATACTCCAAGCATCGTTTCCAAATACAACAATGTCTAGCGTGTCTTTGGGATATCTGGTAGTGATTAACTCACTCAAAGCCATGGCCACTTTTTTGGCAGGCGTAATCCTATCCTCTCCATATAAAATCATGGAATGAGAAATATCAATCATCAAGACGGTAGATGTTTGAGTTTTAAAATCTGACTCTCGAATCTGCAAATCATCTTCCCGCATGGAAAAGCTTTCAACCCCATGGTTAATCTGGGCATTTCTAATACTTTCTGTAAAATCTATTTGTTCTAAAGAATCTCCAAATTGAAATGGTCTTGTATCCGGATTTAACTCATCACCCCTACCCTGTTTATTGGTTTGGTGGCTTCCTTGTTTTGATTTTTTAAGTTTCCCAAAAATCTCTTCCAAGCTTTTTTTACGGATAGTTTGCTCTGATTTGCCAGTAATTTTAAAACTTCCATCCTGAGGATTTTCTTTGAGATAACCGTTTTCTTTAAGATCCTCTATAAAATCACCCATGCCATAATCTTTGTCCGTTAAATGATACTGTCTGTCAAGTTCATTTAACCATGACAGGGCTTCTGTAGCATCCCCATTGGTATGCGTAAGCAATTGCGTAAATATGTCTAGCAATTGCTCAAACTTGGTGCCTGCACCTTGATTGGGTTGAAACTGAAGAAAACGATGTCCGATCATAATGGGAATCTACAAAAGAATTGGAAATTACTGTAAGGTATAACAAGGAATTAAAGAATAAGTTCTAAAAAAAGATGCCCGGACTTTTATCCAGGCATCTAGTGTTATCATGTATTTTCTTTTTTGAATTTTGACTTATTTAAAAAATCTACTTTTTTTGAATCTTGACTTTTGACTTTTGACTTTTGACTTTTGACTTTTGACTTTTGACTTATTACTTGTTTACCGAATCAGCAGCCATCATCTTTCCTGGAATTTGAATCCTAGGATTATAAATATTCTGAATCTGCTCTAAGCCTTGTAAATAGCTTTCTGCCATTCTTTTTTCATCGGCCATTTGTTCTACTTTATCGCCGGTTAGGCCATTGTAAAACTTCACTTGCTGTTGTAAGTCTTTTTTAACAGACGCGGACACCTTTGCAGCTAATGTAGTATCTCCCGCCATCAAACAAGCTTCTAAGAACAATAAGGAGTTCTTATTATGCATGTTCCCACGGCTAACCATTCCATAAGAGAAGTTTTCATCCAACATCATTTTGTCTACCAATTGCAAGGCTTTTTTAGCTTCTTCTTTTCTGTTTTTGGCAGAAAGATCAATAGCTAGTTCCGCATACGCATTGCGGATAGTATTTAGGTGTCTACGATTTTCTTCGTCAAAGTAAACGCCTTTCACGTTGGCATTACCAAAGGCAAAATTATTTAATGCCTTAGATAACATCCAGTCAGTATTCACCCTACTATTTTGAACAGGCACCAAACGGAAACTCAATCCATCCCTTCTTAAAAATTGGTCAAATCCTAGATCAACCCCAGGATTGGTGAAATAAATAGGACGCTTCCATTTATTGGCGGCAATGATATTTAATACCGCAAGGTCATTCTTCATTAATGAACCCTTTGGTATATCAAAACGCATTTCTCCAACAATGCTATCTGTAGCATTGGCTACTTTATTTTTCAGTACAAAATCCTTGTCAACAGGTACAGCAAATTTTCTAACTGGGAAACTGTTCAAAGGCTCTGAACCACGGCTATTGTCTAATTTGTCTGCGTCGTCACTACCCACATAATTCTTCATAACGTCATATAGGTCATAACAACGGTTTTCTGGAATATTGGGTCTTGGTGAATAAACAATATAGTCACGCTTTCCGGCTTCAATTTGTTCAGGAGACCAGATGACGTCTATGCTATCGCTCTGGTTTACTTTGTATCTTAATTGGTTAATATACCAGTCAATACCCAAAAGACTGTAGTTGATGACACGTATATCGGGTCTTATACCCTCTACTTCCTGGGCATACCAAAGCGGATAGGTATCATTATCTCCAAAAGAAAAAAGAATTGCATTGGATGCACAACTTTCCAGATAATCCTTTGCAAGGTCTCTAGAAAGTACCTTTTGACTTCGGTCATGATCATCCCATTCTTGCTGTGCCATCAGCGTAGGTACTGCAAAAAAGCAAATTACTGTAGCAGCAATAGCGGCAACTTGTTGTGAGATTTTGGAAGCAAACCAGTCACGCACTTTTAATACACCCAGTCCTATCCAAACTGCAAATGCATAGAAGGATCCTACATAAGCATAGTCACGTTCACGAGGCTGGTAACCTGCTTGGTTCAAATAAATCACAATGGCAAATCCTGTAAAGAAGAACATTAAGAAGTTCACTACTCCATCATCACCACGTTTTTTGAATTGATAAAACAGTCCAATTAATCCAAGGATAAAGGGTAGTAAGAATAGTTTGTTATTGGCTTTATTATGCTTCAAACTATCTGGCATCAAAGACTGATCACCATAAAGCATATTATCAATCAATGGAATACCAGTTATCCAGTTACCATCACGAATATTACCAAGGAACATTCCCTGAACATCATTTTGTTTACCAGAGAAATTCCACATAAAATATCGGAAATACATCCAATAGAATTGATAGCCTACCAAAAACTTCACATTATCCCCTTGGGTAGGAGAACGATCATATCCTCCTTCTTTTAATCGATTAATATTTAAGAAATAGGCATAATAGTCAGCATGGTTCTGATCATTACTAGCATCCCAAACCCTTGGGAACACCATTTTATCTTCTGCTTGATACAGGTATTTTCTATCAGGTCCAATTTCAATGTATTTGTCACGGGCTTTCTCATATTTCATAGAACCGTTTTTCACATCAACTGGTTGGGCATTAAATTTTTGACCATAGACCAAAGGAAAATCACCATATTGTTCCCTTCCTAAATAACCCACCAAACTCATGGGATTGTCTACATTGTACATATCAACAGAAGGGTTGGCATTACTTCTAATCATGGTAGTAACATAGGTGCTATAACCAATGAGCATAAAGGCTAAAGACCAAAGGCTGATGCGCAAATAAGCCCAGTTTTTCTTGGCGGCATAATTCAATCCATAACCTATTACCACCGCCAATAAGATAAAGAAGGTAATAAATCCGCTAAAGAATGGCAGTCCCATTCCGTTTACAAACCAACGGTCAAAACTACCTGCCAGCTTAACGGTATATTGAATCACACCTACTTGCACAATTCCAGTAATGGCACATCCAATGACAAAGAATATATAGATTCCACCATAATGTGCTTTTTGGTCTTTTTTCCAATTTTCTACCAAGAACAATAGTCCAATTGCAGCCAAGGTTCCAAAAATCATTAACCCACTTAAAGTTGCATCCATTGGTAACCCACGGTCTTCGTTTACTTCTCCGTTAGCAGCAATCAATGCACCTACAAAGGCCAAAGCTCCGCCAATGGCGATGATGCGCAAAAACCACTTGCGTAAATTGGTATAATTAAAACTGTCTTTCTTTTTAAAATAATAGACCATTACAATGGCGGGGATGGTCAATAGGTTTAATAAGTGAACCCCAATGGATAATCCCATCATAAAAAAGATAAAGACAATCCATTTATCAGCACCCTCTTCTTCAGCGTGGTTCTCCCATTTAAGAATGGCCCAGAATACAATAGCTGTAAAAAAACTAGATAAAGCATATACTTCACCTTCAACAGCACTGTACCAAAAAGAATCAGAGAAAGTATAGGCTAATGCACCTACCACACCAGCACCCATAATAGACCAGATTTGGTAGCCGTTTAAAGTATCGCTGGTTTTAACCATCACAATTTTGCGTGCAAAATGGGTGATGGTCCAAAACAAAAATAAAATAGTAAACCCACTTGCCAGGGCACTCATCACATTCACCGCTTTTGCTGCGGTCAGTGGATTGTCTCCAAAAAGAACAATGAAGACTCGGCCTAAGATAACAAATAAAGGTGCTCCTGGAGGGTGCGGAATCTGCAGTTTGAAGCAACTGCTGACAAATTCACCACAATCCCAGAAGCTTCCACCTGCTTCAGCAGTCATGATATACACGGTACAGGCTACAAAAGCCACTACCCAACCAACAATGTTATTGATCCGATTAAATTGCATACGGTTTTGGTTTTTTAAGACTGGCAAACATACCTTAATAATCCTAAAATGGAAAAACTGACTCCCTGTTTTATGATATTTAAGAAAATCTTAGAGCTTGGCGGGAAACAAGTTGCCATTATTGACAATTACAGACCCATTCCTGCCCCAAATCAATACAGGTAACAACCGTTACTTCGCCCCCGCAGGGCGCAAAAATAACCCTTACCCTTTGTTGGTCTGATGTAAGTCCTTCAACGGCGTATTTTTTCTGACAATCGGCTACTTGTAGGGAACTTTTCTTATAATTAATGGTTCCATTGAGCAAGATCTCCTGAATTTCCTTCTCAGAAATATGCCTACATTCCATTCTACACTTGGCGTGTTTGGAATAATTTATTTTAGCCGGCTTCCTATTTAAACCTCTAGGTTCAGCAGCCAGAGCAGGTTTGGAGCTGGTTGTTTTTCTAGTAGTATGCGTTGTATTGGGGTCTTGTTTAGGCTTGGGAGACTCTTGACATTTTTTCAGTCCAAAACTAAGTAGGGCTAAAAAAACCAATCCTATATAAGGTGCCGCTTTTTTAAAATTCATGGTTAGAACGGGTTGAAGCAGCCAATTTACATCATTTTGAGTTTAGGGTATTATCTTTGCGGGTCTATGGAAAAGAAGCGTTCGGTGGCCTTTCACACCCTTGGGTGCAAATTGAATTTCTCCGAGACCTCCACCCTTTCTAGATTAATGGAAAATGGCGGTTTTGAGAAAAGGGACTTTTTTGAAGACCGGGCCGATGTGTATGTAATCAATACTTGCTCCGTAACAGACAATGCTGACAAGGAATGCAGGCAATTGGTACGCAGGATTCAGCGCAAATCTCCTGAAAGTTTTGTAGTCATTACGGGTTGTTATGCCCAGTTGAAACCACAGGAAATTGCAGACATTCCAGGGGTTGATTTGGTGCTGGGTGCAGGTGAGAAGTTTAATATCATTCAACATATAAGTGAATTGACCAAGGGAGATTCTGGCAAAGTTTGCTCTTGCGATATTGAAGAAGTTACTGGATTCAATGCTTCTTTCTCCATGAATGACCGCACCCGTTCCTTTTTGAAAGTACAGGACGGTTGTGATTATAATTGTAGCTTTTGTACCATACCTATGGCAAGGGGTAAGAGCCGGAGCGATAATGTTGCCAATGTGGTTGCTAATGCACAGCAATTGGCAGCAGATGGGGTAAAAGAAATTGTATTAACCGGCGTGAACTTAGGAGATTTTGGTAAAGGGCCTAATGGCGATTTTAAATATGAGGAAAACTTTGAAACCCTGATTCGCGCTTTGGATGAAGTTGAAGGGATTGAACGATATAGGATTTCTTCTATAGAGCCAAACCTACTCACCAATAGTATTATTGACTGGGTAGGGGAGAGTAAAAAATTTATGCCCCATTTTCATATTCCCTTGCAAAGCGGCAGCAATGAAATATTGAAACTAATGCGTAGAAGGTATAAAAGAGAATTGTATCAAGAACGAGTTGAGAGAATCAAGGAGCGCATGCCCCATTGTTCTATTGGGGTGGATGTAATTGTTGGATTCCCAGGAGAAACAAATGCCCATTTTCAGGAAACCTTTGATTTCTTACATGCTTTAGACGTTTCTTATTTACACGTATTTACCTATTCAGAAAGGGACCAAACTAAGGCACTGGAAATTGAACCTGTAATTCCAATTTCAATTCGTAATGAGCGTAATAAAGTTTTACGCAACCTTTCCTATCAAAAACTACAATATTTTACTCAGGAACATTTTCAGAGTAGCCGGAAAGTATTGTTTGAGAAATTTGAAAAAAACGGCATGATGGAGGGTTATACAGATAACTATTTACGGATTACCACTCCCTTCCACAAAGAATGGGCCAACCAGGTTTTGGATTGGACCATTCAATAATTAATACATGGGTTCCAAATATTCAGCAGGAAATTCTACCACCATTACCTGACCTAAACTTTCTAGTTTGACAAATATTTTCTTTTTGGTATTCTTTAAAACCGTGCCTTCTTTTCCCATGAATACGCCATGCTTTACACAAACCTTGGTTGATTCTTCAAATCCTTCCTTGGCAATTAAGGAAATAATGGCTTCTTTTTCAGATAAATAATGTTTGATCATATTGATCTCTTCATCCCGAATAACAGCAGGTTTACCCACATAATGAACAAAGTTGAGAATACCGTCTACACTCAAAACTTTTATTTTGTTTATTAAATTGATTCGAACAAAAATATAGGACTTGAACAAAGGTTCCTCTACCACTTTCTTTCTGTCGCTCCATTGACGTTCTATCCTATTCAAGGGGCACCAAGACTCTATTCCGCGTTTAATCAAAACCGAGTCTATTTTTTTCTCCCACCTTGGTTTAGTGTACAAGGCATACCAATGCATATCATTTTCCATCTGCCATCAATCGTTTGGAACTATTCAATTATTTTAAAACAGTTGCTGCCTCAGGATGAATAAGACTACTTACCATCTTAACTGTTTCGTCTACATACATATCCGTTTTGATAGATTTTAACCAAGCCTGATAACGTTCTCCCTTTACTTTATCTGGATTATTGTAGAACTTATCATTATCTACTTTCATGGCTGCAACAGCCATTTCGTCCTTGATTTTCAAAAGAGAATTATTCTGACTAACAGTTGCTTTTATTTGTTTTTGCATGTCTTTGTATTTTTGCAAATTCAAACTCACAGGCAATTCTGCATTTTTGCTCAACCAAGCTAAATTATCGCGTAGCAGATTCAAAGATTTATTCTGGCCAATCTTATCATTTTCGCTTTTTACAACTGAAGTAAAATCTGCATTGTTCCAAGTATTAAAAGGAACTTTGGTAATTTCATCCCAGGGCAAAGATGCTGTATTGTCTTTTTCACGAATTTTATAGAACTCATAAGCATCAGGTAAAACAACATCTGGTGTAACTCCTTTTAATTGAACAGAACCACCATTGATTCTATAATATTTCTGGAAAGTCAATTTTACGGCACCATATTCTGTTCTGCCACTACTAAAGTCAATTGGCTTACCAAATGGAACCGTTTTTTGAACCGTACCTTTTCCATAGGTAGAACTGCTTCCAATGATAATTCCACGCTTATAATCTTGGATTGCGGCTGCAAAAATCTCACTTGCAGAAGCACTAAGTTCATTGACCATTACAGCTAATGGACCATCATAAATAGCTCCAGCGTTTTTATCATTCAAAGCACTTGATTTTCCTTCTTTATCACGGACTTGAACTACTGGTCCCTGATTAATAAATAGACCAACCATTTGAACTACTTCATACAAAGAACCTCCTCCATTATTTCGAATATCTAATACTATCCCTTTTACGTTTTCCGCTTTTAATTTTTCTACTTCCTTTGCTACATCTTCTGAACATCTATTGCCATCTTCTCTTTCAAAATCTGCATAGAATTCGGGCAAATAAATGTATCCAATTTTGTCTGGCCCATTTTGAATTACCGCACCCCTAACCAATGCTTCGTCTAAAGAAACCTCTTCACGAATAATAGTAACAACTTTAATACTGCCATCTAATTTTTTCAAGGTCAATCGCACTTCAGTGCCTTTATTACCCCTGATTAATTTAACGGCGTCTTCTGTTGCAAAACCCGTTACGTCTACGGGTTCTTCTTTACCCTGTGCTACTTTAACTATTACGTCATTAGCCGAAACCTCACCTGTTTTCCAAGCCGCGCCTCCTGTTTGAACACTGGCAATCTTAATACCGGCATCGTCTTCCCTCAATTGAGCGCCAATACCATAGAATCTTCTGCTCATTTCTTCATCAAATGCCCTTTTTTCAATAGGTGGAAAATAGTCTGTATGGGGGTCCATCAAATTAGTGATGGTGTTTAAGAATGCATTAAAGCGTTGGTCTTCATTAAAAGTGCCTTTAATCCTATCATATTTTTTGTCCATGATCTTTAGCACTTTCATCCGGGCCTCTCTTTCAAGAGCGGTATCCGCTTTTACTACAAAATCTTTGGTATCCTTATTTTTTTCACGAACTTCTTGCAAGTCTACATAACGCTCCAACGTTAAAAATTTCAACAGTTTGCGGAATCTATCTTTTCGTTCTTTCTCGTCTTTTGCAAAATCCATTTTATCTCCATCCAAAATGGCAGACTCCTCAGTAATAAAATCAAATGGTTGTGATAAAATCTCTTTATACATACCTATCAATTCTGGAATCCGCTTGTCAAAAACGGCACTTACCGTTGGTGCAAACAAAATTGCTGATCCATGAATTTCATCATCGATAGTAGTTTCAAACTTTTTAAATCCATTGATATCAGTTTGAAGAAATAGGATTTTCTCCCCGTCCAAATCGTTCAAATACTTCTTGTATACTTCCTTTGAAAAAGCATCATTAATGGGTTTGGGGCTATAATGTTCTTGTTCCAACAAGGATCCAATAGCTGCTACCAACCTTTGCCTTAATGTAATATTGATGTCTGATTTACCATATTCTATACCCTTAAAGGCAAAGAACAGGGCAGCAAATAATACTATTGCGGATAACACAATGCCTTTACTACTCTTCATAAATTGCTTAAATTTTTGCATGACTGTTTTCAAAAATAACTGAAAAACCCTTTTACCCTTTACCTTTTATAGTAATTAACAAAGGTTTTTCCATAAAGCTTTTCAAAAAAAATGCATTTTGACTTTCATCAAATGCTTAATTACCCTATTTTTGCAATCCTTTGGAAACGGAAGTTCCCAAAAACTCGGAGGGCGTAGCTCAGTAGGTTAGAGCGACAGTTTGTGGCACTGTAGGCCGTGGGTTCGAGACCCATCGTTCTCCCAGAACCCTATAAGGTTGTACTTATAGGGTTTTATTTTATAAGTTATGTCTGTAGCAATTCTATCCATCCCTTTCATCTCGGCATTTATTGGTTGGTTTACTAACTGGATTGCCATTAAGATGCTATTTCATCCCAAAGAACCCAAGTATATTTTGAGTATCAAGTTTCATGGAATCTTTCCAAAACGTCAAAAGCAATTTGCCGAAAAACTAGGCAAACTGGTAGCAGAAGAACTATTGAGCTTTGAGGATATTGAACAAAAACTGTCCAATCCAAAGAATATTGAAATGGTAATGCCCTTTGTGGAAGACCATATTGACCAATTTTTACGGGT
>Ga0136644_10002478_pt1 | contig 14146 bp, 12 predicted proteins | sample C_130820_EF_Meta_FD_94780 | JGI IMG/M metagenome (GOLD analysis project Ga0136644, IMG submission 94780) | Freshwater microbial communities from Lake Croche, Canada to study carbon cycling - C_130820_EF_MetaG (v2) (version 2) | ecosystem: Environmental > Aquatic > Freshwater > Lake | place... | reverse complement strand
GTCGACGATTTGCAGAAACCGCTCGGCGGTGACCGCATTGCCGGTGACGATAGACTCGGTGTGCGCCGAGCCATAGCGGGCGATGTGCGCTGCAGCCGCATCCACGCCATCGACCACCCGCACTGAAATCACGGCATCGAGATATTCGGTGCGCCAGTCCTCTTCGGTGGCCGGGCGCACGCGTGCATCGACGCGCTGCGTGTCTTCATCACCGCGCACCTCACAGCCCGCGTCCAGCAGTGCCAAGACCAGCGGCGCCAAGTGCTGCGCCAGGCCAGCGCGATCGACCAGCAACGTTTCGGCGGCACCGCAGATGCCGGTGCGGCGCAGCTTGGCGTTGAGCACAATGTCTAAAGCCATCTGCGGATCGGCATCGACATCCACATAGACGTGGCAGATGCCTTCCAGGTGCCCGATAACCGGCACCCTCGCCTCGGCTTGCACACGCTCGACCAGGCTGCGGCCGCCGCGCGGCACGATGACATTGATGTAGCGCGTCATGCCCGCCAGCATCAAACCGACGGCATCGCGATCGGCTGTCGGCACCAGTTGTATGCACGCGGCCGGCAGGCCGGCCGACTCGAGTCCATGGACCAGACATTCGTGGATGGCCGCGCTGGAGCGACGGCTTTCCGATCCGCCGCGCAGGATGACCGGGTTGCCGCTCTTCAGGCACAGCGCACCGGCATCAGCAGTCACATTGGGGCGGCTCTCATAGATGATGCCGATGACGCCCAGGGGCACGCGCACGCGCTGTATGCGCAGCCCGTTGGGGCGGGTCCATTCGGCGCTGATGCCGCCCAGCGGATCGGGCAAAGCCGCGATCGCCTCCAGCCCGCGCGCCATCGCCTCGATGCGCCGCGCGTCCAGCAACAGGCGATCGAGCATCGCCGCAGACAAGCCGCGCGCGCGCGCTGCCTCCATGTCCTGGCGGTTGGCCTCGCTGATCTCAGCGTGCCGCAGCCGCACCTGTGCTGCCGCCGCCAGCAAGGCTTGGTTACGTACAGGCGTAGCCGAGCGGCCCAAGGGGTCGCGGCATTCGACCGCAGCGCGGCCCAGGCCTTCCATCAGTTCAACCAACGCTGCAGGGATGTGTTTGGCATCGGTCATGGACTGTTTACTCCGGAATCATTTGCGCTGTTGAGCAGCACCAGATCATCGCGGTGGATGAGTTCATCCCGCCCGCGAAAACCCAGTATGGCCTCGATCTCGGAACTGCGTCGTCCCTGTATGCGCTGCGCATCCTGCACCGAATAGGCGCTGATACCGCGTGCCACCTCGCGACCATCGGGGGCCAGCACGCTGACCGTATCGCCGCGACCAAAGTCGCCGCGCGTGGCCACCAAGCCCGCCGGCAGCAGACTGCGGCCTTTGAGCAGGGCCGCCAGTGCACCGGCATCGACGCACAAAGACCCCGCCGGGCGCAGCGTGCCGGCGATCCATTGCTTGCGCGCCTTGGCCAGGTTAGTACCCGGCATAAACCAGGTGCAGCGGCCACCGGACTCGATACGCCGCAGCGGATTGCGATGGTGTCCCTGCGCGATGCACAGGTGGGCACCGGCGGCAACGGCGATGCGCGCGGCGACGATCTTGGTCGCCATGCCGCCCGAACCCACCGCCGAGGCCGAATCACCGGCCATGGCCGCAATGGCCGGGGTGATGTCGCGCACTTGCGGGATGAACTCGGCCGCCGGATCGCGATTGGGATCGGCGGTGTACAAGCCGTCGACATCGGACAGCAACACCACGCAATCGGCGCTGGCCATCTGCGCGACCCGCGCTGCCAGCCGGTCGTTATCGCCATAGCGCAGCTCGCTGGTGGCCACGGTGTCGTTTTCGTTGATGACCGGTATAGCGCCTAACTCGAGCAGCGTCAGCAGCGTAGCCCGGGCATTGAGGTAGCGGCCGCACTGCTCGCTGTCCTGCAGCGTCAGCAGCACCTGCGCGACAGTGATGTCTTCGTCCTCCAGCAGTTCTTTGTAAGCATGTGCCAAGCGGATCTGACCTACCGCAGCGGCCGCCTGCTTTTCTTCCAGGCGCAGCACGCCCGTCGGCAGACCCAGATGCCGCCGCCCCAAGGCCACGGCGCCCGAAGACACCAGCAGCACCTGCTGACCCCGGCGACGCAAGCGGCGCAAGTCTTCGATCAGGGTTTCCAGCCAGGCGCGGTTGAGCCGCCCGGTCTGCTGATCGACCAACAGCGCCGAGCCGACCTTGACCACGACCCGCCGGGCCGTGGCCAGCGGCGAGCCCGCCTGCGGGCGGGTTTTGGAACGGTTTTGCATGGGGAGTAACTATATGTGATGACACGGATACAAGCGCGGCAAGCCGCGTTGCCCAAGCCCTGCCCAGCCCCTAATATGGGCTCCTGTCGTGGCTCCTCACGACAGCACTTTTACGGGGATAGCAGCGGTGGGCAGAGATTACGAGCCGGTCAAGGGTCAGTGGTATGAGCACGGCGAGGAAGACGAGACTTTCCGGGTCTTGTCCGTGGATGAGGACGCCGAACTGGTCGAAATCGAATACCTCGACGGCGATATCGAAGAGCTGGATATCGATTCCTGGCACGAGATGGACCTCGAGCGTATTCCTGTGCCGGAAGGCTGGACTGAAGCGGCCGATGCCGATACCGATGACGACGATGACTGGGAAGAAGACGAAGAGGATGAAGACGAAGACGACGAAGACGAGGACGATGACGATTGGGATGAGGACGAAGACGAGGATGGCGGCCGCTACTGAGCGCCCGTCCAGCCTTGAAACTGTGACCTCACGACCCCAAGCAGGTACGTCATGAAACGCATCTTTCTTTTCTTGATCACCAACCTGGCCGTCATGCTGGTGCTGGGCACCGTTGCGCAGCTGCTGGGGCTGGACCGCTACATGGGCGCCCAGGGCGGCAACCTGGGCGGTCTGTTGGCCTTTGCCGCGCTGTTTGGCTTCGGCGGCGCAATCATTTCGCTGCTCCTGTCCAAATGGATGGCCAAGCGCTCGATGGGTGTGCAGTTGATCACCGAGCCCAGCAATGCCACCGAAAAGTGGCTGCTGGACACCGTGCGCACTCACGCGCTCAAGGCCGGCATCGGCATGCCTGAAGTGGGCATCTTTGAGTCGCCGCAACCCAACGCCTTTGCCACCGGCGCCAGCCGCAACAACGCACTCGTCGCCGTCAGCACGGGCCTGCTGCAGTCCATGCGCTCTAACGAAGTCGATGCCGTGCTGGGCCACGAAATTGCGCACGTGGCCAACGGTGATATGGTGACCCTCACGCTCATACAGGGCGTGGTCAACACCTTCGTCATCTTCTTCTCACGCATCATCGGCAACCTCATCGACAAAGCCATCTTCCGCAGTGAAAAAGGCAATGGCCCGGCCTATTTCATCACGGTCATGCTGACCGAACTGGTGCTGGGGATACTGGCCAACTGCATCGTCATGTGGTTCTCGCGGCAGCGTGAGTTCCGGGCCGATGCCGGTGGAGCCCTCTATGCCGGCCGCAACAACATGATCGCGGCGCTGGAGCGTCTCAAAGGCGGGACCGACGCACCCCTGCCCGACAACATGGCCGCTTTTGGCATCAAGGGTGGGCGCGGCAATGGCATCGGCCGCTTTTTCACCAGTCATCCGCCCTTGGAAGAGCGCATCGCCGCCCTTCGTGCGGCCAACCCCTAAAATTGTTACAATACGTAGCGCTTATTCAGCGCCGCCCGAGGTCAATTCCTGATGGATTCGATTCAAACCGGCAGCAAGCCGTCGCTGCTCAAGCGTGTGTTCAGCAATGGCAGTCAGTACCTTGAAGCTGCAGAACAAGACCGGCCGCTGGTCGTCGCCGACGAAAACGTAGACTCTATCGATTGGCTGCGCATCATTCCCTTCGCGATGATGCATGTAGTCTGCTTTGCCGTCATTTGGGTCGGCGTCAGCCCCATCGCCGTGATCATGGCTGTGGTCATGTACCTGATCCGCATGTTCGCCATCACCGGCCTTTATCACCGCTATTTCTCGCACAAGTCTTTCCAGACCTCGCGTGCCGGCCAGTTCATCTTCGGCGTGCTGGGCGCGTCGGCTGTGCAGCGCGGGCCTATCTGGTGGGCGGCTCATCATCGCCACCACCACGTGCACTCGGACCAGGAAGACGATCTGCACTCGCCTGTGCAACACGGCTTTCTGCAGTCGCACATGGGTTGGTTCCTGTCCAAGCGCGGCTTCGCCCCCGATCTGAAGTTCGTGCGCGACCTGATGAAGTTTCCGGAACTGCGCTGGCTCGACCGCTTCGATATTGCCGTGCCCTTTCTCTTGGGCGTGGCTATGTTTGGCTTGGGCGTACTGCTGGAGCATGTGGCCCCGGGCTTAGGCACCACTGGCTGGCAGATGCTGATCTGGGCGTTCTTCATCAGCACCGTGGTCTGCTATCACGCCACCTACACCATCAATTCGCTCTCGCACGTGTTCGGAAAGCAGCGTTATCGCACCGGCGATACCAGTCGCAACAACTGGATGCTGGCTCTGCTGACGCTGGGTGAAGGCTGGCACAACAACCACCACCACTACCCCAACTCGGCCCGCCAAGGCTTTTACTGGTGGGAAGTGGATATCACCTATTACGTGCTCAAGGTACTGTCCTGGCTGGGCATCATCTGGGACCTTAAGCCGGTTCCTATCGAAGCACGCGATCTGACGCCCCGACGCATCAACCCCATCCGCTAAACGGCTCCGCGCGCCCCTCAACGGGCGCGCCGCTCCGGACAGGAAGGCTGGCATGTACAGCCGTATTTACCGAGGTCAGATTGCGCACCGGCGATTAGGTACGGTGCGCAACGACTTCCGTTATGCGCTATTCATGGTCTACCTGGACCTTACCGAACTGCCCTCACTGTTTGACCCGTTCTGGTTATGGTCAGCGCGGCGTCCGGCGCTGGCTTGGTTCCGCCGAGCGGACTACCTGGGTGATCCGGCCCTGCCCTTGGCCGACTGCGTACGCGCCCGCATCCGGACTGAGCTGGGCTGGGCTCCGGCCGGGCCGATACGGCTGCTGACGCATATGCGCTACTTCGGGCACACCTTTAACCCGGTGAGCTTTTACTACTGCTACGAGCAGCCTGATGGCCCGGTCAGCGTCATCGTCGCAGAGATCACCAACACCCCTTGGCAAGAGCGTCACAGCTACGTGCTGCCCATCGCTGCCGCCGGCAGTGCGTTGGACCCTGGCTCGCCCTACCGCTTCGAGTTCGACAAGCAGTTTCATGTGTCGCCGTTCATGCCCATGGCGCTGCGGTACCGCTGGCGTTTTAGCGAGCCAGCCGGACAACTGTCGGTGTACATGGAAAACCTGCGCGACGGAACTCGCGTGTTTGATGCCAGCCTGAGTCTGCGCGCCCAGCCGCTCAACGCGTGGACACTGGCCCGCTGCCTGCTGGCGTTTCCGTTCATGACTGTGCGTGTGGTGGTGCAGATTTACTGGCAGGCGCTGCGGCTGCTCTTGAAAAAAGCCCCGTTCCAGCCGCATCCTGCAACTCACACAAGCCCGCAGGGCCCCACAACAAAAAACCAGAGCCGCAAACCATGAGCAGCCTGAGCAAGCCCACCATCATTCCCGACGATGATTTCGCCACCGCCAGCAGCCGCGGTGACGGCGCCTTAACCCATCTCGGACGCAAACTGCTGCTGGCCCAACTCTCCCGCATACAAGACGGCGAACTGCGCATCCAATGCGGCGAGCAACACTGGCGTTATGGCCAGCGCACCGAACGCTGCCCCTTGATCGCCACAATCTATGTCGACCATCCGCAATTTTTTGCCGATGCGGCATTCGGTGGTACGACCGGAGCTGGCGAAGGCTATATCAACGGCCATTGGCGCTGTGATGACCTGACCTCGTTGGTGCGCATCATGGTCGTCAACCGTCACGTCATGGATGAGCTCGAGGGTGGTTTTGCCGCGTTCAGCAACTGGGCCCGGCGCACGCTGCACTGGTTCAACCGCAACAGCAAGGCCGGCAGCGCGCGCAACATCGCCGCCCACTACGATCTGGGCAACGACCTTTATCAGTTGATGCTGGACGAGACCATGGCCTATTCCTGCGGCATCTTTGCCCATGAGCAAGCCACGATGTACGACGCGTCCATCGCCAAGTTCGATGCGGTATGCTGCAAGCTGGCGCTGACGCCCAACGATCATCTGGTCGAGATCGGCACCGGCTGGGGTGGACTGGCCATGCACGCGGCAGAGCGTTACGGCTGCCGGGTCACCACCACCACCATCTCGCGCGAACAACACGATTTCGCGCGCGACAAGATCGCTGCGCGGGGCTTGTCTGATCGCATCACGCTGTTGTTCGAAGACTATCGCGATCTCAAAGGTCGCTTTGACAAGCTCGTGTCCATCGAAATGATTGAAGCGGTCGGGGCGCGTTACCTAGACACTTATTTCAGCAAGTGCTCCTCGCTGTTGCAGCCCAACGGCGCCATGCTGCTGCAGGCCATCACGCTGCAAGACCAGATGTATGCGCAGGCGCTCAAGTCGGTCGACTTCATCCAGCGTTATGTGTTCCCCGGCAGCTTCATACCGTCGGTCACCGCGATCACCGAGTCGCTGACCCGCGTCACCGATCTCAAGGTGTTCAACCTTGAAGACATCGGCCCGCATTACGCGCGCACGCTGCGCCTGTGGCGCGAGCGGTTCTTTGCCAACATAGAGCAGGTGCGTAAGCTCGGTTACCCCGAGAGCTTCAGTCGGCTGTGGGACTTTTACCTGTGCTACTGCGAAGGCGGCTATGCCGAACGCCAACTGGGTAATGTACAGATGTTGCTGACCAAGCCTGCCTGCCGGCGCGCTCCTATCCTCGCCACCTGATTCACAGCAGCAGCATGGACATCACGGCCCGTTTGCGGGTGCTACTGGGCCCCGACTCTGTGCTGTCTGCACCGGACGATGTCGCGCCTTATCTGGTGGACCATCGCCGGCTGTATCAAGGTAAAACCATTGCCGTCTGTCAGCCGGCCGATGTGGCTGGCGTGGCCCGGCTGTTGGCTTGGTGTAACGACGCGCGCATCGCCGTCGTGCCGCAAGGTGGGAACACCGGCTATTGCGGGGGCGCCACCCCGGATGCCTCGGGGCAGCAACTGGTGCTTTCGCTGCGGCGGCTCAACAAGGTCCGCGCTGTCGATGCCGACGGCTTCTCACTGACTGTTGAGGCCGGCTGCCTGTTGGCGCAGGTGCAGGCGGCAGCGGCCGGGGTGCAGCGGTTGTTCCCGCTGAGCTTGGGCTCTGAAGGCAGCTGCCAGATCGGTGGCAACCTGGCCACCAATGCCGGCGGCACCAGCGTGCTGCGCTATGGCATGACGCGCGATCTGGTGTTGGGACTGGAGGTGGTGCTGGCCGATGGCAGCGTGCTCTCCAGCCTGTCGCCACTGCGCAAGGACAACACCGGTTATGACCTCAAAGGCCTGTTCGTCGGTAGTGAAGGCACACTGGGCGTCATCACCGCCGCCTGCCTGAAGCTGTTCCCGGCCGATCGCAGCGTCGCCACGGCTTGGGTCGCCATCGCCGATCCGCAAGCGGCTATCAGCTTGCTGGGCCGGCTGCGGGCTGCCAGCGGCGATCGCTGCAGTAGTTTTGAGCTGGTGCCACAGGTGGCTTTAGATCTGGTGCTGCAGCATGTACCCGGCACCCGCGATCCGGGCACGGTAGCCGCACCTTGGTATCTACTGGTCGAGCTGACCTCACCGGCTGACGATGACTTAGACACCCTGCTCAACGACGCGCTGGCTGCAGCGATCGACAGCGGCCTGGCCTTAGATGCAGTGGTCGCTCAGAACAGCACTCAGCGCGACAACCTGTGGCGTTTGCGTGAGTCGGTACCGGCAGCACAGCGGGTCGTGGGACACAGCCTCAAACACGATGTCTCGGTGCCCATCGCCGCCTTACCGCAGTTCATTACGGCCGGCAGCCAACTGGCTCAAACGTTGGCACCCGAGGGTTTCCTGGTCGGCTATGGCCATGTGGGTGATGGCAACCTGCACTTCAATCTCAGCCAGCGCGCCGGCGCAGACGCCGCGATCTTTGCCGGCCGTGAACCAGCCTTAAAGCGCGCCATCCATGACTTGGTTGCAAGCCTGGGTGGCAGCTTCAGCGCTGAACATGGCATAGGGCAGCTTAAGGTCGGGGAACTTGAGCGTTATGCACCGGCGGCCGAACTGCAGCTGATGCAGCGCATCAAGCACAGCTTTGACCCCAACGGCATTTTGAACCCGGGCAAGGTGCTGCGAGCCGACTAATTGCAGCCGCTAGCGCTTGACCACGCGCAGCAGCCCTTCCTGTGCCGTGCTGGCTACCAACACACCCTGCCGGTTGAACAAGCTGGCACGCGCAAAACCACGCGCCCCCGAGGCGCTGGGGCTGTCCATGGCATACAGCAACCAGTCATCAACGCGCACCGGACGGTGAAACCACATCGCATGGTCGATGCTGGCAACCAGCACGCCGGGGGTCGCCATGCAGATGCCATGCGGTCGCATAGCCGTGCCGATCAGATGATAGTCGGACACATACGCCAACAGGCATTGGTGCAGCAAAGGGTCGTCGGGCAGTGCATCGATGGCCCGCAACCACACATCCTGACGCGGCGCCTCGCGCGCCGGGTGCGCGTAGTCGATGGGCTGCACCAAGCGGAACTCAAAGGGCATGTCATCGCGGATGAGTCGGCGCACAGCTTGCGGCAACTGCTCGCGCAATTCGAGGGGCACATCGTCCAAGCGCGTCAGCGTCTCAGGCGCCGGGCAGTCCGGCATCGGCAACTGATGATCTAAGCCGGACTCCGGCACCTGAAACGAGGCGGCCATGTGGAAGATCTGCTCGCCATGTTGAATAGCGATGACCCGACGGCTGCTGAAACTGTGACCATCGCGACTGCGATCGACCTCATAGATGATCGGCGCAGTGAAATCGCCGCGCCGCAAAAAATACGCGTGCAACGAGTGCACGATGCGCCCTTCGGTGGTCGCATAGGCGGCACGCAAAGCCTGCCCCAGCACTTGCCCACCGAACACCTGCGCACTGCCGATATCACGGCTCTGACCGCGAAACAAACGGTCTTCCAGCTGCTCGAGCTGTAAGACGCTCAGCAGATCGACCAGATGCGGATTCACGCGCCAGGCGCTGGCGTGGCTTCTTCGGCGACACCCAGACGCTTGTGCATCAACGGGCTGGTGGTCGTGTACTGCAGGAACTGACGCTTGGCCGGATACAGGTGCGATTGAATGGCAAACGCCGCCAGCGCGGCCTCATGAAAGCCCGACAAAATCAGCTTTTTCTTGCCCGGATAGGTGTTGATGTCGCCGACCGCAAATATGCCCGGCACGTTAGTCTGAAACTTTTCGGTGTCGACTTTGAGCGCTTTCTTCTCAAGCTCAAGGCCCCATTCGGCGATAGGCCCCAGCTTGGGTGCAAGGCCAAAGAAGGCCAGTGCCGCATCGGCCGGCACTTCGTGCTGCGTGCCATCGTTGCCGCGCACCTGCAGACCTTGGAAGCCCTCGCCCGGCAACAGCGCGTCGGCCACACCCTCTATAAACCGGATGCGACCTGCCGCAACCAGCTCGTACATGCGCGCTACCGAGGCCGGCGCGGCACGGAACTCGGCGCGCCGATGCACCAGCGTCAGGCTGGTGACCTTGTCGGCCAATTCGAGTGCCCAGTCCAGCGCCGAATCACCGCCGCCGAACACGACCAGACGCCGGCCATGAAAGTCGGCAGCGCTGCGCACGCGATAAAACACCTGACTGCCTTCATAGGCCTCTATGCCCTCAACGCCCAGACGCCGCGGCTGAAACGAGCCCACACCACCGGCGATGACGATGGCACCGGCATCAAACTGCAGCCCCCCGGCCGTGGCCACATCGAAGCGGCCGTCATCACGCTTGGCAACTTGTGTGACTTCCTGACCCAGATGCAGCACGGGTTCAAAGGGTGCGATCTGCTGCTGCAAGCGATCGATGAGCTCTTGCGCGCCGCACACCGGCAGTGCCGGAATGTCATAGATGGGTTTTTCGGGGTAGAGCTCTGTGCACTGTCCGCCGACGTTGGCCAGCGAATCGACCAAGTGGGCCTTGATACCCAGCAAGCCCAGCTCGAACACCTGAAACAGGCCGCAAGGACCGGCACCGATGATGACGACTTCTGTGTTGATGACCGTGCTCATGCATGACCTGCGTTGGAATCGGTGGGCGTGTGAAAGTATTCGCTGTCTACGGTCAGCTCCTCGATGAGGCGCTTGAGCTCGGCCATGCGACCTTCGGCCGTGCTGCTGGTGGCGCAATCAAGACACGACGGGTCACCACAGGGCTGGCGCGAATACAGCCAATATTGCAAAGCGCCCGCGAGCAGGCCATCGGCCACGTCCCACAGGTCGGCGTCTTTATCGGTGTCGGCAATCTGGTTGCCCAGGTCTACGGCCTTGGCAAAGGCCGTATCGAAACTTTCGGGGTTGGCGCTCATGAGGCTCTGGATGCTGCGAATGAGCGGGCCATTATAGCCGCTGCCGGCGCAGGCCTAGCGATAACCGCGGGCCTGCAGCGCAAACAGTTGCGCGTACTGACCGCCGGCGCTCATCAACGCCTCATGACTGCCCAGCTCGATCAGCCGGCCGCGCTCCAGCACGGCGATCTGATCAGCCCTGCGAACGGTCGAGAACCGGTGTGAGATCAGTATGGTCACCCGCCCTTGCGCCAACTGCTGGAAGTGCTCGAACACCTCGGCCTCGGCCTGCGCATCCATGGCCGCCGTTGGCTCATCGAGCACCAGAATGTCGGCGCGGGTGCGCATGAAGGCGCGCGACAGCGCGATTTTTTGCCACTGCCCGCCGGAGAGTTCGCGCCCGTTCAGAAACCACTTACCCAACTGCGTGTGATAACCGTCGGGCAACTGACCGATGAACTCCTCGGCACGGCCCTTGGCAGCGGCCTGCTGCCAACGCGGTTCGTCATCGAAATAGGGCTCATCACCGGCGCCGATGTTTTCGCCCACTGGCATCTGATAGCGCGCGAAGTCCTGAAAGATGACCGCTATGCGCTCCCGCAGGCGCTGCGGATCCCAGTCGCTCAGATCCGTGCCATCCAACAAAATGCGCCCGCCTGTGGGCTGATAAAGCCGCGTCAGCAGCTTGATCAAGGTGGTCTTGCCGGAACCGTTGGCACCCACCAGCGCCAGGCTGCCACCGGGCTTTAGATGCAACGACACCTGATGCAAGGCCGGCTCGGCTGCGCCGGGATAACTGAAGCTGACTTGCTCGAAACGAATACCATCGCCGGGCACGCTGCCGGCCACCGCCTGACCGGTTTGCGGCCGCAGCGGCGTTTCCAGATATTCGTAGAGCGTGGACAAATACAGGTTGTCTTCGTACAGACCGCTGACTGCGCCCAGCGAAGCGGTGACCGCCACCTGCCCTTGCCGGAACAGCAGCAGGTACATGGTCATCTGACCGACGCTGATCTGCCCGCGCACCGCAGCCAGCACCACCCAAGCATAAGCGGCATACAGCGTGGCGGTGGCCAGCAGTCCCAAGGCAAAGCCCCAGCTGTCACGCCGCAAAGCCAAGCGCCGGTCTTCATCGTACAGGCGCACAAAAATATCTTTGTAGCGCCCCAAAAGCCGCGGACCCAAGCCGAACAGCTTGACCTCTTTGGCATGGTCATCGCGGGCCAGCACCGACTCCAGATAGTCCTGCATACGCTTTTCGGCCGAGCGCCAACGAAACAGCCGGAAGGCATCACCTGAGAACTTGGTCTCGGCGATAAAGCCCGGCAGGCCGGCAAGCAACAACAGCAACACGGCCCACACCGAGTACTGCAACAACAACACGGCGAAGCTGACTAGAGAGACCACGTTCTGCAACAGCCCGAAACTGCGCAGCACCAGACTCAACGGTCTGGTCGAGGCTTCACGACGCGCACGGATCAGGCGATCGTAGAACTCAGAGTCTTCAAAGTGTTCGAGGTCGAGCTGCAGGGCTTTCTCGAGAATCAACACATTGACCCGATGACCCAACTGCTGGCGCAGCAATGCATTGGTAAAGGCCAGGCTGCGCGTGCACAGCGCCATCAGCACGATCAACAGGCCTTCCCAGGCAACCCAGTGCAAGGCAGGCGTCGCCGCGCCATGGCCGGCCGCAGCCGACACCACGGCATCGACCAGACGCGCACCGACCCAGGCCACACCGGCGGGCAGCACGCCCGAACACAGGGTCAACAAGCCCAGTGCAATGGCCAAGGTGGGACGGGTCTGCCAGACCAGCGCCATGGCGCGCCGGCCATAACGGAACACCGACAGAAACTCGCGCGCCAGTTGCCGTAATTGCGGTGGCGGCGGCGGTTGTAACGGCGGCGGACGGCCCTTCACGTTGCGTTGCTGCTGACGCGCGTCATCAATGCGCTGGGGCCGCGGGGGCGTCAGCCTGCGTGGCCAGATCGGTCCACAGCGAAGCGGTCTCGAGCGGGGCCACGATCAGCAGGCGCGCTTCGATGTTGGTGCGATTGACGCCATAGACCTCATACAGGGCCTCATAAGCCTTGCGCCCTTGGGCCTGCTGCTGCAATTCCGTCAACCGCTTTTGGCCGACCAGCATCTCGGCAGCCTGCCTCACGGCGGTGTCGCGCGTACCGGCCACCACCAGATGCTGGTTGCCGTTGGGCCCCGGAAAGGTCGAGACATACGCGTAATCTTTATAGCGCTCGGCATTGCGCTTGGGCGCACCGGCTTCGCTGACGTAACTGGCACCTGAGGTCACATCGATCAGTTCGTCATAGGAGGCACCTACAGCGAACCGCGACCCGGCAAACACCACGTCCTGCATCATGCCCAACGCGCTGATGTAACCGATGTAGATCACATGTGACGTTTTGAAGACATCGGCATTGAGTTGCGAGGCCAAGCCGATGCTGGTGCGCTTGCCCGCTGCGGCGAGCACCGGTAGCAACTGTCCGAGGGCATAGGCGCTGGAGGTCGGCAGATAACCCAAGTCCAGGTCTTCAACCTGCGCGGCAAGTGCCGGTTGCGCCTGCACACGCCGCTCTAAGTCATCCCGCGAATTGACGTTGAAATCGCGGATCAAACGCGATACCTGCCCTGACGCATCGCGTTCACCGAAGATGTAATAGTCGCCCAGCACGATCTGTATGGGCAGATCGTCTTGCAGCAAGGGTTGCCACAGCGCACTGGCGCGGGTGGCCGCCACCTGCGGATCGACTCGCTGCGACGGCATGCGCAACAGACCCAGCCACACAGCCGCCATCGCCAGGGCGGCTAATAAACCGATGGCCAGCCACTCGCGCCGGCTGGGCTTGGCGCGCCAAACGGCCCAGGGACTGCTACGCGGCGTGGCGATATCGACCAACAGGCGGTATTCGCCTTTGGGAATGACTAAGCGCGGCGCGCCGATCTCGCCCTGCGCCGCATAAAACGCATCGAGCTTGCGCCGCAGCTTGTGCACGTACACGCGCACCAGCGCGTTTTTGGAGGCATCGAAGGCCGGGCTACGGCCGAAACCGTCGATGGCGACTTCGATTTCTTTGGGCACGCGGCCGCGCACAGCGCAATCGACCAGAAAGTCGAACAGTCCGCGGATGCGATTGGACCGCCCGAGGATGCCACTGTCGCGCACGCGCTGAGCGTGGCGCAGGATATCGGCGGTCGAAAGCGTCGCAGCGTCGGAGGTCGGGTCTGTCACGGGCGCAGTCTAACAGCCGCCGCCATATTGCAGCGCGCATTCAGCCGCAAAAACTGCTACCCTCGGCGGCCTTTTAGCCGCCAGCAAAGTAAGGCCCCCTGCGGGCCACACCACCATGAACCGACCGATCCGTAACATCGCCATCATCGCGCACGTCGATCATGGCAAGACCACCCTCGTCGATTGCCTGCTCAAGCAGTCCGGAACCTTCGCCGCCCATGAAAAGATGGGCGAGCGGATCATGGACAGCAACGCCATTGAAAAAGAGCGTGGCATCACCATCCTGGCGAAGAACTGCGCCATCGAATACGGCGGCTACCGCATCAACGTCGTCGACACCCCGGGGCACGCCGACTTCGGTGGCGAGGTCGAGCGCGTGCTGTCGATGGTGGATGGCGTTCTGCTGCTGGTCGACGCGGTCGAGGGCCC
>Ga0136644_10002476_pt1 | contig 14150 bp, 9 predicted proteins | sample C_130820_EF_Meta_FD_94780 | JGI IMG/M metagenome (GOLD analysis project Ga0136644, IMG submission 94780) | Freshwater microbial communities from Lake Croche, Canada to study carbon cycling - C_130820_EF_MetaG (v2) (version 2) | ecosystem: Environmental > Aquatic > Freshwater > Lake | place: Lake... | reverse complement strand
GGGCGTGCTCGCGCAGCGCCTGGTGCGCACCCTGTGCCCGGCGTGCAAGCGGCGCGACGACGAGTTGTCGCGCGATGTTTTGGCTGAAGTGATACGGCCTTGGCAAATGAACGGCAGCTACCGGCCCTACCAGAGTGTGGGCTGCGTAGACTGCCGCATGACCGGCTTTCGTGGCCGCATGGGGCTGTATGAGCTGCTCACGATCAGCGAGGGCTTTAAAGGCCGGGTGAATCAGACCCCCGATATCGATGCCTTGCGGCGCCAAGCGATCGCCGACGGCATGCGCCCGCTGCGCCTGGCCGGCGCTTTCAAGGTAGCCGAGGGGCTGACCACCTTGCCCGAGGTGCTGGCGGTGACGCCGGCCTTGTGAGGGCAAGTTCACCCAGCGGGGCCACTTGAATCGAACCCTAAGCTGTCTGCATCATTCCAAAGAAACAACCAATGGCACTGCACCCACGCTTTCCAAGTTCCCCATACGAAGTCCTGGACCCTGCGGTGCGTTGGTTCCCCGCAGCAGAAGAAATGCGGGACACAGCCTACGAGAAGCTGCTACCGCCCCTGGTTGCCAAGGTGCGGCAAGAGGTACAGGCCTGGCGGGCATCGGGCTACAAGGGGGCCTCGGAGACTTCCAAGGCCCTGTTGCAGTGGTGGTTCGATACCCATCACTTGATCGGGCAGGCTGACGGGACGCAAACCGAGTTCCGTTACTACTTTGCCCAGCGTGAAGCAGTCGAGTCGGTCATTTGGCTGCACGACGTTCGAAAAGCCCGCGACAAGTACGACCTGCTGCGGTTCGACGCCTCGGGTGCTGTGTCGAGCAATATGTTCGACGAGGAGTGGCCCCGCTTTGTGGTCAAGATGGCCACGGGTGCGGGCAAGACAAAGGTGCTGTCGCTGCTGATGGCGTGGAGCTACTTCCACAAGCTCTACGAGCCCGACTCCACGCTCTCACGCAACTTCCTGCTGATCGCTCCGAACATCATCGTTTTGGACCGCCTGCGGGCCGACTTTGACGGCCTTCGCATCTTCTTCAACGACCCCGTGCTGCCCGATAACGGGCATGCGGGCCGCAACTGGCGGGATGATTTTCAGATCGCCCTGCACATCCAGGACGACGTGCGTGTGGTTCGGCCCACGGGCAACCTGTTCCTGACCAACATCCATCGCGTCTATCTGGGTGAAGTGCCCGAGCCATCACTGGACGACGACGACCTGCGGGACTATTTCCTATCGCCCTTTGGAGACACGCCAGTTGGTAAGACCACTGACAGCAACACCGACCTGGGCGAGCTGATCCGCGAGATCGACGAGCTGGCCGTTTTCAACGACGAAGCCCACCACATCCACGACCCCCGCATGGCGTGGTTCAGGTCCATCCAAGACATCCACCACCGCATGTTGCAAAAGGACTTGCGGCTGTCCATTCAGATCGACGTATCGGCCACGCCCAAGGCCAACAACGGGGCCATCTTCGTGCAGACCATCAGCGATTACCCGCTGGTGGAGGCCATCGCCCAAAACGTGGTTAAGCACCCCGTGCTGCCCGATGCGGTGAGCCGAGCCAAGCTCACCGAGCACAAGAGCCCCATCGTCAGCGAGAAGTACGCCGACTACCTCGCTCTGGGCGTTGAAGAGTGGCGTAAGAGCTATGCCGAGCACGAGAAGCTGGGCAAGAAGGCCGTGCTCTTCGTGATGGTGGACGACACCAAGAACTGCGACGAGGTGGGGGCCTACCTTGAAAAGGTCTGTCCTGACTTGCAGGGGGCGGTGCTGGTCATCCACACCAAGGCCAACGGTGAAATCTCCGAGGCGTCCAGCGGTAAGAGCGAAGACGAGTTGCAGCTGCTTCGCAGGCAGTCCAACGAGATCGACACGTGGAAGTCGCCCTACAAGGCCATCGTGTCGGTGTTGGTGCTGAAAGAAGGCTGGGACGTTCGCAACGTAAGCGTCATCGTCGGACTGCGGGCCTACTCGGCCAAGAGCAACATCCTGCCCGAACAGACGCTGGGCCGTGGCCTGCGTCGCATGTACTTTGGCAGCGAGCAGCGGGAAACCGTGTCTGTCATGGGCACGCCCGCCTTCATGGACTTTGTGGAGTCCATCCAGAGCGAGGGCGTGAGCTTCGAGCGGGTGCCCATGGGTGGCAACGGGGGCAAGGAACGCCAAGACTCGCTGGTGGTGGAGGTCGAAAAAGACTCCACCCACAAGAACATTGACGAGCTGGACATCGCCCTGCCCAGGCTGACCCGCCGCTTCAATCGAGAGTTCAAAGACTTGGGCGAGCTGGACCCGTCAGCCCTGGGCAACAAGCCCTTGCCGGTCAAGCCATTCACGCCCGAAGAGACCCGCGAGATCGTCTTCAAGACCATGCTCGACGCGGAGGTGGACCACACCATCCAGCTTGATACGAGCGGCGTGGCTGACTTTCGTTCCGTGGTGGCCTTCTTTGCTCGTCAGCTTTTGAAAGATCTCCGGCTGGTGGGCGGCTATGAACTGCTGTACCCCAAGGTCAAGGTCTTCATCCGCGACCACCTGTTTGACCAGGCCGTCGATCTTGAAAGCCCCGTGGTGCTGCGGAACCTGTCCGAGGCCGAAGTCAGCAAAGTCATCTTTGACAGCTTCCGCGCGGCCATCAACGGCTTGACGATCCGCGAGACGGGCACGTCCCGCATCGAGGGCACCATCAAACTGCGGGATACGCGACCGTTCCGCACCCAGCCCCGAGGCTTCTTGCAGGCCAAGAAATCGGTGTTCAACCGCATCGTGGGCGAAGGCTCAGCGGACGGCTTGGAGCTGGCGTTCGCCTCGTTCCTTGACGGGGCCGATGACGTGCAGGCCTTCGGCAAAAACTACATGGCCGTGGGCTTCAAGATCGACTACGTGAAGGCCAGCGGCGAACTTTCCACCTACACGCCCGACTTCATCGTCCGCACCAAGGACGGGGCCGTCTGGATCGTCGAGACCAAAGGCCGCGAGGAGCTGGACCTGCCGCAGAAGATGCGGCGGCTGGGGCAGTGGTGCGAGGACGCGACCGAGGCCAGCAAGGACGAGGGCGGCACGATGTATGGCTTCGTCTACGTAGATCAAGAGAGCTTCGAGCAGCATAAGCCCACCACCTTTGCAGGGCTGGTGAGTGCCTTTCGGGAGTACCAAACATGATCACTCACTTCAAGATCACCAACTTTAAACGGCTGGGATCAGTCGAACTGGAGTTGGGCAGCGCGGCGGTGTTTATTGGCCCCAACAACTCGGGCAAAACCACAGCCTTGCAAGCCCTTGCGTTGTGGGACGTGGGCTGGAGGCGATGGGCCGAAAAACGGGACAAAAGTTCACCCGCAGAACGCAAAGGCGTCACCATCAACCGCCGGGATTTGTATGCGATTCCCGTACCGAATGCCAAGTTGCTCTGGAACGGTCTTCGCACACACGCCCAAGACAAAGCCGCTGAAAAAACCGGCAAGGTTTACATCACTCTGGAAGCGCAGGGGCTTGATGGTGACAAGCCTTGGTCTTGTGCCTTGGAGTTTTATTTCGCAAACGAAGAGTCGTTTTATTGCCGTCTGAAAAGCACCGGCGACGGAAAAATCCCTGAGGGTGCTCGCAAACATGCGGTGGTGTTCCTGCCACCCATGTCGGGCTTGGCCGCCAGAGAACACCGCAAAGAACCTGGCGAAGTCAATGTCTTGATTGGTGAAGGCCAAACGGCACAAGTACTGCGAAACCTCTGTTGGCAACTGTTCACGCGCGAAGATAAAACCGGCTGGAAAACGCTGGTCGATCAAATGGGCGGCTTGTTTCATATCCAGCTTCAAGAACCGATATATGTCAAAGAGCGTGCCGAGTTAACGTTGACCTACAAAGACCAACAACGCGATGGTGTGGAGCTAGACCTTTCATCCTCTGGACGAGGTTGCCAGCAAGTGTTGATGTTGTTGGCCTTCATGCTCGCCAACCCTGGCTCGGTGCTGCTGCTTGATGAGCCTGATGCGCATCTGGAAATCCTACGCCAACGCGATGTTTACAACCTGCTGACCGATATTGCCGCACAAAGCGGATCGCAGATCGTGGTGGCGAGCCATTCAGAAGTGGTTCTGCAAGAAGCGGCCGAACGTGATGTGGTCATTGCATTTGTGGGCAAACCACACCGCATCGACACCCGCGCCAAGAGCCAGGTCAAGAAGTCGCTGGAAAGCATTCGAATCGCCGATTACTACCTGGCCGAACAAAAAGGCTGGATGCTCTACCTTGAGGGATCAACCGATCTGGCCATCCTCCGGCGTCTGGCCTTACGCCTAAATCATCCAGCCACGGCCATTTTGGAGGGCTCTGTGCCGGTGAATTACCTGGGCAGCAACCAACCGCAGGAGGCCCGCAACCACTTTCAGGGACTTCGAGAGGCCAAAGCCGATCTGGTGGGGCTCGCAGTGTTCGATCGGCTGGAGCGTGAGTTGCACACTGGCTTGGTGCTTACTGAAAAAATGTGGTCGCGCCGCGAAATTGAAAACTACCTCGTCACCCCGGAGAGCCTGACGGGCTTTGTGAATCTGGGCTTGTCCAACGACGACTTGCTGGACCTGGCCGAGCGCCAAAACCGCACCGAAATCATGCAAATCTGCATAGCCGAATTGGAGCAGGCTTTGAAGGTGGCCCGTCGGCCTGACCCGTGGGGCCCCGACATCAAGGTGACGGACGACTTCCTCGATCCGCTGTTTGAAAACTATTACCAGCGCTTGGGGACGCCGCAACAAACCTACAAGCGTGACTACCACGGCCTGGCCGATGCCCTGCCGCTGGAGCAGATCGACCTCGAGGTCATCCGCATGCTGGATGCCCTCGTTGAGGTCGCCCAAAACGCGAAGCCGCAAACATGAATAAGTTCAAAAAAACCTACGACCTGAGCGAGGCCGAGCAACGGGACCTCTTCAACCTGATCCAGCAGGGCAAGGCCCTGCCAGAGAAGTACCGCTTCGTTCTGTTCGAGGACAAGCGTGAAGTGGAACTGGTTTGGAACGGCAAGACCCGCGACGTGTGCACGACCGTGCTGCCCTTCCAGACGCTGGAGCACATCGACGAACCCCGCAAGGAGACCAAGACCCAGGGCGACCTGTTCGACAGCCGTGGACGGCAGACGAAGGGATGGTCAAACAAGTTGATTTGGGGCGACAACAAACTGATCTTGTCGTCGCTGAAAGCGGGGCCACTAAGGCAGCAGATAGAGGACGCGGGCGGCTTGAAGCTGATTTACATCGATCCGCCGTTCGACGTGGGAGCTGACTTCTCGATGGATATCGAGATCGGAGGCGAGACATTCCACAAGGAGCCAAACCTGCTTGAACAGATCGCCTACCGGGACACGTGGGGGCGGGGAACCGACAGCTTCATTGCTATGCTCTACGAACGTCTGGTGCTGATACGTGATCTGCTGTCTTCTGACGGCTCGCTATTTGTTCACTGCGATTGGCGCGTCAACTCCCTCGTTAGGATGATTCTCGACGAAATATTCGGTCGCAACTCGCAGCGAAACCAGATTGCTTGGTGCTACGGCGGAGGTAGTGCACCAAAGGGGTATTACCACCGAAAGCACGACAACATTTTTTGGTACTCACGTAGCCCCACCGAGTGGACTTTCAACAGGCAGTTCAGACCGTACAGCGAGGGCACATTGCAGCGTGGGTTGACAGCCGTTAAAGGCGATAAGTACGTCTTGAACGAGGAAGGTGCCACACTGGACGACTGGTGGGCAGATAAGGAGGTTCAGAAGATCCTGAGCCCTACGGCATACGAGAACCTTAAGTACCCGACGCAGAAGCCAGAAGGGCTAATTTCCAGGATCGTTAGAGGTCACAGCAATCCAGGGGACCTAGTTGCGGATTTTTTTGTGGGATCTGGCACCACTGCCGCCGTCGCTGAAAAGTTGGGCCGAAAGTGGATCGCAACCGACCTTGGCAAGTTCGGCGTGCACGCCACACGCAAGCGACTAATCGGAGTACAGCGTGAGCTAAAGGCCGCCGAGAAGGACTTCCGAGCCTTCGAGGTCTTGAACCTCGGCCGATACGAGCGTCAGGCCTACCTCAACATAGGCGGCCGCCTTAACGCAGACCAACGAGCAGCAGCCCTGGCAGAGAAGGAACGCGAGTTCCGCGACCTGATCCTGCGTGCCTACAAGGCAAGCCCACTGGGTGCAGAAGGGTCCGCTCAGGACGGCTTCTTCCACGGTGCCCGCAACGGCCGCTTGGTGGTCATCGGCCCGATCAACCTGCCCCTGGGCCGCCTGTTCGTCGAGGAGGTCATCACCGAGTGCCGAAAGCGTGGGGCCTCACGGGTGGACATACTGGCCTTCGAGTTCGAGATGGGCCTGTTTCCTGCCGTGCTGGAAGAGGCTCGCAGCAAGGGCATAGACCTCGGCCCGAAGTACATCCCTGCCGAAGTCTTCGACAAGCGGGCCGTGGACAAAGGCCAGGTGGTCTTCCACGACATCAGCTTTGTCGAGGCCAGCCCCCGCTATGACAAGAAGAACAAACTCGCCGTCAGCATCGAGCTGGCCGACTTTTCCGTTTACTACACGCAAGGGGCCGCAGAGGCAGCTATTGCCGCCCTGAAGGAGGGCAAGAGCGACGTGATCTGCGAGCAGGGCCAGCTCTACAAGATCAGCAAGAACAAGGGCGGCGTGGTGAATCGGGAGCGGTTGACCAAACGCTGGACCGATTGGGTGGACTACTGGGCCGTGGACTTCGACTACCTGCAACGCAAGGAGATCATCAAGGTTCCCGTGGGCGCGGGCATCGGCGGCGTGGCCAGCCTGGAAGGCTTTGAGCCGCCACAAGGTGAGTTGCAACTGCCCGAGTTCGAGGAGCGGTGGACAGGCGGCTCCGTCGTGTTGTCCATTCGATCGGCGAATTACGCCGAAACCCCAGGAGGCTTCTTCGGTTCAGCCGCAGCTCTATAGCTCGGCCTTGCTGGTGGCGGCAGCAGTTGACGTTGAGCAGTTAGCTACTACCCGGGTGATAAATCGTTTTACCTACCCCAACCGGCTTGGGGCGTGTGCCCAAAGCTATAGACCGCCAGGGCGAGCCCGACTAGGTGGAATCCACATTCATGCGGCGCCAGCCTGCGGCCACAATCGTGACTTTGGTCACCCATCAGCAGGAGTGAGATTGTGAATATCAAGAGTCAAAAAGACTTCTTTGCCGGCTTGACTTATTTGGTCATTGGCGCCGCGTTTGCCTGGGGCGCGACTACCTACAGTGTCGGCCAAGGCGCGCGCATGGGGCCGGGCTATTTCCCGCTCATGCTGGGCATTGTGCTGGCACTTTTGGGCACGGTGATTGGCGTCAAGGCGCTGGTGGTGGACGTACCCGACGGCGACAAAGTTAGCCGCTGGGTGTGGCGGCCGGTGTTTTTCATCGTTGCTGCCAACATCGCTTTCGGCGTGCTGCTGGGTGGCTTGCCCAGCATCAAACTGCCCGCCTGTGGCTTGGTGGCGGCGATTTATGCGCTTGTCCTGATCTCTGCCCAGGCCGCCAACACCTTTAAGCTCAAAGAGGTGCTGATTTTGTCCACCATCTTGGCCGCAGGCAGCTATGTGGTTTTCATCCTGGTGCTGAAGTTGCAGATTCAGGTTTGGCCCGCGTTCATTACCGGTTAATGGAGCACACGACATGGATTTGATTTCCAACCTCGCCCTGGGTTTTGGCGTTGCCTTTACCCCGATTAACCTGCTGTATGCCTTCATGGGCTGCATTTTGGGCACGCTGATTGGCGTGCTGCCTGGCATAGGCCCGGTGGCCACCATTGCCATGCTGTTGCCAGCCACCTACGCGCTGCCACCGGTGTCGGCGCTCATCATGCTGGCGGGCATTTACTACGGCGCTCAATACGGTGGCTCTACCACCGCGATTTTGGTCAATCTACCGGGCGAGTCCTCGTCTGTGGTGACCTGCATAGACGGCTACCAAATGGCGCGCCAAGGGCGGGCGGGGCCGGCGCTGGCGGCGGCGGGCTTGGGCTCGTTTTTCGCTGGTTGCGTGGGCACTTTGATTCTGGCCGCGTTTGCGGCGCCACTGACCGAGTTGGCTTTCAAGTTTGGCCCGGCGGAATACTTTTCGCTCATGATCCTGGGCCTGATCGGCGCCGTGGTGCTGGCATCTGGCTCGCTGCTCAAAGCCATTGCCATGATTGTGCTGGGCCTGCTGCTGGGCTTGGTGGGTACGGATGTGAACTCGGGCGTCGCCCGTTTTAGTTTTGACATTCCTGAACTGACTGATGGCATCGGCTTTGTCGTGATTGCCATGGGCGTGTTCGGTTACGGCGAAATCATCGTCAACCTGGCGCAACCAGAGAGCAATCGCGAGGTGTTCACGGCCAAGGTGCAGGGTCTATTCCCCACCAAGCAAGACTTAAAAGACATGGCGCCCGCCGTGCTGCGCGGCACCACACTGGGTTCGGTGCTGGGCATCTTGCCCGGCGGCGGCGCCTTGCTGGCGGCTTTTGCAGCCTACGCGCTGGAGAAAAAGATCAAGATGAAGGCCGGGGAAGTTCCGTTTGGCAAGGGCAACATCCGCGGTGTGGCCGGGCCGGAATCGGCCAACAATGCGGGCGCACAAACCTCGTTCATTCCGCTACTGACGCTGGGCATTCCGCCCAATGCGGTGATGGCGCTGATGGTGGGCGCGATGACCATTCACAACATACAGCCCGGCCCGCAGGTGATGACCAGCAACCCCCAGTTGTTCTGGGGCCTGATTGCGTCCATGTGGATAGGCAACCTGATGTTGGTGGTGTTGAACCTCCCGCTGATCGGCATGTGGATCAAGCTGCTCACCGTGCCTTACCGCTACCTGTTTCCGGCCATCGTGCTGTTCTGTGCCATTGGCGTCTACACCACCAACAACAACACCTTTGACATCTGGTTGGTGGCGGCGTTTGGCTTTATCGGTTACTACTTCAACAAGCTGGGCATGGAACCGGCGCCCTTGCTGTTGGGCTTTATCTTGGGGCCGATGATGGAAGAAAACCTGCGCCGCGCGCTGCTGCTGTCGCGCGGTGACTGGCGCGTATTCGTCACGCGCCCGCTGTCGGCCGGTCTGTTGGTCGGCGCCGCCCTGCTGCTGGTGATCGTGTTGTTGCCGTCGGTCAAGAGTAAGCGCGAAGAAGCGTTTGTAGAGGACTAACTACCAGGCGCTCCAAGCGCGTCGCTCAAGCAAAAGACGAGCCCCGCAGTTGGCCCCCGTGCGGGTGTTGGCCTGGGCTGGCGCTAGGCGTTTTGGCGCCAGATGCCTGAGAGAATGCGCCGCAGGAGTGTCGCCGTATGTCTTTGTCCCAGCATGCCCTGCGCCAGCAACTGCACAACGAGGTGCACGCCCGCCCGCCCGAGGCTATGGCCGTGCCCTTGGCCATCACCCATGTGGTGATGTGGGCCGATGCGGCTGCGCGCGAAGCCAGCCGAGAGCATTTGAGTGTGCTGCTGCGCAATCACCACTTGAGCGCGCTGGACGCGCACAGCAACCACACCCGGGTGGAGTTGGGGCCGTTTCGCCTGCGTTGGGAATTGCATACCGAGTTCGTTACCTACACGTTTTTGCGCGCCCTAGACGCCGAGGAATGCAGCGAACGCGAGCACCCCAGCGCTTTCGACGTGGTGCCGCGAGACTGGCTTAACGCCTTGCCCGGGCAGTGCCTGACGGCCCTCAACCTGTGGGTGCTCAATACCCATGCCTTTGGCAACCACTCGCTAGTAAAGGATTGGCTGAACGAAGACACGCTGGTCGCCTCCACCGTGGCCGACGGCCATGGCGAGGTCTATACCGACTTTGCCGTCCATGCCGACGGCTTCTCGCGCATGCTGTTGCTTGTGGGAAGCCTCACGCCCCGGCGCACCGGCCGCTTGGTGCAGCAGTTGCTGGAAATTGAAACCTACCGTATGGCGGCCCTGCTGGGCTTGCCCGCCGCGCGCGAGGCGGCGCGGGTGCTGGCCTATGCAGAAGGCGAGCTGGCCGAGTTGGCCGAGGCCATCCGCAGTGCCAACCGCGACGATGAGCCGCAGTTGCTCAACCGCTTGACCCGGCTGGCCGGTCAAGTGGAAAGCCAGTACGCGGCCACGCATTCGCGCTTTTCGGCCAGCAGCGCCTACTTCGAGTTGATGGATCGCCGCATCCGTGACATTGCGGAGTCGCGCCTGGGGGGCTCACAAACCATAGGCGAGTTCATGGACCGCCGCCTCACCCCCGCCAAAAGCACCTGCGCCTGGGCCACCCGGCGCCAAGACGCCTTGTCGCAGCGCGTGTCACGCATCAGCAACCTGCTGCGCACCCGGGTCGAGATCGACCAGCAGCAAGACAGCCATGCCTTGCTGGGCACCATGAACCGGCGCCAGGGCCTGCAACTCAAGCTGCAATCCACGGTAGAAGGCTTGTCGGTGGCGGCAATTACCTACTACAACGAGGGGCTGGTGAGCTATCTGGCCAAAGGCGCACACACGTTAGGCTGGCCTTGGAGCGCCGAGAGCACGGCAGCCCTGGCCATTCCCGTGGTGGCGCTGGGCGTGTGGCTGTCCATGCGCCGCCTGCACCATAAGCTGCTGCGGGCTTAAGCGCCAAGCCCGGCTGGAGCGCCTCTTTTTTTGCCTCACTTTTTACTACCGATGAACCTCAACTACGCCAACCCCTACACCAGTACGCGCACGCCGCTGTTTGCGCGCAACGTGGTCTCTACCTCCCACCCACTGGGCGCGCAAGCGGGCCTGCGCATGCTGCTCAAGGGCGGTAATGCGGTGGACGCCGCCATTGCCGCTGCGGCTGCCATGACCATCGTGGAGCCGGTCAGTAACGGCTTGGGCAGCGACGCTTTTTGCATTTTGTGGGACGGCCAGCGCCTGCACGGCTTAAACGCCTCCGGCACCGCGCCAGCCGCTTGGACGCCCGACTACTTTCGGCGCAAGTACGGCGCCGACGCCACCACGCCGCCCAAGCGCGGGCTGGACTCCGCTACCGTGCCTGGCGCCGTGGGCGCCTGGGTGGCTTTGAGCGAGCGTTTTGGCAAGCTGGCATTTGCCGATTTGCTGGAGCCCGCTATCGAGCTGGCCGAGCGTGGCTATTCGGTGCCGCCGGTGGTGCAACACAAGTGGGCTGCCGCTACTGACGAGCTGCAATCCTTGCCTGGCTTTGCCGCCCACTTTTTGCCCTGGGGTCGCGCGCCGCAGATTGCCGAATGGTTTCGCTTTCCTGCGGCTGCGCGGGCTTTGCGTGCCATTGCCACCAGCCGGGGTGCGGCTTTTTATGGCGGCGAAATTGCCCACGCCATCGAGCAGTTTTCCAAGGCCCATGGCGGTGGCGTGACCGCTGCCGACTACGCGGCCTATAAGCCACAGTGGGTGCAGCCCATCAGCAAGGACTACCGGGGCTATACCGTGCACGAGATACCACCCAACGGCCAAGGCATTACGGCCTTGATGGCGCTGGGCATGCTGGAGCAGTTCGACATGGCGGCTTTGCCCCTAGACAGCGCCGACTTCAACCATGTGCAGATCGAGGCCATCAAGCTGGCTTTTGCCGATGTCTATCGCTACGTGGCCGAGCCTGCGGCCATGCAGGTGAGCGCCGCGCAACTCCTGGACCCGGCCTATCTGGCCGAGCGGGCACGCCTGATCGACATGCGGCGTGCGCAAGACTTTCAAGCGGGCAACCCGGTCAAGGGGGGCACCATTTACTTGAGCGCGGCGGATGAAAGCGGCATGATGGTCAGCTTTATTCAGAGCAATTACATGGGTTTTGGCTCGGGCTGTGTAGAGCCGCAGTTTGGCATCAGCCTGCAAAACCGGGGCCATGCCTTCAGTCTGCTAGACGGCAGCCCCAACCAGGTGGCGCCGGGCAAGCGACCCTTTCACACCATCATTCCGGCTTTTCTCACCCGGGCTGGCCAGCCGGTGATGAGTTTTGGCGTGATGGGCGCAAACATGCAACCCCAAGGCCATGTGCAAACCCTGGTGCGCATGATCGACCATCAGCAAAACCCGCAGGCCGCTTGCGATGCGCCGCGCTGGCGCTTTAACGCGGGTCTTGGCATCAATGTGGAGGCCAGCATGAACCCGCAAACCGTGCAGGCCCTGCAAGCGCGTGGCCACCGTCTGGAGGTGTTGTCCGAGTCCTACCAAGACTTTGGTGCGGGCCAGTTCATCTGCCATACCGATACGCCCAGCGGCAGCGCCTATGTGGCCGCTAGCGACGCGCGGCGCGACGGGCAAGCCGTTGGCTTCTAAGCTTGCGGTGCCAGCTACCACGGCGCCACGCCGTCTGAGCACCGGTCTGGTGCTGGCAGCGCTGGGTGCCATGGGCTTTAGCGGCAAGGCCATCATTGTCAAACTCGCCTACCGCTATGGAGTGGATGCGGTTACCCTGATTACCTACCGCATGCTGTTCGCCTTGCCCATTTTTGCCGTCATGGCCTGGTGGGGTGGACGCGGCAAGGCCGCGCTCACGGCCCGGCAATGGCTGGGTATTTTGGGCCTGGGCGTGTCGGGCTATTACCTGGCGAGCTTTTTAGATTTCTACGGCCTGCAATTCATCAGCGCAGCGCTGGAGCGGCTCATCCTCTACCTGAACCCGACGCTGGTGCTGCTGCTGGGCTGGCTGCTGTACGGCAGGCGCTTTTCCGCGCCCCAGTTGCTGGGTATGAGCATCAGCTACGGCGGCGTGCTGTTGGTGTTTGGCCACGAAATCGGGCAACAAGGCCCGCAGGCCGCCTGGGGTGCCTTGCTGGTGTTTTTAAGCGCCATCAGCTATGCCGTTTACTTGGTCTATAGCGCCGAGCTGGTGCAGGCGCTGGGCTCGCTGCGCCTAGTAGGCTTGGCCACCACGGTGGCCTGCCTGTGCTGCATGGCCCAGTTTGTGCTGCTACGCCCTTTGAGCGCGCTGGCCGTGGCGCCCGAGGTGATCGCCTTGTCGGTTCTCAACGCGCTGGCGTGCACCGCTGCCCCGGTGCTGATGGTGATGATGGCCATCGAACGCATAGGCGCCGCGCTGTCGGCCCAGGTGGGCATGGTAGGCCCGCTGTCCACCATCCTCATGGGTGTGCTGCTGCTGGGCGAACGCTTCACCCCCTGGCTGCTAGTGGGCACGCTGTGCGTATTGGTCGGTATTTACGTTTTTACGCGCAGCCAGCGGGTTCGCTAGGCATTTAACGGCGGCAGGAGAGGTGCACCACCCGGCGCGCTACGCTTGCGCGCTGACTGCTTCCCAGCTCAAGCCATGCTCGTGCAGGTACTTCCCGCACCATTTCGATTAATTTCACCACTTTTGCCTAGATGAATATGTCCGATTTTAAAAATTTTGATACCCGCTCCGAAAACCGCGTTACTCGTATTGCTGAACGAGCTGCATACGACAAAGAGAGTGTTCATCGTATTCTCGATGCAGGTTATTTTTGTCATATTGGTTTTGTGGCAAATGGTAAACCAATCGTTATACCGATGACTTATTGGCGTGAAGGTGAATTTATCTACTTTCATTCTGCAAATAAGGGGCGTTTTGCAGATGCATGCGCCAATAGCGATATCTGCATCACGGTAACGCATTTTGACGGTATTGTATTGGGACACAGCGCGATGAATCATTCATATAATTATCGCTCAGTCGTGGTGCATGGACGTCCTGAAATTGTAATAAATCAGACCGAAAAAATAGCAGCCATGAGGAACTTTGTCGAGCATGTGATACCAGGCCGTTGGGAACTACTACGTCCGATCAAGGATAATGAAATCAAGGCCATTACGCTGCTACGCCTCAAGCTGGATCAGGTCTCGGCTAAGACGCGTGATGAGTGGCCTGATGAGGAGACAGTTAATCCGGATTGGCCCGTATGGGTGGGGGTGATTCCAGCCGTCATGACATTCACCACCCCACATGCTGATCCGAACCGTAATTGTCAACCGATCCCGTCCCATATTCAGGAATATCATGGTCATGATCGTCATCAACCCCGCTACTTGGTTGAGTTGCCATCAAATATTAAAATAGAAAGTTAGTATCTACGTTTTTGCAAGCAGAACGCAGCACTGCACCGCACTGGCTTTGGCTGGCTGAGTTCGCTTTAAACGTGTAAAATGTCTCCTGGTGCACTTTTCCCCAGGAAAATCAACATGGAACAAGCCCAGTATC
>Ga0136644_10002474_pt1 | contig 14153 bp, 12 predicted proteins | sample C_130820_EF_Meta_FD_94780 | JGI IMG/M metagenome (GOLD analysis project Ga0136644, IMG submission 94780) | Freshwater microbial communities from Lake Croche, Canada to study carbon cycling - C_130820_EF_MetaG (v2) (version 2) | ecosystem: Environmental > Aquatic > Freshwater > Lake | place... | reverse complement strand
TGATCCTGCGAACTATGAAACAATTGAATGGAAGTATTTTATGAATTTCTGGAATGATGTAAAAACTGATTTAGTTCCTTATAGAAGTGAATGGGAAGTATGGATGAAAGAATATCTATTATGTGGCTCTATTGATATGGTATTCTACAGCAAGAAACTCAAAGGATATGTTATTTATGATTGGAAACGCTCTAAGGAAATCAAAACAAAGAATGATTTTGGAAATGGATATGGTCCAGTGAAGCATCTACCAGATTCTAACTATTGGCACTATACTCTTCAATTAAATATTTACAAATATTTTTTGGAGAAATACTATGGTTTGAACGTTGTTGATTTATGTTTAGTTATTATTCATCCTGATAATAAAAATTACAGACTTATCCGTCTAAATATTCTTGAAGAAGAAGTTGAGGATATGATTCAATGTCGCAAACGTGCGCTCGATATGAATATCAATAAAATGATTGTATTACCAATTGATGAATGTGGGTTTATTGAGGAAGACTAGAAGGTTTGAGAATTTCTGGTATATCTTCTATATGAAGTGCCATATTCTTTTCATTTTTCACAAGTAATCCAGCTCCATTTTGAGTTACAACAATTATATATATATTTTTAATTTCTGCATTCTTCATTCCAACAGATGTAATATTTTGTTTAATGATAAAATCATTTGTAAGAAGATTTATTTGAATAAATGCAGCTTTCTTCATTCTAAACATTTTTGTTAGAATAATTCTATCAAAAATTACTTTATCTGGAGTATAACTAACATGTTTACTATCTATACTTAGTTTATTTAAAATATCAGTTAGATTTTTCTCTTTTGTTATTTCATAGTATTTGAGTAAATTCGTTTTTGGGTCATTTGGATTTAGAATTGTTTTAATAGGGATTGATAATTCGGATAATTCAATTTCATCTTCATCATCGTCGTCGTCATCAGGAGCACTAATTTCTTCTGCAGGTGCAGAGAACTCTTCATAGAAATGTGGTGTTTCAGATACATCTTTGGACCAAGTAAATCTTAGGAAATCAGACCATTCAGTAGAATTTTCTGGTAAGATATACTGGTCACCAATACGTATAGGTTTATCTAAGAAAACAAGTTTTGATATTTCATTTTCAAATATTTCTCTACGTTTTTCTGCATATCGCAGCAGCTCATCAAACAATTTTAACATTAAATAATTACCAAGATTAATATCTTTAAATTTATCAGAAATATGTAATTTACATTTACCTTGACTTGTAAATACACATCGATCATTACATGTCTCTTTTGATTGTAATTCACAATCCTTTCTCAGCAAGGTTTGATGTGGCGATTCATTTGTTTCTGTAGTGAACCATGACTGAATTAATGAACCGAATAATATTATCAGTCTTTTACGTTTATCATTTAGAGATATTGTTGAATTAAATACAATATCATCTTCAAGTCTTCGTTTTATGGCAGAGCCTTTTGTTTCTAACCAATTCGAAAAGGTTATACGTAGATGTTGATAAATTTCTTCTATATCCTTTTCGTTCATAATATTCTTTTCTATATCCTTTTCATCATCTTTACCAAAGATAATTTTTCTATTAATTTCCCATTCAAATTCATCAACTTCAACAATTGGAAGATTTAATTTAGATGTTGTCTCTCCGAGTTTTACTGGTATATAAAGTAAATTCTTCAGTTGAAGCCCAATAATCATCTTAGATTTAGCTTTTACTACAAGATGTATAGGTGTATATCCTTGGTATCTTGGAAATGCTGGCAGTACATACTGTGTATAAATACGGTATGTATCTTCAGCACTTTCATATTGTACATCATTCCAATTCAAATAGATATCTTTATCAATTGATGCTGCTATAATTCCATCATCTACTACTGGTATTACAATATTTATACGTCTTTCATTCCTATTCTCAGAGCATACTATTCCAGCAATATGGTTATATGCATCACGTAATACACCATCAAAACTAAACTTCTGAGTTTTTTGTTTAATTTTATATATTGATGATTTAGCATATGATAATGATATCATAGCAGTTGATTTAATATAAGAGTGTGAAGTATATATAGTCTTAGACCGAGAACTACATGCCTTTCTATATTGACCATATAATTTCTTTGCTACTTCAGGCCAAGCAGCGTAATTTGCATATTGAAATACCAAACTGTATGGATGTCTTGATTCTAGACCAGTAATTAAATTATCAAAGTAGACAATTGGTTCCCAACTGCCTGAATAATGATGTAATAAAAATGCAATATCATTATATTTCATATATTCTTCATTAAATCCAAATGGGGGGCAACGAATATCAACACTTCCATTTTCTTTCATATCTATAACAATAAAGTTAATACCAGGTCTATTATTACCTTCTTGTAATAACTTAGGCTCAGCTAATAAAGACGCAAACTGTCTATATTCTTTTGTAATAGAATCTGAGTTTAAAACCCCTAAAAATTTATAATATGATTTTATTATTCTATTTACCTCTTCAGTATTATCGTCTTTATAATCAATCCTTAATTCATTTTCAGCCCATGCAGCATTACTTGTAACTTCTTTAACTACGTATTGAGGATCATAAAATTCTAATACAGCATTACCATAATTTAAATTTATAAATAATGCTGGATTCATAATTTCTAAAATGCGTTTTTTCATTTGAAATGCTGAATTTCTTAGATAATATGGTGCAATTGCTGCTAAGAAACTATCATATTTGTATCTATTTCTATTTTCTACACCTATACGTAAAAAACCCTTTGCATTTGGTAAAATCTTTTGAGGATTACCTACACGTGTTATAATATTCGTTGGGTCCTGTTCAAATAATAGGTTTAACTCTTTAGGAAGAAGACCAATTTGAGGACCGTCACGGTCACCAACCTCTAATGGTAGATATTTATCAGTTAATCCAATAATATATTTTTTATCTATTCTATATAATGTTGTAGCATAGTCAACAACTGGTAATCCAGACTCTAGAGTTTCTTCTGTTTCTTGCATTTCCTCTTCATCTTCATCATCAACTTTTTTCACTTTCTTTTTCTTCAAAAATCCTGACTCAGTATCCTTAAATGTAATAGTACTAGGACGAACAAAACAACATGGCAACTTTAATCCATTGGGATGAGATGTCTTTTTAAGAAAATTCACCCATACATGTCTTTTATCCGATTTAGGTTTAGGACTTCTTTGTATAATTGTTTCTCCACGTCCAGGGTCTTTACGGCTTTTTACTAAAGTACCCATACAGAATGGACATGTGTTTTCAGGCTTAGCTTTTCTTATTGAGCCATCAGATTGTTTAATAGGTCTTCTCAGAGTCGTTCCTTTAAAATCTTTCTTTAAAACTACAATTTCATCTCGTGTGCAGAAATACTCACTACATATATAATAATTTTCTCTACGAGGATTTGAGCCTCCATACCTTAATACTGTTATAATATTATCAGGGTCGCTACGTGTATCTACTGTATCATCTTCTCCTTCTCTAAGAGGATATTCTTGAAATATAATATCTTCATCATTCTCATATTCATCTCTCATAGCAGTGTATTGGTCTTGATTTAATACCGCAGGCTGTCTCATATCATTCGCAGCACACATCTGTACGTATGCTTTATCAGCTGGATGTGTAACATCGTATTCAAACAATGATTTATCTGCTTCTTTGAGTTTATTAATAAAGAATTTAGCAAGTCCTTTTTCCTTTTCTTTTTCTTCTTCTTCATAGACTGGGATTTTATTTGCCTCAAATTGTACACCTTGAACTTCTTGGTCTACTGGAATAGTATCTTTTGCAATACTCTCTTTTATTGACTCAATATCTTCATGTGTTACTTCTTCTTGGCCAAAAAACATCATTTCATCATCCATTCCTTCATATGCTTCTTGTTGTGCCGATTCATCTTCATCTTCACTCTCTAATTGAGATACTTCTTGCTCTAGTGCAGCAATCTCTTTCATTTCTTTTTGTGGAACACTTAGTAACTCATCATCTAAACTAAAAATTAATCCAAATGCAGTTAAAATTCTTTGTAAATTGACTATACTATCAACATTTGTAAAATGTAAAGTATATATTGATTTCTTTTGATATATTGCAATATCTATACCAGAATTATTATAAGGTATATATTCTTTGTTTTCACCAGTTTCATTTGGCTGTGTTTCGTGTTTATTCTTCCACCAATTTTCTACCTTTTGTCTAGCAGTATCCATATCTAATTGAAATTCATCAGATACTAATCTAATCATTTCAGATACTGTTGTTTCACCTTTTAAAACTTTCTTATTTGAAATAAGTGTTAAATATGTAGATATATTGTCTTCTGTTACATAATTATCAACAAGTTTATAACGTAACATTATAAAAGGGTTTTCTTTGGGTAATGGTGAAATTTCTTGAAAAAAAGGTTTGAATAGTTGAATTCTTTTTTCAAACTGTTTTCTTGTAAGAGTTATTGATGTAGGAAGACTTAATCCAAAAATAAAATTACCAGCACCAATATTAGGAATAATTTTTTCTCTATTAATAACATCAATTCCTTCAAGAAGTTGTGGCATAAAATTCTCAAAATCCATATAAGGTTCAATCTTTCTTATATCTTTTGGTGGCTCTATAATTAAATCAAATGAATTATCATCGCATATACGAATTGTTGGATATATATATGGTAGATTCATTAATGTTGTTTTTAATGCAATTTTACCAAGTATAAAGTCACGCTCTGGAGTAGGGCTTTTTTCATCACTCCATTGTTTTATTAAATTAGGGTTGTATACACTAGGAATATTTAAATTTTCGTCTTTTAAATGTACCTTTGATATTGGTGTAGAGCCTACTGGTATTAAACGAATATATGGTCTATTTTCATTTGCAACCATGTCATAGAATAATGTTTCAATACCATCTTCAACATTATTATTTAAAAATGATAAACGTAAGAATCGTATGCCAATAAATGAAAATGGTATTATAGGATTTCCTTGTGTTAGTAAATCCTGAATCTTATGTAAATATTCTGATTTCTTAGCAAATAAAGAATATCTAGTATTGAGCGATTTCGTTTCTTCTTCACTAGGATATGGTTTATTCATTTTTAGATGGGGAAAATATGGGTAAATTCTACCATAATATTGTTTTTCAGATATTGGCTGTACACCTTTATATAATGTAATTAAATCTTTATAAAAATGTAAATGTAATACATTTTTTTTGAGACGTTTATTTATAATTAAGTTATCATATATTTGTAAATCTACAATCTTTCTATTACCGTCGCTTGATACAAAATCAGATAATACTGGTTCTTTTTCACTAATTATAAATTCTGGTGTTGGTAATAGATTTTTCCAAGAAAAATCTAATACTTCAATGTAGCTTTTATTTTTATAAAAGATTAGTTGATTATTAGGAGCAGCAAAATTTTCTAGATTAAATTTTTCATAAATTGCAAATTTTAGGTCACTTAGTGTATTTATTTTATAAATATTTTCTATTTCAATCTCTTCACCATCATACATAATCTTAAATGTATCATATTGTAATGATGTTAACAATGTAGGTCTTGTAATTGATTTAAATAGATTTTGGAATTGTTCTTCATATGTCGGAGATTCCATCTATTTTACCCTATATACTTACTATACTAGTTTTATCCTAATGGTGCGTTGCTTCTGAATATCTTGACCCTCGGAAACCTTCTACTTTCATTGGGTCATATGTTGGCTGATCAGTTATTGACATACCACAATATTTTACAGGATGGGCTTTAAAGTCTTGTGCTTTATAAATGCCTATTGATTCTGCTTCCTTTATTAACCACGCAAAGTTGTTCCAAAAATCTTCACCATGACCTACAGATTTAGTAATCATATGACCCATTTCATGAATTGAAACAAACATTATTACATTTTCATCAACAAGACTTTCGTCATTTGTTTCTCTCTGTCGTAGACATAAATGTACAGATTCACCTTTATTAACACTATAACTTGTTAAATCTGCATCTGGTGTTGATTCATAAAAACGTTTTGGGTCTGCTTCAAAATTGGTAATAAGTTGTTTTACTTGAGGTTTATCAGGATACTTTTGTTCTAAATGAATTTTCAAATTAGACAACTTAATACGTATCTTTGCCATTAAATTTGCTGCCTCTTTTTTATCAGGCATGTCACGAACTAAATATTCTTTATTATCAACACTGCTTTTGACATGTACAGAAGGGTATTGGCCAAGACCAAAGAGTTTTTTAATTCCATCAATTGGATTGAAATTCATTTCACTAATTTATAATATATATTAATAGTATTTTTAACTATCAATATATATTTAACTATTTATATATCTAAGCAATCTCGAGACTGCGGCGATTTACGTCAGGCTCAATTGTAGAGTTCTGGAACACAGACACAGGCACCTGGGGATTCGGGGGCTCAGAGCGGAGCTGATAGTTTGCGTTACGTAAGCTCTGGCCAACAGTGTTCACACCGATTAAAGCACCAGCAGAAAGGAAGTTCTTACCCTTCAATGAGCCATTGCCCATAGGGTTCTGCTCAGCCCAGACACTATTAACGTCCTTGGGTAACAGCTCAGAAGGTGTTAGCTGGTCACGAGGGTAGCAGCCAGAAGGTGCATCCGCATTTCCGAAATCAGCAGGGCCGGAAGGAGAATTGGGTACAACATCAGGGTTGCCTTGCACCTCATCTTGACGAATACGACCGTTAATGGCATTTTGGCCGGCTGAGGCAGAATAATTTGAGGCCGCAGATAATGTGCTTTGGAACCCATCACGCTGTGGGGGTACGAATAATTCAGGCTGTAAAAACATTAGACCTAAAACGATGACGCCTGCAAATAATACAAAAGTGACAACTGTTCCGAAAGAATTCTTACTACCTGCCATATTGCTTCTGTAATAATACAAGCGTATATTTTTTGAATTCTTTGTTCTTAAAGAATTTTTGGAACGTTTTATTCTTCATCCGATTCTTCTTCATCTGAATTGAGGGATAGCTCAGAATCAGACCCTAATTCTGTTTGAATACCGTAGCGTCGGAAGTATTTCTCAGCCATTCTTTCAGCCTTCATCGTAGCAATACTTGCTTTTAACTTTGCCTGTCGAACCTTTTGTTTTAGAATTGCTCGGGAAGAAACCTGATGAATCGTTTGTTCGGAAATATCAAACGGGATGTCTACATTTTCAATAATATCATTTTGTTGAATTATAATTGTTCTAGGTTCAGTTACATCAAGGTCTTCTGCAAAATCAATACCATTTGATGACACAACAGGCTCATTAATTTTTACAAATGTTAGGTTCCATTTTAATTCAAACATCTTAGGTGTAATTTCTAAGGCGATTGGAGTCCATGTAAATTTAAATGTCTTGCCGTAGGTGTATAGATTTAGAGGTACTTCATCAAAAATATGAGAGACCTTTTTTATAAAAATGTGTGGTTTAATCGGAGATGCAAACCATAATTTACTATCTTCATTAATCTTTAATGAAAGTGTATTAATATGTTCCTGAAATGAATTTGATGTTATATCTACAGTTGTAAAAAAAGCATCACCGGAAGATATACTGCGAGTTTCAGTATGATTAAACATATTTGAATTAATTTGAATAGTGTAAGAGTTTTTAGAAGGATTCCATTGAGGGGTTGTAAATATCATCTGCGATTTTATATATTTAAATCTTTAGGCAATCTAAGTAAATGGAAATAGTTAATAATAACAATGTGTTACACAAGTTTATACAAAAAGCATTTGTAATGCTTAATAATGATGAATCTAAAAAACAAATACAAATATATATTATAGACCCAATTTTAAATCATGTACTGGAGCGAGTGTTCCCATATATTATCCTTACGACAGTATTATTTATAATATTAATTGTTTGTATTATAACAATCGCTATATTTATTTACTATCATATTACAAAATTATAGTATTTTACTGTGGCGTATTTTTTAATTGAATGAAATAATTATACATAGTAATGAATAACCAAGTTACACAGAAAGAAGATATTGCTAATTTGATACGTAATTATGTTCATTATGATAATCTGGCATCGAACTTTCAGAAGCAAACTAACAACGCAAGAATTGTACGAGACGATTTTGAAAAAAGAATTATTAATGAATTAAAAAATAGTAAAATGCAAAATGCAATTATCCAAATTGTTGGAGGTAAACTAAAAGTTGTTGAAGAACGGCACACAAATCCTTTATCATTTAAAGGGTTGGAAGAATCATTACATGAATACTATAAATCTAAAAAAGTTAGTGATGATACTTCTAGCGTAATTAAGTTTGTAAAAGAAAATAGAATATTTGAAACAACATTAAAGTTAAAAAAGATTCCACAACTTCCTGAGCAACCTGCTCCTAAGTAAGGTCTAAAGTAGCTTAAATAACATATATTATATATGCTAGAATGAGTGTAAATAAATTTGCTTCTTGGCAGTACGAAGAAATTAATACTTTTCATTATGGAGTAATATCAATTCAAAATATATTACACATTTTTTTAGAAAATGGAATTGTTCCATTTATTCAAAAAAATGGTTATACATTTTTATCATCAAAAACTCATATTGGAGATAGTTTTGCATCACTTTTATTTCATTTAGATTTTGATAAAGATTATATGTTTTACTCAACACGAGATATTAATTACAAAAGTGAATTATTTAATGATTATATGCATTATCCAGAATGGAAAAATTTCTGGAAATCCTGGAATAATGATACTAATAATTTTTTTATAGACGCAGAAATACAAATACAACTATTAATGTGGTCATATATTGATATTAACAAATCAAAAACATGTCAGGATTCTTTGGAAGATAATGATGGATGTGAGGATAAACATGTAAAAAAACTAATAAATATGGATCCATATTTGTTAGATCAACTAAACGCATCAAACCATTATAAATTTACACGCTTTGAAAATTTATAAGATTAAATTGCACGCCACTTATCTTCATTGAAGGGAAGTAATCCTAAATGGCCTAGGTCTTTCTTAAATTCTTGAACCTTTCTATCGACAGCTAATGAGGGTACAGACCTAGGTATCTGACCTTGTCTCATTAATACTTCTTCATCATAATTTGACTGTGCAGGTTTTATACCATAACAATTTACACCAAATTTGAGTTCTGGATTATCAAAGAATCCACCATTTAATCCTGTAACACCACATGAGTTCTTTTCATCATCAGGACCAGATTGAATTTTTTTGTAAGTTTCTTCTTGTATAGGATACACTGCAGTTTGCCCTTTCACCCATCCATAATTACACCAATCAGCACCTTTTGACCACGCATCTTTTAATTGGTCATAAGTTGCCAACTCAGCACCTAATGCTCTGCATAATGGCTCTGCATCATAATATGTAAATTCATTTTTACTTACATTAAATACTTCAGGATTTCCTGATGGTATAATTTTATCAAGAATAGATTTTGTTTGAACAGCTTCATCTTGGGGAGGAACTGGAATGTCTGTTACATCTGCGTCTGGTGGCTTAGATGCATCAACTGGTGGACTAGTTGGTTTATTAAATGCATCACGAATCTTTTGATTTATATTATGAATTCCTGCTAAAATCTTATCCTTATATATTACTATAATTACAATTGTTATAATTGCTATAGCCATGAATAGAAATAGAGGCCAAATCCATTTATAACTAGAGCCAGTATTAGTATTTGTAGAAATATTTGGAGAATTTGTTTTAACATTATTATTACCTAGTAGACCAAATAAACTATTTTTATTAGTATTAGAATTGCTTGATAATGGAAGCATACTATTGATTGATTTACCCATACTATTTGCGGCAGTATTCGCAGTTTTCATAAATGAATTCGCAGTATTTGTAATATTCCTTGCAGCATTTTCATAATAGTTACCAAATCTACTATTTGGCGTATTTGTGGCCATCTAATAAAGAAGTTTTTTTAGTTCTTCCATTTGTTTTTGAATATGTTCTACAAAAGAAGAGACTCCAACATCTACATGAATAGAATCCGGGGCTAAAGATGGATAGGCAATTCCAAATCCATACGCTTTTTCTATACCTAGAATTTTTCCACTCGTAGAATTATATTTTTTTATATCAAAATTTCCTGGTATTTTTTGTGTTTCAAATCCAATACTATATATTACCCAATGAGCATCCTTTGAAGCTTTAATAACTTTATCAATTTCGCTTATATTTAGTAATTTTAGATTAATATATTCATTATTCAATATTTGATTTGCTATGCGCTCTGCTTCTTCTTTTATTCCATCGTATTCCCCATCCTTAGCAAACAAAAAAGGAGTATTGCTTTTATGTATAGCCGTTGTTTGAATATTTAACTTATGAAGATTTTCTAAAATTAAAGTTCCGCTGTGAGATGTTCCAAAAACGATAACTTTATCATTTGGTTTTACATATTGTTTCAGAATCTCTGGATTTAATGCGACATGTAATGGTATTATAGGTATATTGCATGATAGTGTCTTTGGTGAAGAGCCTTGGCAACATATTATAGCTCTTGTCTTAATAGTGTCCCCATTTTCTGTTTCTAAAGTATAATCTATGTTGTAATTCATATTAATAACTTTTGTTTCATATTTATCTACTTGCTTTAGAAGACTCTTTGTAAAATCTTTTATGATATTTGTTAAAATATACAGTGGTGTAATTTTATTTATATCATAACTAGAATATTCTTCCGGAATAGTATATTCTGTTTTTATACTTTGTAAAGCAGTAATAAGTTTTGATAATGGTGTATTACTTACTACATTGCCATAATCACGCATAAGAGCACCACCATCATAATATGGGTCAATCACACATACTTTACTCAAGTCAAATTTGTGCTGTTGGAGAATAGCCAGAGTTAACATTCCAGTTATTCCATATCCAATAATTCCTATATCATACATTCTCTAATCATATGGATGATAATCTCCTTGTAAAAGAGAGATTCTTGGTAAAACACCTTTGAAACTGTAGTTTCTAAACTCTTCACTGGCTGTTAAAGTAATAGGGTTTGTTTCTACAGATAAGCTAGTATTTACGCCATTACGTGTTGCCATTACTTTAAAGGTATATTCTGTCCCACGGGACACAGTTACTGCAATTGGTGGATTAGCACCTGTTGCAGTATAACCACCTACAGTAGAGCTTACTGTATAAAGAGTACCTGGTAAATTTATACTATCAAAATTTACATTAATTCTACCATTTACATTATCAGCACTGGCGGTTACATTTAATGGTACAGGGGTTATTATTGATGGTAAAGACCATATATAATTTGTATAATTTGTTATTGAGTTATAATCTTTTAATATACTATTAGTTTCATCTAATAATGCTATAAGAGTAAACTCTCCTTCTGCGTTATTATTACCAATTTTCCATTGACCAATATTTGGACCATCACTTGGAGTTAGAAGTACTACACTTATGAAAGCTCCTGCATTATTTCTATAATAAAAATTATTTAATGGTTTACTATATAATATATATTGAACACCTCCATTTGTAAATGTTTCATTCATATTATAATAATATCCTTCAACTAATATTGGTGCTATAACGGCAGCAGGAGGTGGTATATAATAATTAGAGCAGCTAAATGGTAAATTACCTGAAATTAACGGAGTTCTTGCTTTTAACCAACATGCATAATAATGATTGAATATTGCAACCTTATCTGCAGTTAAAGGGCTATTAGAGCCTTGCCAATTTGATATATCATTTATAAGTGCATTTTTAATAGTTATATATGAGGGATTATTGAAATAAGTCATATAAGCAGTTGAAGTAACTCCTGCACTTGCTAAAAGTCCCATAAGTGGTGCTTCTGCTTGCTCCATAAATTGTGCTGTAGTAAATGTCATTAAATTAGCATTCAAACCATCTCTTCCATTAGAGCCATCTATGCCATCTCTACCATCTCTACCATTAGAGCCAGGCGTTCCTTGTGGTCCTTGTAATCCTTGTAAGCCTTGTAATCCTTGTAAGCCTTGTAATCCTTGTAATCCTTGTAAGCCGTTAGAGCCAGGTGGTCCTTCCAATCCTTGTAATCCTTGTATTCCTTGTAATCCTTGCAATCCTTGTAATCCTTGCAATCCTTGTTCTCCTTGTGGTCCTTGAGCCCCATTTGCACCACTAGCACTATTCGAGCCAGGTATTCCTTGTAATCCTTGTGGTCCTTGTAATCCTTGTGGCCCTTGTGGTCCTTGTGGCCCTTGTGGTCCATTAGAGCCATCATAACCTCTTGGTCCTTGTAGTCCATTAGAGCCATCATAACCTCTCGGTCCATTAGAGCCATCATAACCTCTTGGTCCTTGTAGTCCATTAGAGCCATCATAACCTCTTGGTCCTTGTGGCCCATTAGAGCCATTATAACCTCTTGGTCCTTGAGGTCCATTTGAGCCAGTATAACCTCGTGGTCCGGTAGGTCCTTCAAACCATGATGATGCATTGCCACCCATTATTCTATAAATATAATAGTATTAAATACTATCTATTTATATCTAATCTTCAGCAGGCTTTGTGCGATTTCCTCCACGGCCAGCAATAAACTGACGTTGGTCTGGTGTTGTGCAAACACAGCCGCCACTGCAGCTTAAACTAGACCCACAGCATGAAGGCTTGCATTGATTATTCTTAAACATGAATAGTGAATCATTGCCTAGTTCAAAAGGAGCGCCGAGTAAAGGCTCGTCGGGAGATGTATAACGCCAAGAAGATACGTTATTGCCGGTGGGTAAAGCAACTCCGTCAAAGGCGCCTATAGGTTCATATGAATCCTTCGCACCACCAGATACTTCAGCATAGTTTGTGCGGAAGCCTTCCTTTACAGCATTTTTAAGTTGCATAGATTGATTCATGGCGGGGCTAGCATTCTGGAAAGCTTGTACTGTAGGCCCTGCATTCATCATAGCTTGATTTTCAGGTGCTGGTGCAACACTAGGTGTACTTACAGTAGATGGAGGAGGAGGAGGTGTAGGAGGAGGAGGGGTATTTACAGGCTTTTTATTATTAACCTTTGTTGTTGTAATAGCCTTTGGGGCTGCTGGGGGGACTGTAGTTGCTTGAGGTTGCATAGGTTGCATAGTTGGTTCACCTTCAGGCATGGGCATATTTGAATTAGCTACTGTAGGTGTCGCAGCAGTGCCTTGGAATCCTTCGCTAAACATACCACGTAAGCCAAAAGGCATGTGGTACACACCTACTGCTGAAATTACAATCAAGGCTAAGAGTGTTAGAACTAAAACATTCGTCTTCATCTTCTTCTATAATATCTTTTTAAAATGCTTTTAAAGAAAACTTTCTTTTTATCCAATTTTTATCTTCTGTATAAACCTTTGAAGCTTCTGGAATTGTTCTTTCAGTAAGTTTGGAAACAGCATCCAGTTTACGATATACGCCAAGAGCACCATATTCTTGAATTGCCTTTCTTAAAGCGCTATGTCTTTTATCTTCTGGAGATGTCATAGAATACCCATGCTTACTTAATTCCCCCTTGCGTAAAGGACCAATGGACTTCTCTCCTTTGCCGGGCAAACCTGTATCTTTTACACATTTTGGCCCAACATAAGATAAAGATTGTTTATGAACTTTTCTTATACCTTTTTTTGTAATATATCCTTTTTTAAGAATAGCCGTAGAATATTTACGAGCATATTCTTTGCGTTCAATCATACCGGGTGGGCAAGCCTTGCGAGAAAGACTGCGAATGCTTGGTAAAAGTTTCTTAACTGCAGATAATCTACGAGTTTGTTTTGCAGTAACTGCCTTCTTAAAGTTATTTGATGACTCTTTCTTTAGAGTTGTGGACTTTACGCAACGAGTAGGTACTTTATTACCCTTTACTGTCTTATATGTAGTACGTTTATGATATCCTTCAGGACATCCAGACAAAAAACTATATGGCTTTGATTTTTCATACTTTTTAGTAGTCATTCTATATATTCTCTATTTTTTCTAGTCTTGTTAAAGTTGTATCATTTGATATAATATTATCCATTGGATTTTTTAATAGGTCATGTATTAAATAATACTGTAAAAGATTTTGATAATATGATGAACGAGGATAGTCT
>Ga0136644_10002473_pt1 | contig 14163 bp, 13 predicted proteins | sample C_130820_EF_Meta_FD_94780 | JGI IMG/M metagenome (GOLD analysis project Ga0136644, IMG submission 94780) | Freshwater microbial communities from Lake Croche, Canada to study carbon cycling - C_130820_EF_MetaG (v2) (version 2) | ecosystem: Environmental > Aquatic > Freshwater > Lake | place... | reverse complement strand
TCCGGACTACCGTCCGACCGGTTCTGCTTCGAGGGTTTCGGGCCGCGCAAGCGCTCCGCGCGGCGGGCGTGGCTGGCCACCTTCGTCGCCGAACCGAGAACGGTGGTGTTCTTCGAGTCGCCGCGACGCCTGGTCGACTGCCTGAGTGATGCCGTCGAGGAGCTGGGCGGCGCGCGCCGCGCCGTGGTCTGTCGGGAGTTGACCAAGGTGCACGAGGAGGTACGGCGCGGCACCCTGGCCGAGCTGGCGCAGTGGGCCGGCTACGGGGTGCTCGGCGAGATCACCGTCGTACTCGCCGGCGCGCAACCCGTCGTCGATCTCGACACCCTCGTCGCTGAGGTCGGCCTGCTCGCCGATGCCGGCATGCGGATCAAAGATGCCTGTGCCCAGGTCGTCGGCACCCGCGCCGGCGGGTCCTCGAAGCGCGAACTCTATGACGCCGTGCTGCGTGCGCGCGAGGCCTGAGACACGATCGGTGCCGCTTTGTGCAGGCACTCCTGCCACTCGGCGTCCGGATCGGAGTCGGCGGTGATCCCACCGCCGACACCGAGTACCGCACCGCCGAGAGCATCGAACTCCACAGTGCGGATGGCGACATTGAGTTCACAACCCGCGATCGGCGAAGTGAGACCGACGGTGCCGCAGTACACACCGCGCCGGTGTGGCTCCCACTGTGAAAGTAGTTGTCGCGCCCGTGTTTTCGGTGTACCGGTCACCGAGGCGGGCGGGAAGGTTGCGGCAAGCAATTCCGATACGGGCAGATCGAACGGCACCTGTGCCGACACTGTCGAGACCAGATGCCACACTCCGGGCGCCGGATATACCGCCAGCAGTTCCGGCACTGTCACCGTGCCGGTCAGCGCCACCCGACTCAGATCGTTGCGCACCAGATCCACGATCATGATGTTCTCCGCGACGTCCTTCGCCGAGGCGCGCAGCTCCTCCGGCTGGGCATGGCGCGGCAGTGTGCCCTTGATCGGACTCGAAATCACCTGTTCGCCCACTCGGCGCAGGAACAACTCCGGGGACAGCGACGCCACCGCGCCCCAGTCGCCCGCGAGGTAGGCGGCGCGGGCCGGGCCGGTCGCGGCCACCGCGTCGGCGAAGAAGTCCAGTGGCGCCCCGGTGACGGTGCCGGTGAACTGGGTGCAGACACACGCCTGATACACCTCGCCGGCCCCGATCGCCTCAAGACACGAGAGCACACCTGCGCGGTGCTGATCGACATCCGGACGCCGCCAGGCGATGTCGCAGCTGTGGTGAACCGGTGGCGCCGCAAGTGCTGGCGGCAGCCATTCGGGAAGCGTTTGGCCGGAGAGGCTTTCGAACCACCATCGACCGGCGCGGTCCAGACGCAGCACGCAGTCCGTCCATCCGCCCGCCGCGTCCGGAATTCGCGGCGGCGCCCCGTCGGCGCCGGCGTCCGGATAGGACAGATAGCCGATCCAGCCGCCCCCGACCGCGCCCGGGTGGGATCGGGAAGGCTTCATGTCCGGCGCACTGGGGAACACCGCATCCGGACCGACCGGTTGCACCGACACACTCGGCGCGATCACCGCGGCCGAGTCGAACCAGTCGCCGATCAGAGCGGCTGGTGGTGGCAGCCCCTGACTGCGCGCGCCGGCGGCGACCGCACGCAGTACGTCGTCGGCGGAGCCGAGGTTGGCCAGTCGCTCGGTGCGCATGGCGCTTAGGGGGTCTCGTAGCGCGGGAACACGCCGGTCGGCGCGGGAAGCGGAGTACCCGGCACCAGTCGGGTCTGCAGCGAGGCGAAGTCACGCTGCTCCGAGGATTGCCCAAGTAGGTCAAGCAGTTTGGCGGCCGAGTCCGGCATTACCGGCTGGACCAGGACCGCGGCGGTCCGCACGGCCTCGCAGGTGGTGTACAGCACGGTTCGGAAGCGGATCTGGTCGGCCGCAGACTCCGATTTGCGCAGCACCCACGGCTCGTGGACGGAGAAATAACGATTGGCCGCGCCCAGCATCAGCCAGATCGCTTCCAGGCCATGATGCATTGCCTGATCGTCGAAGGCTTCGCGCACACGCGCCAGCAGGCCGTCGGCCAACGCCAGCAGCTCGGTGTCCTCGGCGCTGAACTCGCCGGGTTCGGGCACCCGGGCGTCGAGGTTCTTGTTCACCATCGACAGTGATCGCTGTGCCAGGTTGCCCAACTCGTTAGCCAGATCGGTGTTGATCCGACCGACGATCCCGTTGTCGCTGTAACTGCCGTCCTGGCCGAACGGCACCTCGCGGAGCAGGAAGTAGCGAACCTGGTCCACGCCGAAGCTCTCCACCAGGGCGACCGGGTCGACAACATTTCCCACCGACTTGCTCATCTTCTCGCCCCGGTTGTAGAGGAACCCGTGCGCGAAGACCCTGCGCGGCAATTCGATTCCCGCCGACATCAGGAAAGCCGGCCAGTACACGGTGTGGAACCGGATGATGTCCTTGCCGATCATGTGCAGATCCGCAGGCCAATAGCGTTGGTAGAGAGTCGATTCCGTGTCAGGAAAACCTGCGCCGGTGAGGTAGTTGGTCAGTGCGTCGACCCACACGTACATCACATGATCGGCATCACCGGGTACCGGCACACCCCAGGTGAACGAGGTTCGGGAGATCGACAGGTCGCGCAGGCCGCCGGAGACGAAGCTGACCACTTCATTGCGGCGCACCTCTGGCGCGATGAAGTCCGGATGTTCGGCGTAGTGCGCCAGCAGCCGATCGGTGTAGGCCGACAGCCGGAAGAAGTAGGTCTGCTCTTCGGTCCAGGTGACCGGTGTGCCGGTCTCGGTGGCGACCCGGGTGCCGTCGGCGGTGACGTCAGTCTCGGCCTCGGTGAAGAACCGCTCGTCACGCACCGAATACCAACCGGAGTAGCTATCGAGGTAGATGTCGCCGGCGTCGGCCATCCGCTGCCACAGTGCTGTCGACGCCGCGTAGTGGTCGGGGTCGGTGGTGCGGATGAAGCGGTCGAACGAGACATTCAGCATCTCCTCCAACCGCTGAAACTGATCGGAGTTGCGTCTGGCGTAGTCGGCGGTCGAGATGCCCTCGGCGGCGGCAGCCTGCGCCATCTTGAGGCCGTGTTCGTCGGTGCCGGTCAGGAACCGGACGTCGAACCCGTCGAGTCGTTTGAATCGGGCGATCGCGTCGGTTGCGACGTACTCGTAGGCATGGCCGACATGCGGTGCGCCGTTGGGGTAGGCGATCGCGGTGGTCACGTAGAACGGGGTCTTACTCATGTCAGGTTCACCCTATTGTGTGGGACGTGAGCTCCAAGCGTCCGGCACCGCCGCCGCCAGAGCCGTTGACGCCGCTGATCGATGCACATACGCACCTCGACGCGTGCGGCGCGCGCACGCCCGACGACGTGCGCGCCGTCGCCGACCGAGCCGAAGCTGTCGGTGTGCTTGCGGTGGTCACCATCGCCGACGACTTGGACTCGGCGCGCTGGGCCGCCTCCGCGACCCAGTGGGATCACCGGGTCTACGCCGCCGTCGGACTGCACCCCACCCGCGCGAATTCGCTGACCGAGTCGGCCCGTTCGGAGATCGAGACATTGGCATCAGCACCGCGGGTGGTGGCCATCGGCGAGACGGGTATGGATCTGTACTGGCCCGGAAAGCTCGACGGGTGTGCGCAACCGGCTGCCCAGCGCGAGGCGTTCGCGTGGCATATCGATCTCGCCAAGCGCACCGGCAAGCCGTTGATGATCCACAACCGCGATGCCGACGCAGCCGTCCTCGATGTGCTGCGCTCCGAGGGAGCGCCGGAGACGGTGATCTTTCACTGCTTCTCCTCCGGTGCCCAGATGGCCCGGCAGTGCATCGACGCCGGCTGGATTCTGAGCCTGTCCGGCACCGTCAGTTTCACGAACTCGCACGCACTGCGGGAGGCTGCCGCTCTCATCCCGCCCGGTCAACTCCTGGTGGAGACCGACGCGCCATTTCTGACCCCGCACCCGTATCGCGGTGCACCCAATGAGCCGTACTGCCTGCCGTACACCGTGCGCGCCCTAGCCGATCTGCTGGATGTCCCGGCCGAGCAGGTGGCTGAGGATTCCGCGGCGACGGCCCGACGGGTCTACGCCCTCGACGCCGGCTAACGCACCGGGCCGACGGGGCGCCGGGGACTGCGGCGGGGCGAATCAAGCAGCACCCGGGCCGTCAACTCCGGGGCGATTTTCCGAACACTGTGATTCGACCAGAGCAAATCAGGAGCGAGACGGTCGAGGGGAGTACTCTGTCATTTGAGAGGTACGGCCAAATTCGAGTAATTTCGCCCATCCCTTCGGGGGTCTCGGACCTTTATCCTCGCGGCAGCAGGGTTAGCAACATTCGAAGAACAGATAGCTACCGCCGAAGTCACACGGGCCCGACCGGGCCGGGGGCGCGGCCAGTCTGCGGAAGAGAGGAACCATGACCATCCGTCTGCTGACACGCACGGAGATCCGAAGCCTGGCCAAGGAACTCGACTTCCGGCCGCGAAAGGCGCTGGGGCAGAACTTCGTCCACGACGCCAATACGCTTCGCCGGATCGTCTCAGCCTCCGGCATCGCCAAAGGCGATCACGTCCTTGAGGTAGGTCCGGGGCTGGGTTCGCTGACCCTGGCCGTGCTGGATCGCGGCGCCACCGTCACCGCCGTCGAGATCGATTCGGTGCTGGCTGAACGGCTACCCAAGACCATTGCCGAGCATTCGCACAGCGAAATCCACCGGCTCACCGTTCTCAATCGCGACATCCTGGGCATCCGGCGCGCCGATCTGGCTGAGCAACCCACCGCTGTCGTGGCGAACCTGCCGTACAACATCGCCGTGCCCGCCCTGCTGCATCTGCTGGCCGAGTTCCCGACCATCCGCACCACGATGGTCATGGTGCAGTCCGAGGTCGCCGATCGACTGGGCGCCGAACCGGGGGGCAAGGACTACGGCGTGCCCAGTGTCAAGGCCCGGTACTTCGGTGACGTCCGCCGCTATGGCACAGTCTCACCCACCGTGTTCTGGCCGATCCCGCGGGTGTACTCCGGCCTGGTGCGCATCGATCGTTACGAGACGACGCCCTGGCCTGCCGACGACGCGTTCCGGGGTCAGGTCTTCGACCTCATCGACATCGCATTCGCGCAACGCCGCAAGACCCTGCGCAATGCATTCCTGGACTGGGCGGGCTCCGGCAACGCCTCCGCCGAGCGCCTACTGGCGGCCAGTATCGACCCGGCCCGGCGCGGCGAGACGCTGACCGTGGCCGACTTCGTCCGGCTGCTGCAACGGTCCGGTAGCGCGGCCGGACCCGACGGTGCGACAGATGGCGCCACGCAGCAGTCCGACGCACGCTGATCGGCGCGATACCCTCATGCGGTGCCCAGGACTGGCAACACCGCAGCGAATTGGGCGCCGACCGGATCGGTGACCGTTCGGGTTCCCGGCAAGGTGAACCTCTACCTCGGGGTAGGCGACCGACGAGCCGACGGCTACCACGAATTGACCACCGTCTTCCATGCTGTCTCGCTGGCCGACGACATCACCGTCCGTGCCGCCGACTTACTCTCCCTTCGGGTCCACGGCGAGGGCGCCGATGAGGTGCCGACCGATGCCCGAAACCTCGCGTGGCAGGCCGCCGAACTGATGGCCGAACACGTCGGGCGCGCACCGGATGTGGAGATCACCATCGACAAGTCGATCCCGGTGGCCGGCGGAATGGCCGGCGGCAGCGCTGACGCCGCGGCGGTGCTGGTCGGGATCAACGCGCTATGGGAACTCGGTGTCCCGCGCCGCGATCTGCACGCGATCGCCGCACGACTCGGCAGCGATGTCCCGTTCGCCCTGCATGGCGGCACTGCTCTCGGGACCGGACGCGGTGAGGAACTCGCAACGGTATTGGCGCGCAACACCTTTCACTGGGTGCTGGCCTTCGGGGCGGGCGGGCTGTCGACCGCCGCGGTGTACGCCGAGATCGACCGGCTGCGTGCGGCCGGCGAGCCACCGCAACTGGCCGATCCCGAGCCCCTGCTGACCGCGCTGTCCAGCGGTGACCCGCATGAGTTGGCGCCGCTGCTGGGCAATGACCTGCAGCCGGCGTCGCTGAGCCTGGAGCCGAACCTGCGACGAACGCTGCGGGCCGGCACCGAGGCCGGCGCACTGGCCGGCATCGTCTCGGGCTCCGGACCGACATGTGCGTTCCTGTGCGCCTCGGCCGAGGCGGCCGTGCAGGTCAGTGCCGAGTTGGCCGGTGCCGGGGTGTGCCGAACGGTGCGGGTGGCCAGCGGTCCGGTGCACGGCGCCCGCGTCGTACCCTCGGCGTGAGGGCTGGGCGATGAGGGTCGAAACGTGACACGGCCTTCGGAAGGGTTTTGCAGGATCTTAAGGGAAGTTTAAGATGATGTTGGTGCTGACCAGCGACCCGATGATGTGCGTCTGCGGATCGCCCACCGCGACACGAGGTGGGCGACGCGGGGCCGACGGTCGATCACCGATTCGAGACCGAAAAGCTTCGGGATTGTCCGGGCGCGCCGCCGACGCCACAGGTCGCCCGGGGCGGAGCATGGATATCCTGGCCCTGATGGCGGCGGCGAGCCGGATACCGAGGAGGTCGTCGTGAGCCGATTCACGGACAAGATGTTCCACAGCGCCATGACCAGTGACAAGGGCATGGTGACGGGGGAACCTGAGGAATCGGTCCGGCACACCTGGCGTGAGGTGTACGAACGGGCCCGCTGCATCGCCGGCGGACTGGCCGCCGCGGGGGTGGGCCGAGGCGATGCCGTCGGAGTGCTGGCGGGTGCGCCCGTGGAGATCGCGCCCACCGCGCAGGCCCTGTGGATGCGCGGCGCCAGCCTGACCATGTTGCACCAGCCCACCCCCCGCACCGACCTTGAGCACTGGGCGAAGGACACCGCCAACGTCATCGACATGATCGAGGCCAAAGCGGTCGTGATCTCCGAGCCGTTCCTGGTGGCCGCACCGATCCTGAGGGAGCGAGGAGTGCAGGTACTCATCGTGGAGGAGCTGCTTGCCTCCGACCCGATAGATCCGCTGGAGACCGGCGAGGACGATGTCGCCCTGATGCAGCTGACCTCCGGGTCGACCGGTTCCCCGAAGGCGGTGGTGATCACCCACCGCAACATCCACTCCAATGCTGAGGCCATGTTCATCGGTGCCGAGTACGACGCGACCACCGACGTGATGGTCAGCTGGCTGCCCTGCTTCCACGACATGGGCATGGTCGGCTTTCTGACCGTTCCGATGTACTTCGGTGCGGAACTGGTCAAGGTCACCCCGCTGGACTTCCTTCGGGACACACTGCTGTGGGCCAAGCTGATCGACAAGTACAAGGGCACCATGACCGCGGCGCCCAACTTCGCCTACGCACTGTTCGCCAAACGCCTGCGCCGCCAGGCCAAGCCGGGCGAGTTCGATCTGTCAACGCTGCGATTCGCGTTGTCCGGAGCCGAGCCCGTCGACCCCTCCGATGTCGAGGATCTGCTGGACGCCGGTAAGCCGTTCGGGCTGCGGCCGGAAGCCATTCTGCCTGCGTACGGCATGGCCGAGACGACTCTGGCGGTTTCGTTTTCCGAGTGTGGTGCCGGACTGGTGGTCGACGAGGTCGACTCCGATCTGCTGGCTGCACTTCGCCGTGCTGTCCCGGCCACCAAAGGCAACACCCGCAGATTGGCCTCGCTGGGTCCACTGCTGCAGGACCTCGAGGCTCGCATCGTGGACGAGGGCGGTAACGTGCTGCCGCCGCGTGGTGTCGGCGTCATCGAACTGCGTGGCGAATCATTGACAACGGGCTACATCACCATGGGCGGCTTCGTCGCGGCGCTGGATGAGGACGGTTGGTATGACACAGGCGACCTCGGCTATCTGACCGATGAGGGACACGTCGTGGTGTGCGGTCGGGTCAAGGACGTGATCATCATGGCCGGGCGCAACATCTATCCCACCGATATCGAACGCGCCGCGGGAACGGTCGAGGGCGTCCGGCCGGGCTGTGCCGTCGCTGTTCGATTGGAGGCGGGCCACTCACGGGAGACATTCGCCGTCGCCGTCGAATCCAACGAGTGGGAGGACTCCGCCGAGGTGCGCCGCATCGAGCAACAGGTTGCCCACGCGGTCGTCGGCGAGGTGGGTGTGCGACCGCGCAACGTTGTGGTGCTCGGGCCGGGCACGATCCCCAAGACGCCGTCGGGAAAGCTGCGCCGGTCGACCTCCTTGATGCTGGTCACCTGAACATGCCGCGAAATTGCCGGTCTGCCAAGCTAAACCGCGTCGGCTTTAGTAGGCTTTCCCCAGTCAACTTAGGAGAGGACGGCATGGCCAAACGTTTGGTTACGGCGATCGTGGCGGCAGGCTTTGTCGCGGCGGGCGTCTCAACGGGTATCGCATGGGCGGGTGGCGAGCCCGGCACTGTTCAACCCGATGACATCTCGGTGGCGGTCGGCACCGGCACGTTCATCGGCGAACTGGGCGGCTTCACCGCCTACGGCCCCAACAACGACGCCGCCTCGGCGGCGGTCATCGGTGCCTGCCAGGCCGCCGGTGGCGTCGATTGCACCGCCGACGAGGTGACCAACGACAACCTCTGCATCGTCTCGGTCGCTTCGAGCAGCACCGGTGTCGTGTCCGGTGGAGCAGGGCCGACCGTCGAGGCGGCCCGTCAGGATGCGATCAACAGAGCGATAGCGAACGGTACGCCGGAGGGCGATGACGCCGTGGTTCTCGTATCGGCCTGCCCCTAATGAGGACTTCTGGTAACCCGAGAGGGGAAGGACATATGACAGTTCGAGGCAAGACTGCGCTTGTGATGGCGAGCTTGGCTGTGGTGGCGGGGGTTTCGGCTCCTTCGGCAAGCGCTCGGCCGACGTGCCAGCAGACGGATTTCATGAGCGTCTGTCAAACCAACGGCAGTGTGTCGATCAAGGCGCGGCCGGGAACCACGGCGGTGCAGGCCAATATCCCGCACATGCCGTTCATCGGCGGCCGCGGTCGTCGCTAGGACGAGCCAGCCTTAACACAAACGGCCGATCCCCTCGGGGTATCGGCCGTTTGTTTGTCTGGATTGGGCGCTACCAGGCATGCACCTGGTTCTGGGCCGGTTCCAGGCCTGTCTTGAGCAGCAGTTCGGTGGCGTCCGCTGCCAGCTCGCATATTGTCGCGACCTCGGCGCGTTCCGCCGCGGTGAAGTTCTCGAGCACGAAGGCCGCGGGATCTTTGCGACCTGGCGGGCGTCCGATGCCGATTCGCACGCGCTGAAAGTCCTTGGTGCCCAGCGCATTCGCTATTGAGCGAAGTCCATTATGGCCGCCCTCGCCGCCGCCGAGCTTGAGTCGGATCGTGCCGAAGTCGATGTCGAGTTCATCGTGGATGACGATCACGTCGGCCGGGGACACCGAGTAGAACTTCGCCAGCGGGCCGACGTGACGGCCAGACTCGTTCATGAAGGTTCGTGGTTTGGCCACGACGACGGAACGATTCCCCAGCCTGCCGGTGACGATCTCCGCGCCCGAGCGCTTGTGCACTTTGAATGGCGCACCCAAGCGCGCGGCCAGCAGATCGGCCACCATGAACCCGATGTTGTGCCGCGTCTTGGCGTACTGCGATCCGGGGTTGCCCAAGCCGACGATCAACTGGGGGCCCTTCCCGCTTGCGGGGGATGGCTCGGCCATCTGCGTGACTGGTGACGAGACTTACTCGGAACCGGCTTACTCGGCCGGGGCCGCCTCGCCGCCGGCCTCGTCCGCACCCGCGGCATCGGCGGCCTGCTCCTCCACCGACTCGCCACCGCCCTCGGACTCAAGATCCTCGGCGGTCGGCGCCGCGACCACGTTGACCACGAGCATGTCCGGGTCGCTGATCAGGGTGACGCCGCTGGGCAGTTCGACCTGGCTCGCCAGGATCTGGGTGCCTTCCTCGACGCCTTCGACCGACACGGTCAGGCCTTCGGGAATCGACAGCGCCTCGGCCTCAATCTCGATCGTGGTCGCGTCCTGGGTGACCAGCGTGCCGGACGCGGCCTCGCCCTCAATGGTGACCGGGACCTCGACGGTCACTTTCTCGCCGCGCCGGACCACGATCAGGTCGACGTGCTCGATGTTGCGGCGTACGGGGTGAATCGAGATGGCCTTGGTCAGTGCCAGTTGTTCGGTGCCGTTGAGGTCGAGACTCAGCACGGCGTTGGTCCCGGAATGGCGCAGCACCGCGGCGTAGTCGCGGGCGACTAGTTCGATGTGCTGCGGATCGGCCCCGTGGCCATAGAGCACTGCGGGGACTTTGCCGTCCCGGCGGGCCTGACGCGAGGCACCTTTGCCGGTCCGGGTGCGGACCTCGACACTCAGCTTGTTGGTGGTGGCGCCTTTAGCCATGATGCTGCTCCTGCCTTCGTGGGTGATATCGCACAGCGAAGGCGGGCATGAAACGCAGGTGAGCGCTTCGGCCTCGCCGATAACGGTGGACGGACCACCCTCGCCGTGACGCAAAACCAGAATAGCCGATTGCGTGCCTACAGCGGAAATTCGATGCCGGTGAGCTGCTCCGACAGTGTCCACAGCGCCCTGGCAGTTGTGGTGTCGCGGGCCCGTGGGCTGCGGCCCACCTTGCTGACCGGACCGCGGGCGCCGTGCTTAGGCCCGATGAAACTGTCCGGCGGCAGGTCTTGGAATGCCGCGTACAGCGTCGGTGCTGCACCGAACTCCGCCGGGGTGGCGAAAATCCGGTTCGCGGCATGCCAGAACGGGGTGCCGAACCGGTTGCCGGTTCGGCCCTGCAGGTTGGTCGCCGAGTAACCCGGGTGGGCGGCGTGAGCCTTCAGCGATGACCCGGCCGCGGTCAGGCGACGCTGCAGTTCACTGGTGAACAGCAGGTTCGCCAGTTTGGATTGGGCGTACGCCAGCCAGGCCGAGTACGGCCGGGCTTTGTTGTTGAGGTCGCGCAGGCTGATCCGGCCGGCCAGGTGCGCGGTCGACGACACCGTCACCACCCGGTCGTTGAGCTTGGGCAGCAGCAGGTTGGTCAGTGCGAAGTGGCCCAGATGATTGGTGCCGATCTGGCTCTCGAACCCGTCGGAGGTGATCGCGTATGGGACGGCCATGATGCCGGCGTTGTTGATCAGGATGTCGACGATGGCGATGCTGTCGGCGAAGTTCCGGACCGACGCCAGGTTCTGCAGGTCGAGTCGGCGGACCTGGACGTCGCCGGTCATGTCGGCGGCCGCGGCCGTGCCCTTGTCGACGTCGCGGCAGGCCAGGATGACCCGGGCCCCGACGCGAGCGAGTTCACGCGCGGTGACCAGGCCCAGGCCGCTGTTGGCGCCGGTGACGATGGCGGTCCGGCCGATGAGGGACGGAAGGTCTGCTGCGGTCCAACTCATGGCGGTCACTGTAGTGAGGTGGGCCGGGTGTCCGTGGGGACAGGGCTGAACTACCTCACCGTCACTGTGAACCCGTTGATGATCTGCCCGACATCGGGAGCTTGGGCGGCGGCCTGATCAGCCAGTGTCGTCACGGTCAACTGCACCAGGTAGCGCTGAAACCTGGGCGCGGGTGTGACTGGTATGACGACCCGGTTGTAGGTGTGCACCCGGGTGCCGTTGAGGTCGTAGCTGCCCTCAATCATCGACGACGGGAAGCCCTTGAAATCGTCACCTGACGAGTTGAGTTTGGTGAAGCCCTTGGACAGTTCGGCATCCGCGTCGGCGTGCTTCAATGCGGCCGCCACGTCGAAGTCCCCGTCGAGTTTGAACACCATCAGCAGCGCCGTCGGATAGGTGTTGTTTTTGGCGATCGCTTCGGTGCCGGGTGAGAAGTTCGGGTTGGCGTATTTGGTCCATCCCGGCGGCCGGGGCAGGGTCACAGTGAGATCGGTGAGCTTGTCCAGCGCGACCTGCTGGCCGGTTACGCCTGCGCTGGCAAGGTACTGGGCGATCGGAGTCGGCGTGGCCGACGTGGATTCAGTGCTTTCGGTGGTCTTCGCGCTGGTGGTGACGAACGAAGAGTAGTCGGGTGTTCGCGCACCGCAGCCCACCGTACCTACCACCACGGCGATAATCGCCGCGGCAATACCCGACCCTCTGAATGCCCTGTCGCTCATTGCGGAGATATCTACGCATCTCCGTCGAAAAGGCCTGTGACAGAGCCGTTTTCGAATACCGCGCGGATAGTGCTGGCCAGCAGCGGTGCAATCGACAAGACGGTCAACTGTGGGAACCGTTTGGCCTCATCGATTGGGAGGGTATTGGTGACGATCACCTCGCGGGCACCGCAGGCGGCCAGTCGCTCGGCCGCCGGATCGGATAGCACGCCGTGCGTCGCAGCGATGATGACGTCGCTGGCACCGTCGTCATGCAACAACTTGACCGCACCGGCGATCGTTCCGCCGGTATCGATCATGTCGTCGGTCAGCACGCAGGTCTTGCCCTCGACCTCGCCGACGACCCGGTTGGACACCACCTGATTGGGCACCCGCGGATCACGGGTCTTGTGGATGAATGCCAACGGGGTGCCGCCCAGGGCGTCGGCCCACTTCTCGGCGACACGGACCCGGCCGGAGTCCGGAGACACCACAACCATGTTCTCGCAGCGGTAGTTGTCCTTGATATAGCCGGTCAGCAGGGTCTGCGCGCGCATGTGGTCAACCGGGCCGTCGAAGAAGCCCTGGATCTGATCGGTGTGCAGATCCACGGTGACGATTCGGTCGGCGCCGGCGGTTTTGAGCAGATCGGCGACCAGGCGCGCAGAGATCGGCTCGCGGCCGCGATGCTTCTTGTCCTGGCGGGCGTAGGGGTAGAAGGGAAGGATCGCGGTGATCCGCTTGGCACTGCCGCGCTTGAGCGCGTCGATCATGATGAGCTGTTCCATCAGCCAGGTGTTCAGCGGTGCGGGGTGAGACTGCAGGACGAAGGCGTCGCAACCGCGGACTGACTCGTCGAATCGGACGAAGATCTCCCCGTTGGCGAAATCCCGCGCGGTCTGGGCGGTCACATGGATGTCGAGTTCCTTGGCGACCTGCTCGGCTAACTCAGGGTGTGCCCGGCCGGAGAAGAGCATCAGGTTCTTGCGATTGTCGGTCCAATCCGTGCTCACTGTGCCCTACCCTCGCCCGTCGGGGATCGCTACGGCTTCATCGTACGTAGGAAGGCGGCCGCCGCGGTGCCGGGGCGCGCGGTGAGCTGCACTCAGGTTCGGTCTGGGTCGGCTGCTTCGGACTTTGCTTCAGCCGCCGCAGCGTCGGTGGCCTTTGCTTCAGCCGCGGCCCGCGCCGAATCGCTGTCGGGACGGTTGCGCTGTACCCAGTCCTCGATGATGCGTTGTTTGCCGGCTGAAACCGCCAGCGCACCGGGTGGCACGTCCTCGCGGAGCACCGTCCCGGCCCCGGTGTAGGCGCCGTCTCCGACCGTGACGGGTGCGACGAACATGGTGTCGCTACCGGTGCGGACGTGTGATCCGACCGTGGTGCGCCGTTTGGTCTGGCCGTCGTAGTTGACGAACACGCTGGACGCGCCGATGTTGCTGTGATCGCCGATGTCGGCGTCACCGACGTAGGTCAGATGCGGAACCTTGGTGCCCGTTCCGATCACCGCGTTTTTGGTCTCGACGAAGGCGCCGAGCTTGCCCTCGGCGCCAAGCCGCGTGCCGGGCCGCAGGTAGGTGAACGGACCGACGTCGGCCCCGTCGCCGATCGTTGCCCCGGTGCCATGGGTACGGACCACCGAGGCATGCTCGCCGACTTCAACGTCGGTCAGCGTGGTGTCCGGACCGATCGCGCACCCCGCCCCGATCCGAGTGGTGCCGAGCAGTTGGCTTCCGGGGGCGATGACAGTGTCGCGGCCGATCGTCACGTCGACATCGATCCAGGTGGTGGTGGGGTCGATTACGGTGACGCCTGCCCGTTGGTGGGCGGCGACGATGCGCCGGTTGAGCTCCCGGCCGATATCGCTGAGCTGCACCCGGTCGTTGACACCGGACACCAGGGCGGCGTCGTAGACGTGCTTGGCGTGCACCACCTGTCCATCGGCGCGTACGATCGCGATGACGTCGGTCAGGTACAACTCGTGCTGAGCGTTGTTGGACGACAACTGATTCAGAGCCGAGCGAAGCGCGGCGATGTCGAAGGCGTAGACGCCGGCGTTGATCTCCCGGATGGCCCGCTGCTGTGGAGTCGCGTCGGTCTCTTCG
>Ga0136644_10002472_pt1 | contig 14165 bp, 13 predicted proteins | sample C_130820_EF_Meta_FD_94780 | JGI IMG/M metagenome (GOLD analysis project Ga0136644, IMG submission 94780) | Freshwater microbial communities from Lake Croche, Canada to study carbon cycling - C_130820_EF_MetaG (v2) (version 2) | ecosystem: Environmental > Aquatic > Freshwater > Lake | place... | reverse complement strand
GTAATAAATATGATTAAATCTGGTTATATATTAGCTTTTAAAACTCACGAAGAAATCAATGAAGTTAAGAATGATATAGATAGTCCTTATTATTGGGTCTGTAAATTTAAGGATGAGTATCTAGATAACATTCGAAAAAGTAGACCAATTCAATGGTTTAAATCAGCTATTGCATCCTTTCTAAATCCAGTGTATATTATTATGAAAATCAACAATATGATTCCTTGGTGGATGCAAAATAACCTTAATATGAATTTATATCTAATAAAGATTCATTTTAAGAAAATAGATGGTATTAATGATATCTATTATATAGACCGTTTTGGTAAATATCATAGATGCTATAGGAGTTTATACAATGGAAAGCCTTATTGTAGGAAAAATTAGATTTTTCCTAATACAGTTAATTAGAGTCTAAAAATTAAAAAAATTGAATAATTATGGGTATAAAGGTAGTACATATAGGTTATGTCTTACATAGGTACACCAGGAGTTATTAAAAGGAGTCGTAGTGCTTCAGATATATCAATTTCTTCTACAAAAATCAAATCACAAAAGATAAATAAAAATCTATTTATTGAGGATAAGAGAGATATTTCAGATATCTCTTTTGAAAAGTTCAGTTATTATTGCATCAATAATAATATTTCTGAAGATATTACAAATGAAGTTACATTGTGTTGTGCACGAATTATTAATCTTTTTAAGTTTGATGAATTCAAAAATCTAGATTTTGATTCTAAGAGAGCTATTTTGATAGCATCTATTATGTTAATTTGTAAAAATAATAAAGTAATTGAATGTTTTGAACTAGATATAAATCAACAAGAAATTATAAATGAACTACTCAAATTCAAACAGACAAATGAATTATGGAAGTTCATTCCAAGGGATATGTTTTATCTTTCACAAGTTGGATATAATGCAATTATCAAATTTACAAACAAGTTTAATTACAATTACAACATCAAAAATGATATGATTAATTATTTTGAAAACATTAATAAAAATATTGTTGTTAATCCGATTATAAAGAATCAATATGAGTCACTACTTCAAGATAATATTAAATTAAATACTTTTATCAAGTCTAAAAAGGAAATATTTAATTTTAATATTATAAATTTTTTTATATAAAACTAAGTAATATGGATTCTTTTAAAAAATATTTAAAATATAAAGAAAAATATTTAAATTTAAAAAGTCAAATTGGAGGGATGAAAGGCCCTGGGAGTATGAATTGGGGTAAGTCAATATCTACATCAGTTAATCCTCAAGTTCTTTGCAAAGATTTAAATGAGCAACGTGTTAATAATTGCAAATTAATTCTTGAAGACCAACATGGTAATATTTTTATGGGTGCAAATGGAACAAATATAACTAGTTCTAGAAATAAATCAACAGTTGGATTAACTGGAATACCGCCTAAATCTATAGAAAAAGTTTTAACTGATATTCATGAAAGAGTTAAAGACAATGATAAAATTACATTACCACATACAGAAGTGGAAAAATTCAAACAAGAAACTTATTTTGATAAAAATTCTACTATTGATAAAATTATAGAAGATAATAGTGGTGATGCTAAAAGAGAACACGCTGGAGATGAAATATATCCTGGCGGCGGTGGTGGTGGTGGTGGCGGACCTAGAGTTATTACTAGAAGTATTAAAGAAAGAGAACTATTTGTTAGAGGAAGAATAGTATCAGAGTATCCAGCAGAATATAGTTATGTAATAGAAAAAGGATATAAATTAAAAATTATTCAACCACCAGGTACAGGAATATTTGGTTCTAATTTAGGAGGTGCAAGAGATGGCGCACCAACAGTACCTGGTGATAAAAATTGTTTAAATATGAGGTGGGAAGAGACCACAGATGATTGTTTAAGAAGAGAAGTTTTAGAAGAGGCTAATGTAGATTTAGCTGCACTTTGTACCAATTGGGCAACTAATCCAAAACCAGATAAACCACCTGTCCCAGTTGAAAATGTTCTTTATTTTGATCACTATGAACCAGTTGCAAATAACTGTTGTGTTAAGTATTATTATTTAAAAATATCAGATACATTAAGACCTCACTTTTTGACTGCTTATAATAGAATTATCAGTGAAAGAGCTACTGAATTTTTTAATGGAGATTTTAGACCTAAAGCCGGAGGAACAACTGGTTCTTCAAGTGGAAGATCCCCTAGTGGTGGTACTACATCTGGACCTTAATCTAATTAAAGGAATAATAAGCATAAAAATTATATGATAACAAATAAATATTTACATTTATCAGAAGAAATTTCTAAATATTTAGACTTATCCCCCGATTGTTATATTTCAGAACTAAAAGATGCCATCGAAATAAAATCTCATAAGAATAAAATGAATGCTATTAATAAAGAAAACATTAACCCTAAGAAAACTGTCATTTATTTAGATACCAAAGGGAAAAAGTTATTTAATATTAAATCAAGTGTGGTTGACATTAATTGTCTAGTTGATTTAATAGTATTTAATTTTGCTAATAAAGTACCAGATTGTGATTATTTTGAATATAATCAACAACCAAAGTATATAACTAATTTAATTATTTATTAATAAATTAAGAAATGCCTTTTTAATTTTATTAGGATCAACTGAAATATAATCTGAAATTACAAATGTTAAAAAGAAGAATTCAGTAATAATTACAACTATTAATAAGTTTATATTTTGAAATAAAGATTCAATTAAATCAATATTATAAATATAAGAAATGATGAAAGCTAATATTATATTTACAATAAAAACACTACCATAAAGTTTAATTGCCTTATTGAATAATTTAGTGTTATCTTTTTCAACATCAATATCAGCTTGTTTATCTACGGATAAATTAAAATTATCAACCAGCTTTCCTAATTCTTCTTTATACATAGGAGGTAATAAAGACAAATAACTTGTTAAATTATCCACAAGATAAGTTAAATTATTAATAGCTATTTGTTTCTCAACATATTTTGCATAAGTAAAGAAAAATATTGTAATAAAAAAAGTAAAAAAAGCTGTTGCTAATAATACATTTACTGTTATTTTTGGGATATCTATCATTGTATAATTTAAGTTATAAAATTATTTTATAACTAAAATATATATGAATAATTTAAAAGATTTAATAATAAATAAATTCAGTGATATAGATTTTAACATAAATTTATTTTCACACTTTATAATTTTGTATACATTCTTAACTATATTTTTTATAATATTTATTTCTAAAGTTTCTTCTGATGCAATTAATGGAGAAATTGTAAGAATAATAAACAATTTTAAACCCCAAATACAACAGATTAAAGAAGATAATAATTTAAATGATTATCTTCTAAATATGGATACTGATAAATTATATTCCAAACCAGACCCAGCCACCGATAATCACAATAAAGGATTATTTCGTATGCTTATTTTAAGTTTAATATTATTATGGTCTGGATTTATTTTATTTATTGTTTTTGCTAGATATTCTTGTCATATTGATATTAGTTTTAAAGATTTATCAATAGAAAATTTAATTGTATTTATATTTATTGGATTTGCTGAATACTATTTTTTCACTAGAATTGCTAGTACTTATGTTCCCGTATCACCATCTTTTATATCTCAAAAATTAACTGAATCTATTAAAAATACTATAAAAAATTAAAAAATTGCAAATAATATTAATAATTCAATAATTACTAATATTATATGAACACTAAACCTGTTTCAAATGAAAAAATCATAGAACTGAATGATAAGAAATACAACAGCGCTGGCGTATTAATCATTCATAGATTTTCCTCAAAAGATTGTGTAGTCCTTTTCAAATCATCAATGTATGTACCTTCTGGTGTTAACAAGGGTAAATACTATTGTGATATCCCTGGTGGTGGGATTGACCTATTAGATAATACCATAGAAGATGCTGCATCAAGAGAACTATTTGAAGAAAGTAAAAAACTTATCTCAATTAGTTCCAAAAATTTAAAATTAGCGAAAGACATTGAATCTTTTATAGAATTACCTGGAAGAAGATTGTCTGGGAAAAGAAAGGCTGGATTGTTTGCTTGTTTTGTTTGTAAATTATCAAATGTTAGTTCTAAAATTTATAATAAAAATAAAGATATTCTTAAAAAAATTAAAATGGATCCCGTTTTTTACGAAACCATTGAATTAGTTAGAATTCCTATTTCAAATATTAAAGAATACTTTAAAGATAAAAAAATATCAGATATCAAGAAACAATGCGAGATTAAAGATGTTAATGATGAAATTCAATATATTACAGTTCAAGCTTCTAAATGTTTATTTTTAGCTAATGAAAAAAATATTTACGATGGTGTAATTAAATTTTCAGATAATAAAGAAATTCCTAATGATATAATTTATAATAATAGTAGAGGATTAACTATTAAATACCCCTAATCAAAATATGAATAACCAGTACTTACTTCTTTTACTTGCTCTTTTACTTTATATACTGGAATAGGAACAAAAAAAGAATTTGTAAAATTTTTTATTTTATCAATAATAAAATCCCAATCATTATCACTTTCATTATCTAAAGTTAAAACTGGTGTTTTAGTAAAGTTTAACAACCAGTCCTCATGATATTGATGTAGCTTTTCCAAATATTCCAATTTAATAGAATCCTCTTCATTTCTACCTCTTTGGGCAATTCGTTCCAAGCATTTTTGAGGAGAACATCTAATGTAAAATATTCCATCTGGTTTTGGTTTAAATTTTTCTTCTAGAAAATCAAACCAATAATTATAACAGATGCTTTCCATAGAATTCATTTTTTTACTTTCAATACAAGATTTTCCAAAAACATATTTATCAGTCCATATTGACCTTTCGCTAAATCTAGTATTTTCTATTTGTGGTTTATCCAAAGATTCTATTCTTGTTTTGAAAACCATACTTTGGAACATATAAGCATTCCTTTCCATATCCGAATAAAAGTGATCTAATAAATTTTTATTATTTTCATCTTTGAGAGCTAACCACTTATCAACAGGTTCTTGAACAACTTCCACATTATCCAAACCTTTTAGCTTTTCTAAAAGAGTGCTTTTACCGGAACCAATATTTCCTTCAATAATAAACCATTTTTTTGACATTAAAGTATATATTTGTAAGTTTTTAAATAATATTAAATTCAATTATTTTGTTTACTTTTAGTTAACTTTTAATTAACGATATAACGGGCAAGATAAAAAATCTAAGGCTGGGAGCTTGCTCCAAATCGTGATTTTTATACTTGCAAATTTTTTTTATAAAAATTTCGCAATGTACATATCCCCATGTTCCACACAATTACTTATACTATATCCAATCTTTCTAAGAAAATCAAATAATTCCTTTCTTATTTTACTTGCCTCAACTCCTTCCTTCTCTTTCCAATCTCCCCAAGCCTCAAATAAAATTGGTGGATAATTATTATTGGCTAATGTATTTAATCCTCCTTCTAATACCTCTTTTTCATACCCTTCTACATCCATTTTAATAAATCCAATGTTTGTTAAATTGAATGAATCCAATGTTCTTACATTAACTTTAATTTTATCACGAATATCATCTGTATCATTTAGTTTTTTTAATCCATTACCACCTCCATCATTAGAACGAATTACATAATCTAATACATCCATTCGATTACCTAATGCATATCTATGAGGTGTAATCTTATCTTCTAATCCATGTAATGCAATATTTGCTGCTAAATAACAAAATATTTTTGGATTACATTCAAAAGCATAAGTATGTTGTGCTTTTTGTCCTATTATATAACTATATGTTCCAACGTGAGCCCCAATATCAATAAAATTTTTATCTGGATTTATATAATTTTTAAGAATATTATTAATCAAGTTCTTTTCTGCAATACCTGATTCAAAAAACCATTTTGCAACACTAATTTCAGGAAAAAATAAATATTCTTCTTTTTTTGGAAGAGTAGAAAAATATGGTTCTTCTGTATTTGCAGAATTTTCTTTTAATAAATACATTATAATAATAAATTCAATTTTATCTTTACATAAAGTTTTTTATTCTATTTTAATTATTATGAATGAATATATAGAAGACAAAGAAAAAATCATAAAAAAAATTGCAGAATATAATATGAAAATATTTGATTTGCAAAATAAATTATTAGAAATAGAACAAAATATTATTGATATTGACCATAAAGAAATTATGAATACTTTAACTTTAAATGAACAACAATTAGAAGTTGTAAATGCTACTGAAAAATATATTGTTACAGTTGCTGCACCTGGGTCTGGTAAAACACATACTTTAATTTCAATGTATATTAAAATGATAGTTGAAGATAAAGTTGACCCAGAGAGTGTTTTAATTATTACCTTTACTAAAAAAGCGGGTCAAGAAATGGCTGGAAGATTAGCTTCTATCATTCCTACTAAATTACCTGCTTATGTTGGTTCTTTACATGGATTAGCTTATAGAATATTACAGGAATATAATAATATTAATTATACAATGTTAGATGAAAAAGAAACGAAAGACTTGTTAAAAGATTTATGTGATAAAAATGATGAATTTATTGATTTTAAATCAAAAATCACTTTGATTATTGATAAATCATCTAGCTCTTTTCCTTTTAACATTAAACCTATTTTAAAAGAATTAAAGTTAGAGGCTCTAGAAGATAAAATTCATTTATTATTAAATATCTATAAAGAAAAGAAAAAGAATGAGAATCTTTTAGATTTTAATGATTTAATGATTATGCTTTGTGAATTCTTAGATAAGAAAGCATCTAATGAATATAAAAATAAAATTAAATTTATCTTTTTTGATGAGTATCAAGATGTTAACCCCATTCAACACTATATTTTAAGTAAATTCAAAAAAAATTCCAGAATTATGGTGGTGGGTGATGATGCTCAATCTATTTATGCTTTTAGAGGGAGTTCTGTTAAGTTTATTCTAAACTTTCCAGTTGAATTTAAACCAAATAAAATGTATTTACTTGAAAAGAATTATCGTTCAACCAAACAAATTGTTGATTTCTTTCAAGATATTATTATAAAGAATACTAATCAATATAAAAAAAATGTGGAGTCGGTAAATCCTAATAATGGTGTAAAACCAACCATTTTAGGTTTTGAGGATTATAGAAAGAGAGACCAATGGGTAATTAATGATATAATGAAAAATAAGGAAGCTGGAGTTCCTATTTCTAAAATGGTTATTTTAGCTAGAAAAAATGAATCATTAGATAGGATTGAATTGGAATTAGTTAAACAAGGAATTACTGTGATTAAACACACTGGATTATCTATTTTAGATAAATCACACGTCAAAGATTTTCTAGCTTTTTTAACAATTATCATCAATGAGAAAAGTTCTATTCATTGGAAGCGTATTTTAGCATTGCAACTTGGAGTTAACACTGCTCACGAAATTATAGATAATAGTATCAACATTAGAGATTCTATTAGAAAGTTAAAAGATACTCAAGCTAGTTATTCTAATTATTTAAAAGAATTAGATTCTATTATTACTACCGTTTCTAATAAAAAGTTAAAAGATGTTGAAAAAGGAAGAAACATTTTATTATTTTTAGAAAAGATTTGGCAATCTAAAAATAAACATGATAGTCATTTTGATGAAAAGATTAAAGATATTACTCTTTTGCTTAGTTATTTATCAAATAGCAACATTCAACAATTTATTACTGAATTATATTTAAATCAATCGATTGAAGTGAATCTTGATAATTCTATTTACTTAACTACCATTCATGGTTCTAAAGGATTAGAATGGAATTATGTTTATATTATTGATGTTGATTCTGAAAACTTTCCATCCATCAGACAAAATTATTATATAAATGAAGGCGATGATTCAGAGGAAGAAAGAAGATTGTTTTATGTGGCTTGTTCTAGAGCTAAACAAAATTTAATTATTACTTATAATTTTTGTTTTAATCCAAGTAACTATATGAATATGTCGCCTTTAATTAGAGAAATTAATCCAGATTTGTATACTGCTATTAATATGAAATATGATCATTATCCAATGTGTGGTTATATAGCTCAGGATGTAAGTAATTATTTGAAATATGTCGGATATTCAAAGATATATCCATTTTTAAAAGGAATGGATATTAAGAAAGACGTATTACATAGTGCTTATGAAATACCAAGATATTTAGACAAGTTTAAATATTCAAAAGGTATTATCAATAGTTTTATCAATTTGCTAATTGCAAAGATGATTCAAATTAACTTTACTAAGAATATTAAAAAGTTTGATTTAAATATAGAAAGCTTACCTCAAAAAATTCGTCAAAATTATAAAGACGAATTAAATGATTGGAGAAATATATTAGAAGATTTGTTTCAAATAAGTACTTTGGATATTAAAGACGATGGAGATATATTTTCAGATTTAAAGAATTTGTTAATTAATCCTCAAATCTATGAACATTATGATAAAATTAGTAAGAGCTTTATTAATCATATAAAGTTATTGAAACCTAAAGAAATTTATTCTCGTTACAATGTGTCACATGGTGATATAAAAGGAGATATTGATTTATTAGTGGATGATACTATAATTGAATTTAGAATGAACCAAAATGAGCTTGGATCAACCTTTAATATTAGTCAAACATTAATTTATGGTTATTTATTACATAAGAAAGCAAAAAAGATTAATAATATAATTTTATATAATCCATTGTCGGGAGATATTGTTAGAATTAATACTAGTGAGGTAAATTTTAAGGATGTGGCTAATATGTATTATAGTCATTATAAATAAAATCCTAAATCTTAATTTATTTATATTATTTCTGTTTTAATATTATCTATAATGCATTGTGGAATAGTTTTCACTAAAGGTAAAGCTGTTAATAATCCAACAATAGAAATTCCAAATACTACATTTCTTATTTCTTTAACTGAAGGGTCTGTTTGATCATAAACAGAAATACCATAACCAGATATAGCAATCAAAGTTAATATTAATAGTTTTTGGAATAAAATTAGATAAGTAGAAGAGTCTAATTTAACAAATTGAGAAACAACATATAATGCAAAAATTACCAAATAAATAGATCCTTGAGTATATAATACTGTTTCTAAATTTTTAATATTTTGATTCTTTTTAAAATTATTTTGAGAAGATCTAGCTGCAAAATAGAAACATACAAATGATAATGATAAGGGAATAAGAAATCCAAATGCAACAGGAACTATATTTTCACTTTCGTTATTAGCGCCACCGAATAATGTATTCATATATATTTATATATATAATAATTTTTATAAGTTTTATTTAAAATGTTTAAAATTAAAAATAAAGGAACCAGTGCTGGCGGAACATTATTTTTTTTCATTTTTCTTGGCTACTAATGTTTTGTCTACTTCTTCAACTTTTAATACAATTGTAGTATACATATTTGAGAAGTAGTTAGGATTTAGAAATCCTGGTCTGTTCTTAAAAGTGTCGTTTAAACTAATCCCGTTGGAGTCATAAATTGTAAAAGTTATCTTGTCAAGTTTCCGAAGGTCCCTTGGGAGGAAGGCCTCATGTGGTTCACCAGAGCAGTACAGCCAGTTTTTAGATTGTGTTGATGGAAACAGAACGCCAAACATCTTGTTCAAGCTACTGTCCGTAGCGGAGGATTTTACCGGGGTAAATGGGTCCATTTCAATATAGAAAATTCTCTCATCAATCATATCTCTAGACCCATATCCGAAGAGCTGCATAGTTATATCTCCTGATAAACTAATAGGCTCATCTCCGTACCCAGTACTAATAAGTACAGTACCTCCTGATACATCTGTATATTTACTTACTATTTGATATAAATTATTAGTACCATCAGTAAATCTAATTATATTAGAAGCAAACATAGTTTGTAAAGCATTTGAAGGTAATCCATTTATAGTTATTGTTTTTGGAGTAATTGAGAAATTTCCAATATCAGTAGTAAAAATATTATTAGAGTAATAATTAGCCATAATCAAACTAGCTTCATTTGGTAAAATAATATTAGGTAAACCTTTAACAGTATAATCATCTAATGTTATTATATTATTACTACTAATATCTAAAATTGGATATACTATATTATTAATTGTAATATGGTCAATCATTTTTAACTCTTTATACTTAAATGTTGACAAATCATCTGATAAAATAGGACTACTAGTTATAGAAGCTAAAATAACACAATCTTTTTGATTAATTAATTTTATATAAGGATACGTATTTGGTGCAGAACTAAATACACCACATCTCATATTAATACCAGGATATGTTGAAATTAAATAAGAAGAAGTATCGCCAATTTTTATTAAATTTACTCCATCAAAAACTAATCCTAAAATATCATTAGGAATAAATCTAGGAATAATTACATCGGAAACTTCTATTTTTTTAATATCTTGATATTTATCTTCGATAATAGCTTCTTTTAAATATTGATTTTTACCTGTTGCAATATTCATTGTAAATTTAACACTAAAATTAAAAGGAGATGTACTTGTTGCATCTTTAGAATTTATTTTTATCCAATATTCTTTTTCTGCTTTTTCACCAGCGAAAACATCGATGTTTTCTTGGAAAGGAAAATTCGCACTCATTAATATAGAATATATTTAAAAAATATCTAAACTTGGAAAAAATGAAATTTAAAATATTAAATAAAATATTAATTATATAAACATGAATAATTTAATTTTAGTAGATGCATCCTATACTTCTTTCTATAGATTTTTTGCTACTCTCAGATGGTTCTCTTTGAATCAACCAGACTTTTTCAAAGAAAAGAAAAACGATGTAAAATATGATTGGTCTCAAAATGAAATTTTTATTGAAAAATATGAAAAGATGTATTTGGAATCAATTGTTAAATTAGTTGGAAAAAAGGAATTTAACAATAGTAAAATAATTTTTTGTCTAGATTCTCCTAAAAATGATTTGTGGAGAACTAAATTAATGGATACTTATAAAGGAGACAGAGCTGATTTATCTTTGAAGAATAATTTTAAACCAACTTTTAAATTAACTTATGATAAGTTTATTCCTAATTTAGTAGAAATTTATCCTGGAAAAATATTTAGTATTAGAGTTGATAAAATGGAAGCTGATGATATTATTGCGGTAATTTGTAAGCATCTTGAAAAGGAAAAAATTAAAATAGTTTTAGTCTCAGGAGATCAAGATTTTCTTCAATTAGGAAGAGAAAACTTACATTTTATTGATTACAAAAAGAAAACTTTTTTGACATTAACTAAAGATGAAGCAAAAGAAAAATTAAAAGATAAAATTCTAAATGGTGATTGTTCAGATAATATTTGTTCTATATTTCCAAAAGATAAAAAAATATTATCATTGAAAGATAGGAAAGAAATAATTTCAGATAATACTAAATTAAATAAATATTTGGAAGAACATCCAGATATTAAGAAAAAATATGAATTAAATCAAAAGTTAATAGATTTTGATTTTATCCCTATGACTTTAGTAAAGTCAGCTCTAAGTAAATTTAAAACTTTAGACCTAAAAGATTAAATAGTTTTTCCATATCGCTTTTTTTATTTTGTTTTTTAAATATATTATCCATACTATCAGGGGTGTCGCTTAATCCACCCGTTTGAACAACCTCTGGTTTTTTAGAAATTATACTAAATTTAGGAATTTCTAAAACTGAATCACTATCTTCTAAATTTTCAGGAAATAAAGGTTTTTTAATCTCGTTATTTAAAGAAGCACCTTTAGATTGTAATACTATTTGGCTCTGTTGTAAAGAGTTTAGAGGTATAGAGGATGTATCAGGTAACTCATCTTTCTTTTGAGATGTTAATACTATTTCCGGTATGAGAGTATTATTGGATTTGTCTGGTAATTTATCTTTATTTTCAGATGTTAATACTATTTCCGAAATTTCACTATCAGAGAGTGTATTAGGTAGATTATTTTCTTTATCAAGAGTTTTCTTTTGAGATGTTAATACTATTTCAGGTATGGGAGTATTATTGGATGTATCAGGTAACTCATCTTTCTTTTGAGATGTTAATACTATTTCCGGTATGAGAGTATTATTGGATTTGTCGGGTAATTTATCTTTATTTTCAGATGTTAATACTATTTCCGAAATTTCACTATCAGAGAGTGTATTAGGTAGATTATTTTCTTTATCAAGAGTTTTCTTTTGAGATGTTAATACTATTTCCGGTATGGAAGTATTATTGGATGTATCGGGTAATTTATCTTTATTTTCAGATGTTAATACTATTTCCGAAATTTCACTATCAGGGAGTGTATTAGGTAAGTTATTTTCTTTATCAAGAGTTTTCTTTTGAGATGATGTTAATACTATTTCGTTTATGGGGAGTGTATTTTCTTCTTTACTATTTGGTTGTTCTGGGCTCTGCTGTAGAGGTATATCAGTAGTAGTGACTATATCTTCTTCAATACGATTTTGTTGTTCATTGTTTTTCTGTAGAGGTATATCAGTGGTAGTGAGTATATCTTCTTCTATACGGTTTTGTTGTTGAGGTTCTAATAGTATATTAGGTATATCAGTACTACTGAGCGTATCTGGTAAATTATCTTCTTTACGATTTTGTTCTTGAGGTTGTAATACTATTTTATCAATATCACTACTAGTACTAGAATTGCTAGAATTTGAAGAGTCTGTAAGACTTTCTTGTGGTATATCACTAGATTCTGTAAGGCTCTGTTGTGAAGAGTCTGAAGATGTATCTTTCATTTTTGGGGGGGTTAAAACTTCTGTACATGTTTCTACAGACTCTTCGCTACTTAAATTGGATAATTCAGGGCTTGGTTCTACAGACTGTAAAGTGTCTAGTTCAGAATTCTGGCTTTGTTGTGAATTATTAGTAGTTATCGTTCTAGGATTATATATTGAATGTTCTCGGTTTTGTCTTAGAGAGTCTGTAAAGCTTTGTTGTAGAATTGTTTTAGGATTGTATAAAGGATGTTCTTTGGATATAAATAATGAGTCTCCAGAATCTTTAGATTCTGTAAAGCTCTGTTGTAATACTGGTATATTTGCTTCAACTACTGGAGCTGGTGCTTGAAGTGGTATATTTGCTTCAACTACTGGAGCTGCTGCTTGAGGTGGTATATTTGCTTCAACTACTGGAGCTGCTGCTTGAGGTAGTATATTTGCTTCAACTACTGTAGCTGCTGCTTGAGGTGGTATATTTGCTTCAACTACTGGAGCTGGTGCTTGAAGTGGTATATTTGCTTCAACTACTGGAGCTGCTGCTTGAGGTGGTATATTTGCTTCAACTACTGAAGCTGCTGCTTGAGGTGGTGTATTTTCTTCAACTACTGGAACTTGAGGTGGTATATTTGCTTCAACTACTGGAGCTTGAGGTGGTATATTTGCTTCAACTACTGGAACTGGTGCTTGAGGTGGTATATTTGCTTCAACTACTGGTGCTTGAAGTGGTATATTTGCGTCAACTACTGGAGCTGGTGCTTGAGGTGGTATATTTGCTTCAACTACTGGAGCTGGTGCTTGAGGTGGTATATTTGCTTCAACTACTGGAGCTGGTGCTTGAAGTGGTATATTTGCTTCAACTACTGGAGCTGCTTCTTGTGATGATTGATTAGTTATTGCTTGAATAGGATTATATTCAGGTTCTTTAATAGGTGGTGGATTATATGCAGGTTCCTTTAATAAATTTATATTTGCTTCTACTGGAGCTACTGCTTTAGGTTGTATATTTGCTTCAACTACTGGAGCTGCTGCTTGAGGTCCTATTTGGAGTGGTATATTTGCTTGAGATGATTGATTAGTTATTGCTTGAATAGGATTATATTCAGGTTCTTTAATAGTTGGTGGATTATATGTAGGTTCCTTAAAATTTATATTTTTATTTATATATACTTGTTCAGTATCTACAGGAATTGCTGGTTGAGGAGCTACAGGAATTGCTGGTTCAGAAACAACTGGTTGAGGAACTACAGGGACAACTGGTTCAGGAGGAGGAACTACAGGTACTGGTTCAGGGACATATGGAGGAGGAACTACAGGGACAACTGGTTCAGGAGGAGGAACTACAGGTACTGGTTCAGGGACATATGGAGGAGGAACTACAGGGACAACTGGTTCAGGAGGAGGAACTACAGGTACTG
>Ga0136644_10002470_pt1 | contig 14174 bp, 14 predicted proteins | sample C_130820_EF_Meta_FD_94780 | JGI IMG/M metagenome (GOLD analysis project Ga0136644, IMG submission 94780) | Freshwater microbial communities from Lake Croche, Canada to study carbon cycling - C_130820_EF_MetaG (v2) (version 2) | ecosystem: Environmental > Aquatic > Freshwater > Lake | place... | reverse complement strand
TAATTAAAGGACAAATGAAAGTAAACAATAAAATAATCAATAAAAATGAAATTTTTGTATTTAATCCACTTGTCCCGTCTATTTACGAGTATTTAGAAGAATGTGTTTTTGTAGTTTTTAAAAACAATCCGTCAAATAATGATAAGATTATTATGTAATATATATCACTTCTTATAGTAAAATGATATATATTGCTCATAGAGGCAATTTAAACGGTCCTGACCCAGTAAATGAAAATAAACCAGAATATTTATTAAACGCTATACAAAAAGGATTCTATATAGAAACCGATTTATGGTTAATAAATGAAGGATTGTATCTAGGACACGACGAACCTCAATACAAAATAACAACCGAATATTTATTAACAGTTAAAGACAAACTCTTTTGTCATTGTAAAAATATAGATGCTTTATATTTTTTAATTAAAAATTATCCAGAAATAGAATGTTTTTATCACAACGAAGATGATTGCGTTTTAACATCTAAAAATCATATATGGAATTTCCCTGGAAAAAAACTTACCAATTTAAGTATATGCGTAATGCCAGAACGTTGCAGTCAACAAATTGATTTTAATTGTTATGGAGTATGTAGCGATTTTGTAGTGAACATTAAAAATAATATATTTTAGAGAAAAGCATTTAAAAACATTAAATATATTTGTAAATGGATTATCAAAAAAGAAAACAATGTGTTATTTGCGAAAGCGATGAATTTGTTGATTGTTTCAACATTATTAATACAATAAATATAGTTGAAAATTTAGAATGCACTTATAATGACAACGAAGTGTTACCATTAAATTTTATTGGGTGCGTTAAGTGTGGATGCGTTCAACTTTACAATTTGTATAATCCTGAATTGATATACAATCAAAAGTCACATTATACCGACAGCGGTGTTTGGACAAAACACAACGACTGTTTTGCTAATTTTATTGAAACAAATATTGTTTATAAAAATGAAGACATTCTTGAAATTGGTGGTGGAAGCGGAAAATTGGCAAAAAGTATTTTGCATAAAGTAAAATGTTTAAAAGGCTATAAAATTTTAGACATATCAACAGCTCACATTAATAAAAATAAAGACATTGAATACATAGAAGGAAACTGCGATTTTTTTGATTTTGAAAGTATAAATGTTGATACAGTCGTTATGTCACATGTATTTGAACATTTATACGAACCGCGAACATTTTTAAATAATATTAAAAATTCAAAAATTAAAGAAGTGTTTATTTCTATTCCAGACATGGAAAATTTAACAAGAAATGGAGATATAAATAACTTGCACATTCAACACACTTTTTACGTTGACACAAATTTTATTTCTTGGATTTTTGGAGAATATAATTTTGAATTAAAAAATGAATGGAACTATGAAAACAATTCAGCTTTCTATCACTTTGTTAAAAATGACGACTCTTTAAAAAATAAAACACTTGACGAGATTAAAAATATTAAACTTGTAGAAACTTTGAAAAATTTTTACTCCACTGTTAAAGAAAACGTAAAAAGGCTTTCTTTTGTAGAGCCTTTTTTTATATGTCCATCTGGATTTTATGGAAAAATTATATATCATTATTTAGACCCTAGTACAAAAAAAAATGTAATTGGTTTTCTTGATAGTGATTCATCTAAAGTAAATAAAAGATTGTCTGGAACAGATGGCATTGTCTACAACAAAGAGTATGTTAAATCTTATACAAATGCAAATGTATTATTAATAGCTGAAAAGTATAATAAAGAAATACAAGAAGATTTAATTGGTTACAACAACTCTATACAGTTTCATTTTTTTTAAATCGTTTATTACACCTACTTGAAAGAAACATTATATTGTGAATAGTCCCGCTCACAAGATTTTAACTCGTAAAATTAAAACTTAAAATATTATTTATTTATATAAAATGAGCGAGATTATTTTCCAAAAAACAGTTGACCTTAATGCAAATGTAATAGCTACGTATTTTTTAGAAAGCAAAACAACTTTGCAACAAGCTACTTGGGAGTTGGCAATTGGACAAAGCGTTGGAAATCCAAATGTTAGAAATGAATGGGAAACAGATGATTTATTTATTACCTATTCTTGCAAAGTAATGCACGATAAAAACGAATTGCAAAAAAAATCTGGAGTAGTTAAAATTGCATTCCCAACTATAAATACAAACTGGGAAGAAGATGGTATAAGCCATTTATTATGCCAGTTAATGGGAGGACAAATGGACATAGATAACGTTACCAAGTGTCATTTGTTACATTTAGAATTTCCACAACACATTATTGATACTTATTTTAAAAAACCCAAACAAGGAATTGATGGTATAAGAAAATATACAAATGCACACGATAAGCCTCTTTTAGGTGGAATTGTAAAACCAAAAACTGGAATTTCACCGAATGTTTTATTACAAATGGTGAAACAAATGGTAGAGGGAGGTGTTAATTTTATAAAAGAAGATGAAATATTATCCAACCCATCATTTTGCACTATAGAAGAACGTGTTCCGTTAATTATGAACTATTTAAATCAAAGAGTTATTGAAGGAAAAGATGCAGTTGTTTATGCTGTTTGTATTAATGCTGACTCACCTTATTTACTAGATAGAGTAAAGAAAGTATATGAATTGGGTGGGAATGCTGTTCACATAAATTTTTGGTGTGGAATGGGATCTTATTTATCTGTTAGAAAGTTGACTGATACATTTGAGAGAGAGTTTTTTATCCATTTTCAAAAAAGCGGTGATAAAATTTTAACTAATATCAATCATGATTATCACATTGACTGGAAAGTTATATGCCAGTTAGCTGGACTAAGTGGTGTTGATTTTATCCACGCAGGAATGTGGGGTGGTTATATGAGCGACGATGAAAACGAGTTAAAACAAGTATTAGATATACTGCATCACCACAACGTCATTCCAGCTTTAAGTTGTGGAATGCATCCTGGAGTTGTAAATGCAATTGTAAAAAGATTTGGAAATGATTTTATGGCAAATTGTGGTGGATCAATTCACGGACACCCTGGTGGAACTATTTCTGGAGCAACAGCAATGAAACAGGCAATTAATAAAACGTTTGGTCCAGAGTATGAAGAGGCTGTAAAAAAATGGGGATATATTGAATAATTGTATTGTAAGTATAATTTATTATTTACAACACAATTATATTTACTGTCACGCGTGATGCTATATAAATTTTACGTTTTATAAACTACAAAATAATGTTCATTTCGTCTTCAGTTAACTCAAGTATTTTTAAGAATTGACTATTATTGTATTGTTCATTGGTATCAAAAGAACACACGATTTTGCGTTTGAAAATACTGTCTGCATCGCGTTTATTAAAAATAATAGTGGGGTCATATTCAAAAAACTCTTTTAATTTGGAGTCTTCTCTGTGGAAAATAACAATCTCATCATAAAAAAAAGAATAGTACTTAATAGGTCTTATGAAATCGTCTATTTCAACTATTTCATTAGACATATCAATGAGCAAACGGGTTACTTTATAACTTTTTTGTTCTTTTAAAGAAGATGCTGAGAGATAATTAATTTTGTTTTTTACTCTAAACCGGATATCGTTATATTCAATACACTCTTTACAAATCTTCAAATACTCGTCTTCGCCAACATTTCCGTCGCGCAATACATCCATCATATTCCAAATGAGCAAGTTTACCTTTTTCATGGTGCTATACAAGTCGCTATACTTCAATACAAAGTCGCGCAACTTTTCATGCAAGATATCATATTCTTTTTGAACATCTATTCTTCGTTGATCTTTTATGTTGTCCAACTTTATATCTAAAATGGTAAGTTTGTCTATAGCTTCTCCAAGCGAAACTGGTAAATATATAAGATCCATGTTACAAGTTTATGTTTACGTTTTATAACATGCAAATTTATTTTATAACTTTATTTTATAACGAATTAATGAAAAAGGTAGCTATACTGTTTTCTGGACAAATTCGCGAAAATACTTTGGGATATAATCAGAATACAACAGAAGATATTTTAAACTCTTATAATAGTCATTTTATCACAGACAAATTTAAAGAACACTGCGACTATGATATATTTATAGAAACAGACAATATAAATCTAGAAAAAACGTTTGATTTTTTTGGTAAAGATAAAATAAAAAATATCCACTTGGAAGACACTGGATACTATATACTACCAGTTGAAACAAAAATCAAAAGTATTGAATTTTATATGGATAGATACTACAAGTTAACAGATGAAGGGTTTACTCGTTTTCCAGAATGTATATATCAGTTTCATCGTACTGCGCGCGGTTTTGAATTATTAGAAAATTATAAAAATCCAGAAGAATATGACTATATTATAAGAAGCAGACTAGATACTGTTTATGAAAATAATATAATGGATTATATTGAATATTTAAATAACGATGATAAATGTCATATTATGGCAAACGATTGCCAATTTGCTGTGGGAAGACCTAAAATTATGCAAGTTTTTTTTGATATGATTAATACTTACGCAACTTATCAAACACTTAACCTAAGAGATAATTTCAAATTGAATTTAGTTAGCATAGAAAATTGGAAAAACTGTTTGACTGTACCTTGGAGTCATTTGAAATACTCAAGCCTACAAATATATGAATCGTTGTATGAATTTTGCGATCAAAATAATTTAGATATAGATACTACAATAAAATATGTAAAGTTTGGATACATTCAACAACATATTGCGGAAAATAGACGACTAAACAGGAAATATAGTTTAGAAAATTATGAACTGTGGAAAATTTGATGAAAATTGCAAAATAAAATTTTGATTATTTCGTTATAAATTGTAATAGTAATTTATACGATATAATATATAAATATGTCAGAAAATAGCTTAATTGAAAGATGGAATGATTTGCAAATTCAACCTGTTTTTGAAAATTTAACATGCGTTATTTGTAATTTCACTTATTCAATGAATCAATTCAAACAACATAAATCTCAAGACAAATTTCACGCTGGAAATTTAGTTAGATATGAGTGTCCCAATTGCAATGTTATATTTGGAGACCTTCGTTTTTTGAATTTATCATTAGATGAAATTGGAAAAGATTATACTGATCTATATTCATATTGTAAAGAAGGCGACACTTCTACATATATTTTAAAAATTTTAGATAAATTAAACTTGGGAAAAGATAAAGTTTATTTAGACTTTGCTTGCGGGGAAAGAGAGTCCACACTGACATTATTAAATGGCAATAATTATAATGTATACGGACATGATGCATACGCATTTAATTCTCATCCAAAATTTTTGAAAAAAATAAATGATGACACAAAATATGACGTTGTATATTCAAGCAACTATATTGAACATGTTATTGATCCTTACAAAGATTTGGCAGTGTTAGTTAATCTGTTGAATGACAATGGAAAATTGGTAATGATGTCCGCTTGTTGGGAGTACGCATATGAGTACAGTCATTACCATACATTTTTTTTTCTAGGAAAGTCAGTTGAATATTTATGTAAAAATCTTAATATAAAAGAGATTTATAGTGAAAAAATAATATTTGAAGATGGAGAATGGACAATTATAAAAATATTTGAAAAATACTTAAACATATAATAATTTAATTAGTAATACACAATGAGATGTTATGGACAATTTTATCCACAAATAGAAAAGATTTTACACGAAAGATATTTTTCTAATACATTCAATGGTGTTTCTATTGAATGATTATCATTATATTTTATAATAATTCTATGTATTATTTTGTGATAAAAAAATAATATATATATCTATATGTCAATTCATACAATTGGCGATAGTCATTGCTATTTTGGTTGGTGCGGAATAATAACTCATCATTTAGGACCAATTTTATGTTATAGTTTTGGTAAAGAAAATTTAAAGAGATGTGATATCCGCAATTTTAATATTAAAGATGACGACACTATTATTTTTTGTTTTGGTGAAATAGATTGTAGATGTCATATTCATAAACATATAACAGAAACAATAACATATCAAGATATTATAAACAGTATTGTCAATAATTATTTTGAAGCAATTGAATTAAATGTATCCATTTCACAAATTAAACTAAAAAATGTATGTGTTTACAACGTTGTTCCAGCTATTCAAAAATTTAATGCTTTTAAAGATGGATACCCTGAAACTGAATATCCACATTTAGGAACCGATGAAGAAAGAAAAAAATACACTTTATATTTTAACGAAAAATTAAAAGAAAAATGCATTGAAAAAAAATATATATACTTTGATATTTATAATAACTACGTAGATGACAATGGATTTTTAAGAAGAGATTTAAGTGATGGTAAGGTTCATATTGAAAATGGAGTTCATTTAAGTAATTTTATGAAAGAAAATAATTTATGAAAAACTAAAATCATTGAATCGTCAGTATAAGTTACATCATATTTCATTTGTGAATTCGTTCTTTGTGAAAATTTAAAAATAGTATAAAATAATATGAATCTAGAAGAGTTGAAAATAAAAGTATTTGAAATATGCGAAAAATATAATATTACAATTACAAATAACGATTCATTGATTGGTGACGCTATGGGGATAGGAGATATTTTGTTTCGTTTTTCGTGCATAAATCACGGATTCATTCAAAAGAAGTTTGTTATAAACTTGTGGTACTTTTCAAATTATTTTATAGACGAACACTTTTATTATGATAACCCATTAAACCAGTTAGAATTTAGAATTAAATTTATTAATGACATTGTAAACAACAATGAAAACTTATCGCCTAGTGATGTTGTTTATGTATATAACTATCCATTAGAAGATATAAATCAAAAATTGCCATACGAATCTATGGATAAATTTTACTTAGAGTTGGATAAAAATAACTCTATTCAATGCGATAAACAACAAGAAAATGAAGAAGAGTATATTATTTTACACACAAAATGCAGACATAATAAAACAGAAGACTATGCTTACCTAAAAGAACGTTTGCGATTATTTTTTAGTGAGTTTTCATCAAGATACAAAGTATATATCATGGGAGAACAAAAATTTCCAGATACATTAGAAAATGATTCTTGTCAACACGGAATTACAACAGTATATAAAGAACTTTTAGAAATAAAAAATAACAATTCAAATGTTCAAGACATTACTTTAAAAGAATTATACAATAATTTAGATTATGAAAACTATAAAAAAGATGTCACGTTGATAAAGAATGCAAAATACAACATTTGTTTTGGACAAGGTGGTCAATTTTGTTCTTCAATTATACTTGGAAAATCAAGCATATTTTACTACAAAATTCAAAATTTAAATTTAAATAAAACTTCATTGCAGCGCAATGGTCATTATCATTGTGATACAATTGATTCTTTTTTGAATACAATTAGTGAAAAATGTTCAAATTTATTATAGCAAATAAACCGTGTTATATCATGATATTTTATATATTTTGTATATAAAATATGACTTCTAGTATAGAGATAACGCCAAACTCTAGTAAAAATGTATTATATCTTTTAAACCATAAAACATTGACAGATTTTGAAGTACCCATATTAATAAAAAGAGGATTTAGTGTTTACATACCCAAAGTGTTGAACTCTATAAATAAATATGAGCATTCTTTTAGCCCACCGTCAACACTGTACGACGAGTCATTAGATATGTCTACAAAAGATTACTTGTATTTAAATAAAATAAATTTTTTTTGTGAACATCCTTTTCACAATGAAAAATTAATGCATATTTTGAACAATAATTTTACTTCTATTATAATCACGCTTGTAACAAAACTTGATGATTTGAAATATCTACTGAATAATTATAAAGGTGTCGTTTATTTAAGGATTTTTGGAAATGATTCATCGTATTCTTATTACACAAACTATTTAAAGGGACATGAAGAAATTTTTTCAAAAAATATTAAATTTTTATTTTGTTATAAAGCAATCATTCAATTTGAAAATACAATTCATTCGTATTTCAATTCTAATAATTCATTGTACGTTCCATGCGGGTTGCCGGATTATTTCTTTTCAAGATACGAGAACACACATAACCCCACAAATAGTTCATGTGTCTTTGTTTGTTCAAAAATTAACATTTGTTCATATTACACAAATGTATACAATACATTTAATAAAACTATCCAAAATAAAAACATAGATTTTATTATTTTAGGAAAAAATAACGAAGATACTTGTAAAACAGATAATAGAATTAAAAATAATTTACCAGACGAGGAGTATTTTGAAGAAATGTCAAAATGTATTGCAATGTATTATAGTAGCAAAGAACCAAGACATTTACACTATCATCCACTAGAAGCAATTATAATTGGATTACCTTTGATATTTCATAGAGAAAGTCTTCTTACTTATTTTTTTCCTATTTCTCCTGGAAAATGTGAAACAGATGAAGAAGTTATTGAAAAACTTGATAAGTTGCGAAACGGAGACGTTTTATTCAAAAATTCTATTATTGAGTATCAAAATACCGTAAAAGACATTTTTAAAATAGAAAATAATCTACATATATTTGACGAAATCGCGTAAATATAATATAAGATAATATCACGATTTATGTCATACCATGGAACAAGAGATATTTGATATTATCCAAAAATCAAAATTTTTATATGACAAAACCGCAACAAATAATTCTATTATTGAAAAAGGGTGTCAAATAATACAAATTGGAATTGGAGATATTTTATTAGTATTGAGTTTACTAAAAAATAATATTATCGCAAGTCCTGTTTACCTTAACTTGAGCATATTTATAGTAAATCCGTATAAGTTGAACAATATAATAAACTGCATCAACTTTAGAATAGATCTTTTGAATAAAATAAGTAGTCTAGATGAAGTTGTATTTTTCAAAGATAGTGATATAACATATACTGATTGGCAAATTCAACTACAAAATTTGAAAACGTATGACAAACTACACCAATACTTTGACTTAACGACATATATGCAAACTGAAAAGAGTGAAAATAAATATATTATTTTTCACACAAAATGTCGTTTTTTTAAAGATTTTAATTACGCTGATTTAAAAAATAATTTAAAAACGTTTTTTAAAAAATTCAAAACAGATTATAAAATAATTTTATTGGGTGAGCAAAATATACCAAACAATTTTGAAACAGAATATCATGGAATAACAACAATCTACGATGAATTGTTAGAATTAAATCAGAATAACAACGTTTTAGACTTAACAATAGATAATATATATGATAATTTAAATTTTGAAAATTTTTGCAAAGATCTATCTATAGTTCATAATGCAGAATCTAATATTTTAGTTGGTCACGGTGGTCATTATTGCAATTCTATTATTTTTAGTAAAAATGTCTGTGTTTATACAGCACCTGTTCTAATAAATACATTAAATGTTGAAAGTTTGAATAACAATAAGTTGTATCATTTTTTTGATATCCAATTATTTTTTTGTAAACTATGTGAGTTTCAAAGAAAATAAATAAATATCTGTATAAAATAATGAGAGATTCAATTGAAAAACAACACGGAGCCTATATATTATCTCACAACGGCTTAGGAGATAATATAACTATGATTGGAGCCATTCGCTTTCTATCAAACTACTATGAAACACTTTATTTTTTATGCAAGGATAAATATGAATTCAATGTTAAACTATTTTTTGAAGATTTACAAGTAATAACAGTTCCATTTGATAGCCAGAACGAAAGAAATAGTTGCACAACTATTATCAACAATATAAAACAAAACCATAAAGAATTTGACATTTTTATTTGTGGTGGATGTAATAAGTCTTATTTAACATCTATAGTAACACATCCCTCGCTGTTATCTTACAAGAAAGATGATAAGGGTTATACTATAAAAGTTAATCACATTGAAGAATTTTATAATGACGCTGGTCTAGATTTATCCGTATATTTTAATTTTTTTAATATTTACAGTTCAAGTAAAAGCAAAGCTTTATACAAAGAAATTGGAGATTATAAAGTTGCGTTTTTTCATACTCAAGCGAGCAATGAAGAAATGGATTTGAGCAAAATATATAACTGTTACAAAAACAAAAAAGACTGGATTGTTATCTGTGCCAATAAAAATGTATACGAGACAACGTCACGTGAACAAAAAGAAAGGCATGAAATTAGTGAAAAATTCGTCAATATCCCAATCGCTTATTATATTGATATTATCAAAAATGCTAGTTGTGTACATGTAATTGACTCGTGTTTTTCTTGCATCGTATATCCACTTATGACAACAAATAAGTTGAACGCGAGTGAAGTAGTTATACATGAAAGAAAAGTATGAGTGATCTAAAAAAAATGATTTAGAAAATATAATACATAGTTTATTCAAAGAAACAAGAACTATGTCTCTGGATAAATCTAAGACTAAAAAGAACATAAAAGAGACTAAGACGGAAATGTCAAAACGCAACAACAAAAAAAGAAATGAAGATTCTGGAAGCGACGACGACAATGATGATTTTAGCATTCATTCAAGTGATGAAGAACAACAAATGGACGAGCTTGAATATAGAAAGTTTTTGAAAAAGATGTTTCCATCTAAACATATGGATAAAAAGGTGGAAGCTGGAGAAAGATTAAAAAAGACGGTGAAGGGAGGAAGTTTGAAACACAAGTACAACACGAGAAATTCTCCTAAAACAAAAAATAAGAAAAGTGTTTCAGAAGAGGAAACAGAGGAAGATGCTGAGGACGAAAATGAAGAAGAAACAGAAAATGTAATTGTCAAATCAAAAAAATCAAAGAAGAGTTCAAAAAAGCAACCCAAGAGAAAGCCAAGAAAGCAAGTTGTTGAAAGTGAAGATGATGAGGAAGATTCAGATGAAGACGACGAATATGATGAAGATGATGAAGACGCCGATGCAGATGATGTCATTGAATTAAACGGAAAGTCTAATAAGTTCAACATCATCTTTACTATCGGAAACGGTGCAGAGGACGAAGAAGATGAAGATGCAGATTTGTGGGAAGATGTAGATGAAGATGATTTTGATGAAGATGCGTCTACAGAAAACGAAGACGAATCTGTATCTGATAGCGAAGTATCTGATTTGGACATGGACGAGGACGAAGAAGATAGTCAAGAAAATGCCGATAATAAAATTGTTAAGAAAAAGCAAGAAAGTCAGCGCGAGACTAAAAATAAAAGAAGTCAATCACTACAAAAGGAATCAACTATGAAAAACGACGAAGCATTCCTTGCACAACTCAAGGACATTTACGAAAAGAACAAAGACAGTTCTATGGCGAAGCAGATGTTGGATATGGCTGAAGAGTCTATGAAGGAAACAAAAAAGAAGCAGGACCGCAAGGTCAAGAAGACACAACAAAGAAATTTGCGAGTGTTCAGAAAAACTATCCGCGATAAGAACACTATGAACGATTTTGTATTCTTTGAAAAGATGGAGGTTGAAGATCAAAAGAAGATTATCAAGGAACTGCGCGAAATCAACAAAATTACACGTATTGAAAAGCCTTATCGATTGACTTTACTAGAGGCAGATATGCCACCTCTATTCAAGGGTGCAGCTATGAAGAAGATCAACTCTCTTCGTTACATGGATCCTGGTTCTGGTGAATACTATAAGATCAAGAACTGGATAGATACATTCATGCGCATTCCGTTTGGAAAGTTCAACACTCTTCCCGTTTCAATCGCAGACGGAACCGATGCTTGTCATGAGTTTATGGAAAATGCAAAAAATACGTTGGACAATGCCGTTTATGGTCTCAATGATGCAAAAATGCAAATTATGCAGATGCTTGGTCAACTTCTGACAAACCCTCAGTCAATTGGAACAGCTATTGCGATTCATGGGCCAATGGGTACAGGAAAGACAAGCATTGTCAAGGAAGGTATCAGTAAGATTTTGAACCGCCCCTTTGCATTCATCGCGCTTGGAGGAGCGACTGACAGCAGTTTCTTAGAGGGGCACTCTTATACTTATGAGGGAAGCACCTGGGGTAAAATCGTGCAAATCCTTATTGACAGTAAGTGCATGAATCCAGTCATCTACTTTGATGAGTTGGACAAAATTAGCGACACGCCCAAGGGCGAAGAAATCGCAGGAATTTTGACTCATTTGACAGATACTACTCAAAATAGCCAGTTTCACGACAAGTACTATGCAGAGGTTGACTTTGACTTGAGCAAGTGTCTCTTCATCTTTAGTTATAATGACGAAAGCAAAATCAACCCTATCCTACGCGATCGTATGTATCGTATTATGACGAAGGGATATGACAAGAAACAAAAGTCAGTTATCTGCAACAACTACTTGCTACCCAAGATTCGCGAACAGGTAAAGTTTTCTGAGGAAGACATTATTATTCCAGATGAAACGTTGCAATACATTATGGAAACCCATTGCAACGGTGAAGATGGTGTGAGAAACATGAAGCGATGCTTGGAGATTATTCATACGAAACTCAACCTGTATCGTTTGATGAAACCTGGTAGCAATCTGTTTGACGAACAAAAAGCTCTTGTTGTTGAATTTCCATTTACAGTGACCAAAGATGTTATGGATAAACTGATCACTAAGGAAAGAAATGACAATATGGCACTTAGGGGTATGTATGTTTAGAAGGGAACCCAGGGTTCAGGGTCGCTTCGCGACCCTCATCGCGCCGCAAAGCGGCGCTTTCCCTTCACTTCAGCGAACCCTCCTTACATCTTTGTATTAGCACAGTTATAAATTTCATTCTACATATGCTAATGAGATTTATATTATTGGAAAAATCCTCCTTATTGTTTTTTTAAATTTCAATTTTTGGGGGACCGGTGGACATATTATATCTACCTGTGCCCCAAAAATTAAAATTCAAAAAAAAATAAGAAGGTTAGCAGGGAACCCAGGACGCTACGCTTCTACTACGTTTTCCTGGGTTCCCCGCTGACTTCACTTGAAAATAATGTATTGTTTAACAAATCTATTTTCTCCATAGATAAATTGTAACTGTATCGTTTGTTTACCCAACAGTGATAGTGCAAAATGTCTTCTTTAGATAAAAGTAGTTCGGTGGGGTGACTGTGTGGAGTGACAATAAACTCACCATCTTTTATGTTACTGGTAAACAGTATCGTTTTTGTATATTTATCTTCACCAACATAGTTACAAATTTTAAGTATGTTGTTGTTTATTATATCATCATCATTTTCATTTGTTAGAATATTACTTTTCATCGTAACTGTAGTGTTATAACTTTCTAAAAAATCTTGTATATTAGTATTTGGAGCTTTTGGAATACAAATAAACTCGTCCGCATCAATTAACGCTATGTACTTACATCTACATTTGAACGCATTTACGCCAACGTGAAGAGATATTCGTTGTATATTGTCCCAAGTTTCTCCTTGAAAAGGACTGTATGGAAAATCCACTAAGATAACTTTACCCTTATATTTATCACATATATCTTTCATGCTACCCTGTTGTAAACAATTATCAAGAAGTTCGTTTAAACTGGTTGAAGTGTTTCCATCATTGTTGAAAATTACTATACCTGTAAATCCCAACTTCAAATTATACTGTATCCACTCGTCCAATCTATGTGAATAGTTTTTGCAAAGTGTACTAATTATACATGACTTGTTTGAATCTATATGTAAATCACAATTTTCAAAAGGAAACTCTAATGAAATATCCTCAAACGCAATTTGTCGTTTGTCTTCAAACCCAAATACCAATTTTGAAATACTATATATTTTTCCTACAACCTCTATATAAAAATCTGGTCTAAAAGACTGACTACAAAATACGATTTTACACGGGATATTCACTATGATACTAATTATTTTAATTTTATTAGAATATTGCCCATACACAAGGGTTGTATTTGTATTATCATTATAAATACAAGATGTTGTAAATAATTGAATCATCAATATTGTAAAAACTGACAAAATTTAAATATTTATCTAACGAACAAACTCATTTGGGTCAGAGCCAATATTCACTTGTATCTTTATAACATGGATTTACTTGTCCATAAATTATTTTTTTTCGCGATAAATACTGCAACACTCCTTCTGCATTACCACGAAATAGTACAATCCACAAAGAACAGTTTCCAGTAGTTGAGATTATATATTTACACCCTGACACAATTATTGTTATAGCTAAATAAAAT
>Ga0136644_10002468_pt1 | contig 14180 bp, 10 predicted proteins | sample C_130820_EF_Meta_FD_94780 | JGI IMG/M metagenome (GOLD analysis project Ga0136644, IMG submission 94780) | Freshwater microbial communities from Lake Croche, Canada to study carbon cycling - C_130820_EF_MetaG (v2) (version 2) | ecosystem: Environmental > Aquatic > Freshwater > Lake | place... | reverse complement strand
GTGGTAGTTGCAGACTTAAGTAAATTATCTGGCATTCAAGCTGCTGATTTAGCCGCAATTGGATATAGATATGATACAGCAACGGACAAGTGGAATATCAGTGACGCCGCTGCAGATTATGTGTTCACAGGAAACCAAGTATTGGATTTTGCCTTGCCTGGAACCTTAAAAGTCATTAGCTATCCCGCAACAGCGGCCATAGCTAGTGACCAAACAAAATGTCTACCCATTTTTGATGCACAAGGGTTTTTAGAATCAGATTTCAAACATCCTGTTTTGAACTTTGTAATGATAGATTGTTATTCAGACAAAACACCTATTAATGATTATTGTTACTTAGACCAAGTAGCCAATGATCCAACTGTGGTATTTTGTTTGAGCAGTCAGCACCAGCAAGCCATGCCTGCTGTAAGAAGAATGTTTCTAGAACTCATCAATAGAGCAATCAACAATCCGGTAGTGTTGATCACAGATAGCAATTGGCAAACTGCGGATGAACATTTAATACATTTTAGTACAGAATGCGGGGCCCTATTTTTAGACGGCTTTGGGGATGGTATTTGTTTGGGTATGACCAGCCAATCTTATGGATCATCTGCCATAAACAATGCTTCTGGCAGAAACTATTTGAACAACCAAAGCGTAGAACAATTTTTGAACAATACGGCTTTTGGTATTCTTCAAGCAACCCGAACCAGGATTTCTAAAACAGAATATATTTCCTGCCCCAGTTGTGGCAGAACTTTATTTGATTTGCAAGAAACAACTGCCAAGATTAGAAGCGTGACCAATCATTTGAAAGGCGTAAAAATTGCCATCATGGGTTGTATTGTCAATGGTCCTGGAGAAATGGCTGATGCCGATTTTGGTTATGTAGGAAGCGGTGTAGGAACCATTACTTTGTATAGAGGTAAAGAAGTGGTTAAGAAAAATATAGATAGTAGTATTGCTGTTAACGAACTCATTCAATTACTCAAAGACAGTGAAGCTTGGATAGACCCAGCTTGATAAAGATCCGGATATGCAAACAGATTTTCTGGTTATAGGTTCAGGTATTGCAGGGTTAACTTATGCCCTTAAAATGAGTCAGGCCCATCCCGAAAAAATGGTTACTGTCATTACCAAAACTGATGCGGATGAAACCAATACCAAGTATGCCCAAGGTGGTATTGCGGGTGTTTGGGATGTAAACAAAGACAGTTATGACAAACACATAGAAGATACCCTAATTGCGGGTGATGGACTTTGTAATGAATCCATAGTTGCGTTGGTGGTGAAAGAAGGTCCTGAACGCATTCGTGAGATCATTGAATTTGGCGCCAATTTTGACCGTGATGAAAAAGGTGAATATAGTTTGGGTAAAGAAGGTGGACATAGTGAGAATAGAATTTTGCACCATAAAGACATAACAGGAAAGGAAATGGAGCGCGCCTTGCTTTCTCAATTAGACGCAGCCAAAAATATTCAGTTGATCAATCATTGTTTTGTAGTTGACATTATTACCCAACACCATCTAGGTTATTTGGTTACCAAGTCTACCCTAGATATTACTTGTTATGGGGTCTATGTGTTGAACAGACAGACCAATCAAATTGAAACCATACTTTCAAGGATTACGGTATTAGCAACAGGTGGATGTGGACAGGCTTATAGGACTACTACCAATCCCAGAATTGCCACTGGCGATGGGATTGCCATGGTCTATAGGGCCAAGGGTAAGATAGAGAATATGGAGTTTATCCAGTTCCATCCAACAGCATTATTTGAGCCAGGAGTTTCCCCCTCATTCTTGATTACAGAAGCGGTACGTGGCGATGGGGGCATTCTGCGCAATAAAGATGGAGAAGCTTTTATGGAGCGTTATGATGAAAGAAAGGATTTAGCACCAAGGGATATTGTAGCACGTGCCATTGACAATGAAATGAAGCGTACTGGTACGGAACACGTTTATTTAGATGCTAGGCATATGGACAAGGACAAATTCATCCACCATTTTCCCAATATCTATGAAAAGTGTTTGAGTATTGGCATAGACGTTATGCAGCAGATGATACCAGTAGCTCCTGCTGCGCATTATAGTTGTGGAGGAATCAAAACCGATGAATGGGGTAGAACATCCATTCAAAATCTTTATGCCTGCGGAGAATGCGCCAGTACGGGATTACACGGTGCCAATCGGTTGGCCAGTAACTCCTTATTAGAAGCCATGGTCTTTGCGCATAGAGCCTATTTGGATAGTGCAGATAAAGTAGACCAACTCAATTTTGAAAAACGTATCCCTGATTGGAAGGCCACTGGTACCAGTGATTCAAGAGAAATGATCTTAATTACCCAAAGCCAAAAGGAGCTTACCCAAATCATGAGTGATTATGTGGGTATTGTTAGAACGGATGTACGTTTAGAAAGGGCCATGAAAAGATTAGACCTACTGTTCACTGAAACAGAAGATTTGTATCGTTCTACCAAAGTGTCTCCCCAATTGAGTGAGTTGCGTAACCTAATAACCGTTGGATACTTGATTGTAAAAGGAGCCCAATTCCGTAAAGAAAGTAGGGGCTTGCACTACAATACAGACCACCAACAGAAATCAGATTTGTTGCAAAATATCATTTTGTAACTTGCGTCTAGAATTTGCCATATGTATCAACTTACTTACGGTTTTTTTTATTTGTTATCGCTGATTCCCTGGCGAATCATGTACTTCATTGCAGACGCATTTTATGGATTGGTTTACTATGTTATTGGATACCGTAAAGCAGTAGTGATGAAAAATCTAAGTATTGCTTTTCCGGAAAAATCAGAAGCCGAACGCGTAAGAATTGCCAAGGATTTCTACCACAATTTCATTGACATGGTGTTTGAAACCATCAAGATGTTTTCTATTAGTAAAAAAGAAGTGGGAAAAAGATTTTCATCTAATTCAGAAGTGCTAAATGATTTATACAGTAGTGGTCAAAACGTACAATTGCAATGTGGTCATTTCTTTAATTGGGAAGTAATTAATCTTGGAATTGGTCTTATAAGCAAATATCCATTTGTGGGGGTCTACCAACCTCTTTCAAACAAAGTTTTTAATAAGATGATGTTAGACATGCGCATCAAGAATGGAACCATCTTGGTACCTGCCAATGAATTTAAAAACAATTTCAAAGCACACGTGCCAGATAGATACGCACTTGGTTTGGCCGCAGATCAAAATCCACCTAATCAATTCAAAGCTCATTGGGTCAATTTTTTTGGAAGATTAACGCCCTTTGTTGTTGGTCCAGAGAAAGGTGCCAAACTCAATAATACGGCCGTTGTCTTTGGTCATTTCTATAAAGTAAAACGGGGTTATTACCATGTAGACTTAGAAGTAATTACCACTACTCCCAATTTGTATAAAGACGGTGAACTAACCAAGGTATTTGCTGGGTATGTAGAAAGAGCCGTTAAACTAAAACCTGCCAATTATCTCTGGAGCCATAGGAGATGGAAATGGGAATTTGATGCGGAAAAGCATGGGCAGCTTCTTGTTAAGTGAAAAGATAAAAGATAAGAGTGAAGAGAGGAGTGAGGAGTGAGGAATGAGAAGTGAGAAGTGAGGAATGAGAAGTGAGGAATGAGAAGTGAGGAAGGAGAAGTGAGGAATGAGAAGTGAGGAATGAGAAGTGAGAAGTGAGGAATGAGAAGTGAGGAGTGAGGAATGAGAAGTGAGAAGTGAGGATTGAGAAGTGAGGAATGAGAAGTGAGAAGTGAGGAATGAGAAGTGCAGGTCAACTTATTCTTTACTTAGACAGTTTATAAAATAGTCCCCAGTTTGTAACAGAGTAGTAAAAACAGTAACAAAAAAGGCGGCCCTGTTGAGCCGCCTTTTTTGGGTCTTTAGCATTTTATTAGTTTAAAGCTGCTTCGGTTTTTTCAATTTCAATTTTGTCTCCTAATTCTTTGATAAGGCCAAATCCGCCAACCACATTTCTGAGATTATGGAATCCTTCTCTTTTTAATAAGGAAAGGGCAATGACGCTTCTATAACCACCTGCACAATGCACATAAATATTGTGGTGGTCATCTAAATTGGCCATGCTAGCTGGATCAGTTAAATCTGCTAATGGAATATTCAAAGCGTCTTTTACATGGGCTTCATCATATTCCGCCTCTTTGCGTACGTCTATGATAACCATATTTGGATCAAAAGGTATATCCATCGCCAGTTCATCCGCTTCTACATCAATGATCATGTCAATTTTTTCACCAGCATTGACCCATGTAGCATATCCGCCCTCTAAGAAGCCGATAAACTTTTCAAAACCTACCCTGGTAAGTCTAACAATTGACTCTTTTTCCTTACCTGGTTCAGCAACAATTAAAATGTTTTTATTGAAAGGAAGAATTATACCAGCCCATTCAGCAAATCGGCCTTCTAGGCCAATACTAATAGCGCCCGGAACAAAACCCTCTGTAAACCTTGCAGCAAAACGGGTATCCAAAATCAATGTATCATCTTGGGCTGCTAGTTCTTTGAACTCCAATGCATTCAAGGGTTTCAAGCCTTTTTCCATAACGGAATTGATATTCTCGTATCCTTCTTTATTAATTTTTGCATTGATGGGAAAGTAGCTTGGAGGTGCGGTTAATCCCTCTGTTACGGCTGTTATAAAACTGGCTTTGTCTGTTTGTTGTAAAGCATAATTGCCCAGTTTTTGTTCTCCAATGGTACTATGGTTTTCAGGTCCCATATTTTTGCCACAACTACTACCAGCCCCATGGCCTGGATAAACAATAACCTCATCTGCCAATGGAATAATCTTGGTTTGCAGACTTTCATAGAGCATACCAGCCAAATCGTCCATGGTAATTTCATTACTTTTTTGGGCCAAATCGGGTCTGCCCACATCGCCCACAAATAAAGTGTCACCTGTAAATACCGCATGGTCTTTTCCTGCTTCGTTTTTCAACAAATAGCAGCTACTTTCTAAAGTATGACCGGGTGTATGTAAGACTTGCATGCTTACTGCTCCAATTTGAAATACTTCCCCATCCTTGGCAATATGAACCGGTAATTTGGTAATAGTATCTGGTCCATAAACAATGGTGGCACCTGTTGCAGCAGCCAGGTCTAAATGTCCGCTTACAAAATCGGCATGAAAATGCGTTTCAAAAATGTATTTGATGGTGCTTCCCTTTTCTGCCGCCAATTTCAAATAGTCGTCAATATCGCGTAAAGGGTCAATCACTGCTGCAATACCTTCACTTTCAATATAATATGCGGCTTCACTCAAACAGCCTGTATATAATTGCTCAATCAGCATGGCTTAAAATTTAGACAAAGATATAACAAGCTTCAGGCCAAAAATACTTATCGCCAGAAAGTCAGAATAAGGGTATGTAAGGTTGCTTAACCTACCAAAGTCTCTACAAATGAAACTACTTCAGCCAAACGGCTATAGTTTACAGAATAGTAGATGAATTTACCATCTCTAGAAGTTGACACAATACCAGCTCTTCTTAAAATAGCCAAGTGTTGTGATGCAACAGATTGCTCTAAGCGCAACTTTACATAGATTTCGGTAACTGTCATTTTTTGTTGATCATCCAAGAGTTTGATGATTTGTTGTCTGAGTTTGTGGTTGATAGAACGCAGAATTAAAGCTGCTTTCTTGGTATGGATAAAATCAACTTTCAAAGAAGTTTTACCTGCATTCAAGACAACGGACTGCATGGACTGACTCATGGGGGGGAGTATTAATTATTTAATAATATTTGTTTCAAACATTAAAGTTAATTAAATATTTTAGAATTGCATATAAAATTATTTCAATATCATGTAAGGGAATCGTCATTTTTTGATAGGTACTGAGTAAAAAGCTTTTAAATAAAAGGGCTCACAATAAGCCAGATTGGCAAACGCTTGTTTAGCATAAGCCATACTGGCTAGGCTTGCAAGCTGTCTAGCACTATGTTGCACATTGCTAAATATTGCATTAGGATGATCTATTATTGCTTGTAGTTTAGGTGCTCCTGAACCTGTAAATATTATAACTTGATCATCCAAAAAATCTCTAAAATTGTCATTGTCTATAATCCTTGCTTCTGGTGCTATAATGGGCACTAATTGGGATGAATAAACTGCTGTAAATACTTCCATTCTTCGGGCGTCAATTAAGGGGCAGTAAATAGCATTTGGGTAGGCTTGACCCTCCTGTTCCACAGCTGCTAGCGCCATGATTTTCAAGGTGTTAATGGAAATCAAGGGCTTGTTTAAAGCATAGCATAGACCTTTGGCAGATGCCATTGTTACCCTTAATCCGGTATAACTACCTGGGCCTTCTGCAACGGATATGGCATCAAGGTTGGAAAGTGCAAGGCCATTATCCAACATTAGATGCTCAATGGCTGGTTGTACAAAAGCCCCGTGCTGTTTCTGGTCATGGCAAATGCGCATACCCAAAACGGTTTCATCCCTGGTTAAGCAAATGCTGGCAAATTCAGTAGCGGTATCAATATGTAGCATCAATAAAGACATCAGGGCAATTGATTTTGTTGTAATGCCATTATTTCTTCCATTAATGCTGGCGCGGGTTGGTAGCGCGCATGCAATTTTTCTAAAGATTGTAATAAAGCTACAATCTTGTTTAATCCTATCTTGTTGGCCCATTCAAAGGGGCCAAAAGGATAATTGGTTCCCAGTTTCATGGCGGTATCCATATCAATTTTGGTACTAACCCCATCGCCAAGGGCAAAAAAAGCTTCATTGATAATCATAGCTAATACCCTAGCCGCCACCAAGCCAGGCTCATTTGGAACCCAAACAAATTCCTGTTGCATAGTTTCTAAAACCAATTGCGCTTTGGCGCGATAGCTTGGGTGGTCATTGCCCAATTCCCAGGTTTTTCTTTGGAGAAAACCTTCCCAACCGTTCATTCGAATACAATTTTCTGGTAGCGCATTTTTTGCACTAGCAAGGGCGTTTACAAATATGGGTTGGTGTTGCACCCAAGAAAATGCAGGCCCATCCTCTTCAAAACATAGGTCAAAATAGGCAATAGCCACTTTATCAGGATCTTGGTCATACCAAAACAATTGCAGATTTGTATGTAAGAGCATTTGTTCAATTACAGCTTTTTGGGTGGCACTTGCTTTGACTAAGATTTGCATGTCTGATAATAAGTTACAAATTTAGGTTGGCTGGTTCAAGGAAATGCATCAATTTGCTTAGATAAAAGATTATTTATGCCAAAACAAGTGATCAACACAGAAAAAGCCCCCTCTCCAATAGGGCCTTATAGTCAAGCAGTAAGTGCTAATGGCTTTGTATTTTTAAGTGGACAAGTAGCGTTTATTCCTGAAACGGGTGAATTAGAGCAGTCTAATCTGGAAGCAGAAACCCATCAGGTAATGAAAAATATTGCCGCAGTATTGGCCCAAGCAAAAATTAGCTTTGAACACGTTGTAAAGACCACCATTTTCCTAAGCGATATGTCCTTGTTTGCACAAGTAAATGCTGTTTATGGCACTTATTTTAAAGGTGATTATCCCGCTAGAGAAACGGTTGCTGTGAAAGGATTGCCACGTGGCGTAAACGTAGAAATTAGTATGACAGCGGTAGAGAAATTATAATTCTAACCATCATATTCTCTTAGTTATTATTTTTTCTGATGGTATAGGCCGTTCTAAAAACCTTTGTACTTTGGGGTTCCAATAGTTGGAGCCCCATTTTATTATTAAAAGCATCCGGTGCTGAACTTAAGTTTTCAATAGCAATCATATCCCTTGTTGGAGGAGTATAAATCTGCAAATAGGGATATGTACTACTTGGCTCAATTAATAATTCAAAAGACTGATTAGATAGTTTGCAAAAAGGTTGTTCAATGCTTTTGTCTAGTTCAAAACAATTATCTAGAAATAGACCATTTAAAGAGGCTCCTTCTACAAACCTTTTGTCTTCCAATAGTTTTCCAGTAGGTAATAAGTGGGTATCAAATTCTAATTGTTGATTACTAGAAAAAATCAGATTGCAATCATCTATACTGCTCCCCAAGTTAAAGTAGGGATGCCAGCCATCGCTCAGTGGAATATTGGTAGGGCTTGCATTGGTAACACTTGTTTCTACTGTGAGTTTATTGGCTTTTTCTAAAGTCCATTGAACTTGCATTAAAAATGGAAAAGGATAGCCAGCAATATTTCCAGGATAGCTATACTTCAATTCAACCTTGGCATGTTCCAAATTGGCTTCTGTATACTGAATTTTAAAAATGGCATCATAGAGAATGCCATGAATTGCATGGTTGGCTAGAAAGAATTTCTTTACCTGAAAATGGTCTTCATCCCATACGTATTTACCCTCTTTCATTCTACATACAAAAGGAGAAAGCTTGGCACTTTTGAATCCATTGGTAATATTGTTCTTTGCATCTTCAACAGATTCAAAACCTGCAACCACATTGGTTTTGTTGGTCTCATCTATAATGGTAAATGCATTTAACAAGGCTCCAAAAGCATAGATCTCGGCTTCTGTTTTACTAGTAGCGTCTTTAAGGGTAATAACTGGCGCTGCTTGTGAATGGTCTATATGAATGGAGAATGACATAGATAAGGCTTAAAGTATAAAAATAACGAAAGTTTTGCTGATGATAAATGAAACTGGGTTTTAGATAAACCTTACATTTCAGTAAATAATTATATCTAGTATTACCGCTTCCTATAAGGATGAGAAAACTAAACTTCCAATAATACTACCCATTACTGGAATCATTGTCATTGTTGTATTATTAGCATTGAGCAAATCTCAAACCAAAATCATTAGAATAACTGGAGTCAGCTCCATGGTCATTGCCTGTTTGTTATTTACCAAAATAAATCACGATTTAATCACCAATGCCGCATCCCTATTTGGTTTAATAGCCATCTTGACAAGCTTGTATGTATTGTATCAAAATAAACGAATGCCCATTTTTATATTTGGTTTATTCAACCTTCTCTAGGTGCTTTTGAACAATTGGCTGTACTATGATCCTACTATAATTAAGGATCTTCCCCTAGTTCAAAAAATAACTTTTGCAAGTTTTCTAATTTGGGTCTGCTGTATCAACTTGGAATGGTATTTTGCCAATAAGTATCTGTCTGAATAAATTGCCCAATAAATGCCAAAAAATAAAAATCAGAACCCGATTAAAAACTAACGTCTGTTAACTATTGGCAGCAAACCTGTATTTTTGGGGTTCAAGAAATACAGTAATGTCATATACCCCAAAACATAAGATTAGAATTGTAACTGCCGCCAGTCTTTTTGACGGGCATGATGCCGCCATTAATATCATGCGCCGAATTTTGCAAAGCAAGGGTGCTGAAATTATTCACTTAGGTCATAATCGCAGTGTATTAGAAATTGTAGAATGTGCCATTGAAGAAGACGCGCAGGGTATTGCCATTACGTCTTATCAAGGCGGGCACGTTGAATTCTTTCAATACATGAAGGACTTGTTAGACCAAAATGGTTGTTCCCATATCAAAATTTTTGGTGGTGGTGGTGGAACCATACTTCCGGAAGAAATCAGGTTATTGCATCATTATGGCATCACGCGTATTTATAGTCCGGACGATGGTAGGCAAATGGGACTAGAAGGAATGATAGAAGACCTGATTCAACACTGTGATTTTGCACTTCCTGAAAAAGCTAATTTGGACAAACCAATGTCTATGGACCAGGCAAAAGACATTCGTAAAATTGCACGCCAAATAAGCAACGCAGAGAATGCTGTGGGAGAGATGGGAATAGTACAAAAATCAAATGAGAAAATTCCAGTATTGGGCATTACTGGTACAGGCGGTGCAGGCAAAAGTTCTGTAACTGATGAAATGGTTAGGAGGTTTTTGCACTATTATGACAACAAAACCATAGCGGTGGTTTCGGTAGATCCGTCAAAGAAAAAAACAGGTGGTGCCTTATTGGGTGATAGAATTAGAATGAATGCCATTTCTCATCCAAGGGCCTATATGCGAAGTATGGCCACGCGTGATGACAATACAGCACTAAGTGCCTATTTGCAAGAAGCCATTGATGCTTGCAAAGCCATGGACTTTGATTTAATTATTTTAGAAACAGCAGGGGTAGGCCAAAGCGATGCCAGTATTCTGGATTATTGTGATGCTAGTTTATATGTGATGACGCCCGAGTATGGTGCTGCGTCTCAGCTTGAGAAAATAAACATGTTGGATTATGCAGATCTTGTTTGCATCAATAAATTTGATAAAGCAGGTGCACTAGATGCCCTGCATGATGTGCGCAAACAATTTAAACGCAACCACAATCTCTGGACGGCCAAAGACAGTGAATTACCTGTTGTTGGAACTATCGCCTCACAGTTCAATGACACAGGGGTAAACGAATTATTTGAAAGGGTAATAACGGTGTTAGAAACTAAGACAGGATTTGGTTTTGGGCCAACAACTAGTACTTTGTTCAAACAAGATAGGGAGCATTCTACCACTACACAGTCACAAATTATTCCTCCCAAACGGGTAAGGTATTTAACAGAGATTGCTGATAAAAATAGGGAGTATGATGCATGGGTAAAATTGCAGTCTGCGTTAGCTACAAAGCTTTATCAAATAAATGGAACCATTCAAAACATTCAAGCAGATAAGGCATTTAATCAAACAGACCAATTGGCCTTTTTAGAAAATCTGAAGAACCATATAGCTACTAAAATTGACCCATCAAATCAAGCATTGATAGCAGGTTGGCCAGCAGTTGTAAAAAAATACCAAGCCGATTATTTAGAATACCAAGTAAGGGATAAAACGCTTAAGCAGGCACTAACAGGACAGTCCTTAAGTGGCACCAAAATCCCCAAAATTGCACTACCCAAATACCAAGATTGGGGTGATCTTTTGCAATGGCAGTTACAAGAAAATCTGCCCGGAGAATTTCCTTACACAGCAGGGGTGTTTGAATTAAAAAGGCAAGGGGAAGACCCTACGCGCATGTTTGCAGGAGAGGGTGGTCCGGAAAGAACCAATAAACGTTTTCACTATGTATCATTGGGTCAACCCGCCATTAGATTGTCTACTGCATTTGATAGCGTGACACTTTATGGGGAAGATCCTGCACCCCGCCCTGATATTTATGGCAAAGTAGGGAATAGTGGGGTAAGTATTGCAACGGTTGATGATGCTAAAAAACTCTATAGTGGCTTTGACCTTTGTGACCCAAAAACATCTGTAAGTATGACCATCAATGGTCCAGCTCCCATTGTATTGGCATTTTTTATGAATGCAGCAATTGACCAACTTTGTGAAAAATACATAACAGAAAATCAGCTTTGGCCTGAGGTGGAAGCTTATTTGGAACAAAAATTTAAGCAGCGTCTTAGACCTATTTATTATAACCCAGCTTCTCCGGAAAGATTGCCCGAAGGCAATAATGGATTGGGTTTGCGTTTATTAGGTGTAAGTGGTGAAGAGGTATTGCCTGAAGCAATTTACCAAGACCTAAAGGCAAAAGCATTGACCCAGGTCAGGGGTACGGTTCAGGCCGATATTTTAAAAGAAGACCAGGCTCAAAACACTTGTATCTTTTCTACAGAATTTGCCCTAAAATTAATGGGTGATGTTCAGTCCTATTTTATTGAACAAAAGATTCGCAATTTTTATAGTGTTAGTATTAGCGGTTACCATATTGCCGAAGCTGGTGCCAATCCAATTACCCAGTTGGCTTTTACCTTGAGTAATGGATTTACCTATGTAGAATATTATTTGAGTAGGGGGATGCATATTGATGATTTTGCACCCAATTTGTCTTTCTTCTTTAGCAATGGCATGGATGCAGAATACAGTGTGATAGGCCGTGTAGCCAGAAGAGTCTGGGCCAAAGCCATGAAGCAATTGTATAAAGGAAACGATCGTTCACAAAAGCTCAAATACCATATTCAAACCTCTGGAAGAAGTTTACACGCACAGGAAATTGACTTTAATGACATCCGTACCACTTTGCAAGCCCTCTATGCCATTTATGACAACTGCAATAGTTTGCATACCAATGCCTATGACGAAGCCATTACTACGCCAACAGAAGAAAGTGTGCGAAGGGCCATGGCTATTCAATTAATCATCAATAGAGAATTGGGAACCGCCAAAAGTGAGAACCCAAATCAAGGTAGTTTCTTAATGGAAGAACTAACAGATTTAGTAGAAGAAGCTGTGTTGGTAGAATTTGACCGAATTACAGAAAGGGGAGGCGTTTTGGGAGCCATGGAAAGAATGTACCAACGTAACAAGATTCAAGAAGAAAGCCTTCACTATGAGACTTTGAAACATACAGGAGAATTACCCCTAGTTGGTGTTAACACTTTCTTGAACAAAAAAGGCAGCCCTACCATTCTACCAGGAGAAGTTATTAGATCAACAACGGAAGAAAAAGAACAACAGATTCAAAACTTGCAGCAGTTTTGGAAACGCAATGCTAATAAAAACCAAGAAGCCTTGGAACAACTTAAAATGGTTGCGTTACAAAATGGCAACCTATTTGAAGAATTAATGGAAACGGTTAAATATTGTTCCTTAGGGCAGATTACACATGCATTATACCAAGTGGGAGGTCAGTATAGAAGAAATATGTAGCAAAATGGCTATCTTGAAGCCCGTTTAAATAAAAATTATGTTGTTGAAAAGAACCCTTGTTTGTCTATTGCTTTTGGTTGGCTCTCAACTAAAATTGGAGGCACAGTTTAAAAAGTATGATTCCACCCTAAAAGTAGCTAAGGCTGGGTATAGGGTATATTGCAATAATAAAAGTCCAGAAAAAAATACGGTAACGCTTACTCCGGTGGGTTTTGAAAAAGAAGCAAGAGAAGTAAGTTTTGAAATCAAGGGTAGAATTAAATCTGCTGAAACCGATGACTTAAACAATGATGGTTTTCCAGACCTTGTTATGTATATCTATACGGGAGTGGAATCAAATTTTGGTAAAGTGATAGGAATCTATTCTGAGAAAAATGAATCCATTGGACCCATTAGCTTTCCAGATATTTTAGACGATCCTAAATTGAGAATTGGTTATAGGGGTTTTGATGAATTTTCTTTAATGGAAGGAAACCTTATGCGCAGATTTCCCATTTACCAACAGGTAGATAGCGCCAAATATGAACCCACTGGTATGATGCGTCAACTACAATATAGAGTAATGCCTGGTGAAAATGGGGCACAGAAATTCAAAGTACTGCGTACGTTTGAGTTTAAGAAACAATAATATTATTTAGGATGAGCCAAAGCGTATGTGTTATTGGTGCTGGACCTTCTGGTATTACGGCAGCTAAAAATCTATTGGATGCTGGTCTGGAAGTAACTGTTTATGATTTTGGAAAAGAAGTGGGGGGTAACTGGGTTTTCACCGAAACAGAAAGTCATTCTTCTGTATTTGAAACCACGCATATCATTTCTTCTAAAGACTTTAGTCAATTTGACGATTTTTCTATGCCGGAAGATTATCCGGACTATCCGGGTCATAAACAATTGGCTAACTATTTTCAGGCATACGCGCATCAATTTAATCTATATCCCCATATTCAATTTCAAACGCTTGTAAAGTTTTGTGAGCGAAATACAGCAGGAAAATGGGTGGTAAGTTTTGAACAATTTGGAGCTACTAGTACCAGAGAATTTGATGCATTGGCAGTATGTAATGGCCATCATTGGCAGCCCAGAATACCCGAATATCCTGGTCAATTTAGTGGCGAGTTTATTCATTCTCATGTGGTTAAACGATTCAGTAAATTTCTAGACAAAAGAGTGCTGGTAATAGGTGGTGGAAATTCTGCCTGTGACGTAGCAGTAGAAAGTAGTAGGGTAGCCAAAAGCGTAGACATGAGTTGGAGAAGGGGTTATTGGATTGTTCCCAAGTTTATGATGGGCCGGCCAGCCGATGTATTTAGTTCAAAAATTAATTGGTTGCCCAAAAGTATCTGGCAAAAAGTATCAGCGTTAAGTCTGCGTCTTCGCAATGGTAAAAATGAATTGTATGGACTGCCCAATCCCAATGCACCACTTGGCTCACATCACCCAACTGTTAATGAAGATTTGTTTTTTAATATCAGACATGGCAAAATCAAACCTAGAAAAGACATTGCCAAATTAGACGGGAAGATGGTTCATTTTGTTGATGGATCCATGGGGGAATACGATATTATTGTTGCCTGTACGGG
>Ga0136644_10002465_pt1 | contig 14188 bp, 11 predicted proteins | sample C_130820_EF_Meta_FD_94780 | JGI IMG/M metagenome (GOLD analysis project Ga0136644, IMG submission 94780) | Freshwater microbial communities from Lake Croche, Canada to study carbon cycling - C_130820_EF_MetaG (v2) (version 2) | ecosystem: Environmental > Aquatic > Freshwater > Lake | place... | reverse complement strand
GCGGGGTTGGCCGACGAGGTGATTTTGACTTCCGACAATCCCCGATGCGAGGATCCAAAAGTCATCCTCCGTGAGATGAAGTCCGGGGTTTCTTCTGATTCAAGGGTTCAGGTCATCGAGAACCGAAGCGAAGCTATTCGGGTCGCGGTTCTGGGGGCAAGAAGGGGTGACGTGGTTTTGATTGCAGGAAAAGGTCACGAAGAGTTTCAGGAAATCCAGGGGACCAAGCTTCCTTTTTCGGATCGACGCGAGGCGGAGCGGGCCTGGACGGAAAGGCGGCGCGGATGAAGCCACTTTCCCTTTCCACTTTGGCGGATTTGGCGGGAGCAAAAGTGATTCACGGCAACGGCGAGCGCGTGGCTTTCGGGGTAAGCATCGATTCCAGATCGATCAAGCCCGGGGAACTGTTTGTGGCGATCCGGGGAGCGAAGCATGACGGTCATGAACACCTGAGCGAGGCCGCGGGAAAAGGAGCCATTGCCGCGTTGGTGCAAAAATCGGGAACAAAAAAAGTTCCCATGGGATTTGGGCTTCTCTTGGTGGAGGACACTCAGAAAGCGTTGCAGCAAATGGCACGAGCTTATCGACGAATGCTTCCGGTAAGGGTCGTCTCCGTCACGGGAAGTTCCGGGAAGAGCAGCACCAAAGAGATGTTGGCAGCGGTGCTGGGCACCATAGGAAAAACCCATCGCACCCCAGGAAACCTGAATAATCATTTTGGCGTACCCCTGACTCTGATGGGTATGGGGGCAGAGGACATGTGGGCGGTGGTAGAGCTCGCCATGAATTCCCCAGGCGAGATCGGATCACTGGCCGAGTTAGCTCAACCCGAGGCCGGACTGGTGACAAACATCGGCTGGGCTCATGTCGAGGGTACGGGATCACGTGAGGCAACGGCTCGTGAAAAGGGGGCCCTGTACCGATCCTTGCCTCCGACGGGTCTCGCGATCAGTAATGCCGATGATCCTTTTGAAAAAATGACCCTGGAAGGATGTCGTGCACGTGTGGTACGCGTCGGGTGCTCATCCGGGGCGGATTACCGTTTGCAAAAAATTGAATGCGAGGGTCAAGCCACCCGGTTTGTCTGTGAAGGGCCGCGCGGAAGAATGGAGGTTCTGCTTCCCGTCCCCGGGGCTCATATGGCGATGAATGCGGCGCAGGCACTGGCCGCCGGTGTGGAACTGGGAGCGGAACCCAAGGCGGCGGCCTCCGCTCTGGAGAAAATTAGTCTGCCCGCCGGTCGTCTCAAGTTGGAAAAATTGCGCCAAGGATGGTTGATCGATGACAGCTACAACGCCAATCCGGATAGCTTATCCGCCGGGCTCCATACCCTGCAGGAACTACCGGGCGAAGGACGGAACGTGGCGCTCCTAGGTGCCATGGCCGAGTTGGGTTCGTTCAGCCAGATGTTACATGAAGAGGCCGGCGAAACGGTCGCCAAGGGAAAGATCGGACTGTGTCTGGCGATTGGGGATGAGGCGAAGTTTCTGGTGGAAGCGGCGCAAAAAATCCGCTCGGGCCAATGGGTTCGCTGGTTTGCAAAACGTGATGAACTGATCCAGGCCTATCTCCAAGAAGCGGTAGGATCCGACAGGATTTTGGTGAAGGGTAGCCGCCGTGAGGGGATGGAAGTGGTGGCCGCTCGTCTGCGGGAGGGAAAAAAATAATGCTCTACTATCTCAGTCTCCTCAGCGGCTGGTTCGGGCCGTTCAATGTATTCCAATACGTAACCTTTCGGACGGTGGGTGCGGCGTTGACTTCCTTTCTCATAACCCTGTGGATCGGGCCGCGGGTGATTGAAGCTCTTCTACGGCTCAAACTTGGGCAACCGCTACGGCGGAAAGAAGAGGTGCACAAGCTGGCTGACCTGCATGAAAGTAAAAAGGGGACCCCGACCATGGGGGGGGTTCTGATACTCTTCTCCCTAACCTTGGCATGCGTTCTTTGGGCACGTCCCACGAATCCCTTCCTCTGGTTAGCGCTCGGAAGCACGTTAGCCCTGGGAACGCTCGGTTTTTGTGACGACTACGCAAAGGTTCGGAAAAAAAACTCCGGTGGATTGAGCGGAAGAAAAAAACTTATGGTCCAGGGCGGGGTGGCCGCAGGTGTGGCGGGGGTTTTGATGCTCAATCCCCAAACCCGGGAGGCGGCGCTAAAACTACAGATCCCGTTTGTCCGCGAGGAGTTTTTCCTGATGCATCTCTCGGTCTGGGCCGCGATCCTCTTTTTTGTCTTCATCATCGTCGGAAGTTCGAATGCGGTGAATCTGACCGACGGATTGGATGGCCTGGCCTCCGGTTGTATCCTAACGGTGGCGCTGGTTCTCGGAATCTTCGCGTATCTGTCCAGTCACGCCAAGTTGGCCTCTTATCTCTTCCTTCCGCGTGTCGTGGGCGGGGAGGAATTGGTGATCTTCTGTTCGGCGCTCTTCGGTGCGTCTCTCGGGTTTCTCTGGTTTAACTGTCATCCCGCCAAGGTTTTCATGGGGGACACGGGCTCCCTCGCTTTAGGTGGGGCGGTTGCGGTGGTCGCGATCTGCATCAACCAGGAACTATTATTAGCCATCATCGGGGGAGTGTTCGTGATGGAGGCCGTCTCCGTCATTCTGCAGGTCCTATCGTTCAAGCTGACAGGCCGTCGCATTTTTGCGATGTCCCCCATTCACCATCATTTCGAACTGCGCGGCTGGAGTGAAACAGCCGTGGTCACGCGTTTCTGGATCCTCAGTGCGGTCTTTGCCCTGGCGGGCTTGGCCTCCCTCAAGCTGCGGTGAAAGGAGAAAAAACCACATGGCATGGTCAAAGAGTCGTCGTGTTGGGATTGGGCCGGAGCGGTCTCGCTGCGGCGGAGTGGCTTTTGGCTCAAGGGGCGGAGGTGACCATGTTTGACGAGTCGAAATCTCCCGTCATGCAGGAGCTCGCTCAAAAGTGGCAGAAGCGGGGGGCTTTCGTGGTCACGGGAAAAGCGGAACTGGGCGAAACAAGGTTTGTGGCAGCGATTCTCAGTCCCGGAGTTGATCCTCGCCGTCCGGTGGTGGGGCAATTGCAAAAAGCCGGGGTACCGATTCTAGGGGAGTTGGAACTCGGGGCGCGGGCCTGCCTATGTCCAGTGGTGGCGGTGACGGGGACCAACGGCAAAAGCACCACAACGGAATTGATTGCCGAGATTTACCAGGCAGCAGGGAAAAAGGCCGTGGCTTGCGGGAATTTGGGTCGGCCGATTTGCGAAGTTGCGCCTTTGACCAAGGATCTGGACCGTGTCGTGGCGGAAGTGAGTTCCTTTCAACTGGAGACGATTGAGATGTTTCACCCGAAAATTGCGGTGCATCTGAACCTGACCCCCGACCATCTCGATCGCTATGCCTCGATGAAGGAGTACGGCGAGGCGAAGCTTCGTCTGTTCTTGAACCAGACTTCCCAGGACACCGCCGTGGTGCAAAGGGATCTTGTGATTTCCGGTCTGAAGGCCGCGAAGGTCACCTTTACAGCCGAACGTTCCGGTGCGGACTACACCCTGCAGGAGGGTTGGCTCTGTGCGAAGGGGGAGAAGGTGTTTCAGCAGGAGGAATGTCCTCTTCGTGGTCCTCACAATGCGGAAAATCTTTTGGCGGCGTTGGCCGTGGCGGATGTGGAGGGGATTTCAAGGGAAGTAGTGAAGAGGGTGTTCCGCTCGTACCGGCCCTTGCCGCACCGGTGTGAGGTGGTGGGGGTGCGAAATGGGGTGACTTGGATCAACGATTCCAAGGCCACCAATCTGGATGCGATGGAAAGGGCGGTGGCTGGGATAACGAGCCCCGTGATCCTGATTGCGGGTGGAAAGGACAAGGGATTTGATTTTTCGGAAAGTCGGAAGGTATTAGAAGGAAAGGTACGGGCGGCTCTTCTTCTGGGCGAAATGGCGGAAAAGATCGAAAAGGCGTGGGGCGGATTTTTGCCCTGCCGTCGGGTCAAGGATCTGGGGGAGGCGGTGTTGCGGGCCGCAGAGATGGCGCGACGCGGAGAGGCCGTGCTCCTGAGTCCCGGTTGCTCCAGCTACGACATGTTTAAAAATTTCGAGGAAAGAGGGGAGAAATACCGGCAGTGCGTCAAAGCCCTGCCCAAGGAGGAAACCAACCCATGAGCGATGAACTGCTCGAATACTCAGCGAAACGCAATAACCCCACGGCGATGGAGAACGAAAGCTCTGAGCGTCCGGCGAAGACGGGAGGCCTGAACCGGCTTTCTACGATCTTCCTGGTCGTTCTGGGACTGCACGTCGTCGTGATCGTAGGCATCAGCGCCTATCACCTGCTCCGCGGAAATCCGGACACCAGCATGACTTCGGCTTCCGAAGCCATGCCAGCTCCGGTGGCGGAAACGGCGAAGACGCCCGAAGCTCCGACTCCGACCAGCTCCACCCCGGAGGTGACGAGCACCATGCCCAGTCCTGACGATAAGGTCTGGCAGGCCAACAGTCCGGCTCCGACCGAAGCTCAGGCTCCCGCGGCGGCAACCCCTGCTCCGACAGAGGTTCCCGTGGCGACAGCCACGGCGGCCGAGCGGATCCATGTGGTGGCCAAGGGAGAAACCCTAGCGAAGATCGCCAAAGCGAACGGCGTGACGGCGGCGGCGCTGGCGAAAGCCAATGCGGTCGATCCGGCCAAGTTGAAAATTGGCCAGAAACTGAAAATTCCTGAAGTGGCCGGCACCGGCACGGAGGGTAAAACTCAGGCCAAGGCCTCCACTCCTGCGAAGACAGTGATGGCGGCGGCAGCCAAGCAGCAAGCGAATCCCGCTGGCACGTACACCGTGTCGGCAGGAGATACCTTGGCTAAGATCGCGAAAAAGTTCGGCACCAAGGCAGAGACGATCGCGAAACTGAACTCCATCAACGATCCCAAGAAATTGAAGATCGGGATGAAGATTCAAGTTCCGGGTGAAGCTTCGGCCAAGGTGGAGGCTCCTGCGGCGGCTCCGGCCCCGGCAGGTCCGACTGACATGGCCATGCTGCCGAAAAATTCAGCGAACTGATTCTGGCATGGGACGCAACACGGCGCACACCCTGCTGATCTGCGTGGCGGGTCTGATCGGGCTTGGCCTGATCATGCTCGCCAGCGTGGGTCCTTTCTCCCCCGACAACCGGGGCCAACCCCTTTTCTTCCTCCAAAGGCAAGGGCTCTGGCTCGTGGCGGGAATCGGGGTGTGCGTTGTGTTGTCCCGAATCGATCCAAAAGTCCTGATTCAACGGGGACTTTGGATCCTGATCGGAGCGACGGTGTTGGTTTTGCTTTGTCACGTGCCTGGATTGGGAAGAACCGTGAAGGGATCGGCGCGCTGGATTCCACTGGGACCCTTTGCGTTGCAACCAGGGGAATTCCTGAAATTGGCAACGGTCATCTTTGCGGCTGGATGGGTTCACCAGCAGAAGGAAAAAATGAGAAGTCCATGGTACGGACTTCTTCTTCCGATGCTTATTCTAGGATTACCGATTCTTCTTCTCGTGAAGCAACCGGATCTGGGATCGGCCATGTTTGTGGTGGTGTCCGCCTCGGTGGTTTTGTTTGCAGGTGGAGCTCCCATTCTCCCCTTGGCCATCATGGGATTATTGGCGGTGGCGGGAGTGATCGGGCTGGCTCTCACCATGCCAGAACGGATGGGACGTCTGGTGGCCTTCATGGATCCGGAAGCCCACCGGCAAGGCGGGGGGTATCAGGTCTGGCAGGCGTTGGTGGCTCTCGGTTCCGGGGGAACGCGAGGGGTGGGGTTGGGACAAAGCATTCAGAAGATGTTTTATCTGCCCGAGGCTCATACCGATTTTATTTTTCCTATTTTGGGGGAGGAGTTGGGATTGCCGTTCACGCTCGGGGTGGTGGCGGTGTTTTTGGTCATCACGCTGCTGGGAGGTTATATCGCGTGCCACGCTCCGGATCTTACGGCGATGACACTGGGGATCGGTCTGACTGCCTTGGTGGCGATGCAGGCAGTAGCCAATTTGGCCGTGGTTACGGGACTTCTTCCGCCCAAGGGGGTAGGTCTTCCTTTTATCAGCTATGGCGGATCCAATCTGGTGTTGTGTCTCGCAGCGGTGGGAATGCTGGTGGCACTCCATCGTCAGGCCCATTACCGCGAGGAGGCGCGGAGCCGTCGCCTCGTCGGAGGGCGGAAGTGAACGCGATGGGAAGGTTGATGATTGCGTGTGGCGGAACAGGGGGACACCTGTTTCCCGGATTGGCGGTGGCGGAGGCCATTCGTCGTCGGGGACATGAGGTGAAATTCTTCATATCGGCAAAAGAAGTCGACCGTCGTGCCCTTTCGGGTGCGGGGGAGAGCGATCATGGGATTGAGATTCCTGCCGTTGGATGGCGCGGATTCCTACAGGCAGGATCTTTTGTCTTAAATCTCCTTGCATCCGTAAAGCGAGCCGGGGGAGCCATGGGTGAGTTTCGTGCTGATGCCCTGTTGGGGATGGGGGGATTTGTTTCGGGGGCCAGTATCGGAGCCGCCCGACGTAAAAAAATCCCGTATTTCCTCCATGAATCGAACGCCATCCCGGGGCGGGCTACGAAACTTCTCTCTCGTGGTGCGAAAAAGGTATTCGTCGGATTCCATGAATGCGCCCGACGTCTGCCCGGTGCTCAGATCGTGTTTACAGGAACACCGGTTCGTCAACGACTGGGGGGGGTGAGTAAAGAAGAGGCGCTAAAAAAGTTAGGTCTTCACCCCAAGCGTCATTTGGTAGCGGTATTGGGCGGGAGTCAGGGCGCCAGGGGATTGAACGAGGCGATGATCCGAGGGTTGGGAGCACTTAAAAGTGAGGCGGCGAGCATCCAAATTCTGCATCTGGCCGGAGAAGCCCATGCCGATAAAATGCGCAAGGCGTACCAAGGAAGTGGATTTCATGCCGTCGTGATGGGTTTCTGCGATGAGATGGAAGCTGTGTATGCAGCGGCTGACCTGGTGGTCGGGCGTTCCGGTGCCGGGACCCTGGCCGAACTCGCCGCCTGTGGTGTGCCGGCGATTCTCGTGCCGTTTCCAGCCGCGGTGGATGACCATCAGATGGCCAATGCCCATGCGTATGCCGACGGCGGTGCTGCCGAGGTGGTCGCGGAAAAATACTTGGTGGGAACGGAACTGGGACAGCGAATCGCACGTCTTTTGGGAGATGCAAGTCGAAGATCCAACATGAGCAAGGCGGCCCGAAATCAGTCCGTCGCTCAAGCGGCCGAAAAAATCGCGGAGGAGATCCAGCATGTCCTTTGATGCCAAGTCATGGACCGGAAAAAAAAGCCGGATCCACCTCATCGGGGTGGCTGGGTCAGGGATGACGCCGTTGGCCGAAATCCTACTGGATCTGGGGCACGAAGTCAGCGGAAGTGATTTGAAGGAAATACCTGATCGCCTCATCGGTCGCGGTTTAAAATTTTCATTGGGACACATGGCGGAAGCGGTGGGGAAGGCAGAAGTGGTAGTGGCATCCACGGCGATCGCGGATTCCAATCCGGAATGGTCGGAAGCGAGCCGGAGAAACCTTCCGCGTTTTCGTCGCGGGGAAGTTTTGGCCCAGTTGGCTGCGGAAAAAAAACTGGTGGCGGTTCTTGGTTCCCACGGCAAGACGACGACCGCCACAATGTTGGCCCAAATTTGGAAAGAAGCGGGCGAGGAGCCATCTTTTTACCTCGGTGGATATGCTCCCTCCTTAGGGGCATCGGGCGCTTGGCGGTCCGGTCCTTGGCTGGTCGCTGAAGTGGATGAAAGTGAAGGGGCACCGACCCAGCTTCAACCGTGGGCCGCGATTCTTTTGAATGCCGACCACGAACATGCCGATCGTTATGCGGATGGCCAAGCCGTCATTCAGGCGTACCGGGAAATGTTGGGTCAGGTGAGAGGTCCCGTGGTCGTCGTAGCCAAGGAAGAGGAGGCGGCGTTAAAGGCCTCTAGTTCCCTGAAAACGAAAACGACCTTTGGATGGGAAACTAGCGGGGCGGATTATCTGGGGTCGTGGATCGCCGAAAATGCAGAGGGTGTGAAGTTTTCCGCTAGCAAGGGGAAGGAGGATCTCGGTGTTTTTCAAGTGGCGGCTACAGGCCGACACAATGCGGGAAATGCCCTGGGAGCGTTAAGTCTGGCGCGAGAGGCGGGTTTAGCGACCGACAAGATTAGGGAAGGGCTGGGGAAGTTTCGTCGAGCGGACCGTCGATTTGAAATCCTGCGTAGCCAACCCGAGTTGGAGGTGGTCGATGATTACGCCCATCATCCTCGTGAGGTCGCAGCCACCATGGAGGCAGCACGGTCGCGAGGACGTAAACGTCTGGTGCTGATTCTTCAACCGCACCGCTACACCCGGATGGCAACGTTCCTGGACGGCTTTGCCGATGCTTTGGCGAAAGCCGACGCGGTGGTTCTTCTTCCCGTCTATGCCGCGGGGGAGAAGTCGATTTCGGGAGCCGAGTCGTCCGACTTAGTCGGAAAACTTTCAGAAAAAGGGGTGAAGGTGGAGCTGGCATCTTCGATGGCGGAAGCCCGTTCGATCCTTGGGAAGATATGGGAGGAGGGGGACCTGTTTTTATTCCTGGGTGCGGGAGATATTACCCAGTTGGCCCGAAGAGTGGCTGAAGAAGCGGAACTCTTTTTTCAAATCCGCCGGACCGCAGGCAAAGAGGGCGTTGTCCGTTGGTATGAACCGATGCGCAAGCACACCACCATTCGGATTGGCGGACCGGCTCAGGTCTGGTTCGAGCCGGATTCCGAAGAGATGTTGGGACGGGTTGTTGCTATTTGTGATGAGAAGAAATACCCGCTCACCGTGGTGGGTCGTGGGAGCAATCTCCTGGTGCGAGACGGCGGAATTCCCGGGGTATGCGTGAATTTGGGACGTCCCGGGATGAGCCAGATCGAGGCGGTGGGAGGTAAGATTCGTGCGGGAGCCGGGGCACGCCTGAAACAGATCGTGGCGTCGGCCAAGGCGGCGGGGATTGGTGGCTTAGAATTTATGGAAGGCATCCCTGGGGCGTTGGGGGGTGCGATGCGAATGAATGCGGGAGCGATGGAGTCGTGGACTTTTGAAGTGGTGGAAAGCGTCCGGGTGATGGATCGGAAGGGTCAAGTTCAGGACGTCCCAGCAGCCGAATTCGAGGTGAAGTACAGGAAGGTGCCCCGCTTGACGAAAGATATTGCAGTGGGAGCGGTGTTGAAGGGGTCCTCGGTCCAACCGGAAGATATCGCGGAACGGCTAAAGAAATACAGCCGGAAGCGCTGGGACTCCCAACCTGCAGCACCCAGCGCGGGTTGCATTTTTAAAAATGCGGAGACCATTCCGGCGGGCAAGTTGATCGACGAATTGGGATTAAAGGATACAGCGGTGGGCGGAGCTCGAATTTCTCCGGTCCACGGAAACTTCATTGTGAACCAGGGCGGCGCTAAGGCTTCCGATGTCCTAGCGCTCATGGAAAAGGTCCGGGAACGTGCCAAAGCCGACCGGGGAATCGAACTGGAACCTGAGGTCATTGTACTGGGGGAGGACGAATGAAACCGGAGAAGATGAAAGTCGCCGTCCTAGCGGGTGGAGTTTCCGGGGAGCGGGAAATTTCCCAAAAAAGCGGTGCGGCGGTGGCCAAGGCTTTGCGGTCCGTTGGAGTGCGAGTGATTGAGGTGGATGTGAAAACCGTATCCGCGGATGTGCCGACCGGGACTGATATTTGCTTCCTTTGTCTTCACGGAGCCTACGGGGAGGACGGAACGATTCAGGCGGAGTTGGATGCTAAGGGAATCGTGTATACCGGCAGCGGGGCTGAAGCCAGCGCTTTGGCTTTTGATAAGTTGAAGGCGAAAGAGGCGATGGCGGCGGCGGGTGTCCCTCTGGCGGAGGGAATGGAATGGACCCAGGAGAACGATTGGGTTCCTCCCTACGTCCTGAAACCCGTGGCGGACGGATCGAGCCTTGGGGTGCACCTCGTTCGGACGGAAGAGGAAGCAAAAAAGGCAAAGAAGGAAGCCAAGGGATGGAAGGGCGCGATGATGATTGAGCGATTAATCGAGGGGGCAGAAATGACCGTGGGCATTCTCGGCGACAAGGCTCTGCCCGTGGTAGAGGTTCGTCCGGGGAAGGGGTTCTATGATTTTCAGAACAAGTACACCGTGGGGGCGACGCAGTACCTCTGTCCGGCACCTATCGAAAAGGAAAAGGCGTCATTATATCAGGAGTTCGCCATGAAAGCGCATCAGGCGCTCGGCTGTGAGGTGGTTTCGCGGGTGGATTTGATGGTGGATGCGGCGGGTCAGGCGGTCGTTTTGGAAGTTAACACGCTGCCCGGCATGACGGATTTGAGTCTGCTGCCGCGCGCAGGTCGTGCCGCAGGAATTGATTTTGCGTCGCTCTGTCTCCGGATCATGGAGCTGTCGTGGGCGCGTAACCGAAAAGGAGTCACCTCATGAAGTGGAATGGAATCATTGGAAAAAAGGGCCGCCCTCGAAGTCGTCGGGCCAGACACGTGCTGCACGCGCGCATGAGCGCCAAGGGACAAGCCCGGGAGTTTAGCCGTCGCGTGGGAATCGTTCTGTGTGTTGCGGGATCGCTAGCCACGGCCGCCTTGGTCACCTCGGTAGGTATGGATGTAATCCTGGGTCAACTGCTGTACAGTAATCCTGATTTCACTCTTCGCCGGTTTCAGGTGGAACAGCAGGGAAAGATGGGAAAGGGCGAGTTGGTGGCGGCTTCCGGCGTTCGCATCGGACAGAATCTTCTCCGGATTGACCTTGAGGACGTGAAACAGTCGATCCAAAGGTTGCCAAACATTGCATCGGTGCGTGTAGAACGCCGCCTGCCGGATACTCTCTTCTTGGCAGTGGAGGAGCGTCGGCCGGTGGCTTTGATTTGCCCCACGCCGACTACGGGCACGATTTTGGCGCAGTCCACCTACTACATCGATGCCCGTGGTTTCGTCCTCAAACCCAAGCCGGGAGAAAAACTGATGTCTCTGCCCATGATCCGTGGGATTTCGGCTGACGAAGTTGTAGAGGGAGAACGAACGAATAATGCTGATTTAAAATCGGCCCTTCTTTTTCTCAAGGTGGCTCCCTTGGCGCCCGTGCGAGATGGGTTGGATTGCTCCCTCATCCTGATTGAGGGTCCGGGTCGGTTTCTTGTTTCCACCCCGCGGGGTGGAAAGATCCGTTTCCGTAGCGGTTACTTGGAAGAGCAGTTTGACCGTCTCGGTGTGATTTTTGATTACGCGGAAAGCAAGGGTCGGATCGTCTACACGGTCGATTTGACTCCTGAACGGAATGTACCCGTCACCGACACCAACTAAACCGGAGAACCCATCCCATGATCATGCGAAGAACCCCAGCCAACGAAATCCTCATTGCGACCGATCTCGGAACCCAAAAGATGACCGTGGCCGTTGCCGAAATGGCGGCTGACGGATCCCTCACCCTTCTTGGGGTTGGAGAATCCGCATCGGCTGGCATGCGTAAAGCCGAGGTGACCGACTTCAATCACGCACGTGCGGCGGCTCGTATGGCTCTGGCGGAGGCGGAACGAAGGACACAGGCGGAAATCTCGGAAGTTTATCTGACCCTTAGCGGAACCCATCTTAGTTCGAGGAACGAGTCTGTCCGGGTGGCCACTTTGGCAGAGGATGAAAATCGGGTAACCGAGGAGACACTGGAGGAATTGAATAAATTGGCATCCAATCTTCCGCTCAATCGGGATCATGCCATTCTACACGAACTCTTGCGTGGTTACTCGTTGGATCGGGGAGTGGCTTCCAACCATCCGCTGGGGGTACATACCGAGCAAATCGAGGCCCACTATCATTTGGTGAGCGGGAAAAGAACGCGCTTGCAGACGGCAGTGCAGTGCGTGGCGGACCAGAAGATTCGGGTCAAGGGTTGTACTTTCTCTGGCTATGCCTCGGGCTTGGCGGTGTTAGGGGAGGAGGCTCGGAATCGTGGTACGGTGGTGGTGGATATGGGGGCCGGAGTCACTGATGTGACCGTTTGGCGGGATGATGCGGTGGTTCATTCAGCGGTCCACGGTGTGGGTGGAGACCATTTGAGCCAAGATCTCTCAATCGGGTTGGAGATCCCCTACGCCAGGGCAGAGAAACTGAAACGGGAGTCCGGAAGCCTCGTGCTCGATTCGGCAGAAAAAGATGAAAAGGTTAGCCTTCCGCGGGAGATCAGCTTCGACGGGAAGACCTTCTACAAGGAGGCGATGGTTCAGATCTTGCAGGCTCGAACGGCAGAGATGCTGGAAATGATCCGGGACGACCTAGAGGCGCAGAATCTATGGGGTGCAGTGGAAACCGATGTGGTCATCACTGGGGGCGGGGCACGGATGCGCGGATTGGCGCGTTTAGCCTCGGAGATCCTGCCTCGTCCGGTGCGAATCGGACGGGCGAGAGATTTTCTGGGCGAACAGGGGGACCTCGAAAGGCCGGAATTGGCCACTGTGCTGGGAACGTTGAAATATGCGGCCGAGTGCGAACGCCGGGATGCCGGTCAAACCCAAGGTTGGCGGAAGATCCAGAAGTCCCTCGGACGGATGGTCTCTGCGATGAGGTTTTTAGCTTAACCCAAAGGAACCCAGACCATGAAATCGATCCACACTCAAACCCAACAAGTCGCGATTATAGGCCTCGGTGGAACCGGAGCTGCCGTGCTCGACAACCTAGCGGTGGCCTGCGAAGGCGAACACCGGACCATAGCCATCGACACGGATGCGCTGGCGTTGAGGGGAACCGTTGCGGCGAAAAAGATCTTAGTGGCGCCAGAACGAGTGCATGGGATGGGAACGGGTAGAGAGTGGGAGTTGCTCGAAGGACTAAGTTTGGAAGAGGGGGATAGTTTGGATCCTATCCTCAACGGGCTTGCCACAGCCATCGTGGTATTTTCCGTTTGCGGGGGGACCGGATCGGCATTGGCCGCGGGATTAATCAAAAGATTGAAAAAGCAGAAAACGGAGGTGGTGGTGATGGGGGTTTCACCTTTCAGTTTCGAGGGCAGCCGAAAAAAAGACCGGGCGACCCGCTGCCTTCATGAAGTAAGAAAACTAGCAGATGTCGTTTTGGTATTCAGCAACGAGCGGTTGGTGGAGACATCGATGGGCAAGGACCTTCGCGAAGCACAGCGCGGATTGGACCGGGCGCTGGCTCGGACGGTTCACGGGTTGGTGCACGTGATGAGCAGGGATGGGTTGGTGCATCTTGGCGTGGGAGAGTTGAAAGAGGCCGTGGGGTCGGGAGCGGATGCAATTGGCATGCTGGAGAACGCATGGACCGGTGTGGCGGAGGCCTCCGGGGGGGGCAGGGAGGAGGCTGTGATCGAAGCTGTATGCGAGGATATTCTCTTGGAAGATGGAAGGGCCTGGAAGGATGGGAACCGGGTGTTAGTGAGTGTGATCACCGGACACGAGACCTCGCTAAATGATTTTCACGGAATCCTCGAAAAACTACGGGCGAGGTTACCCGTGGATCTGCCGATCTCGGCAGGAGCGGCGGTAGATCCAGAGAAATCGGAGTCCATTAGCATCACCCTGTTGGTGACAAGAAGGGGAGAGGACAGCGTGTTGCCGAAGCTGGAGGAGTTGAGTCGCCCGGTTGATCTGCCCAAAGCAGAGGTAGAGGCGGAAGCCACGAAGGGGAAGAGAAAGAAGAGATTTATAGCGGCCCAGAGGGAATTGGAGTTTGACCAGACACCGAGCCGTTTTGCGCAGTCATCGCCTACGGTGCGAGGAGCGGAGGATTTAGACCGTCCGACGTTTCAGCGTAGAGGGATTGTCATAAGAGTTTAAGTTTCAGGTAGGGCTTGGAATCAGTCGGGATTCCGCTGGAATCACGGTGAATACGTGAGCCGATCCCTCATTCTTATCTTCCTTTTTAGTTTTTCTTCCCTCTTTGCGCAGGAGACTAACCATCCAACGTTTCGACTCGGGATCGATGTTTTGGCTGAAAGGAATTTCCGGGAGCTGAAAGGGAGACGGGTAGGGTTGGTGACGAATCCCTCCGGGGTGGATGGGAAGGGCACGCCGACCTGGCAAAGGCTGAGGGAGGGCTTGGGAGCTAATCTGGTGGCCTTATACGGCCCGGAGCATGGGGTCTGCGGTAAAGTAGGGGCTGGCAAGGACGTTTCCGGCGAAAGACACGGGGTGGATCGCAACAACGATGGTAAGATTTCCAAGGATGAGGAGACGGGAATTCGGGTGTTCTCCT
>Ga0136644_10002463_pt1 | contig 14203 bp, 12 predicted proteins | sample C_130820_EF_Meta_FD_94780 | JGI IMG/M metagenome (GOLD analysis project Ga0136644, IMG submission 94780) | Freshwater microbial communities from Lake Croche, Canada to study carbon cycling - C_130820_EF_MetaG (v2) (version 2) | ecosystem: Environmental > Aquatic > Freshwater > Lake | place... | reverse complement strand
ACCGGAGAAAGATACTTATCTATTGAAGGTTTGTTTGATTAATCAGACAATTTATTTCACCCAGATTTTCAGTTGTAAAATCTGGGTGAATAATTTTTTCTCGAACTAGTTTTTTTCTATTATCTCATGTAAATAATTTTCGATTTGCTTTCTTACCAACTTGCTTGAGCCTACATAATTATTCAACATAATTGAAAAAAGCAGTGTTTTATTTTTACGGGTTTTTATAAACCCACACAGTGTAAAATTATTGCTCAATGATCCCGTTTTTGCAAAAACAAAATTACTGTCTGACACAAAATAATTTGTCAATGTTCCTTTCCCTCCAGTTGGTAAAATATATTCCAATTTTTCATACCCAAATTCTTTTTGGAGTTTATAAAGTATGTAAATAAAATCTTTAGGTGAAAACAAATTGTATCTACTCAATCCGCTTCCATCTACCCATCTAGGTTTTTGAGGAATGTCTTTACATGTTGACCTTAATAACGTATCAATCATGTCTTTGTCTGACATGTAACCAAGTTTCTTTTCACTCGCCATTAAAAGCGTTTGTTCTGCATAAAAATTATCGCTTCTATGCATCATGATTTTAAAAAATGTATCTGTATTTTGTGTATATAGTAATTTATAATCTGCTTTATTTATTTTCTCATCTTTTATAATGACCGGCTTTCCCAAACACTCTTGTAAAAAATAAGCAACCATTTGTATGCCATTGGTTTCGAATGGCACTTCCTGTGTCAATTGATTTGACTTTCCATTTAGGGTGATTTCAAATTTATTTTTCGAAGGGAATTTAATAACCTCATTTTCGATAGAACTTGTATCTATTTTTATTGAAAAATCAAAACCTGATATATTTCCATTTGATAGTTTTAAGTCATAAGCAAAAGAATCATTCTGAATGTCATTCTTTTTTATCCAATTCAAATGAAGTAGATTTCCATAAATGGGAAAAGCATTACGTTGAGCCATATACGCTTCTGATTCGTCGTCCCAGGCCCAACCTATCCCGTATGGTTTTATTGGTTGATGTTGATTGATGATTACAATAGACTTTTGCGTATTTTTTAGCAACTCTAAAACAGGTTGGTTCAAAAAATCTTCATGTAAAAAGGTTGGATCTCCCGTTGGCAATACAAACAATGTATCACTTGTTTCATGGTAATAAATGCCAGATAATTTATCGCCTAAAAATTTCATCCCGGCATATAGGGTAAATAATTTTGTATTGCTGGCTGGAATAAATGATTTTTCCGCATTGTAATTATACCAATACTTTTCGGTTGAAGGTTCATAAATGCTTATACCTAAATGCCCGGTATTAATAATAGAATCATTAATCAATAAAAATTGATTCGTTGTGTTTTTCGAAATGTTGCAGGAAAATAATCCAATAAAAAGAAGCCATATCAAAAAATACCTTTTTTTCATTTTGATTTTTTAATGTTTAAACAGCACGCTCCTGAGTTCTTAACCAACGCTCTGGGATATCATTCATACTTGCACTGAGGTAATCTTTATGACTACAAGGAATAAAATTTTTATCTGGCATTTGCATCCACCAACGATTTGTTTTTTTACTCTGCATAAACAAGGTATCTAATTCCGAAAAGTAGGTGTGAAACAAATTAAAATTGCCATTGTCGTTTAATTCAGCCTCAAACTTAACCGTATTAAGTCCATCTAAATAATACCAAAGCATTTGTGCGATTTGCTTTGCCGTTAAATCATGTATATCATTTTCGGGATTATAGCCATAAATGCCAAAGCTTGATAAATGACTGCTCATTCCTGCAAATTGAGACAATACGCAAGCTTCTTCTCCATTTAGCCCATTGGTGGTTAACACGTTTGAAGGTGCTGCACTATTTTTAATGGCAGCTATATCAAAACTCAATAAATTGGTTTGACGAATTACTGGTTCCATTTGCTCAATATCTGCTTTTACAACACCTACACGAAAACAGTCAAACCTGAGCTTATCCATTGTTTCCAGTAACCTTGGATGCACAAAATAACTTTGAAATCCAATGTGATTGTAATGCGAAATATAATTGGGTTCGCTAGTAAGCATATCCAATAAAAAGTTTTCTTGCCTCAAAAAACTATCGCCTCTCAAATCTATTGTAGCGTCTATGCATGTAGTGACAATTTCTTTTTTAGTTGATTTATAGGCATAATATTGAGCCAATGTAATATCATGAGAACCGCCCAAAATAATTACTTTCTTTCCAATATTAAACAACTCTGCAATAACGGTTTGCAAAGCAGCATAACTGTCATTGATAAGGGCTCCTTGTTTTACATTGCCAATATCTGCTATTAAAATATCTGAATGCCAATGATGAAGCGCATAAAATTGTTTCCTGATTTGATTGGGTGCATTACTTTCTGGAGCGCTTAAATTGGTACCGCGCATTTCTCCTATGCCAATAAGTACAACATCAATATCGGTTAAATCGGGAAACTCTGTTTCGTAGAAACGAATATGTTTTGCCATTTGACCATCAGTGAATGTTTCATCATTCATAAAATCTTTCAAACTTACGGGCGATAAAAAATCTTGTAAATCTTCCATAATTAGTTTTTAATGATATTGCTTGTAAAAAATTGAGTACATAAATAGCTATATAATTTATCTCAGAAAATACCGAAATTACAATTAGGCTATTTCATTTCCACAAACCTAATTCATTCGAAGGAAAGGATAATCGATATAGAATATTTTTTTGTACGTTTTCTCTTATTTGTATTTAGTAACTTTGACCATTATTCAATGAAAATTACATGATAGAAAATCAAGAAATACTTCAAGAAGTAGTTATAAAATTTGCCGGAGATAGTGGAGATGGGATGCAATTAACCGGTACTCAATTTACCAATAACAGTGCGCTTTTGGGTTTGGACCTAGCAACCTTTCCAGATTTCCCTGCTGAGATTCGTGCTCCAATAGGCACATTGCCAGGCGTAAGTGGCTTCCAACTTCGATTTAGTTCTGATAGAATTTATACCCCAGGCGATTTTTGTGATGTACTTGTAGCAATGAATGCAGCCGCTTTAAAAGTAAATTTGACTTCTTTAAAGAAAGGCGGGAAAATTATAGTAAATGTTGACGGTTTTGATTCAAAAAACTTACGCCTTGCCAATTACCCAGAAGGTGAAAATCCAATCGAAAACAACAGCCTAGAAAATTACGAGGTAATTAAAATAGATGTAACCAAGCTAACCCGTGAAGCATTGAAAGATTTCACTATGGGTACCAAAGAAAAAGACAGGGCAAAAAATATGTTTGTGCTTGGATTTTTATATTGGATGTACAACCGCAGCATGGACAACACCATCAGTTTTTTAAAAGATAAATTTTCTAAAAAAGCTGATATCCTAGACAGCAATATTAAAGCGCTTCAAGCAGGCTATAATTATGCGGATACCACAGAAACATTTACCGAAAGATATGCTGTAGCAAGAGCTAAAATGGAAACGGGCAACTACCGCTCTATCATGGGCAATCAAGCATTGTCATATGGGTTAATAGCAGCAGCCCAAAAAAGTGGCTTGAATCTATTTCTAGGCAGCTATCCCATCACGCCTGCCTCAGATATTTTACATGAATTATGTAAGCATAAAAATTTTGGTATAAAAACATTCCAAGCGGAAGATGAAATTGCTGCTATCACTTCGGCTATTGGTGCCAGTTATGGTGGATGGATTGGCTTAACAACTACATCAGGTCCGGGTATGGCATTAAAAGCAGAAGCGATGGGGCTTGCGGTGATGCTAGAAATTCCACTTATAATTTGCAATATTCAAAGAGGTGGACCAAGTACAGGATTGCCAACCAAAACAGAGCAAAGCGATTTAATGCAAGCTTATTATGGTAGAAATGGCGAATGCCCAATGCCTATCGTTGCTGCTTCAACACCAAGCGATTGTTTTGATGCTGCATTTGAAGCAGTACGCATTTCAATCGAGCACATGACACCGGTAATTTTATTGAGTGATGGATATATTGCAAATGGTGCTGAGCCTTGGAAATATCCACAATCAGCAGATTTAAAAGAAATTAAAGTAGCGTTTAAAACCAAACTCGCAGAAGACGAAACCAAGCTTTCTCCATACGCAAGAAATGAAAAGCTAGCTCGTCCTTGGGTTATTCCAGGCACACCCAATTTAGAACATCGAATTGGAGGTTTGGAAAAACAAAATATAACAGGAAATATCAGTTACGATGCAGAAAATCATCAGTTGATGGTTAAGCTAAGACAAGAAAAAGTAGATTTAATTGCTCAATACATTCCAGACCAAAAATTAGATAGTGGAGCAGAATCTGGAAAGGTATTGGTCATTGGTTGGGGAAGTACTTTTGGTGCTATTAAAAGCGCTTGTATTGAACTACAATCAAAAGGGGTTTCTGTTTCTCATGCACATCTTCGTTATATTCGACCGTTTCCAAAAAATTTAGGGGACATCATCAAAAACTTCGACCACATTTTAATTCCTGAAATTAATAATGGCCAACTGATAAAAATCATCAGAGAAACATATATGGTAGATGCAAAAGGCTTTAATAAAATAATGGGAACGCCAATTTATAAAGCGGAGTTGATTGAGGCAATTGAACAGATTATTAATGACTAGAGGATCAATTTAATTCTTTAAAAAATAGAATAAAAAAACAGCATTTATTTTTTAGATAAATGCTGTTTTAAAAATATTTAGTACCAAACGAATTGTATTTCTCTCTGCTATAATTACTATCTTATTCTATTTCTAAGACTAACGCTCACCTTAATATTGAAACTAAAATAAGCATCGTTATTTGTTGGGCTGCCTCTTTTACCACCTGGAGCAGTTTTTTGTCCATTGGTTTCGCGATTATTTAGAAATAATGCATTTTCTAATCTAGTACCCGTAAACCCATTCAATGCATATAAAGTTGGGTCAATGTAGTTTTTACTACAATCATCAAGATAATCTGTTGTTAACATGCGGTAAACAAATTCACCACGCAAGTTTACTATAGGAGACAACTCATATTTCACACCCAAACCAAATGGATAATTTACTTGTGTAAGTTTATACACCGGACGGTCAGGGTATTCTTTTAATCCCTGTCCTTCTGTAGATAGCGGTTGTAAATCAATTAATCTGTTGCCTTCTTTCAACTGAGGGTTAAACGAAAAAGAACCAATACCGCCTAACAAATATGGAGAATATCTAGGTGCTTCTTGATCTCTTTCTTCCCAATTTATAAAAAGATTCATCGGATGAACTTCAAGCATAGCAGAATATTCTCTTATGCTACTTTGAAAATTAAGGTTTCTGTTGTAACGAAACCTAGCGATATCTGTACTTGATACGGTAGACAAAACTTGATCATCTGCAGAAACCTTTCCATTACAAAATTCCAATCTTAAACCCAAAGCATTTTTGTAAGAAATATTTGCAAAAATTCCCCCAGAAAAATAACTTTTGCCACTATTTAAATCTTTAATAAACCCTTTTCCGATGCCTGATTTTCCACCTAAATCAGTCATACAATTCATTGCTCCTAAGCTTCCGCCTATTTCAACCAATACATTTTGATCATAATAGCTGTCATCATAAAAATAGTATTGTGCAGAAGCATTTTTACTGAAAAAAGTAAATGCCAAGACAGATATAATAAGAAAAAATGACCTTTTCATTTGGATCCTTTTATTTGGGTTGAATTTGTGATTCTAATTGCATACAAATTAAACGAATTTTATTCAAATTTTAATCATCAATTTTAAGTTTCTTAAAAAAATTGCAGGCACTTGAAATTTCACATTGATTACACTTTGGATTTCTGGCAGTACAAACGTATCGTCCGTGTAAAATCAGCCAATGATGCGCAATGTGGATTTTAGCTTTCGGAATATGTTTTATGAGTTGTTTTTCAGCAGATAAAACAGTTTTTGCATTTGTGGTCAAGCCTATTCTTGCACTAACCCTAAACACGTGTGTGTCAACAGCCATGTTGGGTTGATGGTCAATAACAGACGTGATTACATTAGCCGTTTTTCTTCCAACTCCCGGCAATTTTATTAATTCCTCCACTGTCATTGGCACTATTCCTTTAAAATCATTGATTACCATTTGTGCCATTCCTATTAAATGCTTTGCTTTATTGTTGGGATAAGAAACGCTTCTTATCAGTTCAAAAACCGTATCAAAATCGGCTTGGCTCATTTCTTTTAAATCTGGAAATCTGCTAAAAAGTGAAGGCGTAACCAAATTAATCCTTTTGTCCGTGCATTGAGCAGACAAAATAACGGCAACCAACAATTGATATGTATTTTCAAAATTCAATTCTGTTTCAGCAACAGGCATTTGCTTTTCAAAATAAGCCAAGACGAATTGATATCTTTCATTTTTTTTCATAAAAAAAACCTGCTTTTTTGGGAAGCAGGTGTAAAAGTAATATTAAACTTGGGTTATAATACGGTTGAAATTTCTTCTACAGATTTCTCAGCGTATTTTAAAATATTGTTTACTGAGTTTGCGCTTGGTGAAAAACTAATCGTTTCCAATTCATTCCTTGATTGGGTTAATAACTCTAATTTTTCCATTAAACTCCAATCTTGTTGAAGTGCTAACTCAATGGCTTCTGTTTGAAGCTTTGTCGTTTCGCCGTATAAATACAACAAAAGATCTTCTGAAGTAATACTATGCATAGGCAAATTTGATGCTTTATTGTTAATTAAATACCTTATCCAACACTATAAACGAGCTTATTTATTAAATATTGTGTACCCTTAAAAGTATTTTTTCTTTTTTTATGGTGTTTTTACTACGAAGATGTCCTCATTGTCTTTTTTCATCAGATATTTTTCACGGGCATATTTCTCTACAGATTCAGCACTTGTTTTTAACATGTCCAATTCAGCTCTTGTATCTAAAATCAATTTAGCCATTTCTTTTTCTGATAGCTCTAAAGATTTCAATTTTATTTGTCTTTCTCTAATTAACCCCCAATCTTTTGTATCAAAAAAACTCATCCATACCACAAAAAAAGAAATGGTGATAAAATATTTATTCTTTAAAATTTTTAAAAACCAATTTTGCTCCTTCATGGATTAGATAATTATTTTTACAAATTTTGAAACAATGGATTCTTTTTTCACATTTTCTCTTCAAAAAACCCTTCTGTAATTTAATATTTTTTTCAATTGGATAAATTTATTTTCCAAATTTTATTTTACTATTTGGATAAATTCCGCCTTGTCCCAACATTTCTTCAATTCTAATCAACTGATTGTATTTTGCCATACGATCACTTCTAGAAGCAGACCCTGTTTTAATTTGTCCGCAGTTTAAAGCAACAGCCAAGTCAGCAATAGTACTGTCTTCTGTTTCGCCACTTCTATGACTCATGATTGTATTGTACCCATTGTTTTGCGCCATGCTTACCGCGTTGATGGTTTCGGTTAATGTTCCGATTTGATTCACCTTTACCAACAAAGCATTTGCAGTACTGTCTTTGATGCCTTTCTCCAAACGTTTTACGTTGGTTACAAACAAATCATCCCCAACCAATTGGCATTTTTTACCCACTCTATCGGTTAGCATTTTCCATCCTTTCCAATCATCTTCTGCCATTCCATCTTCTATTGAAATAATTGGATATTGTTTTACCCAACTTTCCCAATAATCCACCAATTGCTCGCTAGTCATTTTTTTACCGTCGCTTTTGTGGAAAATGTATTTTTTCTCTTTCGCATTCCACAACTCACTGTTTGCCGCATCCATAGCAATACCAATTTGACTTCCGGTTTTAAAACCGGCTACCTGAATTGCAGTCAATACGGTTTCAATAGCTTCTTCGTTGCTTTGAATGTTTGGTGCAAATCCACCTTCATCGCCTACGTTTGTGCTAAATCCTTTTTTCTTCAACACTGTTTTTAATGCATGGAATATTTCAACGCCCCAACGCAATCCTTCACTAAAAGAAGTAGCGCCTACCGGCATTACCATAAATTCTTGGAAATCAATTTTATTATCTGCGTGAGCTCCACCGTTCAAAATATTCATCATTGGAATTGGCAAAACCCTTGAATTTGTTCCACCTATGTAACGGTATAACGGCAAATTCGCTTCCAAAGCCGCTGCTTTTGCAACCGCCAAACTTACCGCCAACATTGCATTTGCTCCTAACTTACTTTTATTTTCTGTAGCATCCAACGCAATCATCATCTCGTCTATTCCTGTTTGATCTGCTACATCCCAACCCAATAAATGATCAGCTATTGTTGTGTTTACATTTTTCACTGCTTTCAAAACCCCTTTTCCACCGTATATTTTTTTATTGTTGTCTCTCAATTCCACCGCTTCGTGTATCCCTGTACTAGCGCCACTTGGCACAGCAGCCCTGCCTAAATGGTCGTTCTCGGTTAAAATATCTACTTCAATGGTAGGATTTCCTCTACTGTCTAAAATTTGTCTCGCATGAATGGATGAAATGTAACTCATTTTAATGTGGTTATTTTATGAATAATTGATTTATACTTTTTAAGAAATTACACAGTAAGCGATTTGAAAACAGCTTCTAAATTATTACTTTCGCTATTTAATGAAACAATATTTAAGTTGTTGCTTAAACAAAGTTCCATTATTTGTTTTCTTATCGATGCTGCATTTTTCGTTTCGAAATTAAATTTATTTTGACTAATTTCTTTTATACTGATACAATCTTTTATGCCTGAAAATAAATCTGATGATATCTTTTCTTTAAACTCCACCGAAACCATTTGATTATCATTGGTTTTATTTTTCAAGTTAACCAATTGATCATCGGCCACAATTTGACCTTTGTTGATGATAATCACCCTTTCGCAAATGGCTTCCACATCTTGCATAATATGAGAAGAAAAAATTACTGTTTTATTTTCAGCTAATCTTTTTATGATGTCTCTAATTTCAATGATTTGATTGGGATCTAAACCTGATGTTGGTTCATCTAAAATCAACACTTCTGGATTATGCACCAAAGAAGCGGCTATCCCAACACGCTGCTTATATCCTTTACTTAATTGTCCTATTTTTTTATACGCTTCTTTTGTTAACCCAACCAGTTCAACAACATCATTGACACTGGATTGTAAATTGTCTATTTTATAAATGCTTCCTACAAAAGACAAGTACTCTTTCACATACATATCCAAATACAACGCGTTCGACTCCGGCAAATAACCTATTTTTCTCTGTGTATCTGTTGGGTGATTTAGTACGGAAATGCCACATACCTCAATTGAGCCATTGTCAGGTTTTAGATAACCAGTTATCATCTTCATTGTAGTGGATTTCCCTGCCCCATTTGGCCCCAAAAATCCAACGATTTCATTTTTGCCAATATTAAATGAAATGTCGTTCACCGCTTTTTGCGCTCCAAAATTTTTTGAAAGATTGGTAACTGATATTGACAATGGTTTATTTTTATCTTTTAATTTCTAAATTTTCTACTTTATCCTAATCATTTTTTAATGAATCCTGTATTCAAATAGCATCTGATTATTTTTCAGCATCTGGCTTCGGTCCTTGTCCTTGTCCTTGTTGATTTCTAGGTCCGTTATTATTTGGTCGGCTCCCTTGATTTCTTCTGTTGTTTGGATTCCCTTGATTTTGCGGACCTTTATTTTGACCAGCATTTTGTTGTGGGCCTTTTTGTGGTCCTCTTGCATTGGGTTGATTTGGTCTAGATTGATCCTGTGGTCCTTTTGGATTTCCTTGATTTTGATTTGGATTACCTTGATTCTGAGGACCGCGGTTTTGAGCACTCGATTGATGTTGACTACGCTCTTTATCTCTGCGTTTTCTTGTCGTTTTTTCCAAACTCTTCAAACTAATTTGTCCAACCAAATCAGCGTATTCTGGTTCAACTTCTTTTGGTTTTGAAGTAATTATTTCCGCTGTTTCCAATTCTTCTGGACGAATACCTTGTTTGTTTTGGGCTTTAATCCTTTTAACCGTTTCAAGGGTTAATGGGTAATGTTTGTTACTATCAGACATTGTGTACCACATCAAATTTTTGAAAATGTCTTTTTTAATAAGGAATGCTCTTCCTTTCGCCAATTCCAACATGTCTGCATCATTTGGAAAAAATTGTAGCGCATCCATGTAGGTATCCAACTCGAAATTCAAACAGCATTTCAAACGGCCGCATTGTCCGCTTAATTTAGTTTGGTTTATGCTTAAATTTTGGTAACGCGCTGCATTAGTGTTCACACTTTTAAAATCGGTTAGCCAAGTGCTACAACATAACTCTCTACCACAACTACCAATACCGCCCACTTTTCCCGCTTCTTGCCTTGCGCCAATTTGCCTCATTTCTACTTTCACTTTAAATTCGGCAGCATATAATTTTATCAATTCTCTAAAATCTACACGATCATCAGCGATGTAAAAGAAAGTCGCTTTTTTTGCATCCGCTTGAATTTCTACTTCCGCCATTTTTAATTCCAAGCGTAAATAACGGGCAATTGCTCTGCTTCTAATAAGCATATTTGCCTCTTTCTCTTTGGTTTCGAGCATTTTTTGAATGTCCTGTTCTGTTGCTCTGCGCAATACTTTTTTTATTTCAGGACTTTTCTCATCAATGTTATTTTTCTTCAATTGTAAACGAACCAATTCTCCAGTTAGATTGATCATACCCACGTCAAAACCATTAACCCCTTCAACGGCAACCATCTCCCCTTTTCCGTAATAATGTAAAGTTGTATTCTTGAAATAATCTTTTCGACTGCCATTATTAAAACTAATTTCTACAATTCTACAATTGCTTTCAGGATCACTAAAAGGCAAATTGGCAAGCCAATCATGTACATTCATTCGGTTACAACCACCACTTGAACAATTGCCATGACTTTGACAACCGCTTGGCGCTCCGTCTTTACTGGTTCCACAACTTCCACAACCCATAACTATATAAATTTTACAATTATTAAATTTAGTACCAACACTCAAAACATGGCAAATCAAAAATAATCTGCAATTATGCAACCAAAATTACTGATTTGTTGCTAATAATATGATATAACTTAATGGTTAATGCATGAAAAAGGATTTTAGCATTTGCATTTCGTTCGATGTGATAGATTGATTGATCTAATTCTTGGATGATGGCTTCTTGTTGCGCAATATTACACAATCGGTTAAATCGGCTTGCAAAATCCATTTCTGCGGATACTTTTTCAGTAACCTCTAACTGACTCAACGCTTGATTCCCTCTAACCCTCAACGACAGGGCTTGTTCGAGCAAATAAATAAAATATTGAAGAAACTGCTTTTGTTTTTCTCTACCAATTTTAGCTATTTCCTCCACCCATTTCATTTGAGCCATTGGACCAGTTTTTACGATAGTATTTAACCAGTCTCGCAAAGTTACTTCCCAATCATCTTCGATTTGATTCATTTGGTGCAACGCTTCTCTGAAATTTCCTTTGGCCAAATAGGCAAAAAGCTTGGATTTATTGGAATCAATATTGTATTTCAACTCCAATGCATTTTGAATTTCTTCAGTTTGCAACATCGGAAATTTAATCAATTGGGTACGAGAAAGGATTGTTGGTAAAATCAGCTGTTCGTTTTCAGCTACAAAAATAAAAATGGTATTTGGAGGAGGTTCCTCTATTAATTTCAACAATTTGTTTCCTTCTTTTCCCAGCAACTCCGTCATCCACATCACCAGAAACTTATACTCCGATTCAAAACTTTTCAAACTTAAAACACGGTGAATTTCTTCACATTCCAACGCCGTAATATTTGCCTGCTTGTTTTCGGCTTCTATATATTGCAGCCAATCATATGTATTCCCGTATGGGTTTTCTGAAATAAATGTGCGCCATTTGGCAATCAAATCATTGGAAATGGTTTGCCTATCTGTTTTTATCCCACTGATGGTTGGAATGGTAAAATGTATGTCGGGGTGAACCAATTTTGAGGCTTTCATGCAAGAAGGACAAACACCACAAGAATCCGACATGTCAAACTCTTGAAATTCTTTTTCATCAGTAGGTAAATCATCGCCAAATAAGGAAACTTCTTTTTTGGGAGGAGGTGGTGTTTTTCCATTTACCCGATCACAACAAATATACTGAGTGAAAGCCATTGCTGTAGACAAAGCACCACTGCCTTCTTTTCCAAGAAACAACAAGGCATGACTTAGCCTATTTTGATGATACATCTCAATAAGACGCTTCTTTACCTGATCTTGACCTATGATATCTTTAAACTGCACAATGCAATTTAAAATAAAAAAAATCAGTAAAGAGAAAAGTTATCGAACAATCAGAAAAATAATTGATTATAATTTGTCTGTAATATCCTTGCTTAATGGGTTGGTGCTGCTTTCAAACTTTGCAATGATTTCTCCATTTTCATTCAACAGAAACTTATTGAAATTCCATTTTATTTCTGCATCAAGCACCCCATTTTTTTCTTTTTGTGTGAGCCATTGATAAATAGGGGCAATGTTATCCCCTTTTACAGAAACCTTTGCCGCCATAGGAAAACTGACGCCGTAATTTTTTGTACAAAAAGATTTTATTTCATCATTGGTGCCCGGCTCTTGTCCGCCAAAATCATTCGAAGGGAAACCTACAATAACCAACTTGTCTTTATACTGATCGTACAACGCTTGCAAATCTTTGTACTGAGGCGTATAGCCACATTCTGAAGCGGTATTAACAATCAATATTTTCTTTCCTTTAAATGTGGAGAAATCAATTTTTCCACCATCCAAGGAAGCAACTACAAATTGATGAATGCTTTTTGGCAATTCTACACTTGAATTATTTACATTTTCCATTTTGGTATTATTAGATGAAGTTGAACCACAAGAATTCAACATCAAGGCTATCAAAATAATTTTGAACATAATTTTTTTATTAATAACAAGGATAAAATTAAAATGTTCGGAGACATTTAAAGTTATTGTTTTTCATAACAACCGATATCTGTTGTCATACCCGCTATTCGTGGTAAATTATCGAGATCATTTAAATAGATGGTGTTCATTCCTTGATCAATTCCTGGCGCAGTCGAATTGTTTTTTGTTTTGAAATCATAATAATTATTAAACACATCCACACTATCAAAATCGGGATCTTGATTTTTTATTGATGTAATAAAATTTACGCCAATTGGATCTACATCGGCTTTATATAATGAATGATTGAATGTTACATCAAAAAGCGTGTTGCCCAATTTGTCAACAAAAATCTCGTCTGTGTTGGTACCACCTTCGCCCCAAAAAATACAATTGGTAAATTGAGCAGATAAATCTGAAGCGATGGGATTTCCATTTTGATAGGAGTAATTGCTAACGTTCAATGTAGGTTTGTTGTGGCTTATGAATTCATTTGAATAACCGACTGCCGTACAATTTATAAATTGGTACTTTCCCCCATTGATAATTCGAATGCCCGTTCCGCAATTGCTAATTAAAGAATTTTCAACAAGCACATCCGATTGATTAGAATAAATACCTGCATCATAAGCGTTGTTGATGATGCATTGATGAAGCGAAATTTTTGGAGATGCATTTACTGATGGGTCAATAGCAACAATGGATTGAAATGCGTTTTTTATTACCGAAAAATAGAGTTCATTATTTTTACTTGATGTTCTAAAAATAATGCCCGGCCAACTAGCAGGTAAATCGCGATAATCAATATCTAATCGATCGCCAGTGAAAATTACTTCATTATTTTTGATGCCTTGTGTAATAAGTGATCCATCAACCAAAATTGGTGCATTGGCATGTACAAATATTTTCGTTCCTGATTCAATAGTCAATGTTGCTGATTCATTTATGGTTAAACTGCCAAGAATCACATAAGGTAAATCATTTTGCCATGTTACATTTCCAGAAATATTTTCATTGGTTAAAAAATGTGCATTTTGTCCATACGCTTGTAACTGAACAAATTTTTCATTCCCGTTATAATTAATTTTGATGCTGTCGCTTATAATAAATGGCAGGTTTTGTTGCGTTGGATTGATGGTAATTGCTGCAAAAATATACAAGCTGTCATTGGCGTCAATTTCTACATTATTTAGTTGAGATGTAGAAACACCATTAATATTTATTCTAAATGCGGATTGAATCCCGCCCATTAATTTTATTTCTGACAAAAGTAATTTCTGGTTGTTTTGATTGATGATCTTAAACGACTTT
>Ga0136644_10002462_pt1 | contig 14205 bp, 17 predicted proteins | sample C_130820_EF_Meta_FD_94780 | JGI IMG/M metagenome (GOLD analysis project Ga0136644, IMG submission 94780) | Freshwater microbial communities from Lake Croche, Canada to study carbon cycling - C_130820_EF_MetaG (v2) (version 2) | ecosystem: Environmental > Aquatic > Freshwater > Lake | place... | reverse complement strand
GAGTGCGTCACCAGAATCGCCGGCCGCGCGGCAGGCAACTCCGACACGAAGGCCAGTCCGCGTGCGGCCACCGCCGACAGCGCCTCGCCGCCGGGCGGCACATGGCCTGCGATGTCGGCGCGCCAGGCATCAATCTCATGGCGCGGCAGCTCTTTCCACAGGCGCCCTTCCCAATGTCCGAAGTTCATCTCGCGCAGTCGGTCGTCGGTCTGCAGCGGCCCGAATCCGTGCTCGGTCAGACTTTCGGCAAGCTGCCTGCAGCGGCTGAGCGGACTGCTGTAGAGCGCCGCATCGCGCGGCAATCGGCCGGGCAGGTGCGTGAGCAGACTCTCGAGATGCGAGGCCACGATCGGCACATCGGAGGCGCCATAGCACAGACCTTCCGGCACATCGGGCTTGGGATGGCGCAGCAGCCAGAGTTTCATTGTTCGGGTTCCATCTCGTCGTCGGTGCTCACCGAGTCGTCAGGGCCGGCCTCGAGGGCAATCAGCAGGCCAAGCAGAAAGCCCGCCTCCGCGATCTGCTGGACGGCGCCGATGCCAAGGTCGGCGCCGCTGCCGCTGTCCATCCCGCGCCGCGCGCTGGCTCCTGTATCGTCGCTCGCCCCGGCATGCCTTGCCCCGCTGCGCCGGATGAGTCGGCGAACCAGGGCGGTGCTGATCAGTGCAATCGACAGGCCGAGCAAAGCGGGCAGCTGGTCGTCGGTCCAGATGGCGAGCAGGGCAAGTGGCGCGGCACCGAGCATCATCGCGATCAGCGCGTCGGCGGCGCTGGCCCGGGGCGATCCGAGCACCGCGCAGGCCCGCGAAAAGCTGGCCGCGCAGATCAGCGAGGCGGCGATCCAGTCGGCATCGAGATGAGCGAGGGACTCGAATCGCAACATCAGCAGCAGCATGACGCCGACCGCGCCCGGTATCGCCCAGGCGAGGCCGGTGGCGTCGGATGCCGAAGCCTTTGCAGGGTCGATCGCTGAAGGGGTCACCGCGTCGATCGCTGCATCGTTTGGCGCACGCGCTGCGCGCAGTTCGCCGACGCTCGCGCAAAACCGCGCCCAGCCGACCTCATGGCACGCGCCGGTCAGGATGAGTCCTGCGCCAATCGCAAGCAGCAGCGCGACCGCATGGGGCAGCACGACGCTGGCCAGCATGTAAACCACCGATTGCGCAATCGCAACCATCAACCCGGCAAACGGCAGATAGCGAATCGCATCGCCCGCGCGCGCCGGCGCATCGCTCGTCGCCCCGTGAACGCGGCTGATGAACGGAAAGCGGGTGTAGACCCGCAAGGCATCGAGAAGGAGTCGGAGTTGGTGAGCCATCGGGCGGGCCTGTGGCCCCGGATCGGAGCGCCATGGTAGCAAGCCGGCGTGTGATCTTGCCCCGCGCCGCGCGCTGCAGGCCTCGTCGCCGCGCCATGCCGGCGTCGTCGGTTAACATCGCCAGCGTTGTCCACCCTGCATCCGAGCTGCCATGAGCGATGACTTGACCCCCACCATCAAAGCCGAAGTCCTTGCCGAGGCGCTGCCCTATATCCGCCGCTTTCATGGCCGCACGGTGGTCGTGAAGTACGGCGGCAACGCCATGACCGATGACCGTCTGAAGCGCAGCTTCGCCCATGACGTGGTGCTGCTCAAGCTGGTCGGCATCAATCCGGTGGTCGTTCACGGCGGCGGGCCGCAGATCGAACAGCTGCTCGCCCGCGTCGGCAAGAAGGGCGAGTTCGTGCAGGGCATGCGGGTCACCGACGAAGAGACCATGGACATCGTCGAGATGGTGCTCGCCGGTCAGGTCAACAAGGAAATCGTCGAACTGATCAATCAGGCTGGCGGCAAGGGCGTGGGCCTCACCGGCCAGGATGGCGGACTGGTACGCGCCCGCAAGATGATGATCGAGAGCCGCGATGCGCCCGGCACCCAGATCGACATCGGTCAGGTCGGTGAGATCGAGTCGATCGACCCCTCGATCATCCAGACCCTGACCGCCAACGGCTTCATTCCGGTGATTGCGCCGATCGGTTCGGGCAAGGGCGGCGAGACCTACAACATCAATGCCGATCTGGTGGCCGGCAAGGTGGCCGAGGTGCTCAAGGCCGAGAAGCTGGTCATGATGACCAACACCGTCGGTGTGCTCGACAAGGAAGGCAATCTGCTGACCGGCCTGTCGGCCAAGCGGATCGACGAACTCTTTGCCGATGGCACGCTGTCGGGCGGTATGCTGCCCAAGATCTCGTCGGCGCTCGATGCCGCCAAGGGTGGCGTCAATTCGGTTCACATCATCGACGGTCGCGTCGACCATGCGCTGCTGCTCGAGATCATGACCGACCAGGGCGTGGGCACCATGATCCGCAGTCATTGAAGGCGGCTTTTCGCCGGCCTGCTCGCGCCGGTGTGCAGCACCGGCCGACCCTAACGGCCAGGTCTGCGCCAGGCGTGCGCGGTGAAGCACCGCCAGATGACCTGTCTGCCCGCCGCCCGGTCTGGCTGCTCGACCTCGACAACACCCTGCACGATGCGGTCGCCGACATCATGCCGCGCATCAACCGGGCGATGACCGACTATGTGATGCAGACCACCGGCCTGGATGAGCCGCAGGCAAGCGCTCTGCGCACTGCCTACTGGCGACGCTATGGCGCCACCCTGCTTGGCATGGTCCGCCACCACTCGGTCGATGTGCATCATTTTCTGCGCGAGACCCATCCCTTTCCCGATCTGCACCGGCTGGTCAAACGCGATGTTCGGCTGATGCACCTGCTGCGCCGGTTGCCCGGGCGCAAGGTGGTGGTCACCAATGCACCGGCTGCCTACGCCGCCGGTGTGATCGCCGCGCTTGGCATCGGCCCGATGCTTGACGGCATGGTGGCGATCGAGCAGATGCAGTTCGCCGGACGCCTGTTGCCCAAGCCGTCGCGGCCGATGCTGCGCAAGGTCGTGGCCCGCCTGGGGCTGCATCCGACGCGCTGTGTGCTGGTCGAGGACACCGTCGACAACCTGCGGGCTGCGCGTCATTGCGGTGTGAAAACCGTCTGGGTCAGCGGGATCGCCTTTCGGGCCCGGCCGGTCTGGCAGCGCCCGCGACGCGGGCAGGGGGGCATAGACGTCCATGTCCGCTCAGTTGTACAGTTAGCACGCACTCCGCTTGTTAGCCTTGTCCCGAGGGCTGCCGCTCAGCCCTGTTCATGAGCCTTGTCCCTGAGTTCTGTCAATGAGCCCTGATCCCGACCGCCCCGCTGCCGCCGCAGCCTCTGCCACCGACTCGAAGCCCGCCACCCGCGTGCGCCCCAAGCCGGGTGAGCGCCGCTTGCAGATCCTGCAGATGCTGGCGACGATGCTGCAGGAGCCGGGCGGTGAGCGGGTCACCACCGCGGCGCTGGCCGCCCGTCTGGCGGTCTCGGAGGCTGCGCTCTATCGCCACTTCGCGAGCAAGGCCCAGATGTTCGAGGGCCTGATCGAGTTCATCGAGCAAAGCCTGTTTGGCCTGATCAATCAGATCGTTGCGCAGGAGCCCGACGCCCGCCGGCAATTGCGCTCGATCGTGCAGATGCTGCTGGGGTTCGCCGAGCGCAATCCGGGGATGACGCGGGTGCTGATTGGCGATGCCCTGATCACCGAAGACGGCCGTCTGCAGACGCGCATCAACCAGCTGGTCGACCGGGTCGAGGTCTCGCTCAAGCAGTGTTATCGCAGTGCGATCGAGCAGGGTCAGCTTGCTGCCGAGGCCGATGCGGCCGGGCGTGCCAACCTCATGATGTCCTTCGTGCTGGGGCGCTGGATGCGGTTTGCCAAGTCGGGCTTCAAGCGCCCGCCAGTCGATACCCTCGATCAGCAGATCCGATTGCTGACCAGCTGATCAAGCGGCGAGACGGTCAGCCCACCCGGCGAGTCAGCGCTCAGTTCAGCGCTCAGTTCGGCGATCAGTTCAGCGCCCCGGCGCCGCAGACCGCGCACCCCGGGTCACGCGGCACGCCGATGGTCGTGATCTCGAGGGTGCGTGCCTCGATCACCATCAGTCGCCCCACCGCAGGCGTGCCGAATTCACCGACGATCTTGAGCGCCTCGGCTGCCTGAAGGCTGCCGACCAGACCGGTCAGTGGCGCAAACACGCCAAGCTGGGCGCAGGCGACTTCATCGACCTCGTCGGTCTCGGGAAAGAGGCAGTGGTAGCAGGGCGAGTCGGCGCGGCGCGCATCGAAAACCGCGAGCTGGCCGTCAAAGCGGATCGCAGCGCCCGAGACCAGCGGTACGCGCGCCTTCACGCAGGCCCGGTTGACCGCATGACGCGTTGCAAAGTTGTCGCAGCAGTCGAGCACGACGCTCACGCTCGCCACCGCGTCGAGCAGGGCGTCGCCCGCCAGCCGATGCGTCAAGGCGATCACCTCGATGCCGGGGTTGGCCTCTCGCAGCGTCTGGCGCCCCGATTCGGCCTTGAGCCTGCCAATGCGGTCGTCGCGGTGCAGGATCTGGCGCTGCAGATTGGTCAGATCGACCGTGTCGCCGTCAGCAAGCAGAATGCGTCCGATGCCTGCGCAGGCCAGATAAAGCGATGCCGGCGACCCCAGCCCTCCGGCACCCACCACCAGCGCGCTCGAGGACAGCAGCCGCTCCTGCGCCTCGATGCCGATGTCGTCGAGCAGGATGTGCCGGCTGTAGCGAAGCAGTTGCTGGTCGTTCACGCCTATTTCGTGGTGCTGGCCTTTGTACCCGCGTCCTTCGAGTCGGCCGACGACGCGGTCGGGTCCTTCTTGGCGAGCATGACCGGCTGGCCCTTCAGATGATTCATGGCCTGTTGCAGCTGGAAGTCGTCGGCTGATCCGAATTCGATCGGCTTGCGATCTTTCATCTTGTCGACCGCCGCCGCGTCAGCAGTGGGCTTGGGCACGACCGGCTTTTCTTCCTTGTCCTTGTCGTTGCTCAGATGGCGGGTGAGGTCGGCCTCGCGCACCCTGAATTGCGACAGATCGCCATCCGGCGTTTCTTCGACCAGCAGATCAGGCGTGATGCCCTTGGCCTGGATCGAGCGCCCGCCCGGCGTGTAGTAACGCGCGGTGGTGAGCTTGATGGCGGTGTTGTTGCCCAGCGGCAGGATCGACTGCACCGAGCCCTTGCCGAAGGTCTGGGTGCCGAGCACGACGGCGCGTTTGTGGTCCTGCAGGGCGCCGGCCACGATCTCGGACGCCGAGGCCGATCCCCCGTTGACCAGCACCACCATCGGCGTGGTCTTGGTCCAGGCCGGCAGCTTGGCGAGCACGTCGTCGCCGCGGCCGCGAACATAGTCCTCCGGGCTGGCAATGTATTTGCGCTTGGCATCTTCGGTTCGACCGTCGGTGGACACCACCAGCGTCTTGGGCGGCAGGAACGCTGCCGACACGCCGACAGCGCCGTTGAGCAGGCCGCCCGGGTCGTTGCGAAGATCGAGCACCAGCCCTTTCATCGGACCGGATTTGTCCATATTGCCGAGCTGGCGAGCCATGCTGTCGACGGTCATTTCCTGGAACTGGGTCAGGCGCAGATAGCCATAGCCCGGCTCGATGACTTTCGAACGCACCGACTGCACCCGAATGACGTCGCGCACCAGCTGGACCACGATCGGGCGCGGCTCGCCCTTGCGCATCAGCGTGAGCGTGACGGTTGATTTGGGCTTGCCGCGCATCAGCTTGACCGCGTCATTCAGGGTCATGCCCTTGGTGTTCTTGTCGTCGATCTTGATGATCAGATCGCCCGACTTCACGCCCGCCCGGAAGGCCGGCGTGTCCTCGATCGGCGAGACCACCTTGACGAAGCCGTCTTCGGTGCCGACTTCGATGCCCAGGCCGCCGAATTCGCCTTGCGTGCCGACCTGCAGTTCCTTGAAGGCCTCGGCATCGAGAAAGGCTGAGTGCGGGTCAAGTCCGGTGACCATACCGCTGATGGCCTCCTGGATCAGCTTCTTGTCGTCAACCGGCTCGACATAGAAGGCTTTGATCGCGCCGAAGACATCGCTGAACTGCCGCAGATCCTCGAGCGGCAGCGCCGTGCGGGGATCGCGCTGGGCCACGGCCGTGACGCCGAGACTGATCAGGATGCCGGCGACCGCACCAGCGGTCACGAGAGCGAGAGGCTTGAACTTGTTGGTCATCGGAGTGTGCTTATCGCCTGTGGAGATGGCCCTGAGCCGGGCCCGGACGTGGGCGACTGACCGGCTGGCCACCATTCTGTAATCGAGTATACGCGCCGAAGAAAGACCTGCCACAGACGCGGGAATCCGCCTGTCGGCTGGCTCAGCCGGCCTTTTTACCCTGAGCGGCAACCGCCGACATGGCGGCCTCGATCTCGGCCTGATCACCCAGATAAGCGCGGCTGATCGGCTTGAGCTGATCGTCGAGCTGATAGACCAGCGGCCGGCCGGTCGGAATGTTCATGTGCACGATGTCCTCTTCCGAGATGCCATCGAGATGCTTGACCAGTGCGCGCAGCGAATTGCCGTGGGCGGCAATGACAACCCGGCGACCGAGCTTGATGGCCGGTGCGATCGATTCGTTCCAGATCGGCACGACCCGCTCGACCGTGTCGCGCAGGCACTCGGTGCGCGGAATCTCCTGGGGCCGCAGACGGGCATAGCGCGGGTCGCCTTGTGCTTCACGCGGATCGCCCAGCGGCAGCGGATCGGGTGCGATCGCATAGGCGCGTCGCCAGATCAGAACCTGTTCGTCGCCGAAGCGTGCCGCGGTTTCGCTCTTGTTCAGGCCCTGCAGGGCGCCGTAGTGGCGTTCGTTGAGCCGCCAGGAGTGCACGACCGGCAGCCACATCGCGTCCATCTCGTCGAGCATGGTCCAGAGCGTGCGGATCGCCCGACGCAGCATCGAGGTGTAGCAGACATCGAAGGCATAACCCTCGGCCTTCAGGAGCGCCCCGGCGCTGCGGGCTTCGGCCAGACCCTTGGGCGTCAGATCGACGTCGGTCCAGCCGGTGAAACGGTTTTCGAGGTTCCACTGGCTTTCGCCGTGGCGGATGAGGACGAGGGTATGTGTCATGGCGTCAGAAGGGATGGTCTGTATCTATTCTATAATTTGCGGTCTGACATCTGGGCGGCACAGTGAAGTTCCTCACCGAAAACATCTTCTTGATCGTCACCGCCCTGGTTTCAGGCGCGATGCTGCTGTGGCCTCTGATCAACCGCCAGATGGCCGGTGCCAGCGTCGGCACCCTTGAGGCCACGCGCCTCATGAACAGCGGTGCGATCGTCCTCGACGTGCGAAAGCCCGACGAATTCGCCGGCGGCCATGTGGTGGGCAGCCGCAATATCCCGATGGCCGACATCGACAAGCGGGCAGGCGAGCTGCCGGCCGGCAAAGCGCTGATCGTGGTCTGTGCCAACGGGTCGAGTGCCGCGCGTGCCGCAGGCAGCCTGCGAAAAGCCGGGCGCGCCGAAGTCTTCTGCATGGACGGCGGTCTGGCGTCCTGGCAGCAGGCTGGCCTGCCTGTCGTCAAATAATGCCAATCATCCTGAGCCCAGAGGATCGTCAATGAGTGCCAAGGTCACGATGTATTCCACCGCCGTCTGTCCCTACTGCGTTCGGGCCGAGGCCCTGCTCAAGCAGCGCGGTGTGACCGACATCGACAAGATTCGGATCGACCAGGATCTTGCCGAGCGCGATCGCATGATCGAGCGGACCGGTCGGCGCACCGTGCCGCAGATCTACATCGGCGAGCGCCATGTCGGCGGCTTTGACGATCTTGCCGCCCTCGACCGCGCTGGCGAACTGGTGCCGCTGCTGCAGGCCTGAGTGAATGCAGCCTGCCGCGGCAGGCTGCAGCTGTCATACCCGGCTGGCATCCTCGCATCGGCCTTTCATTCCCCCCCACTTTTTCAGGAGCGCTGTCATGAGCGACGCACAGCAACCGATTTTTCAGATTCAGCGCATGTACCTCAAGGACCTCTCACTCGAGATTCCGGGCGCGCCCCGCATCTTCCTTGAGCAGCAGGCGCCGTCAGTCGAAATTTCTCTCGACACCGCTTACGAAGGCCTCGGTGACTCGATCCACGAAATCACGGTGACCTCGACCGTGACCACCAAGCTCGGCGACAAGGTGATGTTCCTGATCGAGGCCAAGCAGGCCGGCATCTTCGATATCCGCAATATCCCCGACGAGCAGATGCCGATCGTGGTCAACGTCGTGTGTCCCAACGTCATCTATCCCTATCTGCGGGCCAATGTCGCCGACGTCATTCAGCGCGCCGGCTTTCCGCCGATCCATCTGGCCGAGATCAACTTCGAGGCGCTCTATCAGCAGAAGATGGCGCAGCAGCAGGCCGAGGCGCAGGGCGGCAACCCGTCGCTGATCGTGCCCGGCCGCTTCAACTGACGGTCGCTCGCCCCGACCTCGTGCCGCGCGGGTCGACTCCATGATTCTCGACCCGCGCCCCATCACGATCGCGCCACGAATCGTCGCTTCGATCCGTCTTACGGTGCAGCGACCATGAAGGTCGCGGTGCTGGGTGCGGGTGCGTGGGGCACGGCGGTTGCGGTGCACGCCGGCCTGCGCCATCCGGTGTCGCTGTGGGCGCGCGATCCGGTGGCGGCGGCAGCACTTTCGCGCCAACGCGAAAACAGCCGCTATCTGGCCGGCGTTCACCTTGCGCCCGCGATCACCCCGACTGCCGACCTGGGCGCGGCACTCGCCGGCGCCGACCTGCTGATTATCGCTACCCCGCTGTCCGGCTTGCGCGCGATGGCACGCGCTCTGTCTGATGCCAGCGGCTTCGCCCCGCTCTCGCCGGTGATCTGGCTGTGCAAGGGGCTCGAGGCGCAGACCATGCTCCTGCCGCACGAGGTCGTGCAAAGCGAGTGGTCTGGTGTGGCTGGCGGCGTGCTCTCGGGGCCGAGCTTTGCGCAGGAAGTGGCGGCGGGTCTGCCGGCGGGTCTGACCGTGGCGTCGGCCAGCGACGAGGTGGCACTGGCGGTCACCGCTGCCCTGCATCACGGGGCCTTGCGCATCTATCGCACCGACGATGTGATCGGGGTTGAGGCCGCCGGCGCGCTCAAGAACATCATGGCGATTGCCACCGGCATTTCCGACGGTCTGGGGCTCGGCATGAATGCGCGTGCCGCACTGCTGACCCGGGGCATGGCCGAAATGATCCGCTACGGGGTGGCCATCGGTGCGCGCCCTGAAACCTTCATGGGGCTGGCCGGTGTCGGCGACCTGGTGCTGACCTGCACCGGCGACCTCTCGCGAAATCGCGCGGTCGGGCTTCGCCTGGCCCGGGGCGAGCCACTCGACGCCATCCTCGCCGGACTCGGTCACGTCGCCGAAGGCGTGGCCTGCTGTCGCGCCGTTCGCGACAGCGCACGCAATGCCGGCGTCGAGCTGCCGATCACCGAGTCGGTCGCAGCAGTGCTCTTTGACGGGAGCGCGCCGCGTGATGCGGTCGCCGCGTTGCTGGCGCGCGAGCCGCGCGCTGAAATGACTCCCCCCTTGCGATCATGACTCCAGCTGATCCTGATCCCTCGACCAGCGCCCGCTCACTCGTGCGCGCACTCGTGGTTTGCGTGTTTTGCGGTGCCCGCGATGGTGCCGATCCGAGGTTCGTGGCGCTCGCCCGACTTGCGGGCGACAGGCTCGCGCGGGCCGGTGCCACGATCGTCTATGGGGGCGGACGGGTCGGCATGATGGGGGCGCTGGCCGATGCCGCGCTGGCCGCCGGCGGGCAGGTGATCGGTGTGATCCCTGGCGTGCTGCTCGATCGCGAAATGGGCCACACCGAATTGGCGCGCCTCGAGGTCGTCGCCGACATGCAGGTGCGCAAGCAACGCATGATCGAACTGTCTGACGCCTTTCTGACCCTGCCCGGCGGGCTGGGCACCCTCGATGAACTCTTCGAGGTGCTGACCCTGCGCCAGCTCGGCGAGCATCAGTTGCCGATCCTGGCGGTCAACGACCAGGGCTATTTCGACACGCTGGCGGCCTGCCTTGCCGAATTCGTGGATCATGGTCTGGCCGGTCAGCGTGATGTCGCGGCGCTAGAGCGCTTCGCATCGCTCGACGCTGCGCTCCTCAGGCTCGGTCTGGCGACCTGAGGTCGCATTGACCGTGCTGCATCGTGACCAGGCGCTGTTGTCCAGCCCACTTCAGGCCACATCCTTTTCTCACCCGGGTTTTCCGCCAACCTTACCGTCTGCGTCCCAGCCATGAAATTTGATCCCAGTACCCGTCATCAGACCTGCCGCAGCGCCGATGAGGCGCTGCTCACCCGTCAGTCGATTCGCGCTTTCTTGCCGCGTGAAGTCCCGCGCGAGACCATCGACGAGATTCTTCAGGTCGCGGCGCGTGCGCCGTCGGGCACCAACACCCAGCCCTGGAAGGTCTATGTCGTGGCCGGCGAGCCGCGTGCCGAGCTCAGCCGCAAGATTCTGGCCGCCTTCGACGATCCGGCGGTGGCCGCCACCCACAAGCGCGAATACGCCTATTACCCGCAGCAATGGACCTCGCCCTATGTCGATCGGCGCCGCAAGGTAGGCTGGGACATGTATGGGCTGCTCGGTATCGGCAAAGGTGACTTCGAGAAGACCCACCATCAGCATGGGCGCAATTACAGCTTTTTCGACGCGCCGGTCGGTCTGATGTTCACCATCGACCGCATCCTCGAGCGGGGCAGCTGGCTCGACTACGGCATGTTCATCCAGAACGTCATGATCGCGGCGCGCGGCCGGGGTCTCGACACCTGCCCGCAGGCGGCTTTTCTGGATTTCCACACCATCATCGCCGAGTGTGTCGGGATGCCCGCCAACGAGATGCTGGTGTGTGGCATGTCGCTCGGCTGGGCCGACCCGGATGCGCTGATCAATACGCTCTATACCGAACGCGACCCGGTCGCCTCGTTTACCACCTATCGCGGGATCTGAGGCGGGCTCTGAGGCGTAATCTGGGACGGATCGGCGCTGCCTTCGAAACCGAGCTGTCGCCAGGCCTCGAAGACCACGACGGCCACCGCATTCGACAGATTGAGGCTGCGGTTGCCCGGGCGCATCGGCAGTCGCAGTTGCTGCCCGGGCGCAAAGCTTTCGCGCAACGGTTGTGGCAGCCCGGCGCTTTCGGATCCGAAAACGAAGCAGTCGTTGGCCTTGAAGGCCACCGACGCCGGCGCGCGCTGCCCGCGGGTGGTCAGGGCAAACAGGCGCAGGGGATCGGGCTGGCACGCGGTGATGAAGTTCTGCCAGCTTGCATGCACCCTGACTGCGGCCCACTCGTGATAGTCGAGCCCGGCGCGGCGCATTTTGGCGTCGTCAAGCGCAAAGCCCAGCGGCTCGATCAGGTGCAGGCGCGCACCGGTGTTGGCACACAGCCGGATCACATTGCCGGTGTTGGGCGGGATTTCGGGATGGACCAGGACGACGTCGAACATGGCTTGGCGTTTGAAACAAGGCGCTCAGGCGGGCGAATCGCGCATCGTCCGGGCCACCACCAGCGCGATCACGCTGCGGGCGCCGGCCGCCTTCAGGACTCTCGCTGATTCGGTCAGGGTCGAGCCGCTGGTCATGACGTCGTCGACCAGCCCGACATGCAGACCGTCGAAACGTCCCTCACATGAAAACGCGCCGACGAGGTTATGACGGCGCTCGTCCAGACTCAGACCAGTCTGGGGCGGAGTATTGCGCTCGCGGCGCAGTGTGAAGGGCATCACCGGAAGGGGTGTTCTGACCGATGCCGCCATGCTTCGAGCCATTTCGAGCGCCTGGTTGAATCCGCGTTGCGCCAGTCGCGGCGCGCTAAGCGGCACGGGCACGAGGCAATCGAGATGGATGGCCGGCGAGCTGCCCAGCCAGCGTGTGGCAAGCAACTCGCCGAGCGGCCGGGCGAGGTTGAGCTGACGGCCGAACTTGAGCGAGGTCACGACCCGATCGAGCGGGGCGGCGTAATCGGCGACCGCCATGGTCTGGTCGAAACCGGGTGAGGCAGTCGAACACGGGCAGGCCTGGCGATCGGCGCCATCGCTGGCGGGAAGACCGCAGCGTGCGCATCGCAGGCGGCTTGCGCCCGGCATTGCCAGCAGGCAGGCCATGCAGACGCCCGGGAACGTGCCTGGCGCGAGCGTCTGGTCGCACAGGGCGCAGCCGCGCGGTGCGAGATGATCAAACCAGACGCCGAGCCTGCGTCGAACCGGCTTGAGGAAGCCCTGCAACATCGGTGTTCTCATGGCCTGAGCCTACCGCACCCGCCGGTATACTGGCCCTGCGATGCCCGAGCCTTCCGACCTAGACCGTATGGCCATCCGCCGCCAGTTCGACCGGCGTACCGAATCGCCGGGACGGGCCGACTTCCTCATTCGCGAAGTCGAGCGACGCATGATCGAGCGGCTCGATCTGGTCCGTCTGACGCCGTCGCGGGTCCTCGATATCGGTTGCGGTCTCGGCGACGGCGTACGTCGGCTGCGGGTTCGCTGGCCGCAGGCCGAGGTGATCGGACTCGATCTGTCCCCGCGGCGCATCGACCAGGCCATCCGGCTCGATCGTCCCGCCCGTCAGTCCTGGGCCCAGTCGCTGCTTCAGCGCTTTGGCGGTCGAGGTCCGCGTGAGCCCGGCGCTGCGCCGGCTGCAGGTCCGCCGAAGACCGCCATCTCTCCCTCGGCACCTCTGGGGCGCTACCTGGTCGGAGACGCCCATCAACTTCCCTTTGAGGCCAGCAGTGTCGACTTGCTCTGGTCGAATCTGGCCTTTCACTGGTTTGATGACGTGCCTGCAGCGATCGATCAGTGGTATCGGGTGATCCGGCCCGACGGGCTGCTGATGTTTAGTGCCTTGGGCGTCGATACCCTGCACGAGCTGCGCCAGGCCGGACTGGCGATGCAGTCGCTGCCCGATCTTCATGACATCGGCGACGCCCTGGTCCAAGCCGGGTTTGCCGAGCCGGTGATGGACGCCCAGCGGCTGACGGTGACCTGGACCGATCCGGCGACCATGCTGGCCGAATTGCGCGGACTTGGCGGCGATGCCCGTCGCGAGCGGGCCAGGGGGCTGGCGACACCGAGGCGACGCGATGCGGCGCTCACGACAGCGGCTGCCCGGCTGCAGGCCCAGGACCCCTTAGGCCCGATGTCGATTACCTTCGAAGTGATCTATGGCCATGCCTGGTGCGGCCCGAAAAAGCGCCTGCCCGATGGCTATTCGCCGATCGAATTTCGTGCGTCGCCAGGTTCGGTGCGGCGATGAGGACATGACGACCGGGTGACAGGCGGCTCACCGGCTTGCTGGCTCCCCGCCCGCCCGCCTATAATGCGGCGGTGCAGTAAAGATCAGGCAACAGAGGCTCGTGCCGATGCAGCGTCCCTGGGTTCATGTGGTCTCGGCAAATCGGCAGGAATGGCTCAGCAAGCGCAACTGCTCGCTTGCCCCGAACCAGCTGGCACTGATTTTTGCGTTACTGGCGACGGCGTCTCTGGGAATCGCGCTTGTGTTTGCTGCGTTCGGTGCCTGGATGGTCCTGCCGTTTGCCGGTATCGAGGTGCTGGCACTTGGCACCGCGTTCGTGGTCTATGCGCGGCATGCCGCCGACTACGAAAGAATTGTCCTGAGCCGGGACTGTCTTCTGGTCGAGACCAGTCGGGCAGAGCGGGTCAGTCAGGAAAAGTGCGCCCCGGCGTGGATTCGAGTGGAATACAAGGGTGCCAGGCAGGAGCTGATCGGCCTGGTGGCTTCCGGACAGCGTATCGAGGTCGGGCGCTTTGTGCCCGAGTCCGAACGGACTGACCTCGCGAAGCAGCTGCATGCGCAGCTGCAGGGATTGAGATGTTGATTCTTGGTGAGACCATGCAACGGCAACGAAACAACTTTTTCCAGCAGTGCTTTTTAGCCCTCACCGGCGCGTTGATGTCAGGCGCTGCCCTGGCCGTTGACGACATGCCTGGTGGCCCGAACGTCCTGCAGACCAATCTGCGTCCGGGTGTCACCCGGATTGCTGCCGATCAATACTGGATTCACAACTTCCTGCTGGTCGTCTGTCTGGTCATCTTTATCGCGGTCTTCGCCGTGATGTTCTATTCGATCTGGGCGCACCGTAAATCGCGCGGTGCCAAACCGGCCGATTTTCACGAGAGCACCGCGGTCGAGATTGCCTGGACCATCATTCCTTTCCTGATCGTGATCGGCCTCGCGATTCCGGCGACCCGCATGGTTATCGAACAGAAGGACACCTCGCAGGCCGACCTCACCATCAAGGCGGTCGGTTATCAGTGG
>Ga0136644_10002460_pt1 | contig 14215 bp, 13 predicted proteins | sample C_130820_EF_Meta_FD_94780 | JGI IMG/M metagenome (GOLD analysis project Ga0136644, IMG submission 94780) | Freshwater microbial communities from Lake Croche, Canada to study carbon cycling - C_130820_EF_MetaG (v2) (version 2) | ecosystem: Environmental > Aquatic > Freshwater > Lake | place... | reverse complement strand
TGATTTCATAGATAAAACTAGAATAATTATGTCAAGAAGTAGCGAATTCGCTAATCCGCCATCAGCTGGTGTAGGAAACAGTTCTCTAACTGTAACAGCGACTCTTCAAACATCGAATACAAAAATCACTCCGTACATTGACACAATCAGAAACTCTGTAACGACCACACATAATCTTGTTTATCCGAATACTTCAATAAACGGTTTCATCATATCTTACAGCAACTCTGCTGGTAATTTCGCAATTGGCGATGCCGTTCAACAGGCTAATTCTACCGTTACGTCCAACGGTACTGTATTCTTCAGTAACTCATCTATACTGCACGTTACAAACGTAGTGTCATCAAATGTTTCTTCGATCTCGACTTTCAATATCTCAAACACCAGCATTTATAACGCCACGCAGGCTATTACGGCTAACATAACGGCTGTCGCCAAATTCGGAGAGACGGGCAATATTTCTTCGAGCGCGACTCGTTATATTTCAAAAAATGTTATTCTAGCTGAACAGCAAGATGCTGAAGATTTGGTTTGTTACGTAACTGCATATAGACCCCCAGGCACTGATTTAAAAGTGTATGGTAAATTCCTTGCTGGTTCTGACAGCGATACATTTCAAGCTAAAGATTGGTCTGCATTAGTTGAAACGACAAGTACGGCTCTCATAAGCAGTCTTGTGAACAAAGAAGACTATGTAGAACTCGTATACGATCTTCCTACTTCTGTTCAGATCGTCGCCAATTCGGCTAGTGTTAACTCGTCTTCAGCTAATGTTTCGGTCGGATCAACCGATCCTTTCAATGCTGGCGATTTTATCTATATCACAGATAATACAACGGGAAAAATTAACGTACGACAGGTAAATCAAATCGCAAATTCAACTTCGATGGTATTGGCTTCTAACCTTTCGTTCGTTTCTTCTAACTGCGCTGTTGGTTTGATTCCTGGTATGCAGTCTCAGGCTGGAGCGTTCAAATACGCCAACAATAACAGTATTGCGCGTTACATAACTTCTGCAGACGGCGTGTTTGATACGTTTAAAGTGTTTGCCGTTAAAATCGTTCTCGTGTCCGACACGTATCAAATCGTTCCCAAAATGTCCGATATGAGATGTTTGGCTCTGCAGGTCTAACATGACGGAATTTTTAAAAGTAAAAGACAATAAAAATTTAATCAGAGAAAAACAAAGCAATGCGATTCTCAACACTAATGTAAAAGAGTTAAATAAATACAAAGAAGAACGCGAAGAGAAAATGAAACTAAAGAAGATCGTCGACGAAAATCAGCAAATGAAAAATGATATAGAAGAGATCAAATCTCTGCTGAGACAACTGATAGGGCAGAAGTAACAAATGACTATTGCAGTAGCCAACGTCGTATCGAATACAGATACCTTCGGTACTTGGATAACCGTAACAAATACTCTTGCTAGTATCGCATCTCAAAACGCAGTTACCATAGACACATCTACTGCCGGTTCTTTGTCGACCGGTAATGGCTATGTAAATGGTTATTTCGGAGCGAACACTCTCGTGGCTTATACGGGTATTGCTGGAGGAACTCTTGCTGTCGGTAATACGCTCAATCTAATAACAAATACAGCTTTCACTTACGTTGGATCAAATCTAGTATCGTTCAACGCTAACTCTACGTTTTCGAATGTTGTAATCACGTCTAATGCTGTTTATATCGTTCCGACAGGTGGCAATACTACGCTTGGTGGTAATTACCTGAACGTCAATTCATCTGTAACAAATGTAACCTCTACCTCCTTCAACGTTAATGCTATCGCTACAATAACCGGTAATACGGCAATAAAAGCAAACGGTTCGTTTTCCGTTCTTACAATTAACGGCAATACGCTATTAGCAAACACAACAAATACTACGATTGTCGGCAATACAACTTTTGCTAATTCTGTTTTGATTGGTGGTCTTGCTAATGTAAACCAGCTGAACGTTTCCGGAGCAGTGACGAGTAATATTGCTGGTAATTTGAGAATTGAGGGTAGCGTTTCAATTGGCGGAAATCTAGCATATGCCGGTACTAGTGGTGGAGATATTATACCTTTTTCAAACAATTTTATCAAACTCGGTAATGCCAACAGTTGGTGGTCCGTCGTATATGCGAATAGCATTTACGGAACTACCACGAATACAGTAAATCTTATCGTTACTGGAACGACCAGTTTCGCGAATTCTTTGCTTCCTTCGTCAAATGCTGTTTACAGTTTAGGTAATACGACCGCGTATTGGAACTCAATATACGTTTCAAATTCTTATCCTAATAATGTAATAATTTCAAATAATGTTTTCGTTCCAGCTGGCACTGCTGGAGCTCCTGCGATTACGTTCACTAGTAACACTGACACGGGAATTTATCGACCTGCAACAGCAACTCTTGGAATAACTGCAGGTGGGTCGCAAATACTAACGGTAAACACAACCGTAGTTGCTGTAAATTCGGCAATAACTGTTTCGAATACAATAGCTGTGACGGGCAACGCAACGTTTACTAACACGATCGTCGTTACAGGCAACGCAACGCTTTCAAATACTTTGGCTGTTGCTGGTGTGACAACATTATCTTCCAATGTTGCTGTGGCTGGTAGAATGTTACTAAACGGTATCAGTCATCAATTCGCAAATAGTTATACATTCACGAATAGCACAGCAGCTGCTAATATAGACAGCGTCTCGGCATCCACATATCGTTCATACGAATACACCGTGCAGCTTTCGGACTCTACGGTGACGCCAAATCCTTATTACCACATCACAAAAATTTCAATTATACACGACGGAACAACTCCTTACCTAACTGAATACGGGACTCTGTTCAACATCGTTTCTCTTGGAACTTTTGACGTTATTATTAACGGTGGTAATATTGCATTACAGCTAACACCATCTACAGCAAATGTTGTTGCTAAATTCATCAGAACTTCTATAGTTCCATAAGAGGTTGACATGGCAGCTAAAATAAACATTGTAATCGACCAGGGAGCTACGTTCAATACAACGTATACAATCCACAACATATCAGACGAGCCAATCGATTTCACAGGCTATACGGCTAATTCTCAGATTAGAAAAACATATTCTTCGTCGAGCGCTTACACATTCAATGTCGGATTGAATAGTAATGGACAAGTAACTCTTTCTATGGGCGCTGCAACAACGGGAAGTATTGTTGCAGGTCGTTATGTATATGATGTTGAGGTCGAAGATCTTACTGGGGTTCGATCGCGTATTGTTGAAGGAATTGTAACGGTCACTCCACAAGTGACGAGGTAATCATGGCTTTCGTAGTTAAATCGATAACGAATAACCAATATAAAGTTAAGGTAGTCAATCAGAACGGTTCGCTTCTGACGATACCATCCAGCATTCCTGTTGTAACCACTACAGCCATTTCTGATCTTAGTAGGTATTCTAATTCGACTGTTATGTTGGCTAATGATGCCACGACTTACGCGAACGCGATAGCTTATGCATCAAATCTTGTAGCTAATAGTATAGCGAATATCACCGTGTCTTCGATTTCCGACGTTCAGCTTTCACAAAATCCTCCGGCAAATAACAGCACGCTGGTGTTCAATACAACAAACAATAAATATGTCATTAGACAAATGGACCTAGACGGGGGCAGCTTTTAATGGCTAATCAGATTCAAATCAAGCGTAGTACTACCAATGCTAATCCTATTGGATTGGCCAATGGCGAGCTTGCTTATACTTCTAATGGCGATCAACTTTTTATTGGTAGCCCTAATGGTTCAATTGTTGCTATTGGTGGCGCTAGATTCCCAGGTGTATTAACCGCTAATCAAGCTCTTGTAACAAATACATCTGGCTTCATAGATCAGATTAAAGTCCTTACAGCAAATGTTAGAGCCGTTTATGCAAATGGTTCTTTAGGTAGTGCTGGGCAATTACTTGCAACCAATGGAGCAAACGTTTATTGGTACACTCCATTACCAGGAGTTGCTGGTTCTAATACTCAAATTCAGTTTAACGATTCTATATCTCTGAACGCTTCGGCTGGTTTCACGTTTGATAAAACTACAAATACAGTTGGTATCGGCGCTGGAACTGTAAACGCGACCAATTATTCTGGCACAGCTAACAATGCCAATAATCTCGGTGGGGCTGCGGCATCTGTATACGTCAATACATCTGGTAACTTTACGGTTGGTGGCAATCTCAATCTAACTGCAGCCAACAATTATTTCAGTCAGGGTCTATACATTGGTGCTAACGTAACTGTTAACACAACATCACATTTTGTTGGTAATGCTACAGTCAATACAAATATGTCGGCTGGGCAAATTGCAATTTCTGGCGCAACAATCAATGCTACAATTTACACCGGTACGGCGAACAACGCTAATAATCTCGGCGGCGCTTCCTCTGGATCTTATGTTAATACCTCTGGTAACTATACTGTAGCGGGTAATATTAATTTCACTGGTGCCAATAATCAGTTTACAAATGTTTATGCTTCCGGTCTTGTTGTTGGCGCAAATGTCGTTGTTAACACAACTCAAATCACTGCTGGTAATAATAGTGTATATACAACAATTAATTCAACTGCTGTAAATACTGGAACTTTTAATACTACGGGCAATGCCAGTATTAGTGGAACATTGACTGTTAGTGGTAATTTGACTATTGGTGGAAATGTAACGGTTATCGGCGCAAATAATTTATCTGTCGTTGATAATATGATATATCTGAATTCAAATAGTATTAATTCAAATCCAGATATTGGTTTTGCTGCTAATTACAATGATGGCATTTATCATCATACTGGTTTATTCCGTGATCATGCTACTGGTGTTTGGAAAGTTTTTGACGGTTATCTTCCTGAACCAGATGCATCTCCCTATATTGATCAAACAAATAATTCATTCAATATCGCTCCATTCCAAGCCAATAATCTTTACGTAGGTAACACTACAACTTACGGTACAATTAATGCTACGAATTTCAGCGGTACGTCAAATAATTCGACTTACTTGAATGGGCAGCTTGCTTCTTATTATACTAATGCTACCAACATTACTACCGGTACGTTGCCTGATGCAAGACATAGCTCGGCTATCGTCAATACATCCGGTAACTTCACTATTGCTGGTAATTTAAATATTACCTCGACGAACAACTATTTCAATAACGGATTGTTCGTTGGTTCAAATGCCGTTATCAACACTACGATGATCGCGGTTGGTAATGCTACAGTTTACACGAATACAACTGCGGGTCAGATTAGTATCTCTGGTGCAACCATCAATGCAACCAATTATTCTGGCACCGCTAACAATGCCAATAATCTTGCTGGCGCTGCAGCTTCTGTATACGTAAACACTTCGGCTAACTTTACAGTTGCTGGTAATATCAATTTCACTGGTACTAACAACTATTTCAGTGCGATGTATGTCGGCGCTAATTCAGTAGTCAATACAACTACGCAATTTGTTGGAAATGCAATTGTAAATACCAGCATCACCGCTGGTCAGATTTCTATCTCTGGTGTAACTGTTAACTCTACGATTTATCAAGGAACGGCGAATAACGCCAACAATCTGAATGGTCAACCTGCATCTTACTACACCAACGCGACTAACATTACGAATGGCACACTTCCTTACGCACAGCTTGGCGCTAACGTTGTCAATACATCAGCAGCATTTACAATCACTGGAACTCAAACATTCCAGGCAAATCTAATTGTTGGTAATTCTACAATCAATGTAGCGACTACAAATTCATCGATTACAATTAATGCCGGTAACACCGCTGTTCTGAATGGTTCGTCTCTAGCAGTTGGTAATGCTACAGTCAATGCTGTAGTTAATACGAATGGTTTCTTTGTAAATGGTTTAGCCATTTATACTAATGCAACCAATCTTACGACTGGTACATTACCCGATGCTAGATTGAGTTCCGCCGTTGTTAATACATCTGGTAACTTTACAGTTTCCGGTAATATTAACTTTACTGGTACGAATACAAACTTCGGCTTTGTATATGCCGGTGTAAATTCTTACATAAATACAACGTCGCACTTCGTTGGTAACTCTACGGTCAACACCAATATTACCGCAGGTCAGATATCACTATCCGGTGTCACGATTAATTCGACTAGCTATGGTGGTACTTCTAGCAATGCCACAAATCTAAATGGTCAACCAGCCACTTACTATACTAACGCCACGAATATTGTAACTGGTACTTTGTCTGCAAACGTTGGTGGTACTGGATTGATTTCGTTTGCTGTTGGTGATATTATTGTCGCCAGTGGATCTACGACTCTTTCTAAATTAAATCTTGGAACAAATGGTTACGTTCTACAATCGAATGGAACAACGCTCGTTTATGGAACACTTGATGGCGGTTCCTTCTAATAGGAGAATTTTATTATGACTGATGAAAAATTTACTTTGTCTTACATGAAATGTCAAGAAACATTTATCATTGATGTTATGAGAAGATGTCTTGAAGCTGAGGCTAAAATCTCTCTGCTTAATGATTCATTAAAAGCAAAAGATACTTCCATCAGAGAAGAGACAGATAAAAATTTTACTCTATCTGAACAAGTCACACAACTTCTAGCTGGTCTTGAAGCTACGACTATTCAAAGAGATACCTATCGTGATGAACACGCAAGGTATAGAGATGAAATCATTGCTCTTGGCGATCTGAAAGAAAAATGTGACAAGATCGAAAAGAACTATGAAGAGCATATGAAGAATTATAATTTGGTAAATGATGCTTATCAAAAGCTTCAAGTCGAATATCAAACACTACTTGATTCACAACAAAAAATTCCAAGCGAAGAAAAAAAAGTAAATAAAAAGAAAGATGATTGGAGCTAATGGCTAATACTATCTTTCAGCTAAGAAGAAATGCAGTAAGTGGTACTCGTCCAACGACAACAACGGTGTCTTCCGGCGAGCTTGCTATCAACACTACTGACGGAATTTTATTCTCGGCTAACGCTACTGGTATTTTTGAAATTGGTGGAAACTTAACAAGTACTGCAGTAGGTAATTCAACTTCACGTTTTACGGTTAATACAACAACAGTTGCTATCGGTAATTCGCAAAGATTGATTGCAAATGGTTCTACTGGAACAGCAAATCAGATTTTAATATCAAATGGATCTGGTGTTTATTGGGGTTCTTCATCGGGTGCTAGTTCTATAAGACAAACATTCACTGCTAATGCTACGGTAAATACGACATTTACAATAGTGGGTGGATATAGTCCCGGTTATATTGATGTTTACAAGAACGGTGTAAAACTAATCAATGGCACCGATGTTGATGTAACAAGTGGTAGCATTGTTACTTTAGCTGCTGCTGCACCAAGTAATACAATTATTGATGTTGTTGCATTCAATGCTGGTACACTTAGTACCGGAGCATATAGCTATTCATCTTACATATCTCAACAGTTTACAGCTAACGGTACCGGTAATACCTTCACCATAGCTGGTGGTTACATACCTTCTGCTATCGAAGTTTTCGTCGGTGGTGTAAAACAAGTTCCTGGATCTGATGTGACAGTCACTTCAGGTTCGACTGTTAACTTTACTACTGCTCCATTGAATGGTCAAATTGTTGATGTGTTTGGTTATCAAGGTGTTGGATCACTTATAAGTGGAGCAACTTATGTAAGACAAACATTCACGGCTAACTCTACAGTCAACACATCGTTTACTATAACTGGTGGTTATACAGTTAACTACATTGATGTATACAAGAATGGTGTGAAGCTAATCAATGGTACTGAAGTAACAGCAACAAATGGCTCGACAGTTGTTCTTGCAGCTGCAGCTTTATCAAACGATATCGTCGATGTTGTTGGATATAATTCCGTTTCACTTGCTGCAATCAATACAACAGCTCAATACACCTGGTCTAACACACTAAGTTTCACTGCTAACTTATCAGTCAGTAATGCTTCTCTTTTAGTTGGATCAAATGTTGTTGTCAATGCAACTTCTGCATTTGTTGGCAATTCAACTGTAAACACAAATATTACTGCAGCTGCTATTTCAATGAATGGTAATTCTGTATATCCAAGTACTAGTGGTTTCAGACGCAATCGAATCATCAATGGTGCAATGCAAATTGACCAGCGCAATTCTGGTTCAGCACAGACTTTTACTGCAGGAGCAGCCTTAGCATATAGCGTAGATCGATGGTATGGATATTGTACTGGAGCAAACGTAACAGGTCAGCGTGTTGCTGGTTCTGGTACAACACAATATCGTTATCAGTTTACTGGTGCAGCAAGTGTTACAGCAATTGGTTTTGCGCAGCGCATTGAAACTTCTAATAGTTATGATCTGAACAATAACACTGCATTTTTAAGCGTCGATTTATCCAATTCATTATTAACAACTGTAACTTGGATCGCTTATTATGCAAATACAGCGGATACATTTGGATCGCTAGCAAGTCCTACACGCACACAAATTGCAACAGGAACTTTTACTGTTACTAGTACTTTAGCTAACTATACGACATCAATTAGTATTCCGGCTGCAGCTACAACTGGTATTGAAATTGTTTTTACCGTGGGCGCACAAACTTCTGGTACTTGGGTTATTGGTAATGTTCAACTAGAATCTGGTAGTGTAGCTACGCCTTTTGAGCGATTGCCGATTGGCGAAACACTGATGCTATGTCAGCGGTATTATGAGAAATCTTATTCTGATGGTACAAAACCGGGAGCTACCGGAAGTGCTGGTAGTTTAACATATAGTTTTGGAGCTGCAACAACCACAAATGCCTGCACATTTCCTTTTAATGTTCGAAAAAGAACAAATCCAACAATGACCATATATGATGCTGCTGGAAATGCTAGTGCTGTTAGTTATTATGATGGCGCATGGAAAAATGGAGGCGGTATTACTTCTTTTTTCGGGTATCAACCTGCATTTTTTATTCAAACAAACATAGGTAGTTCTTTGCAAATAAATTTTGAATATGCTGCAAGCGCGGAGTTGTAATTATGAATCCATATACAAATGCTGAATATTTTTATGCTTTCGGTACTACTAAAATTGCAAGTATTAAAGTTAATATCCATAATGTGTCATCGTTTGTACCTTTGGATCCAACCAATACTGACTATGCCAACATTATGCAATTAGTTGAATCTGGCAATTTTATTATCAAACCAGCTGATGAGGCAAATAACTAATGGCATTACCTAATGATATTTCAAAAATTGGTCAGATTGCAAATGCTGTTTACAATAGCGTAACTGCTAATAATACTGCAGTTACTGCTTTATCAATAAGCAATAATTCTGTATATCCAAGTACTAGTGGTTTCAGACGCAATCGAATCATCAATGGTGCAATGCAAATTGACCAGCGCAATGCTGGGGCGACTGGAACAGCAATCGGAGGATATACAGTTGACCGCTGGAGTTATAATACAAACCAAGCATCTAAAGGAACGTGGGGGCAAAATCTTAACTCTGTAACAACTTTGGTAGGTTTTCCAAACTACTTAGGCTTTCAGTCATCTTCTGCATATTCTATTACTGCTGGGGATTATTTTACATTTTCTCAATCAATTGAAGGATATAATTTTTCGGATTTTAATTTTGGCACTGCATCCGCTCAAACAATTACGTTATCTTTTAGCGTATACAGTTCTTTGACTGGCACTTTTGGTGGTTCACTTAGAAATGGTGGCGCAACGCGCTCTTATCCTTTTTCATATTCAATACCAACCGCAAACACATGGACTTTTATTTCCGTAACAATTCCAGGCGACACAAGCGGAACATGGACTGGAAGCACTAATGCTACGGGAATAACATTATTTTTAAGTCTTGGTGCAGGCTCTACTTTTACTGGAACTGCTGGCGCATGGGCTTCATCAAATGTCGTGTCTGCTACGGGCGCAGTTTCAGTTGTTGGTACAAATGGTGCAACTTTTTACGTCACGGGTGTTCAGCTTGAAGCAGGTAGTGTGGCAACTCCATTTGAGCGGCTGCCAATTGGCGAGACGTTGGCGTTGTGTCAGCGGTATTATCAAACAGGCGTGACAGTTATTTACGGTCCAAGCGCCCAAGCAACTGGGCAAGGAGCGCAATGGGTTTCGTTTCAGGAGGCAATGAGGGCGGGTCCAACAGTGAGTCTGAGCAGTTTTACTTACGGTAACGGCAGTGCTGGGACGGCATTTAATCCGACTGTTGTTGGATTTAACCCATCTTTCACCATTAGCGGTTTTAATAGCTACATGATTAGTACATTTGCTGCGTCTGCGGAGTTATAATCAATGTCAGAATATACAAACGCTCGATACTTAAAGTACCCAAACGCCGATCAGGTATCGGAAATTATTGTTGACATAAACGGAGTGACTTCTACTGTTCCGATTGACCCAGCCAACACTGACTATTCCAACATTATGCAACTAGTTGAATCTGGTGATCTTATTATCAAACCAGCAGAAGAAAGCAATAATCAATGACTGATTCAGTAGGTCTTTCCAAGGTAGCTACGATAGCTAATGCTGTTTACAATAGCATAACTGCTAATAATACTGCAGTGACTGGAATGACACTTGCGGCTACCAATAATGACATTCGCGTTAATATATCAAATTATGGTCCTTCCTCTACGCCTAGATACCCCGGATTATCTGTCACTCACTACACTTCAAATGCTACCGGAGGTGATGTAGGTGGGTTTCCTGTTGTAGAATTATTAAGACATGGCGGAAATACTAGTATTACTTCTGCAACTCCATCAGGTCTGACACTAGGCGGATTCAATACATCGGGCTCGAATTCAACTAGTGCTCTTTCAGCGACAAGAATTGAAGGCATATCTGAAGCAGCATTTACTACTACAGCCACAGCTGGTATTAGATTTCTTACTACAAATGCTGGTACACAGGCAGAACGTATGCGCATTTCTGCAGCTGGAAACATTACAATTCCAAATCAACCGATGTTTTGGGGAGGACATAACTCAACCATTACTTATACGGCTGGTAGTTTAATTAGAATAACTTCAAGTTATGATCCTAATTCTATGTTTTCAGGTTCTCCAAATTATAGAGTAACCGTACCAGTTGCAGGTCGTTATTTAGTATCTGGTGATCTTATGACAGAAGCTACCAATGGCGCATTATCAGTTCAGATAAGAAAAAATGGTACTTTAGTAAAAAGACTTTATAGTTCTGGGGGATATACTTATCAATCAGGTAGTGCTTTGATAATATTAAATTGTGCAGCAAATGATTATATTGATTTATATATGACAGAGGCTGGAGCCATATATGGTGGTGATGTTGGAAATTTTGTAGTTTATTTAATAGGTTAAAAGGAAGCAAATGTCAATTTACAATATAGAATTAACAGAAACAGAAAATTTAGCAATGCAGTTTATAGCGGCAGATGTTGACGAATGGATTCAGAATGCTGTTCATGAACGCGCTAGAGTTGCTATAGATGAAATTGTTAAAATCTCTGTGGAAAAATTTTTAGAACAAGGTCAATCAATACCTGGATCTAAACAAGAAATTGTAGCAGCAGCGTTCGCAAATGGTTGGATTAAAACTGGCGAACAAAGAAATCAGGAAATCAATACATTAGTAAGCAATAATCAATGACTATTACAAATGATCTCTCAAATTTTGGTCTTATGGCAAATGCTATGTATAATAGTATGACTGCCAATGCAACTGCTATTACATCGATGTCTGTTGGTATTGCTAATTCGGCTAATTTGACTACAACAACCAACGTTGCTACAATTGGAACTTCAGCTTATTTTGTTGCTAATGGAAACGTAGGTATTGGTACTGCATCTCCCACTGGTAAATTGCATGTAGTTGGTGGTAGTAAAACTGATGGTATTGGTACATTCTTAAATGGCGGCGTCAGCGAAGGTGGAGAAATAAATTTTCTAAACCCAGACAATACAACCGTGGGCTTATATGTTGATGTTGCTGATACAAATAATCCTAGAATGTTTTCTATTGCAAATAATATGGTAATGCAGATTGGGCAACTTGGAAGTGGCGCAGCTGCCAATGGAATCATAAGTTTGTATACATCAGGAGTCGAGCGTGTGCGTATTGATTCTAGTGGTAATATGGGAATCAATAAAACTTCACCAACCGCAAGACTTGACGTGAATGGTGGTATTAGAGCGTTAGGCGGTGCAACTTATGGAACGGGTGTTGCTGGATATTCTTTTGGCACCAATGATACTGACGGCGGAATGTTTTCACCAGCTGATGGAACATTGGTTTTTGCTACAAATAATGCTGAACGCGTGCGTATTGATTCTAATGGTAACACGGGAATTGGTGTGACTTCACCGACATATAAGCTTCATGTTGCAGGCGATGTAAATGCTTATAGACCTGGCTCGCCAACTACTGGTGTTTATTATTTTGGTAACGGGACAAATCAATATTTGTATTATGACGGCACTAACTACGTTATTAATGGAGGCAGTAATTTCGTTCTACAAAATGGAACTAACATTCAAGCAGGAAATGGCGAGGCGGGCGAAAAACAACTTTCGCTTAGTAATAATGTTAGAAGATGTTATTTTTATCTTGGCTCGGATGGTGGCAATGTTGGTCTTTGGGATACAGGTATAAATGGAAATCGGTTTTATACAACTAGCGATAAGCAGTTTTTCTTTGGCGGCGATGCTCGTCTTGCGGAATTTTATAGCGGGGGAACTTATTACACTAATGCTTTAATAGCATACCCAGGAGGTTCTCAAACTTATTTCAGATATTACCATCGACCTGGTGAAGAAGCTGGCGCTCAGCTTTATGTTAATAATGGTCAGAACGTTTTTACTTTTAGAAATGATGGTTATGCTTTTGCTGTAAACTGGTATAGTGTGTCAGATACAAGAATTAAATCGGATCAATTAGTTATTGAAGACTCATTAAATAAAATCAAACAATTGAACGGAATTACCTACAGATTAAATAATTCAACAAAGCTTGATGGTTCTCCGATTGTAGATGCCGGACTTATTGCCCAAGATGTTCAAAGAGTATTGCCACAATGTGTTGAGAGATCATCCACACCTCCAGAAAACGATCCTGACGGTGAAGGCTTACTTTCTCTTAACTACAACGGTATCACTGCTTTATTAGTGAACGCCGTCAAGGAACTAAACGCCAAGACCGATGCAGCCCTAGCAGCAAAAGACGCAGAGATTGAAGTTCTAAAAGCAAGACTTGATGCTCTAGAAAAGAAACTAAACTAACTCTTGTATAAATAGTAAAAACAATCTCAAGGGATAGGGAACTGGGATGGCAAATAACAATTTTGTAGTAAAGAACGGGTTAACCGTCAACGGAAGCTTCATAGCTAATTCAACTGCAGTCAATGCATCAGTCATCACTGCAACATCGCTCAATGCAACATCTGTTAATACAGCAACAGCTAATGCTACCACATCCGTTGTAGTCGGTGCTAACGTCACAATAAGTACATCATCATATTTTGTTGGCAATGCTACTGTCAACACAAGTATTACTGGTGGACAATTATCACTTTCTGGTGTTACAGTCAATTCCACAATTTATCAAGGTACTGCTAACAATTCAAATAATTTTAGTGGGTTGACATTAACGACAGTTCAAGGTCAGATCACTGGCAATGCCGCTTCTGCTTACAGTAATGCTGTTGCTAATTCTGCTGCACTCTATCAAACTACAGCTGGTTTATCGGCTAACGTTGCAACGTTAACTTCTAATAATAGCACATATCATGGCGGCGTAACTCTTGCTACAGTTCAAGGTCAAATCACGGGTAATGCTGCAACTGCTTACACTAATGCTATTTCAGGTACTGTTAATAATGCAACTTATTTTAGTGGTCAGGCATCATCTTATTATACAAACATTCCAGCAAGATTAGGTTATACACCTGCAAACTTAGCAGGGGCATCGTTTACAGGTAGTATTTCAGCCACTCAAGTTGTATTGAACACAGGTCAAGCTTATTATATGCGTAATGACGGCGGCGTATACATGCTGTGGGATGGAGGTAGTATTTATTTTAATCAAAGAACATATACGAGTGGCAGTATTTCCTCAAGCGGCGATATCATTACAAACTCATCGTTTCGCACACAACTGGGTGGTGGTGGTGATGGACAAGTATTATTTGGAAATGGCGGCAGGCGATTATACTTCAATG
>Ga0136644_10002457_pt1 | contig 14224 bp, 10 predicted proteins | sample C_130820_EF_Meta_FD_94780 | JGI IMG/M metagenome (GOLD analysis project Ga0136644, IMG submission 94780) | Freshwater microbial communities from Lake Croche, Canada to study carbon cycling - C_130820_EF_MetaG (v2) (version 2) | ecosystem: Environmental > Aquatic > Freshwater > Lake | place... | reverse complement strand
TGGAGCCGGTGGCCATCTGATGAAATCTGCCCGGTTCTTGGATTTACACCCATCATTTCTTGGATTCTCCCTTCCGATTTCGTTGGCTCCTACTGTAGAAAAATAAGTGCGGTACCTTGAAGAACGCATTGTACAATGTAATCGCCAATAAAATTCTTGGGCGTCCGTAATATTGAATGAGGTTATTTGAGTGAGAATGATTCGATGCATAGACAAACATCGACAAATGAATCATGGCCACTCCCAAAGCTGTCCCTGTTTTCCAATGAATCGAACGTGATCCCTCGATATTTGCGTTTAACCCTGCAATCATCAGCCCGGCGGCGAACGCGACATCCATTATCAGATAATTGCCCCCTAAGTCCATCAACACGTAGGGGATGAGGACATCAATATAGGAGCCACAGATATAGATTGAGTGAGAGTTGTCCAGTGCTGTGCCGAATGATTTGGGATTCACCCGAAAAAATTTCATATTGAAATCTCTGTCTTTATTATCTAAAATACAGAAGCGGTAGCGTGCGGCAACTCCATTCCTTATCAATGGATTTCCCATTCTGTCGCGCTACCGAGATTCCTTTGGGTGTCCGTTGGATGTCTGAGTTTCAGGGTGGCCTATCAAGAGGCATCGCCGGCGTATTCCGGGGCGTGCCGACAGCGGGTGCGGCGCGAATCCCTCTGTTCAATCGTTTCGAAATCTGGTTCCTTGGAGGACGAAGGGCATGCCTCAATTCCTCTACACCGCCATGACTGCCGCCGGGGTGCGCACCAACGGCACCATCGAGGCTGAAAGTGAAGCCGCTGTGCTGCGATCGTTGGAGGAGAAGCGACTTTTTCCGGTTTCTGTGCGCAGTCGCCACGGGGAATCGGGCGGCAAGCCCAAGCGTCGGCGGATTCGTTCCAGCGAGCTTGGAACCTTGTACAGTCAGCTGGCTGATTTGATTGGTTCTGGGGTGCCGCTGCTCCGGGCCATGGATTCGCTGGTCAAGTCGACGCCGTCACCCGCGCTCAAGGACCTCCTCAAGGAAATTCGTGCATCGGTGGCGGATGGTCGGTCGCTCACGGAAACCGTCCGACAATATCCGGATGTCTTTCCGCCGCTGCATGCGGCGATGATCCAGGCGGGTGAGCGGGCGGCGTTTCTTGAAGAAGTTTTGCGTGGGCTCTCCGGATTCATCGAGCGGTTCGAGGAACTTCGAAGCAAGGTGATGGGGGCTTTGATTTATCCGGCTCTTCTAGCCGGTCTTGGTACCGCCGTGATGGTGGCGGCCCTGATGTTTTTTGTTCCGAAATTTGAACCCCTTTTGGCGGGTGCCAAGCAGCCCCTGCCTTCCAAGATTCTCTTTGGGGCCAGCCACGTGGTCCGCAGCTACTGGTACCTGGTCCTGCTGGCGATGGGCGGCGGCGGTGTCCTGCTCTGGTTTAATCTCAAGAGCCAGACCATGAAACACCGATTGGAACGGTGGCAATTGAGGATTCCTGTCGTGGGCAGCGCTCTGCGGCTGCTGGCCATCACCCGCTTTTGCCGGATTTTGGGGACGATGCTGGCCAACGGAGTTCCGTTGCTGCACGCGTTGAAGATCAGCAAGGACGCCACCGGTTCGAACATCCTGTCGAAGCTGGTGGGTGAGGCCGCCGAGGCTGTCCGCGATGGAAAACGGTTATCCGACCCTCTGAGTCGCAGCGACTACATCCCCGAGCAAATTCTGGCGATGCTCGCGGTGGCCGAGGAGTCCAACAATCTGGATAAGGTGCTGGTCCAGATTGCTGACACCGTGGAGCGTCGAACCAACCGGCAGGTGGATCAGGCCGTCCGTTTGATTGAGCCGGTGATTCTCTGCCTGGTGGCGGCTGCCATCGGTTTCCTCGCTCTTGGCCTTTTGCTTCCCATTTTCACCATGGCGAGTGCCCTGGGGTCCAAGTAAGTCGGTTTTCAAAACGACCAGGAGCGAGGATCCCGTGTTTCCACCTATCGATGGAACGCCTTTCTCCCGATGCCCACCACTCCAAGGGTGAGCGCCACGAATCCCCAGGGTGGCATCAGAGGGACGTCTGAAGACTCAGAAGCAGGGACTGAGATGGCGAAGGAGAATCCACCAGAGACGGCACCCAAATGATTGCCGTCAGCGGCCACGGTCGCGGTCGCCACGTAGCTTCCCGGATTTGTCGGAAGGGCACTGGTTGGGGGGTAGGTGATGCCGTCACTGCTGGCATAGGTGAACGAAACATCCCCCGACGATCCTGCCACATCCGCATGCGTGGGTCCCTCCGGGGTGCCGGTATACGGGTAAACGGTGGCACCCGTGATCCGGATGGTGGTCAGGGCGGGGGATTCCGTCAGGGTCGAGGGAATGTAGGTGATGGTGTAGTTGTTCGCCGAAAATGTCCCTCCGGTGGCATCGCTTGGCGTGAGTACGTAACTGCCGACGGCATCGGTCGCTGCGGTTCCCCCACTCGAGTTCAACGTCACGCTTCCAACGGTTTCCCCGTTCACCAATCCCATGGCTGAAAAGCCGGATTGACCCGAACCCAACAGCACTTCGGCGCCGAAAAGTTTGACGATGGGATTTGCCGTGATGGTCAAGGGTGCCGCATGGATCTCGAAGGAAACCGGTGTCGAACTCGCTGCGGCATGGGTCGCGTCGGCCGCAACAAAAGCGGTCGCCAGATAGGTTCCTGCATTCGTTGGCAGGGCACTGCTCGCAGGATAAGTGATCCCGTCACTGCTGGCATAGGTGAACGAAATGGCTCCGGTTGAACCCGTCGTAACCGTGTGGGTGGGGCCCTGGGCGACCCCGGTGTAGGTCAAGGCGAGGGAATCATCGATTGCCACGCTGCTGGCGTAGGGGTCCGGCTGGGCCTGAAGATTGACCTCAAAATTGACGGCACTGATGGGAGAAGCGAGTCCGTTGGCCCCGACTGCGGGAATCTCCAGATAATCGTCCATGGCATTCCCATTTGAATCGGTTTGAAGAGACACATCGTCGCCGCGTTCACCATTGGGAACGATGAGTTGCGGGTGATCAAACGGGGCTCGTTCAAAAAGAACCCGGTCATCGGTGAGAGCGTACCGCATGAAATCCACCAAGGCCTCCTTCTGATGAGACGTCAGATTCAATTGCGGACCTCGATTGGTCATGCCATCCCGACGCCCCTCATTGTAGAAATCGACAACCTGTTCGAGGGTCGAGAACCGGCCGTTGTGCATGTAGGGGGCGGACAAGGCGATGTTGCGTAGCGTGGGCGTCTTAAAGGTGTTGGGAAGCGTATGAGCCGCGTCGTCTCCAGCCGGGGGATCTGGAAACGTGTTGTCGTCTCCAGCTCCGGGATCGTCACCTGGAAGTCGGACGCCGTAGTCGGTGATCCATCCATTTTGTTTCACCTGGGAATTCCTAGAAATGGCACCCGAAGGAAGAAGTTCCTGCTCCAACGAACGCCGTATCGAGCCGCGAGTGAACTCCGGAAGGGTATGACAGGTGCTGCAGTTGGCGCCGCCTTTGGCGGTCGTGTTGACAAAAATCTGGAGTCCTTCGATTTGCCGCGGGGTGAGCGCCGACAAATCCCCAGCCTGATACCGATCAAACGGGGTGTGAGCACTGAGGCCCGAATCGGAGATAAGGGTTGCCATGTACTCCCGAATCGCCAGCCCCCAAAACAGCGAGAGATTCTCCTCCATCAAGGTAAACCCACCCGGTTGAAGCTTCGAGTTCCACCATTCGGATTTATAGGCGTCCTGAATCATCCTGGCATAGTTGGGGACAGTCAACCCGGTCTCAGGATAGGCGCTCAATGAGCCAAGTACGCTGTCGTTGGTGGCGACCCTTTGCCCGGCCAGCGGAACGGCGTCTTCCACCACGAACGTGGAGCTCCGAAATGAAAAATGAAGATCCGCAAATGTCCGGTTGAACCCGGTCATTTCGAACAGGCTCAACACCGGTCCCACGGCGATGGACGCCAGGGACGCCTGATCCAAACCGCCGTCTTGAATCACATCAAAGTTGGACCAGTCGGCATCGGGATTCTCCGCCCGGTGGATTTGAGGATAGGAACCTGCGGGATTGGGGCCAAAAGGGGTCACCCCATTGAATTGGTCCTTGGCTCGTCCATCCCAAAACTGAAGCCGATTGAACGCCGCATTGATCACCGTGGGCGTATTGCGGGGTTCCACCCGGCGAACCTTGACTCCCCCCACGCTAAATCCGCTGTCATCCGTTGCAGCCGATGAAATCACTCCCTGGGACGAAACCACATCGTTCTGACTCTGATTGGTCGACAGCGGAAAATCCGAGGCCTTCAAGGTGTAGTTCGGTCCCCGGCCCAATTGAAACGTGGTGTCCGGAACCGGGGTCACCTTGATGCCGGGTGACACCTGGTTTTTGATCCGATTGTCAGCACCGCCATGGAAGTGGCAACTGGCGCAGGACTGAACCCCGTCACTCCCGACCTGCATGTCCCAAAACAAGGCCTTGCCCAGGCGCAAAAGTGCGGCCCGGTCCTGAACGAATTGATTCAACCCCTGCGGCACGGGTGGTGGAGCCAACAACGGAGGTCGGGTGTCCGAGATGAGGGATGCATTTCCCACACTCGTGATCTTCGTCAATGGACCCGGGTTGACCGCTGGATCAGCGGCTGCCAACCGAGGACTGAATTCTGCGGGTAACAAGGCTAAAATAGCCACCCACAGGGTCATTGTTGCGGAACGGAATTTTGGAGTCTGCATGGGTCTGAATGGAGGCAGTTGGGGCCAAACGAAGCTGATCGGGTCTCAGACGGGGAGATGCCCGCCAAAGATGGACGCACTTAGGGGAAATACTTATTACAGTCACTTATATCCCCTAGGAATCTTCATTAAAACAATGGATGTCAATACCTCTTAGCTCGGTTTCGCATTTGTGACACTGACCCTAAGCTCGGTTTCGCATTTGTGACACTGACCCTAAGCTCGGTTTCGCATTTGTGACACTGACTGCTCGTGAGGAATCCGAAGCCGTTGATCGGGGCGATCCCGTGGCAGGGGCCTCAAGGTCAGGCCGGTCGAAGATTGGACTGCGGATTGGGAATCCGCCGCGTCCCCCCATTTGAACCCTGGCTCCATCCCGAATTCGGGCAGAATCAACCTGCCGCCAACTTCTTTGAAGGTTGCCGCCGCCTTCTGCGTCGTTCTACCATCGGAATCCATTCTTTTGACCGTCCATTGAATCATTGACCATGACCGTTTCGCGACTCCAATCCATGCGCCGGGCTCGTGCCCGCTCCGGGGGCTTCACCCTGATCGAAATTCTGCTCGTCATCGTCATCATCCTGCTTCTTGCCGGAGCATTGGTGGTGTTCGTCTTGCCGCAGCAAAAGGGTGCTGAAAAGAATACCACCCGGGTGATGCTCCAGCAGGTCGGGGCGGCGCTGGACACCTATCGGCTGAACCTGGGCCATTATCCGTCCGAGCAGGAAGGTGGACTGGATGCCCTGCTCAAGAAGCCCACGTTCGAAAACGAAAGGATGGGGGATCGCTGGGCGGGTCCCTATGTCAAGGCGGGCACCACGCTGGAAGATCCCTGGGGTCACAAGATTCATTACGAACTGGCTGATAAATCCGGTCCCGGCGAGACCGCCGGAGCGTTGCCCTACAAGTTATTTTCGGTCGGGCCCGATGGTCAGCCGGATACCGACGATGACGTCAAACTTTCACCGGAAAGCACGGATGCCAATGCATCCGGTTCCTCCTCGTCCAAGTAATTTCGAACCCGGTTGAACCCGGACGTGATCCATGAAGATCATCATGGGTTGTTCGTCCCGCAGAGGTCGATGGGGCCGCCGATTTTCGGGGGCCTTCACCTTGGTGGAGTTGTTGCTCACCGTGGTCCTGCTGTTGCTGTTGTTGGGAGCTGTCGTATTCAATTACTCGAGTCTCTCCCGGGGCGCACGACTGGACCATGGTGCTGAGCAGTTGGAGACGTTGTTTCGATTTGCCCGGTCCCAGGCGGCCTCCAGTGGCCGGCAGGTTCGGATCGTTTTTAACCCATCGGCTTCCGAAGGCTCAGGCAGTATCCGATCAACCCCATCGGCGACTTCCCCGGTGCAGCCCAATGGTGCAGGGGGAGACGCGTCGGTCGGCTCCACCGGAACCACCAATTCTCCTGTGGCCATGGTCTGGGAGCCCGATCCCTATGGGGCTCCCGGTCAATTTATCCCCCTGGCGGAGGCTCGGTCCTATCTGGAGGATGTGCTTGATTCGATTGATGTGATCGAGGTCCGTCTCCCCGGGACCCGGCGCTCGGTTCCTGCCTGGGGTTGGAACGGATATTCCGCGGTCGCCGAAAAGGCAAAATCAGACGAAGCCGGAAATTCCTCTGAATCGCCCCAATCCACAGGCTCTGTTGCCGGCGAATTGCCCGGGGGACCGGTTCAGGTCGCCTTTTACCCGGATGGTTCGAGTGATTCCTTTGAAGTCATCATTGGTTCTCAGGAGGCAGAAGATTCGCGGCGATTGCTGTTGTCCCTGGCCGGGGTCACTGGCCGTGTCCAACGTCGAGACCTGGAGCTCGACCCGGAGGGCCACCCGGTGGAGGACATCACCCCGGGAGAACAGGCCGACGCCCGCGGTTGGGCTCCCGGAATCCATTCCCAACCGTCACCGACCGGTTTAACGCCGCGTCCCGTAGCGCCATGAAATGGACCCCGACCATCCGAAAAACTGGTGTTGGTGGGACGCCGAGCCTCCGCTGCCGGGGCGGCGCAGTCCTGCTGGAGGTCCTTCTGGCATTGGCGCTCTTTGTCAGCGCCGCGGCTGTGATGATCTCCGCATTGAATGCTTCGCTGGGTAGCCTCGAGCGACAACGCCTCGGCTTGCATGGAATCAATCTGGCTTCGTCCATTCTGGCTGAAATTCAGCTCGGCATCCGACCTTCCGTTTCCGAGGCCGCGAAACCGATGGACCCTCCGTGGCAGGATTGGACGTTGGAGGTGGTCATCGCTCCCATGGCCGGGGCCGATCCGGGCGTGGTGGACTTGCAACAGGTGGAGGTCGTGGTTCGACACCTTGACCCTCCCCTGGTCCAACGATTGGGACAGATCCTTCCGTCCGTCCGGGACCGGGCATCCACTTCATCGCTTGGTTCGGGCTCGAACCTGGACCCAGGGAATCCATGAAGGCACGGGTTCTTCCATGCCAGTCGGAGTTGTTTCGGCGACCCATGGCCTCTCGCACCGGTGACGTGATGAATAACTCGTGGGATGCCGCTCCCCCGTTCCGGGCTCTTCCGCGCGCGTCCGGTTTTACCTTGATTGAGGTGTTACTGGCCATCGCGATTGCCACCGGACTGCTGTTGGTGGCCATCCTGTTTTATCGTCAGACCGCTGATCTGCGCTCCCAAATCCTTGGCCAGGCGGATCGCTACGCCCAAATCCGATTGGTTCTGGACCGGGTGTCCTCCGATCTGCGGACGGCCCGCGCGCATGCGGGCGATCCGGCGGCATTTTCTGGAAATGGAACGGCGATTCGTTTCGAGCGGGCGGCATGGACAGGTCCTGCCGCGGATGGGACGGCTTCCTTCATTGCGGGAGCTTCCGACCTTACCCAGATCACCATTTCCGCCATTCAATCTCTCGATGGGACCAATCTCACCGTGAACGGTCTGGATCGCATCGAAGAACCGCTGGCATTGCGAAAAGGGCGTGGAACACCTTCTGAGACAGGATTGCCGTCCGTGGCGATCCAATCAGGCGCCTCCCGATTGGGAAGTGTCAGTTCAGCGTCAGCCATTGAAAAGGATTCGCGAACGGCGCATTTGCGGCCTGCCGAGCCTCTCAGCGATGCCATCCGATTCGTTCGCTTTCGCTATTGGGATGGAGTTGGTTGGATGGACGGATGGACGAATTTTAGTCCGCCTCCAGGCGTCGAAATCACGTTGTCCTGCGAGGCCCCCGTGGAAGGCACGAATGCTGGCGAATATTCCTCGGAAATGTTTCGTCGGGTGGTGTTCCTGCCCGGAGGAGAAGTGGTGCGTCAACCGGGCTTCGACGTTCCGTATCCCACGACCGCACCGGGATATCCCTGATGACCTTGACCCGATCGACACCCGGCAGAAGAACCGGACGTGAACCTGCAAACGGCTTCGTGCTGCTTGCCGTGCTCGTCTTTATTCTGCTGTTGTCGATGCTGGTGGTGAGCCTCCTCTTCCGATCCCGGGCCGACGAAACGGCAGCCCAGGCCAGTCGCGGGACCGAACAAGCCTGGGCCTCCGTCCTCAGCGGAATCCAGGTGGCGATGCAGGTGGCCCAGACCACCCCGGTCGGATCGACCGACTGGCAGGATAATCCGGCGATTTTTCGGGATCGCCCGGTATTCGATGACGGAGCGGACCAATGGTTCTTCACCGTTTATTCCCCCTCCGGTAGCGGTGATTCGGTTGAAATCCGCTACGGCTTGTCCGATGAAGCCGCCCGGATTAATCTCAACAGCCCCGGGGCCTCAGACCTGACCCACGTCCCCAGGATGACCGCGGCCATGGTTCAAGCGCTTCGGTTGTTCACGGCGAACGGGCCTTTTCCTTCGAATGCTTCCGAGGCCGGAACGGAAATGGGCGGTATCGACTCGAATTCCCGGGCGGCCAGTCTTGATTTTTCCACCGGTTCGGTCGGACCCGACGGTCCGGGGGATGGTCTCCTGGCGTCCGCCACCACGGGCCATGGCCATTTGTCCACCGTTGAAGAAGTCCTCGCAGTCCCTGGTTTTTCCAGAACTCTCTGGTTTGGGGAGGACATCAATCTGAACGGCCATCTGGACCCCAACGAGGATGACGGAAACGAGCGTTTTCCCCCGGACAATCACGACGGACGCCTCGACCACGGCATGGCCCAGTATTTTACCGTGAACTCGTCGGATCCGGAGGTGACCCGATATGGTCGGCCGCGCATCGATCTTAATAATCCCCGGTCCTCCCTTCCGGAGACGAATCTACCCCCCGAATTCGCCCCCTTTGTCACGGCGGTCCGCGCAGCCAAAATGAAATTGGACCATCCGGTCCAATTACTGGGTGCCACCCTTCAGGTGACCAATGAGGCGGGGGTTGCGCGCGAAATCTCCTCCGGAATCCAGACGGAACACCTGGCCTCGTTGCTCGATGGCTTTACGACGGGTGCCGAGGACCGGCATGATGGCCGCATCAACGTCAACACTGCATCTGCTGCCGTCCTGGCGACCCTGCCTGGGATCGACCCGCCTCTGGCCGAAACCATTGTTTCGACCCGCACCGCGCTTTCCCCTGAACGTCGCGTCACCCCGGCGTGGTTGCTTCAGGAGGGAGTGATGGATGCTGGAAAATTCAAGGTGGTGGCGCCGTCCCTGACCTGCCGTTCTGCGCAATTTCACTTTTTTGTTTTGGGATACGGACTGTCCTCGGGACGGTATCGTGTGGCCGAGGTATCCGTGGATGTCGCCGGTCGCCAACCGAAGGTGAACTATCTCCGGGATATCACCCGCCTGGGGCTTCCGTTTCGACCCGGTGTCGATGGGACCAACTCGGCGGCGGGTAGCGGGGCCCGTGCCGCAATGGTCCTCCCGTTCAAGCCGACATTGAATTTCAATCCTCATGGGTAACCGACTTCGCCAATGGGCTGTTCGCTGGGGCCGGCTTCGCCGATGGCGCCGCGACCGCCGGAAACGTCCGATCACCTTCGTGACCGCCTTGGACCTGGACGGCCCCATCCTCCGGGTTGTTCAGGCGGGGCCGCGCGATCGGATTCTCCGTTTGGCGGCGCTTCCATTGGACTTGGCGGCAGATGCCGACCGCAACGATCCGGTTGTCCTGGGCGTCGCCATTTCGCGGGCACTGGCCAAGGCAGGTATTCGCCCCGACACAGCCGTCATGGGAATTCCGCGCGCCAAAGTGGTTTTAAGATCCCTGACCGTTCCGGTGATTGAGAAGCTGGCCGAATTGGCGTCGCTGGTGCATTTACAGGTCGGAAAGGACCTTCCCTTTCGTGTCGATGAAGCGGTGATCGACTTCAAGGTGCGGCGTCAGGTCTTCACACCGAATGAGCGGGTTGAGGGTTCTGAAAAGGCCGAAGCGCTCGCCGTTGCTCCCCGGCTGGAGGTTCTGGTGGCCACCGTGAAGAGGGACGTCATTGATTTTTACCTGCGACTGGCGGAAGCCGCCGGTTTTCCCCTCGCGGCACTCGGTCTCCTTCCGTATGCCAATGCCCGGTGTGTGGAGGCCTGTCACGTGGCCGACGGTGACGAGGCCTTCACCCTCGTGTCCCTGCGCCCCGACGAGGTGGGGATCGACATCATTTCCAGACACTCCCTGCTCTTCTCCCGCGGTGCGGCTGTCCGTCCTCCGGCCGAAGGCAGTCCCGTTTCCCCATCGGGAGCTGTTGCGGAACATCTGGTCCAGGCTGCGGTCATCGAGGTGGTTCGAAGTTTGCACGCCTATGCGGGCCTCGAGGCCAATCCGCCTGTGTCCAAAATCGTGGTGACCGGTGCCACGGGTGCGGAGGCGGAAGTGGTCTCCCGCCTGTCGGCCCGTCTTTCCACCCCCTGCACCGTGCTCGCCCCATCCGAACGCTTGCAGTTGCCGGCGGATTTGGCAGATGTCGCTTTGGGCTCGACCGGGGCCATCGGGTTGGCGTTCGGAATGGCAGATGCCCAGCGCCTGCCATTTGATTTTCTCAATCCCAAACGCCCGGCTATCCCCCGGGATATGGGGCGCATCCGTCTCCTCGCGGGTGCCGCGACTGCCACGGTTCTGCTGATCGGTGTCCTCGGCTTGCGCTCATGGCTGGTGCAACGCCGGGAGAAGGTCCTTGAAGCCGTGAATTTGGAACTCGCCGATGCGGAGAAGAAGCGTCCCACCTACCGCCGTATGACCCAGCAGGCGGCGAGTGTGGATGAATGGGTCAAAGGGGGGCGTGATTGGTTGGCGCATTTCGCCTATCTCACCTCCATCCTGCCGCCGAGCGAGGAGGTTTATCTCAATTCCATCGCGGTCAGTGGGCAGGGTCAGATTCAACTGGGTGTCCAGGCTCGAAGCGGAGAGACGCTGGCCCGTCTCGACAAACAGCTTCGGTCCGCGGGTTACGATGTAAAACCGCTGGCCATCAATCCGGGAGCCGACCGGTTCGGCTACGAGTTCCGGTCTGCGGTGGAACTGATCGTTCCCGACAATCTTCGAATCGATCTGCAAAAATACAGGCCGCCCGCCCGCCCGGCCGATGATATGTCGTTGGAGCCCGCCGCCTACCGACGACCGGGAGGTGGAGGGTGAATCGTCGCGAGAAAATCCTGGCCGCGTCCATCGGAGGAATCGTGGGCCTGCTGGTGGTGGGGTGGGGGATTCGGGCCCTCATCTCCCAGCCGCTGCACCTCCTGGACCAGCGCATTGCCACGGCCAGGGAAAAAATTTCAAAGATTCAGGGTGAACGCCGAGCTTTTTTTGCCGCCGAAGACCGCCTGAAATCCATCACGCAGCGTTCCTTTGCAGATACGATTGACCAGGCCAGCGCCCAATCGGGAGAACTGCTCACGCGCCAGATTATCCAGGCAGGTCTGGCGGAGGCTGATTTCACCCGGCTGCCGGTCGGTCCGCGAAAAATTCGCGGGGCCAGTGAAATCGGCTGGAATGTCCAGGGCGAGGGAGCCCTTTCCAACGTGGTGAATTTGCTCTTCACCCTCCACCAGTCGCCCTGGTTGCATCGGACCGAAAACCTCGCGGTCACCCGGGGAGACTCCCCCGGTTTTGTCCGGGTTCGGTTCCGCTACCTCACCCTGGTCGTGGATCCGGCCCCGGATGTGGTTCGCACCAACCTGACGGCCGGCCTTGGCCTGGATTCCCCCGAGCGGCACCTGCTCAATTCCATCGTCTCCCGCGATCTGCTGCGACCGTATATCCGCCGCCCGCCGCCACCTCCCGTTCCACCGGCGACGGCACCATCGACGAGTCCCGGTGCGCGTCCTGCCGCACCGCCGGGGCCCGAGTCCTTCCGCATCGTTTCCCTGTCCGAATGGGAGGGAGTTCCGGAGGTCCATATCCGCGATATGACTGCCCAGAAAACACACATCTACCACCCCGGCGACGCCCTCGAGGGCGGGACCCTGGTGATGGTGGACTACCGGACCCTGCCGCGCCCCGACAACCCGCAGTTGAAATCGTCCAGCCGGATGATTTTGAAGATTGGTGCCGACTATTTTGCCATCGAACGCGGACGGACGCTTGCCGATAAACGGAAGCTTACGCCGTCCGAGCTCCCTCCCACCCTCGTTCATCCGCTCTAACCGTTTTCCCTTTCCTTTTCCATTCATGAAATTCAACCCCCTCCTTTTCGGTGTCGGCCTGGCCCTCGCCGTCATTCGGACCAGCCTTGCCGCCGAAGATGCTGTTTCACCGCCACTGGATGCGGGGGTGACGGTTGCCGCCGTTTCCAATGCCGCTCCCACTGCGGTGGTGCCGTCCGTCGCGCCTCCTTCAGCCGCTCCAGCCGCAGCCCCTGCCGCGGCTGCCGTGGTATCCAGTCCGGCACCGGTCCTCCGCACCGATGTGGTCGTGGGGGGCGCCTCCCGAACCAATGGCGCCGACCGAAACATCCGGTTTCAATTCGACGGCATTCCCTATTCCGATGTCGTGGAGCGCTTTGCCCAGATGGCGGGCAAGCCGTTGGTGGCCGACACCAATGTGGTTGGGACGCTGACCTACGACGATCCCAAGCCGTACACCTACGGCGAGGCCCTCGACACATTGAATCTGATGCTGGCGATGCGCGGCGTCATGTTGGTCGAGGATGGCAACCATCTTCGGTTGGTCCCCTTCAAACAGCTTCCCTCACTCCCCCTTAAAATCCTGCGGGGCACCGAGGCAACCGGCGATGTCCGTCCCGGGGAGGTCGTCACCGTGGTGATGGACATCAACAACCTGGACCCCCGCGAGGCATCCGAGTCCATCATGCCCATGCTGTCCGGTGCGGGGTCCATTGCTCCGCTGGGACGGGGCAGGGGACTGATCGTCACCGATCGACTGGCCAATATCCAACGCATTCGGACGCTTCTGGCCACCATCGGCACCGAACAATCCGCCGACCGCCAGATGAAGACCTACACCTTGGTGCACGCCTCGGGGGCGATTGTGTCGGACCTGATCAATCGCACGTTTGGCATCAGCACAGCCCCCAAGCGGACGACCTTCAATCCCAACACCAAGGCCATGGAGGTCCTGCCCCCGGATCCCAATGATTATCTGACCTCCGTTTACGACGATGCCTCGCGCACGCTCCTGCTGTTCGGTCCACCCGAGCGACTTTCGCTGGCCGAGGAATTGGTCAATAAATTCGAACAAAAAGAGGGGATGGGCGGAGATGTCCGCATCTATTATCCGCAGTCCATCAAGGCAGACGAGCTGGCCAGCTTGATCCGCCAGGCCGTTCCCGGTGTCGCCGCACCGGGCGAGGCCGCAAGTGCAGCCGCCACCAAGGCCCGGGTCATCCCCGATGCCACCCTCAACCGCGTCATCGTTGCCGCTCCCGTTCCCGGCCAGTTGGAACAGATCGAACAACTCATCCTACGGGTCGACAAGGGGGCCGTCATCAACGGGGGCGAACCGGAAAATGGAACCGTTCCCGTCCGCTCACAAACGGTTCAGGTGACCCGCATCTTCCGTCCCCGGAGTTCGGAATCCACCAATGTGGCTGCCATCCTCCAGCAAGCCCTCACCCGTCGGGAAAAGAGCGGTCGGGTGACCACCAGTGCCAGCATCAGTCATGATGCGGCCAGCCAGAGCGTGGTGGTGACCGGTTCGCCGGGGGACGTGCAATTGGCCAGCGACATTGTTTCCCAATTGGAGAACGGCAGTGCTCAACCCACCCCCCTGATGACACGGTTCATCGATGTGGGAACCACCGATGAGGCACGGCGCCTTCAGCCGCTGGTCGAACAACTCTACAAAAATCAATTGGGAGATGGTGTCAATGGCGCTGCTGCCCGCGCCCGAATCCTCGCCGACCCGGAGTCGGGGAGACTCATGGTCACCGCCAGTCAGGAGAACCTGAACTTGATTGAGTCCCTCGTCCGGGAATTGCGTTTCGAGAAGTCCCCTGCCCAGGTCCGCCGTTTGAAGGTGATCACTCTGAAAAACACCCGGGTCGAGACGGTTCTGCCGAATCTTCAGAGTCTCGTGAACGAGCGGATGGCCGACCGCCGGTTCTCGGGGACAGCCAAACCGTCGTTGGTGGCTGATGCCCC
>Ga0136644_10002455_pt1 | contig 14227 bp, 11 predicted proteins | sample C_130820_EF_Meta_FD_94780 | JGI IMG/M metagenome (GOLD analysis project Ga0136644, IMG submission 94780) | Freshwater microbial communities from Lake Croche, Canada to study carbon cycling - C_130820_EF_MetaG (v2) (version 2) | ecosystem: Environmental > Aquatic > Freshwater > Lake | place... | reverse complement strand
GACAGGATTTGACAAAGACCTTGCCGCACTGGACCCTTGCCGATGGGCGTGATGCCATCGTACGCAGTCTGGACTTCAAGGATTTCAGCGAGGCTTTTGCCTTCATGACGCGGGTGGCCCTGCTGGCCGAGCAGATGCAGCACCATCCCGAATGGTTCAACTGCTATCGTCATGTCGACATCACGCTGGCCACCCATGATGCCGGCGGCTTGACGCAAAAGGATGTCGATTTGGCCAAGGCGATCGAGACCCTGCTGGCCTGATCCCTTTATTTGGGCTGCATCCGCAAGGCGCCATCCAGCCGGATGGCTGTGCCGTTGAGCATGTCGTTCTCGATGATGGAACGGGCCATCAAGGCATATTCGTCAGGCTTGCCGAGCCGCGAGGGGAAGGGAACGCTCGCTTCCAGCGCATGGCGGAAATCATCGGGTACAGCCGCCATCATCGGCGTTTCGAAGAGGCCCGGCATGATGCTCACCACCCGGATGCCGTAGCCTGCCAGATCGCGCGCCATCGGCAGTGTCATGCCGACAATGCCGCCTTTGGAGGCTGAATAGGCGGTCTGGCCGATCTGGCCGTCCTCGGCCGCGACCGAGGCCGTGCAGATGATTACCCCGCGCCCGCCATCCGGCGTGACCGGATCAAGCTGCGCCATGGCCACGGCCGATTGGGCAATCATCGTAAAAGTGCCGGTCAGGTTGACGGCAATCACCTTGTTGAACAGAGCCAGATCATGGCCCAGCCATTCGCCGGTCTCGCGTTTTCTGCTGACCAGCCGCTTGCCCGGTGCAATGCCCGCGCAGTTGACCAGTATCCGTTCGGTGCCATGGGCCGCGCGCGCCTTGGCGATGCCGTCGCTCACGGAAGCCTCGTTGGTGACATCGACCGCGCAAAACAGCGCGCCAAGCTCGGCTGCAATGTCTGCGCCTTTGGGATCCATATCGAGACAGGCGACCTTGACGCCGGCCTTGCGCAACATGCGGATGGTCGCCTGTCCGAGGCCGGATGCTCCACCGGTGACAATGGCGGCCAGCGTGTCATTGAGTTGCATATAGTTGTCCCCCCAAATCATCTTTGCCTGAAAGCTAAAGGCAAATGCGGGGTGTCACCAGCTAGCCTTTGGGCGGGAGGGGGTTAATTTGCACGCTCTTCCATGCCGCGCCTGAGGCGGGTGAAGGCCAGTCTGATCCGCGATTTGACGGTTCCGAGCGGAAGGCCGGTCTTTTCGGCGATTTCGCTGTGGGAGTGTCCGTCGAAAAAGGCCAGGCGCACCAGCACCAGCTGTTCCTCGGGCAAATCGGCCAACGCCAGCCTGATGCGGTCTTCCTGCTTGCCCAGATCGATCATCGCATCGGCATCGGGGGTATCGGCGACAATATCGTCGAAACCGTCGGCGGGATCGACAAAATCGATGCGGTTACGGCGCAAGCGGTCGATGCGGCGGTTGCGGGCGATCCGGAACAGCCATGTCCCCAAAGCGGATTTTTGCGAATCAAACAGATGCGCCTTGTGCCACAGGGTCACCATCACATCCTGGGTGATTTCCTCCGCCTGGGCGGCATCCGTGCCCAGGCGAATCAGGTGCGATTGCAGACGCGGCACGAAATAATCGAACAGCTGGGCAAATGCAGCGCGGTCACGATGCTCGACAAGTGCGGCCACAAGTCTGTTGAAATCGGGAGGCGAGGGCAAACGGGGACTTCCTGATAGGCTGATGCGGCCGATTGGCCTGTCTTGCGAATGAGTTAGATGACAATCCTGCATGCCGGAACCGCTTGGTGCCGGACAGGCAGATATTTCCATGCGTACCACTGTGCCATGAAACATGAAGATGTTACAATAATATCCGATGAGAGGCCGGTCAGGTTGGACCTTCGATTGAGTTGATGCGTGTTCGATAGCAATTTTGCCATTTTTGCGCTTCATTAACCATTGGGCGTCATAGAATAGGTCCGCATAACGTGGATGTGTGGTGGCACTCTATAGGATAGACTTCAGACCATGATTGAAAAAAATAGATTCTCTGGGGTGTTGGCGGTGATTGCGCTCGCAACCAGTGCTGTTTTGGTGCCTCAGCTGGCATTCGCCCAGAAAAAGCCTGAAAAGCCGGCCGCTGCTGCGCCGGCCCAGCCTGCCGGCCCAGTTCTGCTCGGCACATTCGGGGAGTGGGGAGCCTACGCCGCCGATGCGTCCGGCAAGGGACGGGTCTGCTATGTTCTGTCCAAGCCCAAGGAGCGGCTGCCGAAAGATCTCAAGCGCGATGACGCTTTCCTGTTCATCTCGGCGCGTCCAGCCGATGGCGTACACAATGAAATCAGTTTTGTGCTCGGCTTTCCCACCAAGGACAATTCGACGGGTGAAATGGTCATCGGGTCCACCAAATTTACCGTTGTCACCAAGGGCGCCAGCGCTTGGGTGAAAAATGCGGCCGAAGATGGCAATGCGGTCGATTTAATGAAGAAAAACAAGACGATGACCGTCAAGACCAGCTCGGGCAAAGGCAATGCGACCACCGACCATTATGCCCTGGCCGGTTTGGGGCAGGCCTTGGACCGCATGAAGAAAGAATGTCCCTGATCCCGCTTTGATAGCGTGCAGGCCGACAATATGCTAAAAGCCCGTTCACTTATCCGAGAGAGCGGCCTTTATGATTGTGAGCGACAATCTTCTGATTGAAAAAACACCGGAAGTGACGGTGCCCGTGGTGATCGAGCGCGGCTCGTCGCTGGTCGGGATGACGCGCACGCAAATGGTCAGCGCACTGCGCGAGATCGGCGTGCCCGAACGCGAAACGCGCATGCGCGTCGCCCAGTTGTGGCATTGGATCTATCACCGCGGGGTTGATGAATTCGATGCCATGCTCAATGTCTCGAAAGGCATGCGGGCCAGCCTCAAGCAAAGCTATACGCTGGCGCGGCCCGAGGTCATTTCCGAGCAGATTTCGATTGATGGCACGCGCAAATGGCTGATCCGTATGCCGTCGACCGGCCCGCACGACAAGGGCGCAGAAATCGAGACGGTCTATATCCCTGAATCCGACCGCGGCACTTTGTGCATTTCCTCGCAGGTCGGTTGCACGCTCAACTGCACATTCTGCCACACCGGCACCCAGAAACTGGTGCGCAATCTCACCAGCTCGGAAATCATCGCGCAGGTGATGGTGGCGCGCGACCGTCTGGGCGATTGGCCCGGTGCGGAACGTTCCACCGAAGGGCTGGTGCCCGATGGCTTGCGGGCGGTGTCCAATGTCGTGCTGATGGGCATGGGCGAGCCGCTCTATAATTTCGAGAATGTCCGCGATGCCATGGAAGTGGTGACCGACGGGGACGGGCTATCGCTGTCGCGCCGCCGCATCACGCTGTCGACCTCCGGCGTCGTGCCGATGATCGAGCGCGCCGGACACGAAATCGGCTCGATGCTGGCCATCTCCTTGCATGCGGTGCGTGATGATCTGCGCAACGAATTGGTGCCGCTCAACCGCAAATATCCGATCCGTGAGCTGCTCGAGGCCTGCCGCACCTATCCCGGTGTGTCGAATGCACGGCGCATCACCTTCGAATATGTGATGCTGGACGGTGTCAATGACAGCCATGCCGATGCGCGAGAATTGGTGCGTCTGCTCAAGGGTATTCCTGCCAAAATCAACCTGATCCCGTTCAATCCCTGGCCCGGCACCCGCTATACCTGTTCGGATTGGGAGCGGATCGAGGAATTTTCCGACATCGTGTTCCGGGCGGGTTATGCCTCGCCGGTCCGCACGCCGCGCGGGCGCGATATTCTGGCGGCCTGCGGACAGTTGAAAAGCGAGACCGAAAAACTCCGTGCGCGTGCCCGCATGATGCTGGAAAGCGGGATCGGGGCCGAAGGCGTCTATGCCCGCAATCATGACGGGGATTGAGTCTCTTGCCCGGCTGAAGGGAGATGGTCATGACGGATGAAATGCCAAAAGCCGGCCCGCACAAGATCACGATCCGGGTCTATTACGAGGACACGGATTTTTCCGCCCGCGTCTATCATGCATCCTATCTGCGTTTTCTGGAGCGCGCGCGCACCGAATTGCTGCGCGATCTCGGTATCCATCAGGGCGCTTTGCACGGGGCTGATCAGGCCTATGTGTTTGTCGTGCGCCGCATGGAAGTGGAATGGCTGAAACCCGCGGTGATGGATGATCTGCTGGACGTTGAAACCGTCTGCGCCTCGCAGCGCGGGCCTTTGCTGACGCTGGACCAGAAAATTGTCCGTGACGGGGTGGTGCTGCTGACCGCCAGCGTTCTGGTGGTGACCATCAAGGACGGCAAGCCTGCCCGCCTGCCGCCCGATCTTGCAAAGCTGTTCAATCCTGCCAATACCTGACAGGACTCAGCAGCGAAAGAGATCAGGAAATCAGCCGATCGACTGCCGCAGGATGCGGGCGAGGCGGTCGGAGAAATCCTTGGGATCGCTTGGCCGTTCGCCGTCAAGAATCAAGGCTTCATCCAGCAAGAGATGGGCTGCATCCTGTTTGAGTTCCTGCCGGCTTGCATCCAGCGTGGCCAGCGAGCGGATCAGATCGTGTTGGGGATTGATTTCCAGCACCGGCTTTGCCGCCGTCTCGATCCGGCCGGCCCCCATCAACATTTTTTCCAGCTGACGGTCCGGCCCCTGTTCGGAGGCGACGATGCAGACCGCGCTGTTGGTCAGCCGGTCGGAGATCCGCACATCCGACACCGCGTCTCCCAATGTGTCCTTGAAGAAACCGATCAGGTCCCTTGTCGGCTGGTCGCCTTCGTGATCGGTCTTTTTCGAGGCATCGAGCAACGGGATCAGCGACAGATCGGATGCGCCTTGCGTGACCGATTTGAACGGCTTGCCATCGAATGACACGCCGGAGGAGACCCAGAAACTGTCGACCGGATCGGTGAGAAGCAGCACGTCGATGCCTCGCGCCCTGAAACCTTCCAGATGGGGCGAGGATTCGAGCCGTTTGCGGTCATCACCGGCGATATAATAGATCGCGGTCTGGTTCTCCTTGAAGCCTTCGACAATTGTTGGAAGGCTTTTCAGGCCGTCACCCGACGAGGTTGTTGCAAAACGCGAAAGCGCCAGCAGGGCGTCGCGCCGCTCGAAATCCTCGTAGATCCCTTCCTTGATCACGGCGCCGAAATTGGCCCAGATCGCGGCATAGGTATCGGGTTCGTTGGCGGCGAGCTTTTCCAGATCAGCGATCACGCGGCTGGTGACGCCGCGTTTGATCGCGGTCAGAATCGCGCTCTCCTGGATCATCTCGCGCGAGACATTGAGCGGCAGGTCGGCGGAATCGACCAGCCCGCGGACAAAGCGCAAATAACGCGGCAGGATTTCAGCCTCGTCGGTGATGAACACCCGTTTGACATAGAGCTTGATGCGGCCCTTGCGCTCGGTGTCGAACAGGTCAAACGGTTTCGAGCCGGGAATGAAGGTCAGAACCGTGTATTCCTGACGCCCTTCGGCCCGATAATGCAGCGTGCTGGCCGGCTCGTCATAAAGCCCCGCGACCGAGCGGTAGAAATCGGTGTAATCCTGTGCCGAAATATCGGATTTGGATTTGGTCCAGAGAGCCGCGCCATCGGTGACATCAGTGGCTTCGGCTTCATGGGATTCCCTGATCTGGATCGGCACGGGGACATGGCCGGACTGGGCGCGGATCAGTCGTTCGAGCGTATATGTCTCGGCATAGGATTGCGCATCCTCCAGCAGATGCAACACGACGCGGGTGCCGCGCGCGGGAGCATCGGCACCAGCCAACGGGAGCATCTCGAAGGTGCCCTTGCCGTCCGACGACCATTGCCAGGCTTCGTCCGATCCGGCGCGGCGCGACAGCACGTCGACCCGCTCGGCTACCATGAAAGCCGAATAGAAGCCGACCCCGAACTGGCCGATCAAGGTGGCATCACCGCCTTTCTGGGCGGCTTCGATCTGCTCCATAAAGGCTTTGGTGCCCGACCGCGCAATGGTGCCCAGTGCGTCGACCATATCCTGACGGGTCATGCCGATGCCGTTGTCATCGATGGTCAGGCGCTTGGCCTCCTTGTCGATGGTCAGCACGATGCGCGGGCTCGGATCATCGCCATAGAGATCGGGCGCACCAATCGCCTCATAGCGCAGTTTTTCGCAGGCATCGGCGGCGTTGGAAATCAGTTCGCGCAAAAACACATCTTTGTCGGAATAAACCGAGTGGACCATCATGTGCAGCAGACGCGAGACATCTGCTTCGAAGACATGCTGTTCTGGGGCGGCTTTTGCGCTCTTGCTTTTGGCCATGGGTTCAATCTCCAATTGTGTTCGAAAAGGATGGACTGGAATTGGGGATTGGGGTTGCAAATTTCAAGATCGGGATCTTCCGGTGCATGGCAGATGTGCTGCTCCATTCCGTGCGAGCGGAGCAGCATCGTCGTTATGGGGCTTTGCGTTGCCCCGCTCTCAGGATAGGCTTTGGAAAAGACAAGGTCGGGGAGGTCGGTATGCTGCGTTGCGCCATTCTGGATGATTACCAAAACACGGCCTTGTCGCGGGCCGATTTTTCGGTGTTCGAGGGGCGTGTGGCGTTTGATGTGTTCAACCACCACATCTGCGATACAGCCGAACTGGTCGTGGCGTTGCAGCCCTATGATATTGTCGTGGCCATGCGCGAGCGTGTCCCGATGACGCGCGAGCGATTGTCGCAACTGCCCAGGCTGAAATTGCTGATCACCACAGGCATGCGCAATGCCTCGATCGACGGGGCTGCGGCCAAGGAACTCGGAATGACCTATTGCGGCACGACGGGTTTTCCCGGTTCGACCGCGGAACTGACCTGGGGCTTGCTGTTGTCGATCATGCGCCAGATTCCGCAAGAGCTGGAGCATTTCCGCGCGGGCTCCGCACAATGGCAGCGCACGGTGGGACGCGATTTGCGCGGCCTGAATTTGGGCGTTATCGGGCTTGGCACTCTGGGCACCAAAGTGTGCAGTTTCGGGCTGGCTTTCGGCATGAATGTGCTGGGCTGGAGCCTCAACAATACGGCCGAGCGTTCGGCCGCGATGGGGATCGGTTTTGCTGCCACGCTGGATTCGCTTCTGGCGCAATCGGATGTGGTGTCGATCCACATTCCGCTGAACGCGGCAACGCGGGGCTTGCTCGGCGCGCGCGAATTGGGATTGATGCGGCAGGGTTCGGTGCTGCTCAACACCTCGCGCGGACCGATTGTTGACGAAGCGGCCCTGATTGCTGCTCTTCAGCACGGGCCTCTATCCGCCGCAGGGCTGGATGTGTTCGAGCACGAGCCATTGCCGCTTGACCACCTATTCCGGCAGATGCCGCAAGTGGTTGCCACGCCGCATCTCGGTTATGTCACTCAAAACAGCTATCAGTGTTTTTTCGAGGGTGTGGTCGAAAATATCCAGGCCTGGCTGGCCGGTGCACCGGTGCGCGTTCTGTCCTGACTGTTTCAAAGCGAGTATGCGTGATGACTTCAACTCAACCCTCTGCCTTCCGGATCGAAGAAGCGACGATCGACGGCCTGCACGCTGCCATCAAGGCCGGCGAGACCACGCTGGTGGAGATTGTCACCCAAACCATTGCCAGGGCGCGGGCCTATAACGGGGTCAGCAGCCTGCTGGTGACCGAGGACGGACAGGACGTTCCAGAGGCTCCGGGCACTGTCCGGGCCGGCGCACCGTTGGCTTTCCCCACACAGACCGTGGCGGTGCGCGATGTGCTGCCCGATTATGATCTCTATCAGGGGCCACCCATCGAATTCGGCCGGATGCAGCCGACCGCGTCGGACCCTGCCGTCATGCAGCAATATGGCATGATTGTCGGCAAGGCCGACGCCGGTCAGGTCAATGCGCTCTCCACCCTCAATATCCGCGGCGAACGTTCGGTGACCTGCCGTGGCGATTATGACCTGCATCCGTCGCTGGGGCCTTTGCCCAAGGGGGCGCCGCCGGTCTGCGAGATGTTCCGCCAGCTGCCCGATGCGCTGGAGCGGGCTGCCGAGCTGGATGCCCGCTTCGGGAGCAATCCCGATCTTGATGCGATGCCGATGTATGGCTTGACCTTCTCGTTCAAGGACCCGTTCGATACGGTGGACATGCGTTCGACCGGTGGCGGGGATGCCGCTTATGACGTCGACTTTCCCGCGCGCGACCATATTTTGGTCGACCAGCTGCGCAAGAAGGGGGCGATCATTTTCGCCAAGGCCGTCTGCACCGAATATAATGGCCGCGCCGGTGACCCCGGTGGACGCCACCGGCCCGATGCGGTGTTGCCCTCGGTCCTCGGCTATCAGCGCAGTTCGTGGGGCGGCAATCCGTCCAACCCCTATGACACGACGCGGGCCGCCTCGCTGGGCTCGAGTTCGGGCTCGGGTGTGTCGGTCAGTGCCAATCTGGTGATGTGCTCGCTGGGCGAGGAGACGCGCGCCTCCTGCCGTGGCCCGTCCAACCACAATGCGATTGCGCTGATCCTGCCGCACAAGGCCATGCTGGGGTTTGATGGCGGCGCCATTGGGGCCGACATCTATTGCGACCGCACCGGCATCCATGCCCGCAAACTGGCCGATGCCGCCAAGGTGCTTGATGCGCTCAAAGATGCCGAGAACGGGTATTATGATCCGCGTGATCCCTATACGACCGTCGCCCGCAACTCCGTGCTGGCGACGCCCTATCTCTCCCACGCCCACGGATCTGGAGCGCACGGAGCCTTGAAGGGCATCCGTCTGGGCGTTGTGACCGAATCCCTGCTGCCATACGGCTCCAAAGCCGCAGAACCGATTGCCGAAGCGGCGCGCGCCGAAATCAAGACCATGCTGGGAGGACATCTGGGAGCCGCTTTGGTCGAGTCATCGGATCCCGAATGGGCGGGTGATCCCGATATGGAGCCGATGGTTGCGGATTTCAGGGGGGCCTTGGCGCGTCTTGTGCCGGTGTTCATGCCCGATCTGTTGTTCCGCCTGAATGCGCAGGGCGAGCCGCTCTATAAAGAGTTCAGCGAGGCGATCGTGCCGACCGAGTTCCTGCCCGGCAAATTCTTCGGGACAGGCCATATGACACCGATCGATTATTGTGTTGCGCTGGCCGAGGGCCAGATCGCGCCCCCTGCCAATCTCAATATCATCACCATCCAGCAGCAGGAATTGGCCAATACATTCCGCTTCCATATCCCGCAATATCTGACACGGCGGGCCGAGGATTGGTCCAAGCGCGGCATCCGTGAAACTCTGACCAGCTTTGTCGAACTGAATGCGCGTTCGCATTTCTGGGGCGATGACCAGCGCGCCGCCTTCAAGAATTGGGAGGAGGTCGCTGATCCGCGCAACCGGCTTGACGGCCGGCAGGGTGTCAACGAGCGCATCATGCTGCGCGAATTGCTGCGGCGGGTGGACATGATGGTCATCATGGAAAACAGGCTTGATGCCTTCGTGCGTCTGCATACGCCGCTGCCGCCTGCCAAGATCGGTGCGGCACAGGAACCCGGCACCGAGCAGAACCTGCGGTTTGAATCCTTTTACGGACCCAATGCCGGCCTGACCGAAATTCTGGTTCCCGCAGGCTATGTGCAAACAGCCTATGATCCGGTGCTTGAACTCAGCGAGGACCGCACCCGCTACCGTCCGGCCCACTCGCACAAACAGACCATGCTGGATATGCCGGGATTGCCGTTCTCGCTGGTTTTCCGTGCCGAGCCCGGGCAGGAGGGGGCGTTGCTGTCCATTGCCTCATCCTATGAAAACGCCTCGAAACGGCGTATTCCGCCCCCGGCTTTTGGCCCGTTGGGGTGAGATGCGGCTAAGAAAAAGGCAGGGGGATACCCTGCCTTTTCGGTGTTGTCAGCTCAAAACAGGGTCAGTGCCGCGCGGAAGGCCAGTCCTTGCCGACCAGATTGTTGCCGGCATCGCCAACCCGGGCGCCGCCCGTTGAAAAGGCCTGATAGGCCTGCTTCTGATAGCTGCTGTCGAGCACGCTGGCGGCAATGCCAGCGAGTGCGGCCGCAACCACCAGAGCCAAGAGAAAAATCCGCATTGTAAAACTCCTGTTTCCGGTTACTCGGCCGCCACAGATTTGGCTTTGTGATCAGCTTCACGCTCCTGCGCTTCCACCTCTTCGACCCACAGGGAATGATGCTCGCGCGCCCAGTTGAGGTCGACCTCACCGGTGTTCATCGCATCAATTGCCCCTTCCATACCGACCGAGCCGATATAGATGTGGGCCATCATCACCGCGATGATCAGGCCGGAGAGGATCCCGTGGATGGTCTGGCCCAGCTGCATATCGGCCATGACCGTGCCACTGAAGGGGAACAGAAGGATCAGGCCGGTCACAGACAGAACCGTGCCACCGCCAATCACCACCCAGAAAATAATCTTCTGGCCTGCATTGAATTTCTTGGCAGGCGGATGGTGGCCTTTGCCAACCAAACCGCCGCCAGCCTTCAGCCAGTCCAGATCGCCGCCTTCGGGGATGTTGTCCTTGACCCAGACCAGGAACATGAACACCAGACCGATGATGAAGGGGAAGGCGAGGAAGTTATGGGCATATTTGGCCAACTGCGACAGGGCCGAAAAACTGTCGGCACCCAGCAAAGGCAGCAGCAGATATTTGCCGAAACTGACATTGAGACCCGAGAGAGCCAGCACGATAAAGCAGCTGGCTGTCAGCCAGTGCACGAACCGTTCGAACCCGTTAAAGCGCAGGATTGTGCGGTCGGATGGCCCGCTGTCGATCATGATGCGGCCACGGATGGTGTAGAACAAGGTCAATGCCAGCATCATACCCAGAATGGACACGGCACCGACCCAGAACATGGTTGTATTGTGAACCTTGCGCCATTCCTGTCCGGCGGGCTGCATCAGCACCGATGCCTTCTGGTCGGGGATAGAGATCCGTCCGTCGATCTGCTTCATGGTCGAGAGCAGTTGTTCCTCTTTGGCGGCAGAGGCCGTGGGTGTAACCGTTTGCGCCTGGATTGGTTGGGCGACGGTGATGATGGCGAGACCCAAGAGAGCCAGAGCCAGATTCCGCCAGTTGCTGTTTCGATCTGTCATGACCGTCCCCTTTTGCTGCTGTGATCCACGCTCAGACCGCAATTGTTTCACGATAGGCCACCTTCCAGCCCCATGCGCCCGAGCCATAGCCGCGCTTGAGAACCCGTTCCTTGTAAATGGTGGCAATCATCTCGCTGTCACCGGCCAGCAAAGCCTTGGTGGAGCACATTTCCGCACAGATCGGCAGCTTGCCCTGTGCCAGACGGTTGGCCCCGTATTTGGCGTATTCTTCCGGAGAATTGTCGGCCTCGGGTCCGCCCGCACAATAGGTGCACTTGTCCATCTTGCCGCGCGAGCCGAAATTGCCGGTCTTGGGATATTGGGGTGCGCCGAACGGGCAGGCATAGAAGCAATAGCCGCAACCGATGCAGAGATCCTTGCTATGCAACACCACGCCATCGGCGGTGGTCAGAAAGCAATCGACCGGACAGACAGCCTGACACGGCGCATCGGTGCAATGCATGCAAGCCATCGAGACTGAACGCTCGCCGGGCTTGCCATCATTGATCGTGACGACACGACGGCGGTTGATGCCCCAGGGCACCTCATGCTCGTTTTTACAGGCGGTGACGCAAGCATTGCATTCGATGCAGCGGTCGGCGTCACATAAGAACTTCATTCTAGCCATGTTTGCCTCCCTTACGCCGCTTCAATCTGGCAGAGCGTGACCTTGGTTTCCTGCATCCCTGTCACCGGATCATAGCCATAGGTGGTGACACCGTTGACGGCTTCGCCCAGAACAATCGGGTCGGTGCCTTTGGGATATTTCGCCCGCTGGTCAACACCCTGGAACCACCCGCCGAAATGGAACGGCATGAAGGCCACACCACGACCGACACGGTCCGTGACAAGAGCTTTGACCTTGGCCTTGGAATCCGATTCCGGACCCTTGACCCAGACCCATTGTCCCTCGCGGATCCCGCGTTCGGCGGCATCATTGGTGTTGATCTCGACGAACATGTCCTGCTGCAATTCGGCCAGCCATTTGTTGGAGCGGGTTTCTTCGCCGCCGCCTTCATATTCGACCAGACGACCCGAGGTGAGCACGATCGGGAATTTCTTGGCGACACCTGTATCCACCGCCGCTTTCTGGACCGATCCGCCGCGATTGGGCATGCGCAACTCACGCCCATCGGGACGGGTCGGATATTTGGCGACCAGATCGGGCCTTGGCGAATAGATCGGTTCGCGATGGACGGGCACCGGATCGGGCAGGTTCCAGGCAATCACGCGGGCCTTGCCGTTGCCGAATGGGCTCACGCCATGCTTGAGGCAGACACGCTGGATGCCGCCCGACAGATCGATGGCCCAGCTGACCGCATCGACATTGTTGCCGCCGATTTTGTTAATCGTCGCCAATTCGCTTTCGGTCAGATCGGCATCCCAGCCCAGACGCTTGAAAATACCGAAGGTAAATTCAGGATAGCCGTCGGTCAGTTCCGAGCCCAAAGAATAGGAGCCCTCGGCCAGCAGGGTTTTGCCCTGGTATTCGACCCCGAAGCGCGGACGGAACGCCCCGCCGCCATCGCGGACATTGAGGTTAGTGTTGTAGAGGATATGCGTACCTGGATGTTTGACCTCCGGCGTGCCCCAGCACGGCCAGGGCAGGCCGTAATAATCGCCTTTGGCGGGCCCGTCTTTGGCGCGCAGTGTCACCAGATCGAAATCTTTCTGGTTGGCCATATGGGTCTTCAGACGCTCCGGAGACTGGCCGGTATAGCCAGTCGACCAGCCGCCGCGATTGATCTCCCGCAGGATATCTTCGGGAACCGGATGGTTGTTCTCGACCTTGATGTTCTTGAACATCTTGTCGGCAAAACCGAGTTTCTGGGCAAAGCGGTAGATGACCTCGAAATCGTCTTTCGACTCGAAGATCGGCTCGACCACCTTTTCGCCCCACTGGATCGAGCGGTTCGATGCCGTGCGCGAACCCGAGGTTTCGAACTGCGTGCAGATCGGCAGCAGATAGGTGCCGTTCTTGCGCTCGCCATGGATGGCGAACGTGGTGGGATGCGGATCACAGACCACCAGCAATTCGAGCCGTTCGATGCCCTTCGCCATTTCCGGCATACGGGTCACGGTGTTGCCGCCATGGCCCATGATGAACATGGCTTTGACATTGTCGCGCTGGTCGACATCCTCGGACGGCAGGGTGGCCGCATCGAACCAGCGGGTCGACGGGATGCCCGAAGTTTCCATGTTCTGCTTGCGGGTGCGGGCAGGCCGGCCGCCCTTGGCGGGCACTTCGTCGAAGCGGGACTGCAAGTAGTCGTAGTCGACTTCCCACACGCGTGACCAATGCTTCCATGCCCCTTCGACCAGCCCGTAATAGAGCGGCAGATTGGTGACATCGAGGCCCATATCCGTGGCTCCCTGCACATTGCAGTGTCCGCGGAAAATATTGGCGCCGGTGCCTTGTGATCCGACATTGCCGGTGGCCAGCAACAAAGTGCAATAGGCCCGCACATTGGCTGTGCCGACGGTCTTTTGCGTCGCGCCCATGCACCAGATCAGGGTCGAGGGCTTTTGCGTGGCAAAGGTTTGGGCGACGCGCTTGAGTTGCTCGCCTGGCACGCCGGTGACGCGTTCGACCTCTTCGGGCGTCCATTTGGCGACTTCCTTGCGGACCTCGTCCATGCCGTAGACGCGCTTGGCGATGAAGTCTTTGTCTTCCCAGCCATTGGCAAAAATATGGTGCAACATGCCCCAGATAATCGGAATATCGGTGCCCGGACGGATGCGGACATATTCGGTCGCATGGGCCGCGGTGCGGGTAAAGCGCGGATCGATCACGAACAGGTTGGCGCGGTTGATCTCCTTGCCCGACAGCACGTGCTGCAAGGACACCGGATGCGCTTCTGCCGGATTGCCACCCATGATGATGATGGTTTTGGAATTGCGGATGTCGTTGTAGGAATTGGTCTGCGCGCCATAGCCCCAGGTGTTGGCCACGCCCGCCACGGTGGTGGAGTGGCAGATACGGGCCTGGTGGTCGATTGAATTGGTGCCCCAGAAGGCTCCAAATTTGCGGAACAGATAGGCTCCTTCATTCGACATTTTGGCAGAGCCGAGCATGAACACCGAGTCCGCGCCGGATTTGTCGCGGATCTCTGTCATCTTGCCGGAAATTTCGCTGATCGCGGTTTCCCATGACAGACGCTGCCATTCGCCATTGACCAGTTTCAT
>Ga0136644_10002453_pt1 | contig 14231 bp, 8 predicted proteins | sample C_130820_EF_Meta_FD_94780 | JGI IMG/M metagenome (GOLD analysis project Ga0136644, IMG submission 94780) | Freshwater microbial communities from Lake Croche, Canada to study carbon cycling - C_130820_EF_MetaG (v2) (version 2) | ecosystem: Environmental > Aquatic > Freshwater > Lake | place: Lake... | reverse complement strand
GTTGGACTCTGAAGAGTATGATGAAATTACAAGACAAATGGAGGAAGAAGACGAGGAAGAATTTGGTGAGATTGTAGAACAAATTGGTAAGATGTTCGGTAATGAACAAACACTTAAACCAAAGGAAAAAAAAATAAAAATAATTATTCGTAATAATGAAGGACTTTCACAACTATTTGGGACCCCCGTATCAAGACAAAGGAATGATGACGATGATGATGATGACTATTTCAAAAGCAAGAATAGAAAATCCGAGAACTTCGAAGTATTCAAAAAGTCATTACATAATTTCACGGATATTGGAGGTTATGACCAAGTCAAGTATGAACTAAGACAGTGCCTAGATATTTTATGCAACTATCAAAAATATTCCCAGTTCAATGTGCGTGTTCCCAAGGGTCTCATTTTGGAAGGACCCCCTGGAAATGGGAAAACACTATTGGCCAAGGGACTCGCAGGTGAAGCCAGGATTAGTTTTATCCCTGTAAGTGGGTCAGAATTCCAAGATAAGTATGTCGGCGTCGGTTCATCCCGTGTTCGTGAGTTATTTCAACTTGCGAAGAAGAATGTTCCATGTATCATATTTATTGATGAAATTGACGCTCTTGGTCGTAAACGCGCGGGTGATGGTGAGTCGTCTTCCACGGAACGGGATAATACCTTGAACGAACTCTTGGTTGCTCTCGACGGTTTCAAAAACAATAGTGGTGTTTTTGTCATTGGCGCCACCAACCGCGCCGACCTACTAGACCCGGCACTTATAAGACCTGGGCGTATTGATAAACGCGTTTACATTGGACAACCCGACGCAAAAACGAGAGACGCAATTTTAAACATACATATTCAAGGTAAACCCCATGATAACACCATTGTTATAAAAGACATGGTCGACTTGACGATTGGACTTTCCGGCGCCCAAATTGAGAATTTATTGAATGAGGCCATGTTGAACGCGTTACGTAATGAACGTCTACAAATGACCAACACGGATATTGATATGATATTGAATAAAATGATGGCAGGTTGGCAACCTACTGACCATGAATTTACCTCCGATATTATTGACCAAATTGCTATCCATGAAATGGGACACGCTATTGTGGGTCTTTTATGTAAACATCATTCAAAAATGACAAAAGTCATTATTAATTTATCCTCTCCATCCAGTCCCGCATATACTGTGTTTGAAGGTTCAACATCCACGATTTATACAAGAGAGGGTTTATTCGAACATTTGATGATATTATTGGCTGGACGAATTGCGGAAGAAGTGTTTTATGGTGTCAGTGTTACTACTGGAGCAATCAATGATTTCGAAGAAGCGTTGAAGTTGGCAGAGAAAATGATTATTTATTATGGAATGGGAAAAAATGTGATTTATCCCAAGTTGAGTGAAAAATATAAGGAAGTTGTAGATACCGAAGTTTTAGGACTGATTAATAGCGCACATTCTTACGCCGAGTTTATCGTAAAAAATAGTCGTCATGTTATTGAAAAGTGTGCGGTAGTTTTAAAACGTGATAAAGTATTGAAGTCAGAGACTATTATTGATATTATTAATAAAACTACGCCGAATATAATGAATTTGGCAGGTTAAAAATAAAACAGTTATTATTTTGTTATTTTTTTTTTCTTTTAAGAATATATAAATGAGTTCGCCAGTTGATTTGCCAAAATGCTCTAATGAACCTGTTCCTCCTACTAATAAGGAAGAACAAGTTCCTGCTCCTGCTCCCAAAGACGAAGTTCCTCCACCCAAAGAACCCAAGGAAGAAGAGGAAGTTCCTCCACCTAAGGAAGAAGAGGAAGTGCCTCCCCCTAAGGAAGAAGACGAAGTTCCTCCACCCAAGAAAGTCGTCTGCAACTATGTCTCGTTGGGGAATCGCTGTACTGCTAAAGCAGTTGACGGCGACTTTTGCAATGCGCATGGACGCTATAAGGCTCCACAGCCCGAAAAAGAGAAAGACGAAGTTCCTCCTCCAAAAGAATGACAGAAGACGAAGTTACACCGCCGATTCAAAAGACCAAAATGTCAACCTTAATTGCGTCTTTTACGCGTATAATTTTTACCCAATGCCATTGTCTTAGTCGTAGGTTCTTTAAGTCGTTTTTCAATAAACTTCTGTATCTTCTCTCGCTGACCATAAATCTTATCTACTATTTTTTGAAAATAACTACGAAACGATGGCCGCATATTCATCATCTCGTCGACTGAAATCCATCTTATCTCCGCCTTTTCGAATATTTTACTTTTTTCAATGATTTTCGGGTCAAGTTTTTTCTGTAAAAATCTCTGGTTATTGTTATAATATAAGGGTAACTTGGGGTCATACTCCATTGGGAATATATGCATTCTATAATTTCCATCGTTTTGAATATTATAGGTTCCTCGTTTCAATACTCTCGCTAATTCTTCATTGGAACCCAAAAAACCAGTTAGTTCTTCCCCTCCTTCTCTCACCGCGGTTTGAAGGTATGTTTCTTTATTATCAGTTCCACCACCAAAGTCACTCCATCCAGGTGTATCCGCGTATTTATTCTCTTTTCCAAAAAGAAAACATAACTTGCCTTCATGAATTGTTGTAGGTAAGATTCCTGCACCCATCTAATAAATTTATATTAGATTATTATATGAAATCTAATAAAACAAAGAAAAATCATAAAAAAAATGGTAATAAAACACATAAGGTAAAGAATAGGAATTTCATTTTATTGAAAAATGAAACACCACAACATATTGATAAGTTGAGTTCCATTGTTGATTCCTCTTTACGCGCTCAAGGTCAGGGTCATGGTATTCGTGACTTGACCAATCTCCAATCTTACGCACCAACTATCAATAAATTTTTAGTCCCACTCCAAACTTTACCGAGAGAAAATATCACTAGTTGTAACTATAGAAAGGCGTTTTTACTCAAGGAACCTTTAAAAATTTCTCTCACGAATAAAGAGGGGGAATGTGTTCCTTATGACAATGCACTCGCGAAAGAATTTTTATTGAAAAAGTTGAGTGCGAATAAACATATTCACCCGACCAAAATTATTCCACCCGTTCAAGCATTAGGGAACTGTTGGTTTAATACCATGTTTGTCACTTTTTTCGTAAGTGATAAGGGTCGTAAGTTTTTCCATTTTTTCAGGAGTCTTATGATTGAAGGTAAACAAGCCAATGGTCGAACCATTGAACCGGCAGGTCTTCGAGACGCATTCGCCCTACTCAATTTCGCAGTTGAATGTTGTTTGACCGGAAGTGAATATGCGTATAAGTTGGATACAAATCATATTATCAAGAAAATCTACTCTACTATTTCACAAGAACACTATCATTATATTGTGGACGCGGATGTGGCGAGTAACCCCGTCGGTTATTACATGAATATCATCCATTATTTGAATAATAACTCTTTACAAATTGCCTACTTAAAGAACATCATGGATTGGCGAAGAGATACGATGAATTATGTAGAAACCGTTGAACACCTACCTCATTTGATTATTCTAGAGATTTATGACGGTCCGAATGAGACTGCTGGTACGTCGGGTAAAATCAAAGATAAACCGTTATCTTTTCAGGTAAAGGGTGCAACATATAAACTGGATTCTTGTGTGATTCGTGACACCGAACAAATCCATTTTTGTTCTTTACTTACATCCGAGGGTAGAGAATATGCGTATGATGGTATGAGTTATCACCGTCTCTCACCGTTTTCTTGGAAGAAGAAAATAAACAAGTCTGTGAAATGGTCTTTTCAAGGTAGTAAAAATGTGGATGGAAATTTAGTAAAATGGTCGTTTAAACATGGATATCAACTCTTGTTTTACTACCGGGTCTAATGGCAGGGAACCCAAGAATGTTATTTTTAGAATAAAGTTTAAAATATTATTATAGTTTTTCAAGTGAGACTTAAAAATTATACAAATACTTGGTTAATAGGAGGGGTCGCAGGGGAACCTTGGTTCCCTGCTGTAATGTTTTTTATATATTTATCGTCAATATATAACAAACAAGTTATATGTCAGTAAACGCAAACGTAAAACCAAAAGAAATAAACATAAAATTAAAAAAAAAAGACAATGATACATGGTTTGGTTCATTACTAGATAAAACAGAAGTAGAAATTGAATTTACAGAAGAACAACTAGAGTTAAAAAATATTTTGCAAGTAGGAGATTTAATACAAGTTTCTTTAAATACTAATAATAATAAATATGCATTTGTTTCCATTCTAACAAAAGATTGTAGAACTACACTTCAACGAAACTATAATATTATAGAAACTGGTTCTACTGGTAACTGTTATTACTCATCTGTATTGTACGGAATGTATTCAAGTGACCCAAATTTAACACCTGGAATCACATTTGATAATAGTAATAACACAGTCGTTAGTGATAGTTATATAAACCCAATGAGACGTCCTTTATTTGATTATATGATACAGAATAAACAAAAGTATCAGGATTTTTTTGTGGATGATCAATTTGATTTGTTCCTGTTAGAACATTTAAATGATAACACGTGGGCCGAAGGACCAATTATTGATGCATTTGCTGATTATAAAAACGTAGAAGTTTATGTTTTTAAATGTGATAAATTGAATTCAAATTATTTTCGAATAACTTTAACGAAAAAGGGGAGTGTCAAAAATTCATTGAAAATATTTTTATGGAATAATGGTGACAAACATTTTCAGTTTTTACAACCAAAAAATGTGAATCCACCAGCTGTTACGCAACCAGATCCAGTAAAAGTAGTTCCAGTACAGCCAGCACAAGTAAATCCAGTACAACCAGTGCAAGTAAATCCAGTTCCTATAAAACCAGTAACAACACAACCACCCGTTACACAGTCAAATCCAGTACAACCACCTATAAAACCACCAAAACCATTGCCAATACAACCACAACCTGTAACATCACCATCAGCACAAGGTATTCAAAGCACTCCGGATACAAGTTTCGCAGGAACATTAGTTCCTAAGACATCACACCCTTCTTCAAACAACTACGAAACAATATGTTCCGACATTGCCAAAAATAAACCGACTACCACCACGCCTTTAAGTAATAGTATTTTAACAAATTATAATAAACTTAAAGAACAACGCGGTGGCGGCGGCAGAACAAGACACGCAAAAATAATATGGTCTAGAAAGTCACATAAAACTGCTAAAAAACGTGCAAGATTATTTTCACACAAGGGACTTAACATACCGCAAAAAAAATTGATTTAATAACATATTTTTTTAAATAAAAACAAATTATCAAACATGGACAAAACCGTAGTAACGAATAAATTCGAAACAACCGTGAGAATGTATTACGATAGTTATGAATATACAAATGGTGATGGTGTTGGCGCAGTTGAACATAATGGTAAGTATCTTTCTGGAATATTTCCTCAGTTAGAAAAAGGCGATTTTGATGGTGAAATAGAAATAACTTTTGGTTATTTTGAAGAATCGGGTTATAAATTCTGGTTTCAAGGGTCTGGAATTCTTATTGTAAACTTAGATGGCGACTGTGGAGATAAGTTACTTGCTCTGTTAAATGAACAACATAATGTTTCCGCAACACTTATATTTAATGGAGTCCAGAACCAGTTATTCCCAAAAAGGGGGAACCGTGGTTCCCTGCTGTTATAAAGGCGCATTATCATCGGGTTTTTCACCCATTTTACCCTTCAAAATATGTTTTGTATAAAAATAAATAACAAACGCACTAAAAAAACCAACAACTGCGCCAATGATTACTTGATGAATAGAATGATTCTTATATTTCACTCTTTGATACATGGTTACGAGAGAAACCAACAAATAAGTCACCAATATTTTAGGATTTTGTAACACCAAATATAAAAACACACTGGAATAGACAACGGAAGACGCATGACCTGAAGGACAACCATACCTGTCAAACCCTATGCGCTTACCTGACCCTTGACCGTTTCCTGACCATTGGTTGTATCCTGACCCATGTAACAACTCTATATTGAATAATTTTTTATCTTCTGTTGGTCTAGGTTCTTGTATAATTCCTTTCAAGATATATGTGATTATAATGTTGGAAAAATATCCCACCAAATAGAGAGATAAAGTATTCCATTTTTTGAATAATAAAATAATGGATAAAAAACACAAAATTTGGGGTCCCAAATATCCAATAATATCAAGTATTATCATACTTATACTTAATATCTTATTTAGCAGGGAACCTAGGGGGTGCCAAATAGAGCGTAGCTAGGGGGTTCACGGGGCACCCCCCGTGCCTAGTATTGATACAAAATTTCGGCAATCAACGTACACGACCAATCTGCTCCGTTCATATTCAAGACATTTCCCTTATCATCCAACAACTTCACTCGCATTCGGTCTATATTCACAGGACCGAAATAAATCCGTTTATTATCTTGCATAGAACCACCGAATTCCACATAAACATCCCCCATACTAGATGACCCGCGTTTTATCGGTATAAGAGCAAAGGTATCCGTTGTGGTCGGAGCGCGACTACGATAGTTCGTATTTCTCTCATTATTCTTTTTAATTTCATTGATTGAATAAATCTGCGCCTGGGTCAATGTTCTCGGGGCAGATGGTAAAATCTGCGGTATTTTCTTATAACTTATATTCATCTTTTCCATTTGTAAAAGTCCGTTTCCTTCTATCAGAAAAATATTATTGGATAAATCCGAGGAGGAGGTGGTGTTCAACACTTCATCAGGACAATAATATGGCATTGAAGGAACATAATAACTCGGTAATTTCACATTTTTCGATAACTCCGTAATAGAAATCAAACCATTATTGATATGATTCTGGTTATAATCATCAATTGCCAATATCAGATACTTGGGTCCGTATAAGTTCAATATCGCATTGGCCTTATTTCCAGATACATCAACATAAATATATGGGTCACGATATCCCATAATCCAACCCAAGGTTTGGTTGATGTTATTGGCCTGATTACACTTACCCGACCCTTGGCCACACTGAAGATTCGCATCTAAATCAAAAAAAAGCACCTGTGTTGTGGTATCAATCGTCTCTGTTCCATATGTGGCGCCATATAAGTTCATCGTTATTTTCCCCGTATTGGAACTATAAGAAACCGGGTAACTTGCTGAAATCGGATTTGGAAAGTTGAAACTTGGGTCAGAAAACGCAGTTGTTCCATAATTCAGCGCATTTACAAAATCGCTGGAAGTATAGTTACCGGGTTCTATTGATATGTTGACTGCGGTGTTTATGTCATTATTGAATATAATCCAGAAACAGTTGGCGCCATAATTCGCATCCACCGCATACCACGCCAGAGGAATTTGGACGGAATAAAGACGTAAGGAGAGTGTATTATTCAAAGGTTCGGATAAGTCCAAGGTATAATCGGTTGAACTCGACTCAGGACCCGTTGTTGCTTGCCGAAACTGACTATCCAAGTTAATGAATCTGGATGTGATGTTTTTCAAGTTTGGGTTGAGTTTATCTTGCGCCACTTCCACATTATAGGTGTTATTGACTCCCAACTGTTCTCTTGACATAGGGACATGGTTTCCGCTGAAAATATCTATTTTCTGTTTTCGATCCGTTATTTTATCCTTTTGAACGGTGTCGGACTGTTTGAGTGCACCACTAGATTGATACCAGTTTTCAACTTGTTGATTCGCCGACGCTAAACTGGCAGGGGGTGCGTTGGGGCTGTTTAACTGTTGAACATAGTCCAATAAATTATCCTGCATTTCACTGAAGAAATTCGCCATTTCTTCATTATTTTCGGCGTCGAACTTATCAATATATTGATTGGTTTTTTCTATGACATTTTCTTGAGTGGGTTGGTCGATGTCCAAAATAGTCAATAGTTCTTCCACTGTATAATTATTTATATTTGTATCCACTTGACTAGACATATACTGTGGGGTGATTTATATAGTTTGATAAATATATTAAACTATATTATTGTTTTTAAGGTCTTTTTTGGATAAACTTTTTTTCAATAAAACTCATAATTTTTTAGAATTTACAGTTAACTCGGCGGCGGTGGAATTAAACAGATTCTTTTTGAAGTGGGTGTAATATATATAATTGGTAAGAGTGACTTATAGACCGTTTTAGAACAGTCTGCTATAGTAAGAACAACATCATCATCAAATGCACTAAATGCTAACGTACGAACGGTTGATGGAATGAATGCGGAGTTTATTGAAGTACCTGAAAATGCCACACTTTTAATTGTAGTTATCGTAGAAGGAATCGTTATGTGTTTCAATGACTTACAATATTGAAATGCTTTAGGTTGAACTATAGTTAACGAAGACGGAATAGTTACATTTCCTTTACATTTCAATATTTGGTTAACTTCACCATACGCATCAGTATCGTCGGTTGAATCGTCAGATGTTGAACACATAACATAAGGTATTACACAGTTCAAAATTGTAGGGTTTGATGTTGGTTGACCAGTTGGTTGCGTCGGGTTTGTTGTTGGTTGACCGGTTGGTTGTCCTGTAGGAGTTGAAATAGGTTGTTTTGTAGGTCGTCCGGTGGGTTGTCTTGTTGGTTGTCCTGTGGGGTGACATGTGGGTTGTCTGGTGGGTTGTCCTGTAGGAATTGAAATAGGTTGTTTTGTAGGTAAACCGGTGGGTTGTCCAGTGGGTTGTCCTGTGGGTTGACATGTGGGTTGTCTTGTGGGCAAACTAGTAGGTTGACGTGTCGGGGTCCCGGTAGGTTGTTGTGTAGGTTGTACGGTGGGTTGTCCAGTCGGTGTTGAAGTAGGTTGTCTAGTGGGTAAACCTGTGGGTTGACTACTCGGTTTTCCTGTAGGTTGACTACTCGGTTGTCTAGTGGGTAAACCTGTGGGTTGACTACTCGGTTTTCCTGTAGGTTGACTACTCGGTTGTCTTGTGGGTAAACCTGTGGGTTGACTACTAGGGTTTCCTGTAGGTTGTCCAGTAGGTTGACTTGTTGGATTTGTAGTAGGATAGGAGACAGGTTGTCCAGTAGGTTGCACTGTAGGTTGTACAGTGGGTTGTCCAGTAGGTATTGCGACAGGTTGACTTGTAGGTTGTCCCGTAGGGTGACAACTCGGTTGTCCGGTGGGTAAACCTGTGGGTTGAGTACTAGGTTGTCCAGTAGGTTGCCTAGTAGGTTGACTTGTTGGTTGTCCTGTAGGTGAATTAAAAATCAAACAAATCAATGTTCTTGCACCAATATTTTGAGTTTTTATATTTTTACAATTACTTATCGTAACTATTGTAGTTGTATAACTAAATGCGTAATCGCCTATACTTGTTACAGATGGAGGAATTAAAATATTTTTTAGTTTAGTACAAACCCCAAAAGCGCCTTTTTTAATTGTTAGTAGTGATGAACTGTTTCCAAAATTAATATATTTTAGTCCAGATTCGTAAAAAGTCCACTGACCAAGATAATTGGTAGTTGATGGTATAATAATATTATCTAGCGACGTAGTACTTCTAAATGCAGAATCTGATATATTTTTCAATGACGATGGTGATTCAAATGTGACATTTTTCAACTGTACACATGACTCGAAAGTACTTTCTTCAATAGTTACAACCGACGAAGGTATATTAATTTTTTCAATTGACGAACCTTTAAACGCCGCAATTCCAATAGTTTTTACAGAAGACGGTATTGTTATATTTTTCAAAGAACTACAACCGTAAAACGCACTATCTCCAATAGATGTTACGGATGAAGGTATTATTACATTTTTCAAAGATGCACAACCCATAAAGGTTTGGTCTTTAATATCACTTACAAATTTTGGAATATGAATACTTTCAATTGATGTTGATGAAAATGCATTAATTCCAATAGATGTTACGGATGATGGTATTGTTATATTTTTTAGAGAGACACAACTACTAAATGCTCCGTTTCCAATAGATGTAACAGAATTTGGTATATTAATACTTTTAACAGATGTAAAAGAAAATACACTATTTTCGATTTTTTTCAACGATGAAGGTAAAGTAATGTTTTTTAAATAACGACAACCTCTGAATGCGGCGGAACCAATATTTTCTAAGGTTGAAGGAAAAACAATACTCTTTAATTTCGATGCCTCAAAAGAGTTACCCGCGATTGTTTTCAATGTCGAAGGTAACTTAATACTTTCTAAAAGACTATAATAAAATGTGTACGGTTCAATTGTTGTTATCGATGTGGAAGACAAGTCAATATATTTCAATGATGATGTAAAAAACACCCAATTTCCAATAGATGTTACAGATTCAGGTATGGTAATATTTTTCAAAAAAAAGCACTGCGCAAACATCTCATTTTCGATTTTAGATAACGATGATGAAAGAGTAATACTTACCAACGATGTTTCTTTAAATGCAGCCACTCCAATAGTTTTTACAGTTGATGGTACAATAATACGACTTATTTTTGTTTCACAAAATGCGAAATCACCTATAGTGGTCAGACCATAATTTAAAACCACGTCCTCCAAAAATGTACACCGATAAAAAACATAATTTCCTATACTTGTTACATTTGAAGGTATTACAATACTGTTTATTTTTGTTTTATAAAACGCATAACTACCAATAGTTTTAACCGAATATGGTATATTAATATTGGTCAAAGTTGACTCACTAAAAGCGTGGTCTCCTATACTTATTACCGAGTTGGGAATTGTTATGTTTTTAATTTTATTACAATTTGCAAAAGCACTTGCTCGAATAAAGGTAAGCCGAGGGAAAGTTATTTCACCACCGCATGAATTTACACATTTACAACTATCACATACACAACTTGTGGGTTGCATCGTTGGGTTACTCGTAGGTTGTGATGAGGGTTGAGATGATGGTGTTCTCGTGGGTTGAGAAGTAGGTTGTCTCGAAGGTTTACTTGTAGGTTGTGTTGTTGGATTTCTAGAAGGCATTGATGTTGGTTGTGATGATGGTTGATTTGATGGGCGAGATGATGGTTGACTTGAGGGTATACCCGTGGGTTGACTCGAAGGTATACAAGTGGGTTGTACAGTTGGTTGACTGCTTGGATTACTAGTTGGTTGTCTAGATGGAACTCCTGTAGGTTGTATTGTCGGTTGACATGTAGGTTGACTCGTGGGGTTCGCGGTGGGTTGTCTAGTAGGGTTCCCAGTAGGCAACCCAGTTGGTTGCCTACTGGGTTGCCTACTTGGTATCTCACTAGGCAGTAAAGATGGCATTGCTGTAGGTTGTCTAGTAGGACTAAAGGTAGGACGTGATGTTGGAGAATTTGTTATACAAAATACTTGTCCTGTTCCAATGTTATTGTGTCTTGTTTTTGTACAGTTTGCTATATACACCCTTGTATTTGAACCATAAAACGCATTCCACCCAATTGTTCTTACTGTTGAAGGTATATGTACATATTTTAATCCTGAACTAGCAAATGAATAGTTACCTATAGTTTTTACTGAAGTCGGAATAATTATACTTGTTATGTTACTATTCATAAACATTCCATTCGCAATTGTAGTAACAGTGCTTGGTGATTCAAATGATACACTATAAAAATTATAACAACCAATAAATGCATTACTTTCGACAGTTTTATTGTTTTCTGGATTAGGTATTGTAACTAAACCATCACATTTATTTACACAATCACAAATAAAGCGTCCATTAACTAAATTAACCTCACCATTTATACATTTACAATAAGGACACCTCAAAATTGAACGTTCTACTCCCCATAATTTTGAATACTTCAACTTAGAACAATAATAAGTCAAACTTTCTAGTTGAAAACTATGTGTTATTCCATTGAAATGCACATTATTTTTTGTATAAAGAGCGTAGTAATCAATGCTTGTAACCGAGTAAGGAATTTCAATCTTCTTTAAACCTGTATAACCAAATGCAAATGTACCTATTTTAGACACAGAAGATGGTTGTTCAAATGTAACATTTTTCAAATTGCATCTAAAAAATGCATATTGTCTTATACGCTTTAAATTGTTTGGAATTGTTATTACTCCATTACATTTATCAACACATTCACAACCATATTGTTCTAAACTATTTACGGTTTGTAAATAATATGATGTATCATACAACACTAATGAGTTTATATTATACGGTTCACCAGTACTTCCAATATTATAGTTTACTAAACCACTGTCTTCACAATAACACGGTTGATTTTGTGAAGAGATAAATAATAAGTTACTAAATAATAATAATATAGAACTTATAATTTTCATTTACTAAATTACTTAGTTGTTATATACTATTTAAAAATATAATAAAAATAAACGAAATATAAATAGTTATTACTTCAGCATTATCCACCGGGAACCCAGGAAAGTTATAACAGTTTTTCATGAAGAAATATTATCATGGGAAAAGGTAAGGATTTAGAATTCTTTGAAGGGCGGGGAGGTTGCCAGGGGTCGGCTACGCAGTCCGGGGGTTCCCCCTATATTACTTCGAATAAAATTTCTTCACCATTTCACTATATACTTGACCACGCTCCAATAACTCTTCATGAGACCCTTGTTCCACAACTTTCCCCTCATCCATAACCAATATTTGATCCACATTTTTGATAGTATTCAACTTATGCGCTATAATAATCATCATTTTATTCGGGTCCTCGCCATAAATGGAATGAATATAGTCCATGATTTGATGCTCCGAATTCACATCTAAAGCACTCGTAGGTTCATCCAATATAATACACGATGCATTTTTCAATAAACCACGTAAAATATTGATTTTCTGTTTTTGACCTCCCGAGTATTTGGAACCCGATACGCCAATAGACTGTTCCAATCGTTCTTCTTGGTTTTGTAAGTTCATTTTACTTAGATAATCCAAGAGTTCTTCATTGGTAATCGCGTGTTTTCTCTCTTCGTCATTCATTTCCATAGTTAAATTATATTTCAATGAGAGATTGAATAACTTGGGGTCTTGTCCTATGTATATAATATTATCTCTCACAATATCTACTGGGAGTTCATTCAATGGTATTTCATTCAAAAATATATCACCTGTACTTGAATAAATAAGTTTCATGATGAGTCTGGCAATCGTTGTTTTACCTGACCCCGACTCACCCACAATACCAATCTTTCGCCCTTTTTCAATACGAAGTGATACGTCTTCCAATACAGTTTTATCTATGTATTTTTTGGAAACATGGCGAAATTCTATACTAGAAACTTTGCGAATCAGTGTTGGACTATATAAAATATCAGACTCTATGTCATCCTCGCCATCCACTTTCACCAAGTTTTCAATATGTATATGTTTTTCTCTCCGATTCTCCAGTTTGAAAAAGTCGTATAGTCCACAAATATAACTAATGTTATAAAAACTATTGAGAAACCCGATAATATTCGATTCTAATGGTGTGAGAAAATTATTGATACAATAAAGAAATAAATATACATTATCGAAGTTGAATGAAAAAATGCTGACTATTATGCCCGACATTATCATTGACTGTAAAAACCCCCAACAAGAATTCAATAATATAAACTTTGTATTGTTATGAATGATTACACGGTTGTTATCAAGAATACGTTCGTTTTGATACTCCTTCACAAGTATATTGGAACTTTTTAAATATTCCAAGTTCGAAAACATTTCGTCATTGATTTGGAACTTATTTTGAAATAATTCTGTCAATATATTCAAAAACGGTAATACTGAAATATATTTGATGAATACCACTGATAATACAGCGACAAATCCGACATTCAACACAATCATTGGATTATAAAATGCGTTATAACCAAGGTAGACATTTCCTAAGAAAAGAACAATCAACAGGAAAAGGAGTTTTATATAAATCGGAAAGGATTCAATAAAGTTCGGAACGAAATGATTTGTATATTGTAATAGTTTCATTTTTTGAATTTTATCCAAAATATCTATGTCCAAGTCATTCAGTTTTTCAACGATATGGGTTTCACAGTCAATTGCGGTTGCGAAACTCATATATTTTATGAGGGAGTTGGAACATTGCGTCGACCAGTCATTGATTAAGTTATTGATAATGAAAAGATATACGGTTTGAGTGTTGATTGATACAGTTCCTGTACTAGAACCACCTAAAATAGAGGAGAAAAGAATGATATTGATATACGATGTGGCAGTATTGACAACTTCCGAGAGAAGGTAGAAACAGAAAAGTAGACGGTTTCTAAAACTATTGAATAAAAGGGAAAAAATATACAATATCTTGTAGGGGCGCAAATTATTG
>Ga0136644_10002452_pt1 | contig 14233 bp, 14 predicted proteins | sample C_130820_EF_Meta_FD_94780 | JGI IMG/M metagenome (GOLD analysis project Ga0136644, IMG submission 94780) | Freshwater microbial communities from Lake Croche, Canada to study carbon cycling - C_130820_EF_MetaG (v2) (version 2) | ecosystem: Environmental > Aquatic > Freshwater > Lake | place... | reverse complement strand
AGGACGGCTGTCACGGTCACCAAATGAACGACGCTCGCCACCACGGTCTGAACCACGGTTGTCGCGGTCGCCAAAAGCTGGACGGCTGTCGCGGTCGCCAAAACTGCGACGCTCGCCACCAGGACGGCTGTCACGGTCGCCCGAACCTGCATAACCACGGCTTGCACCACGGTCGTCGCGGCTGCCGAAGCTGCGGCCTTCGTTTGAACGCTCGCGCGGAGACCAGTCGCGACCGCGGTCTTCGCGGCCACCACTTACTTCACGAGGGGCGCGATCTGCGCCGCGAGGAGCACCACGGTTGTCGCGGTCGCCGAATGAGCGACGCTCGCCACCAAAGTCACGGCCGCCAGCGCCACGGTCGTCGCGACCGGTGCGAGGAGCTGAGTCTCCGGTGCGTTCAGCGCGAGCAGGACGATTCTCAAAGAATGCTGGGCGGCGGTCAGCTGACGCGCCGTCGCGAGCTGGGGCACGGCTAGCGCCACCCTCGCGTGGTTTGAAAGTGTTGGTTCGCGGAGCACCCTTGGGCGCGCGCGAAGAATCCTTGCCAAAAGTAGGCATAGTTATTTTCCTTTTATTTTTAAGTTATGTGGGCTGCAGAGGGAGTAGCTCTGATAGCCGCGCCGATTAGTCGAACTGCGCAAAACCCACACACGAGATAAACGTTCGCAAAACGGCGAACTCTCAAATAAAGGAAGTGACTGACACATCTTAGAGCTGGCATTTCGGTAGCCAGATAAATAGTTGATGTGTTGCAAAATGACTAGTTGTCACGATTACGTAACTTTTAAATGCTAGCCGAGACTCTTCAAAAAAGCTAGAGAACCGCGAGAAGTTTTAGATTAGGTTGCGCGCAGTGAGCGCATCCTTCAAATCTGCGTCGCTGGGTTCAACCAAAAACGCGCCATCTGCAAAAACAATCACCGGAATGTTCTTGCGGCCGGCAATGGCCTCAGCCTGGGCGGCAAGCTCCGCACTCTCTTCGACGTTGTGTTCAACGTATTTCACGCCAGCGGCATTCATGAATGCCTTTGAACGGACACAGTCACGGCACCAGTCAGCTCCAAAGTAAGTTACGGCTGCAGTTGTTTCGGTCACGGTGGGCTCCTATCGAAGGCGGTTCTTGTCTGGAATAGTCAACACCCCGTCAACAAACGTTATTCCGCTTAGATCGCGCACAACTATGTCGGCCTCGGTTTCTAGGGCAAGGGCTGAAACGCCAATAACCAAGCCGATGCCGGCCTCGATTGCTGCCAGCGCGCCAGCCGCGGCATCCTCGAAAACTACACAGTCGGCCGGTTCAAAACCCAAACGTTCAGCACCCAATAAATACGGGTCAGGATGCGGCTTGCCACGCGCAACGTCATCTCCGGTGACAAGCTCGGCCGGAACGGGAATGCCCGCCGCCGCGAGCCTGGCCCGACCCAGGTTTTCGTTGGCGCTCGTGCAAATCGTCCAGGTTCCCGGTTTCAAACTGGTGGTCAGCTCCACCGCTCCGGCCAACGCAACCGTTTCACCAGCAGACTCCTGCTCGAGCTCGTTGATTCGGTCATTAGCGACCTCGACGAGCTCTGCCGCAACCAACTCGCGAACCTTGTCGATTGCTCGAACACCAGCGGTCTCGGGAGCATCCCAGTTGAACTCGGGCGCATACTCGCTCGCCCACTTAGCCCAAGCCACCGAAGCCGCGCCGTGCGAATCAACCAAAACGCCGTCGTTGTCAAAAAGCAAACCTTTGGCGTGAAAAATCATGGTGAATCTTTCTGATTGGGAGGGCGGTGCGAGACCTTGCACCATTTTAAACGAAAACGACCTGCCGCTTTCGCAGTAGGTCGCTTCGATGCTGCCGGCACAAATGGCAGCAGGTGTTTAGTCGCCCTCAACCTTGATGGTCTGAATTGCTCCCGTAATGGTTCCCAATAGCGTGTCAACGTTGTACTCAGAAGTTGGAGTGTCTTTGACAATTCGGCCAAGACGCAAAACGACAATGCGGTCGGTGACCTGAAGAACGTGTGGAAGGGTGTGTGAGATAAAAATCACACCAAGCCCTTTAGCTTTCGCGGCGCGAATCACCTGCAACACCTCGCCGGCTTGGCGAGCACCCAGGTGGTTCGTTGGTTCGTCAAGGATGATGACCTTGCTGGCCCAGGAGACTGCGCGGCCAATAGCTACCGCCTGGCGCTGACCGCCCGAAAGCTGCGAAACCGGTCGGTTGGCCGAAGGAAAAGCGATTCCTACTTTTTCGAGATCTTCTTGAGCTTCGCGAATCATCGTCTTGCGGTCTAGAAAACCAAGCCAGCCAAGAAAGCTAGACTTGAACTTTTCACGTCCGAGAAAAACGTTCTCGCTGACCGTAAGGTGAGCGGCAAGGCTTGAGTCTTGATAAAGAGTCTCTACGCCGGCTTCGAGTGCACCACGCGGTGACTCCCAAACTCGCTCAACGCCATCCAAGAAAATTTGACCACCGTCTGGTTTGTGTGCGCCCGAAAGCACCTTTACCAAAGTTGATTTACCGGCACCGTTGTCACCTACGAGACCGATAACCTCGCCGGCGTGAAGCTTGAGGCTTGCTCCGTCTAGAGCAACGACCGAGCCATAACGCTTAGAAACGTTTTTGACTTCATAAATAAGTTCGCCGGTCATTTATTTTCTCCTCTGGCTAAAGTTGAAGCCCTGAACGCCCACGGCGCCGGCAATCATGAATGCAACGATTACTTGCTTCCAGTTTGGGTCCATGCCCACCATGAGCAGACCTGACTGAACTTCATAGAGCAAAAATGCGCCGAGCAAGGTTCCCACCATTTTGCCCGAGCCTCCCATGAGTGATGTGCCACCGATGACAACGGCAGCGATCGCCTGAAGCTCGAAACCAGCACCTGAGCTGGGTGAACCTGAGCCAAGGCGAGTGTAGGCGTACATTCCGGCAAGACCAGAAAGCGCACCCGAGACCGCATACACCCAGGTTAGGTGACGCTTTACGTTGATACCGGCGGCCTTTGCTGCGAAAGCATTTGAGCCAATGGCGTAGGTGTAAAGACCGAAGCGGGCTCGGTGAAGGAACAACCCAGCGATGAGAACTGTGATTGTAGACACCAAAACTATGAACGAGAAGGGGCTGAGGCTCACGCCGCCCAGAACGATTGGGTTGACCAATCCATAAAAGTTTGGTCCTTGAAGTGGCATTCCGCCAGACCAAATAATAGCTAGACCAGCTGCGCCACCAAGAGTGGCGAGGGTCGCAATAAACGGCACAATGTTTACCGTGTTTACGAGGAATGCGTTGACCAGGCCAACTGCGATTCCAGTTAGAACGCAGATTAGGAGTGCCAACAGCAAAGGTGCGATTGCAGCCTCATTTGAAACGCTTAGGTCGAGGTGCATCCAGTTGACCATGACGACACCGGCGACCACTCCGCTGAGACTAACGGTGGAACCGACCGAAAGGTCGATTCCGCCGCTAATCACGACAAAGGTTTGACCGACAGCAAGCAAAACAACTAGACCCCAGTCAGTAAGGATGTTGTTGAACACTGCAATGTCCCAGAATTTTCCTCCACTGTAGACAGTAAAAACTGCTGCCAGGACGAAGATTACAAATACGAGGATGCTGCTTTGGTTCGTGACTAGTGGTTTCCAGTTAAAGCTCCTAGGAGCCACACCGGTTGCTTGCTTGCTGTCGGTCATTAGTTTTTTCCTTTTAGGTAGCTAATCGATTGTTGCTAGTGATTAGTTAGCTACGTAGGTGTACTTGGCTAGGTCGGCTGCTGAAGTGTTTGCATCCAAAGTTACGTTTGGAATGACCACGTCGTGGGCAGCTGGGTCCTCGTTGTTGCGGATCTTGTTGACGATTGCCTTGATTGCCTGACGTGCTTCTTCAGCTGGGTCCTGAGCGATCAATGCGGTGAATACGCCAGCCTTGATTAGAGCAACGTTAGCTGGGTAAGCGTCGTAACCAACAAGAGCAATCTTGCCAACTAGGTTCTTGGCCTGAAGAGCTGCTGCTGCGCCTGATGCGTTGGTGCCATCGATCGCGAAGATGCCCTTTAGGTTTGGGTACTTGGTTAGCCAGTTGCTGACGTTTGAGTTAGCAGTCTGTGGGTTTGAAGCTGAGTAAGCAACGTCCTGGATCTTGATGCCTGGGTACTTTGCAGCAACCTGAGCCTTGAAGCCATCTAGACGGCCAACGTTTGTGGTTGCAGTTGCTGAGGTTAGACCTACAACAACGTCGTAGCTCTCGCCATCTTTGTAACCAATTTTGGCAGCGATTGCGTCAGCGGCTTTTGCGCCACCGTCAGCGTTGTCACCAGTGATGAAGATGACTGCCTTGCTGGTGTCAGTGGTGTGGGTGTCAACGTTTGCAACAACGATGCCGGCTGCAACTGCTTTGTCTGATGATGCCTGTAGACCATCTGGGTCGGTTGGGATCAATACAAGGCCGTCAGGCTTTGATGCGATAACGCTTTCAACGATAGGAACCTCGGTTGCTACGTCGTAGTGTGATGGGTCGCCCTGCCAAACAAGCTTGACGTTCTGAGCTGCTGCTTCTTCTTCAGCGCCGACCTTCATGGCCTGGAAGAATGGGTCGCTCTCAGCACCCATTACGAATGCAATGGTGAGCTGCTTCTCGGTGGTTGCCGTATCGGTTAAAATGGTGCTTGATGCACAGCCGGTGATGGTAAGGGCAACAGCCGCTACCGCTCCTAGAACTGCAAGTGAACGTACTGAACGCTTCATTGTGATTCTCCTAGTGTTTGTGTTTTGGCTTTGCCCCACGAGTGGTGCATTGCTGATTTTTTGTGAGACTTGCGAGAGCGTTCTCGCAAACCTTGCTACAATCGTTGCAGACTTTAGGTGGTTTCGGCAACTTCTGCGCATAACGGTTTTGTCACAGCTAAAAATCCAGAACGAATGAACATAGGCTAGTCAACATGGTTGAACCAAAAATGAGTCGCCCGACAATCGTCGATGTTGCCGAGAAGGCAGGTGTTTCAAGGGCTACAGCCTCGCGCGCACTCAGCAACTACGGCAGAATTAACGCCGACACAGCCAAGCATGTTCGTGAAGTTGCAGAATCAATCGGCTACGTTTCAAACGAATTGGCGCGCGCGATGCGTGTCGGAAAAACCTCGACTATCGGGCTCGTGATCATTGCCGACTTTACAAACGCATTCTTTGACCGCGTCACAAAATCCATCGTGGATGCTGCTCGCGGTCGGGGTTATCAGGTTCTAATAACCAACACCGATGAAGACATTGCGGCCGAGCGAAAAGCCATCGAAACGCTAATAGAAAAACGTGTCGACGGAATGATAGTTGTGCCATCAACCGCGGCCGTGCACGATCACCTCGATGCAGGGCGTCTTGGCGGAACCCCTGTGGTGCTGATTGACCGAAGACTCGACGGGATTCGAATGACTTCCGTAACCACTGACGACTTCATCGGCACCGAGCAGGCTGTCAAGAATGCTGTCTCGCTCGGCCACAAACGATTCGGGTTTCTGATTGCCACGGCCGGAGTCACTGGATACACCCCTGAAAAACCTGCGGTTCTAATTTCTTCGATTCAAGACCGAGTCAGCGGCTACTCAAACGCAGCTGCTGAAGCAGGCATAAAGCCGCGCTCTCAAACCTGGCTTTACTGTGAAGACAGTCCAGCAATTTCTGAGGCTGCTGTGGCCCGAATGCTTGACTCGCCGAAAGCACCGACCGTAATCATGACTTCAAACAACGACATGGCGCTTGCCGTTCTCAAAGTGGCGGGCAACCGCGAGCTTGTCATCGGTCGCGACATTTCGCTGATCACCGTTGATGACTCCCAATGGCTAGCCGCCATGTCACCCGGTGTTACTGTTGTCGCTCGCCCGGTTGAAGAGGTTGGGCAAATCGCAGTCGAGAAGCTCATCGCCGAAATCGAGCAACCTGGACAGCCAACCGAAAGAATTGTTTTGCCAACCGAGTTGATTGCGCGAGGCTCAGTGGCAAACTTGATTTTGCGGCCTGAACTCGACCCGGAATACAAGGAGTAAAGAACATGATTTTGGTTATTGGCGAAGCACTGATTGACCTCATTGAAAACCGCTACCAAGCAGGTTCTTTCAACGCCATCGTTGGTGGAGCAAACGCTAACGTTTCGATTGCGTTGGCTCGACGCGGAACGCCCCAGCAATTTTTGGCTCGAATCAGCAACGACCGCTTCGGCAAAATCATCCGTGAACGTTTAGAAACCAATGGCGTTGGTCTTGATCACGCCATCGAGGCGACCGAGCTAACCACGCTTGCTGTCGTGTCAATAGATTCACAGGGCGTGCCTAGTTATGCCTTTTATGTAAACGGCACAGCCGACTGGGGTTGGACGCCCGCCGAGCTACCAACCGACGTCGACCTCGAAAACCTTCACGCCAAAGCGATTCAGTTTGGCTGCCTAACCATGGCTATGGCCCCAGGAAACGCGGCTATCGAAGACTGGGCGCACGCACACTTTGACCAACAGTCGGTGACCATTAGCCACGACATCAACATGCGCCCGGCCTTGGGATTCGATCGTGAGACCGAGCGCGTTCGAGTCGAGCGCGTCAACTCAATGTCGCACATCATCAAAGCTTCAGACGAAGACATCGAGTGGCTTTATAACTTGGATGCAGGTGACCCGGCAACGGCTTCACGCATCGACGAGATTGCTCAGCAGTGGGTCGCGGGCACGAGTCGAATCGTCTTTGTGACGCGCGGCAGCGAAGGGGTTTCGGTTTATCGCGAGGGTGGGGTGCGTTTTGACGTGGCCTCTCGCAAGATCAACGTGGTTGACACGGTTGGCGCCGGCGACACTTTGTGTGCAAACCTGCTTGGCCAGCTTTATGACGCCGACGCACTTGGCACCGACCCGTTTGACCGTTTGGCTAACCTCAGCGATGACACCCTCGCGGCGTTTGTGCACGTGGCCGGTGTTGCCGCGTCAATCACCTGTGAGCGCGCAGGTTGCGAGCCACCAACACTTGCCGACCTTGAAGCGGTTTTGACTCTAAACTAAAAGCCAGCAAAGGGGTCAACGTTGATTCAGCACTATTTTCAGGTAAGTTTCGAGACCTACAATCAAGCAACCGCTATCTCACTAAACGGGCAAGCTGACCCTCTCAAAATCGTCCAGGAGTGGTTGCCCTCGGCGGTTTCGTTGCTCACAATCAACCTGCTGGCAGCAGTTTTTGTGGCTCGGTCGGCGGTGACCAAGAATCGTGACTGGTTCACATTCTTTTGGCTTTCGCTAATCGCAACGTCGCTTGTTATGGGAATCGTAGCTGCGGCTCTGCCGTTAGCACCTGAGCACTCCCCCGAGCATCGAAAGTGCCCGGCCTGCGCAGAATTCATCAGACGTGAGGCATCGGTCTGTCGTTACTGCGGAACAGCGAGTGAGCCCTTACCACTGCGCAAAGTCGGTCGTTTGGCCGGACTTCATCCGTTTTGGTGGATTGGCAGTTTTACGATTGCACTCGGCCTCGTAGTTGAGCTGCTCGCTGTGACCAAAATTTATTCAGAATCCTGGTGGCTGGGATTAGCGCTCTGCGTTGTAGGTGGAACCACGCTGTTTAGGGCATCGCGCCGAAACACCTAGGGCTTTAGAGCGGCAAAACCTTGATGGTTGCCAATGTCGGGTCAGCAACAAAAGCGATTCTGACGCCTGAGTCTCTGGCCGCAAAAAGCGCATCCAACGCTGCTTGGGTAATTAGCTCGCCGGTTGAAAGCACTGGAACACCTGGAGGGTAAGGGCAAATCATTTCGGCGCAAACTCGGCCGACTGACGCACTCGCGGCGACCGTCTCGGTTGGCGAAAAGAACGCTTCGCGAGGTGACACCACAACCCGGGGCTCAATCGAAAAGCTCGCCGAAATCGAAATCGGCCTCAGTTCGCCTCGATGGCGCTCAACCGAAGCGATGAGGCGGTCAACCAAATCTTCGATGCGATCGGGGGTGTCGGCAAATGTGATCATCGGAATGATCATGTCGCGATTAGCCATTTCAAGGTCGATGTTTTCGACTAACAGTTCGGCTTCGACCAGGTTGCCGTCGGCCCCCACCGAGCTGAGCAAAATCACAAGTTTTAGCGGGTCGATGTTTTCACCGTCGATTACCCCGATGCCGTGCTCTTTGAGCTTGGCGCGACCTTCGGCGGTGGCTTGAATCACCGGGTCAATCAACTCAGATCCGTGGCGTGCCAGCAGTGCTCGGGCCGCGTCGATCGAGGCCAGAATGCGACCCGACATCGAAGTTGTGATGGTGGCATCAAACATTTTGTTGAACCTGGCGAGGTCAACAAACTCATCGCGAACCAAAACAAATGATGCCTGAGAGTAGCTCGGAAGAGTCTTGTGAGCTGAAGTCACGACGATGTCGGCACCTTGACTCAGCGGATGCGCCGGCAGTTCAGGGTGAAAACCAAAGTGCGCGGCCCAGGCAGCGTCAACGACCAGCGGGATTCCATAGCTGTGTGTTAGCGCGGCTAAAGCCGGCACGTTCGACATGGTGCCAACATAAGAAGGCTCGCCAATCAACACCGCTTTGGCATCCGGGTTTTCGGTGAGAGCTTTTTCGAGAGCCTCGACCGCAAGGTGAGATGGCAAACCGGTGAGCGAGTCGATCTCTGGTCGCACCCATACCGGAATCGCACCGGCATAAACCAGGCCAACGAGCACTGACTTGTGAAGAGTTCGCGAGACGATAACTTTGTCGCCGTGGCCGGCCACCGCCATGACGGCTGCATGGTTTGAGCCCGACGAACCGTTTACGCCGAAGCGGCAGAGCGAGGCGCCCCAGAGGTCGGCCGCTAAGCGTTCCGCCTCAAGAATCAAACTCGGTGAAATGCGATACGGATGGTTGCCGGGCAACACTGGAATGTCGCCATCAACAATGGCACCGGTTAGGTCGGTGCGGCCCTTGTGTCCGGGAATCTGGAACGGTGACCTGTCGGTCTCCATGTCGCGAATCCACGCGTCTAATAGCGGTGCTGATGTTCTTAAACCCATCGGGTCTTTAGTGTCGAGCAGTGTTGCTGCGCCAAACGCGTGTTGTGACAATATCCCGCCAATCGGTTAGTGGCCTAAGCCTAAATTGTGAAACTTAATATCAAGTGAACTGAAAAAGGCAAAAGGGACCAAACCGGCAATGGCTTGGCCCCTTTCGCTTGAATACTTTAGAGGCTAGAACTCAACCTTGGTGATGTTGGTGTCTAGTGGAACGCCTGGACCAAAGGTGGTCGCGATTGCGCCCTTGATTAGGTAACGACCCTTAGAGCTTGAAGGCTTTAGACGAACAATTTCGTCAAGCGCAACTGCGAGGTTCTCGCCGAGCTGCTCTTTGGTGAACGATGCCTTGCCAATGATGAGGTGCAGGTTAGCCTGCTTGTCAACGCGAAAGTCGATCTTTCCGCCCTTGATGTCGGTAACAGCTTTTGCTACGTCAGGGGTAACGGTTCCGGTCTTAGGGTTTGGCATTAGGTTGCGAGGGCCAAGAACCTTGCCCAGACGTCCGACCTTACCCATAAGCTCTGGGGTTGAAACAGCTGAGTCAAAGTCAACCCATCCGGCTGCAACCTTCTCGATTAGCTCGTCGCCACCAACTTCGTCGGCACCAGCTTCGCGCGCTGCGTCGGCAGCGGCACCGGTTGCGAAAACGATAACGCGAGCGGTCTTACCGGTTCCGTGAGGCAATGAGACGGTGCCACGGATCATCTGGTCGGCCTTGCGAGGGTCTACTCCGAGCTTGAAGGCAACCTCGATGGTTGAGTCAAACTTGGTTGAGCCGGTCTCGCGAACGAGAGTTACGGCTTCTGCTGGCGTATAAAGCTTGCCAACTTCGATTTTTTCTGCTGCGGCTAGATAAGCCTTTGAGCGCTTTGCCATGCTGTTGTTCCTTTTCTATAAATAGTTAGTTCGGCGATTTGCCAAACCGGTCACAGTTGTGGTCTTCGGGTCGCGCGCGACCCTCCCACTTGTGTTGTTGCGGTTGTTCTTTAGGCCTGAACGTTGATGCCCATTGAACGTGCGGTGCCGGCGATAATCTTGGCTGCTGCCTCGACATCGTTGGCGTTTAGGTCTGCCATTTTGACAGTCGCAATTGACAAGACCTGGTCGCGGGTTAGCGTTGCTACCTTCACGGTGTGAGGAGTAGCTGAGCCTTTTGCAACACCAGCAGCTTTTTTGATTAGTTCTGCGGCTGGTGGGGTCTTCAAGATGAAGGTGAATGTGCGGTCTTCGTAGACAGTGATTTCTACTGGAACGACGTTGCCCTTCTGGTCTGCAGTTGCGTTGTTGTACGCAGTGCAGAATTCCATGATGTTTACACCGTGTTGACCAAGTGCAGGACCAATCGGTGGAGCCGGGTTAGCAGCGCCAGCCTTGATCTGCAGCTTGATAAGGCCGGTGACCTTTTTCTTTTTTGCAGGTGCCATTTGTCTTTTCCTTTTTTATGGGTTCTATAAGTCTTTGAGTATCAGCGCGCTACTAGAGCGCACCAACCTGCTCAAAGCCAAGTTCTACTGGGGTTTCGCGCTCGAATAGTGAAACCAGAACGGTGAGCTTGCCGCTTTCTGGCTTGATTTCAGAGATCGTTCCAGGCAAGCCCGCAAACGAGCCATCCTTGATCATAATGCTCTCGCCAACCTTGTAATCAACGTTGATTGGAACAGCTTTAGCCTTGCCCTTAACATTGACAAAACCTTTGCCAGCTTTGGTCTGCTCTTCTTCTGGCAAGACAAAGATTGGCTTCAGCATGTTGAATGCTTCGTCTGGGCGAAGTGGGGTTGGCATCTGCGAGTTACCCACGAAACCGGTGACTGCCGGGGTGTAACGCACTAGCTGCCAAGATTCTTCGTTGAGGTCCATGCGAACCAAAACATAACCCGGAATGCGAACTTTTGAGACAAGCTTGCGCTGCCCGTTCTTGACTTCAACCGATTCTTCCATCGGAACTTCGATCTGATAGACGAAGTCGCCGCCCTCAATGGCTAGCTTGCGGTTTTCGATGTTCTGCTTGACGCGCTTCTCGTATCCGGCGTAGCTGTGGATTACATACCATTTGCCGGGCATGCGACGAAGCTCGGCGCGGAACTCGCGGTAAGGGTCAGCTTCTTCTTCGGCAGCTGACTCGTCTGCGGGCGCTGCCTCTGGGGTTGAGTCGGCCAAAACCGGACCACCCTCTGAAACTTCGGCGTCTGAGCCTTCGGCAGCCTCGGCGACTTCGGCAATCGCTTCTTCAAGCTCAAGGTCTTGTTCGAGTTCAGCGGCTGCGTCTAGCGCAAGGTCGGCAAAGTCAGCGTCGGCCTCGGCAATAAGCACTTCGGCTTCGGTGTCTTCAACCTTTGCTAGGTCGTCTAGTTCGCTCAAGTGAGATTCCTATCGTTGATAAAGCTTTAAAACTTGGATGATGCCTGCAGCGGATTAGCTACTTGGTGAAGGTGAGCATGACTAGCTTGCCGAAACCAAGGTCGAGTAAAAACACGACTGTGATAACGACGGTCACGAAACCAAGCACCACGCCGGTGTAGTTAATAAGTTCTTTATTGGTCGGGCGAGTAACTTTCTTAAGCTCGCCAACAATCTGTCTGAAGAACAACGAAGTGCGACCAAAAAGGCTGCGACGCGACGCGCGGTCTGACTTAGCCTGTTCAACTAGGTCTTCTGATGCCTCATAAGGAGTGTCAGTCATGATCTCTTCTTTCAGATTTTTGTTACTTGCAGGGCGGACAGGACTCGAACCTGCAACCTGCGGTTTTGGAGACCGCTGCTCTACCAATTGAGCCACCACCCTAAGGGTGTTAGCGACAACTCCGGTGAATCCTCTGGCTTTTCTGGCGAAGGCACACTTCTAGAATGAAAGCTTTTAGTGTGATTAATTTGCCAGATTAGGCTTCGAGCAGTTGTCAACTACCTCCTAGAATCCTAAGCCTTTTGACCCGAAAAAGCAAAGTTGTTTGGCTGGTTACCCGAGGCCCCAGCCGCCCAGCGAGGTAGGCTTAAGGGCGTGACTGAATCGCGTATTTCAAAAAGAATTGCTGCCATCGCCGAGTCGGCAACCCTAAAAGTTGACGCCAAAGCTAAAGCGCTGCAGGCTCAAGGCCGACCGGTAATCAGCTATGCCGCCGGCGAACCAGATTTTGCAACACCGGCCCACATTGTTGAAGCCGCAGTTGTTGCCGCTCGAGACCCCAAAAACCACCGCTACACGCCTGCCGTTGGCCTACCCGAGCTTCGCGAAGCCATCGCCCAAAAAACTCTTGTTGACAGTGGCACACAGGTTTCGGCAGCCCAGGTAATTGTCACCAACGGCGGCAAGCAGGCGGTTTATCAAGCTTTTGCGACCATCGTCGACGAGGGCGACGAAGTGCTCCTGCCTTCGCCTTACTGGACAACCTACCCCGAAGCGATTGCTTTGGCAGGCGGCAAAACCGTCGAGGTTTTTGCAGGCGCCGACCAAGGCTACAAAGTCACTGTCGAGCAACTCGAAGCCGCACTCACCTCAAAAACCAAGGCCATGCTGTTTTGCTCACCGTCAAACCCAACCGGAGCGGTGTATTCGCGCGAAGAGGTTGAGGCCATCGGTCGCTGGGCACTTGAGGCCGGCATCTGGGTGATCAGCGACGAGATTTATCAGAACCTGACCTACGACGGACTCAAGGCCTACTCAATCACCGAGATCGTGCCCGAGATGGCCGACAGGACCATCCTGGTAAACGGTGTGGCAAAAAGCTACGCCATGACCGGTTGGCGTTTGGGATGGATGGTCGGCCCGGCCGACGTCATCAAGGCGGCAGGCAACCTTCAGAGCCACCTGACCTCCAACGTCGCAAACATTTCGCAGCGCGCCGCGATTGCCGCATTGACCGGCCCGCAAGACGAAGTCTTGGCGATGCGCGAATCATTTGATCGCAGGCGCAAAGTTGCGGTGGCTGAGCTAAACAAAATTAACGGATGGGTAGCACCGATGCCGGAGGGCGCGTTCTATGTCTACAGCGACGTTCGCGCTTTGCTCGGACGCGAGTGGGGTGGCAAAACCATCATCACCTCGCTTGAGCTTTGCGATTACATTTTGGACGCTGCTGAAGTTGCGCTCGTGCCGGGTGAAGCTTTTGGCCCGTCGGGTTATGTGCGCATGAGCTATGCGCTGGGCGACGAAGCGCTGCTCGAAGGCATCGCACGTTTGCAAAAACTTTTTGCCTAAATAGCCTTTAGAAACCGATCAGGTTGGGCTCTGGCTCGAGGTTGATTCCAAAAGTGTTAGATACCCGTTGCTGCACAAAACTTGCAAGTTGAACCACATCGGCAGCTGTTGCGCCACCGCGGTTGACAATCGCCAAAGCGTGTTTTTCACTTATTGCGGCTCCTGAGCCAGCAATCGAAAAGCCTTTAGCGATTCCCGACTGCTCAATCAACCAGGCAGCGCTCAGTTTCACTGTCAGCCCGTCATCCTCGGGGGTCTCCCAACGCGGAGCCTCACTCGGCAGGGTGCGAGCAAACTTGTCACTAACAATCGGGTTGGTAAAGAAAGAACCGCATCCGTGAGAATTTATGTCTTCGGGGCTGTAGACCATGCCTTTGCCGGCGCGCAATCTCAAAACCTGTTCGCGAATCGCACCGACCGGAGCCTGATCGCCCATTTGCATGCCAAGCGCACCCGCGAGTTGACCCGAGTTGATCGGCTCGCTGACGCCCCCAAGGTCTTGAAGTTCAAACTCGACCCAGGTGATTACGCCGAGCTTGCCCTGTTTGAAAACACTGTCGCGATAACCAAAACCAAGCTCAGATTTTTCAAGAATCTCGATCTCTCCCGAGGCATAGTCGAGAAATTCCAAGCGCAAGAAACTGTCGCAAAGCTCCCGACCGTAAGCCCCAATATTTTGAATCGGGCCGGCCCCAACCGAGCCTGGAATTCCGCTCAAGGCCTCAAACCCGGCCAGCCCCTCGCGCACCGTGGCTTCAACCAGGGAATCCCAGTTTTCACCGGATTGCACGCGCAAGATTCGGCGGCTGCCATCGACCCGGGTTTCAACACCCAGGTTTGAAACCTGAATGACGTTTAGGCCCGATAAATCGTCGGCCGCCACGATGTTGCTGCCCCCTCCAAGCACCAACCAATCTTCGCCGGTCTGCCAGAGGTTTCGCGTGACTTCAACCAACTGGTCGCGGGTCGTCGCCGCCACAAAACTTGATGGCGCTCCACCAACACCCATCGTGGTTAGCTCAGAGAGCGAAGT
>Ga0136644_10002450_pt1 | contig 14238 bp, 21 predicted proteins | sample C_130820_EF_Meta_FD_94780 | JGI IMG/M metagenome (GOLD analysis project Ga0136644, IMG submission 94780) | Freshwater microbial communities from Lake Croche, Canada to study carbon cycling - C_130820_EF_MetaG (v2) (version 2) | ecosystem: Environmental > Aquatic > Freshwater > Lake | place... | reverse complement strand
TGTGGACCCAGGTGGAACCGTTCGCGCGATTCCCCCTGCTCGAGGTCCGAACACGATGGTGGAACCTCTGAGCGACTTTGAAGCCCAGCAGTACTGGGCTCAATCGAGCGGTGCTTCGATTCTGCCGTTCGCTGTTTGATCTCGGGCATCTAAACCGTTGCCCGGGAGTCGTTCCACCCGTTCTGCGTGGACGACTCGCCAACTGACACGCAAAACGATTCTCGATCAACGGCCCCTGCGCGGGGCGACCGGAGGACAGAGTGGACTACGATATGGCGGGCCTCGCGTATTACGACGACGGCATGGGTGCATGGATCACGCCCGAGATGCTCAAGCAGCACCTCATGGCGGCGGGCGCTGGCGCGGCCGGCGTGCTCGTGGCGTCCAAGGTGGTCAACTACCTGGGCGATATGATCGTCAAGCCCCAGACTGAGGGCGGGGCTCTCACCGAGGCCCAGGTCAAGAGCAAGAAGTACTACAAGGGGGCGCTTTCGATCGTCCTCGGCGTCCTCGGCGGGCGTGTGCTCTACGATCGTAACCGCGACGCCGGCATGGCGGTTGTGGGCGCGGTCGCGGGCGGCGGGCTCGCGGAGCTGGTCGCGTACCTCGCTGGCGCGCCCGAGAGTGGCGCGAGCGCGGGCGTCCCGTACCTCTCGACCAACCTCTCGGGTGGTGGTTCGGGCGGGCTCTCGTCGCTCGACCTCGCGGCCCTCGAGGCGGCTGTGTCGCGCACGTCGCCGGCCTTCATGCCCGAGTCGTTCGCCGGCACCGTCGCACAGTCGCGTGCTCTCTCCGCGCCCTCGGTGCGCGAGGAGTCGATCGCGGCTTACGCCCCCTACCTCTCGTGAACGATAGCGGGCCCGAGCCCGCACCCTTCCGCGGGCGTGTGCTGGTGACGGCACGCGCCCGCGACTAGACGCTCCACGGGCGGTTCCGGCGGGGCAACGACGCCAAGCAAACCAGATACGGAGAACAGACAATGGCGCTTCAGCCGATCGAGGGGCAGCCGGGCCTCTTCCGCGACGTGGACGACGCGGGCAACCCCACCGGGCCCATCGTGAACATCCGAGACTTCCGCGAGGACAATCGATGGGACACCATCGCTATCCCCACGGGCTCGATCACCGCGGGCACCGAGTTCAACTTCTTTCAGGACATCAACAACAAGCGCCTCATCGACACGTCGTTCAAGACGCCGTCGAAGCTGTCCGCTGGTGAGTCGATGGTGCTGGACCGCGTCGGCCTCTATATCCGGTCCTCGACCGGCCTCGAGAGCACGCTCGTCGCGGACTTCAAGACGATCGCGGACAACGCGTACTACGAGCTTCGCATCAACGATCTGCTCCAGACCGGCGCGCCCGCGATTGCCTACCCGAGCGGGTACGGCCTCTACGGCTCGACCAACGAGAATGCCTCGAGCATCGTCTCGATCGGCGTGCCGGCGACCGCTTCGGCGGCTCGGCTGCTGAAGAAGCAGCTCCTCAACCAGAACCACGAGCTGGCGGCGACGCTGTCGTTCCAGGCGCGGAACTGGCTCTTCACGACGAACGGCGGGCCGTTCCTCGCGGCCGACACCGTGCCGGCGATCGTCTCGAAGGCTGGTGCGGTGAATGCGGGCGTCCTCGTGACGAACTTCCTCCACGGGTTGATCCGTACCCCGGTCAGCAAGTGAACTGACGCTCTCGTGGGTCCTCTGGCTCTCGTTCGCGAGTGTTGGGGGACCCTCGGGGTGTCCTCGGTGTCCTGTTTCATTGCGAAAGCTCGGAGGCGCGCGTGGCGATCAGTAACCTTACCCCGGCCCAGATCCCGCCGGGAGAGATCCTCACCTATTATGGCGACCTCGCGAGCGGTGCGATCCGTCCCGAGGACGTTCGCATTGAAGACCTGACCTTCCGCGGCATCATCAACGCCCAGGGACAGGTCGTCTTCCAGACTTCCAAGATCACCGTGATCTCGCGTTACACGCTTGCGGTGCGGCGGGTCTACGTCTCGATGTTCAATGTTGAACTCGACGGCGGCTCATCGAGCCTCGTGCGGTTCAATATCCGCGAGCAGGGTCGTGGCTTCGACGTGTTCAAGCAGCCCGTGAGCATCGCGGCCTGTTTGTACCGTGGTCCCTACGAGTGGGACGGGGTGTATATGTGCATCCCCGGCACCGACCTCGAGGTGAACTTCACGGTGGACACGACGCTCTGGCAGAGCCTCGTCGGCGCGACGCGCATCTTCGACGTGGTCGTCAGCGGCGACTACATCGCGTGCGGCCCCACTCAGAGGTGATCTCATGGCTAGGTTCGTCCTCGACGGCGAAGACCTCGAGGTCCGCGCCTATCTCGCGTCTCAGGTAGGACCGTCGCGCGTCGTCTTCGGTGCCACCCGCATCACCGTTGCGAACCTGGGCGTGCCGGTCCTCGCCGCGGAGAACCGCAGCGACACAGCGGTACTGTTCGTCGGGGTCCAGTTCTCGGGCCCTGTCGGCTTCGCGCGGACGACTTTCGGGTCTTCGTCCCCGAGCGAGGGCAACGATCTGACGCTGTCGCTGGCACCGAACGGGGTCCCCGTCCCGTTTGTGTTGCTGCCTGGGGACGAGCTGTTTTTGCTCCAGACGGACAACGCTCTCCCTGTCGCCCGGTATGTGGTGTCGGAGCTGGCGTTCTGATGCGCGATCCCGATCTGATCCGGCAATCGTTGCTCGCCACGCGTCTGTCCGTGACGAGGGCCTTCCAGGGCACCACGTTCACGTACACGCTCGCGTCTGGGCAGCCTTCCACTCAGATCGCGGACAACCCGGGCTCGAGGACGAGCGCATTTCTGGTTCGCTTTGTGAGCCTTCCCGGCAAGGTTCTGATCTCGACCTCGAGCGGGGGCTCGACCGAACTCAGTCTGCCGGCGCAGGGCGCGTCGAACGTGATCTCGCGATTCACCCTCGGTCCCGACGAACAACTGTGGGCGCAACGTCCTGCCGGCGCGCCCGTGACGATCACCGTGACGGAGGTGCGCCTGTGACGACTGTCAAAGACTACTGGGACCTGTACTCGCAACAGTCGAGCTTGATGGTCGCGCGCGAGGGGGCCCAGCAGGGGCCGAACGACTTCAACGTCCCCCCTCCGTTCCTCTGGCACTACGGAGACTTCAAGGACGACGGTCGCGCGTCTCTCCAGGGGCTTCACAGCACCGAGGCGGCACCGTCTTGGCAGCAGGGCAACCCGCCGGCCTGGGAGTACGGAACGCCGGGGTACAACTGGGCCAAGCCCGATTACCCTTGGACGCGTAACGTGCAGAAGGTGCCCGCGGGCCTCTTCCCTGCGCTGTACGGGCTCGGTGCCGTCATCGACCCTGCCAGCGGGACGGGAGGCGCGCCCGATGCCGTGCTCGAGTCGGTGCAGACCGAACTCGCTCGTCTAGGCTTCCTCTACAACGAGCGCAGCCCCGAGGGCATCGACGGTCGCTGGGGCACGCGCACGCGCCTCGCTTTGCGTTTCGCCGCGGACTACGTTGGCTGGACCGAGCCCCCGTATCGCGAGGCCCCTGGTGGCCGGATCGAGATTCCCGACGCGTTCATCGAACTGATGCGTCGATCGAACCCCGCAGGCGCGGGAGTGCAGGGCCGGGTTCCGCAGCCGGGGGAGCGTCGTCAGACGAGCGGTGAATCGTCAGGCAGCAATGCCGGGTTGTTTCTGCTGCTCGCGGCGGTTGCCGGGGCGGGTCTGTACTTCACCACGCGCCGTTCGGACGGAGTGCGGTAGTGACGTTGTCGGCGTCGTGATAGAACTTCCACAAGAGTGAGGACACCATGCGAGAGATGATTGCGATGCTGGACGGCCTGGGAAGCTACGAAGTCGAACCCGGCAACGGGGGCAACTTCGTCGGTGGCGCGGCGTACCCGGGCCAGGGCTTCCCGGTCTGGCCGTCGAGCACGGGCCTCGCGGCCGTGTCGATGGAGGTCGAACCCGGCAACGGGGGCAACTTCGTCGGTGGCGCGGCGTACCCGGGCCAGGGCTTCCCGGTGTGGCCGTCGAGCACGGGCCTCGCGGAGTATGATGCAGCGTTCTCCGGCACCACGAGCTACACGGTCGAGCCGGGTGACGGCAGCAACTTCGTAGGCGGGGCTGCGTACCCGGGCCAGGGCTTCCCGGTGTGGCCGTCGAGCACGGGCCTCGCGGCGGCGAGCGAGCCAGGGCTCCAGTTCCAGCGGGCGCAGTTCCTCAACACCGAGATCAACAACAGGCGGCGGCTGATCTCGGTGTGTCATCGCGTTGCGCGTCAGCTTGCCGCGAACTGCCCTGGGTCGTCGGCCCAGGTAGCGATGGCTTTTCGGAACGAGAGTGAGGTCCTGCGCCGTGCTTCCAGAGCGGCTGTGTACCAGGGTTCGGAACTGCGCGACTTGAACCGTGTCTTGGACGAGGTGTGGCGATTCGTGTTCCGAGATCTTACGTGGTGCAGCAGCACCGCACTCGTGGCGGGCACGCCGCTCGGGGTTGCTGTCGGGCAGCTTCGTCGGGCTCTCGGTCTTCCGGTCTGACACAAGTAGGGGGTGGAAGTGGACGACGAAGTCCGCGACTACCTGACCGGCGACCTCTCGACGTTCGGCGCGTTGCCCGATCTGGGCTCGCTTGTTGTGGTCCCCGCGGCCACTTCGGCTGGTAACCGCGCAGCTCCCGCAGAGGTCGTCCGTCAGGACGCGAAAGTAACCGCAGCCACCGAGGTGGCCCCCTCGGCCGGCGTTGTGCGGGAGCCGCTTCGGCTCACCTCCTCGAGCACAGTTGCGGCTCCGATCCCGCCTGTCCGAGAAGAGCGTCGATACACGGCGGCTTCTACGGCTGCGGCTCCGAGCGCGGTCGCGACGGGAGGATCTCCCCCGCCGCCGCCTCCTCCGAGCAAGCCGTTGATCCCCGACATTGTGTTCGGCCCTCCTCCTGGCCGTGTGATTGAAGCGAGGCTCGCGACGCCCCCGTCGCCTCCTTCGCAGAGTCCGCTGCCGTGGTTGTTGATCGCTGCGCTCGCTGGTGGGTTGCTGTGGATCTCCAAGAGCGAGTCTCGACGGGGCCCGTCCCTTCGACCTCTTTCTGAGGACTACGATCTGGACGAAGAGTCGGAGGATTCGGATGAGTAATCTCGGTGATCTTTCCGACTACCTGTCGGCGTTCGTTCCGACCTACAGCACGCCCATGAGTGCAAAGATGCAGGGCCCTGTCCAGGGCTCGAGCGCAGCGCGAAACGCAGCGTGCAACCCCGCGAGCGAGTTCTTCGACGCCGCTACGTGCCGGCGGCTCGGCGGGGTCGTGATCTCGGTGGGCACGCTACGCAAGGGGGTTCCGGCTACTGGCGCGGGCCCTGCTCCGAGCCCCGGTCCCGGTCCCGGAGCGAGCGACCCTGGTCCCGGTCCCGGTCCCGGTCCCGGTCCTGGCGCGAGCGACCCTGGTCCCGGTCCCGGTCCCGGTCCCGGCGCGGGCGACGGTCGCGGCGGGGGCGGCAAGCCTTCTGAGAGCACCTTCCCTTGGTGGCTCATTCTGGTCGCCGCGGGGGCGTACTACTACAGCCAGCGTCGGTGATCTGATGCCCTCCCTGCCTGGGGTACAGACGCTTGATCCCAGCAAGGTTGGGACGCCAGCCGTCGCGGCTGCGCTGGACAGGCTCGCCCCGGGTGCGCTGTGGACGGGGCTGTCGCCCGCGCAGCGTCAACAGTTCAGAGGCTTCATCGCGCCTCTGCTGAAGCTGTCGGAGTCTGTCAACGCGACGCAAGCGTGGGCCTGGGACGCGCAATGGAGGGGCCCTAGCGAGGTCCCTCGCGTGTCGTTCTTTCAGACTTCCCCGGGTCGTGGAATGACCGTGGAGAAACGGTTTCTGGGCAGTCCAGAGGCAAGTTTCGAGGTCTACGATGCCCGGGATCGCCTCATGTGCGGCGACGCCGGCTGCAACCCTCCGTTCCAGACGTGGATGGGGGTGCAGCCTGACAGCGCACAGCAGTACTGCTCGCCCGACACGTTGGTGAGCGTCCTGTTCCAGTACCCGCGGTACCGGGTCGCGCGCGAGCGGTTGCGCTCGATGCTCGCTCGACTGCCTGGGGGCTTCAGCTTCGACGTTCGGAACTGGACCCTCGAGCGTCGCAATCGCTACTACGCCTTGAATCCAGGCACCCCTGGAACCCCAGGATATGCCGATCGCGTCAAGGCGCAGAAGGACGACTACTACGCCCAGGTCAACGAGATCGTGGCTGCGGACCCTCGAGCGTGGGCGGCATGGTGTGCGGAGGCCGATGCGCTCTGCCGCATGGCGCTGTGGGCGACCAACGCGCGCTCGGAGTTGCTGTACGACTGGATCGACCCGCGGCACATCGCGCGGGAGGGCGGGCAGCTCGGGGGCGCGTTCGTTGAGTGGAGCACGCGCATCGCGGGACCGTTGCCGGGAGAGCGGTACAACGAGTTCCTCGATAGCTTCCCCGAGGAGCTGCGGTACTTCCCCCTGTGGAACCCGCGAGAAGAGCCCCGTCCGGTAAGCCCTCTGAGTGATCGCATCCCGCGATTCTTCTACCAGTCGTCGCGCCACCTGTACTCTTGCCACCTCTGGCAAGCCTCCAACGTCCATCGGAACCTCTCCCGATGGTTGACGCATCGCTACCCGCTGTCGGCCACGCTCTACAGGCGAGGGCTGTACGATCAGGGTCGCGAGGGCGCGACCGATCTGCCCCAACGGTATCTGCCGCTTCGCGTGCCGATGGATATGCGGTACTTCATCGCGGACAACACCGTGCCGGTGCCGATCTGGTCGCAAGAGGGAAGCGAGCGGGGGTTCTGGGGATGCTTCTCGGGTGATGCTTGGGGCGCGACCCCTGGCGAGAACGTCGCGTGGCATCCGACACCCGGGGTCGCCTCGTCATTGCTGGAGAAGTTGGACGAGACGACGGCAGACGAGTACGACCGTCGCACCGTATCGAGCCTCGAGATCTTCTTCGGAAGCGCACGTCGAGGAGGAGCGTTCGACGGGTCGCCCATCAGTCGTCGGATGGTCCCGCTGCGCTACGAACGTCCGCAAGCTCGGGGCAGCGCAATCATCCGCGCCGGATACTTGTGGTCGCAACAGTATGACCGTGCAAAGCACGCGAACGTGGGCCCTGACGTGCGCCTGGACACGGGTCCGTTGCCCGGGTCAGAGCAATGGGTCGTGGTTCCGAGCCCTGCGTTGTACGTGCGGATGGTCCACGACCGTGCGACGGAGGTGGAACGGACCACGTTTGAGCAGTTCGGCCAGCGGGGGCTGAACAAGTGGCTGGCGATCTACAACAGTCTCTCGGAAAAGCGTCTGTTGCCTCCGGGTGCGAACCCTGGGGAGATGCGTCGCGCGGCGTCGTTGGCGTTCCAGGGGGACCTCGACGGTTTGTCGTCTCAGATCGGGCAGGTAGCGGGCGCATACGCCTTCGTCCTCGGTCTTATCAGCGGGGTGGCCGGCGCGGTCGCTGCTGCTCTGTTCGCGGTCTTGCAAGTGGTGGTCAGCAACCTCCAAGACTGGAAGCTCGCGCGGGGGACGAACCCCCTCACGCTTCCTATGGCGACGGCTCGGTACATCGCCGCGGACCCGGCGGGGGCCATTCGCGAGTGTGACTTCAGCGGGGCTGCCGGCAGCTATGACGATCTGATCCCCCAGGTGCGGGTGATCTCGACGGCTCTGGCCTCGGGGCAGCTCGACGCGTTGAAGCTGTTCACCGAGATCGGCAAGGCTATCGGCAGCACCGAGGTCGAAGATCAGGCACTCCCGGGTGCTGACGGCGGGCGTCGCGAGCCTCCCAAGGAGCCCGCTTCCGGGGGCGCGGCCGTTCCTCTCGTCGGCGCGGCCCTCCTCGTGTGGCTTCTCATGCGGGGGCAGAAGTGAGCGACGACTTCAACCGATCGATGGCTGCCTTTGGGCTGAGTCCCCAGGTGGCTCAGTACATTGATCTGGTCCGCACCGTCGTGAGCCTCGGCTCGGGCGTCTACAACATCGTCGCCACGAGCACGGGCGACCAAGGGGTGTTGCTCGCTGCCCGCTGGATGGACTTCTTCCTCGGAGTGAACTTGGTTCCCCCGGGTCTGTCGGAGGAGGACCTCGAGAAGCTGGCTGACGTGTGTACCAACACGGGCTGGATGGAGGATACGGGCTCGGCCCTCGCTGCCCAGGTCGCAGGGACGCTCACTCCGTTGTTGTCGGCCATTCCGGGGGCAGGAGGGGTTGCGAAGACGGTCACCGAGATCGTGCTGGCAATCTGGGGCTTCGCGAGGCTGTTCCGTAACAAGATCTGTTCGTCCCCCGAGGTCCGAGCGGTCATCAACCGACGCCCCGACCTCGCGGCCCGTGTCGCAGACGCGGTGCCGGCCTCGCTGCGGGCAGACCATGCCGCGGCCCTTCGTCGCCGGCTCGCGGTCGAGGCGGCCCTCGAGGAGGGTCAGCGCAACCCGCCTTCGACGCCCGAGGGCCAGGAGCTGCTCGGCAGGGCCCAGGCTGACGACGCCCCCTCGAGCGAGCGTCTCCTCGCGACCGAGCGACTGATGCTCCGGTTCGGTGGCATCCCTTCGCTCCAGGGAGCCCCGCCGACTGCGGTCGCTCGACGGTACGTGCGGCGTCCTCCTGGGTTCGCCCCGCCGACACGCATCGTGTTCCGACCTCGGCCTGGGATTCGGTACACGTTCCCGAAGCCGAACAGTTCCTCCTCGAGCGGGGCAGGAGCGGCAGTCGGGGTAGCTGCTGTGATGGGCTTGTTCTACTTTATCATCTCGAGGCGAACATGAGCTGCAACTGCCAGATGAGCGGAGGCACCAAGCTGCCGTACCGCACTCCCGCTGCCTACCTGTCGGCGGCGAAAGCCATGCCGGCGGGCCCCGCGCGCGAACGCGCCATGCGCTCGGCTGCGCTCGCGTTCGCGACGGCTGCGGCTGCGGAGCGAGGCGATATGCGCCTCGTTCGCTCGGGGCTCCGCGGCCTCGGGATGCTCGCAGACCTGGGCGACGCCAACTCAGACCTCGATGCAGCTCTTCGCAGCGTCGGCGTACCTGCCGATGTGAGATCTATGGTCGCGACGGTGCGATCGGTACTCGATGCAGCGGGAGGCATCGCTCAGATCGCCTCCACCATGACCAACGACGCAGGGGTCAAGCTGGGTCTGAGGTGGTTCGCGTTCGCTGTCACCGGGTCAAACCCCCCTGGAATGAGCGACAACGACGTAAAGGAACTTGCGAACTTCTGCGCCGAGGGCTCGATCGCGCGTAATTTGCTGACGAATCCCGATGAACAGGCCGCGGTCACAAGCGGCCTTTCGGCTTCCCTTGCCTTCTTGGGGACACGAGTAGCAGCAGATGTGACCACGTTCTGTACGGTGTTCTTCGCTTTTGCGAAGGTGTTCGTAGAGAGGTTGTGTCAATCAACCCGTATCCAGCAGGAACTCCGGCGTAGGTCGGAAGCTGCGTCGGCTCCTCCCGCTGCACCACCGCCGCCCCTGCCGCCGCCCCCCACGGCCCAGCAGCTCGCTTATAACGCCTTCCGTACCGCGCTTTTCAACCGCTGGACTTTTGAGAACCTCGGGCCGAGCATCACGACCATTCCGTGGAGAGGGAGGCGTCTCACCCGAGCGGAGTTCGACTGCCTGACCAGTCGGGAACTGCTCGCCGCCTCCCAGGCTTTCGTCTCCTTGGTCCCCGGCACGACTCTTCCCCCGCTGAGTGGGAGGGTACGCATCACCGTTCCCCAGGGCTACGTCAACACGCCTCCCTCGGCCTCCTGCCCGCCGCCTGGAAGCGGCGGCGGCGGCGGCGGCGGCGGCGGCGGTGGAGGAGGCGCATCGAGCGGCGGCGGTAGTGGTGTCGCCGCGGCAGCAGCCGGCGCGGGCCTTATCGCGTGGCTGTTCTTCCGCTGAGAGTTCCTCCCGATCGGGCTTGTCCGATCGGGCATTACCGTGAACGATTCTGCACGGCGCTTCGCGCCCCCCGAGGAGTAAGACCATGAGCTTCTGTATCTGGACGAAGAGCAGCAAGGCCGCGAAGCCCAAGAGCCGTTGTGGACTGACGAAGACCGAGGCCCGCAAGGCCATGAAGAACGCAATGGCGCGTGGCTTGAAGGTCGGTCGCGTCGGTATGCACAAGCAGGCGGCGAAGTGAACACGAGCGCCTTCGGCGTTCCTCGGAGGTGATCAATGGCAAAGGAAAAGGCGAAGCCTTGCTGTCCGTGCCCTACTGAACTCGCCCGTCGCGCGATTCAGTCGGCCAAGACGTGTGAAGAGCGGCGAGCCGCCGCGGCGCAGTTCCTCGAGGCAATGTCCATCGAGATCGACGCTGAAAAGCCGGGTCCTGCTCGGGACAAGATGGAGAAGCGTCTCTTCTCGGAGGCGACTCGTTACGACACCAAGGCTGACGTGGTTTGTCAGTTCCCTGGCAAGAGCCCCGCGGCTATCGAGGCGATCGTCCGCGCGAAGTTGAATCTCGGTCGTTCGATTCGGAACGCGAGGGACCTTCGGAGGGTGCTCTCGGCCAAGCGGGATGAAGCGGCGGCTGCGTATGCGGCAGCGCAGCAGCTCGCCATGTATCGACGCTCGATGCGTCGCCGCTGAACGGAGTGGAACGTGGCATCAGAGGTCGTGCCGCTGTCCCAACTGCACGCGAAGCTGCGCTCGTGGGGGGCGCAGTTTATGCCAGATCGGTCGAGTTCTTCGGCTCATATCTACTGGTCGGGTCCGTCCCGCAAGTGGATCAAGGTCGCTCGACACAAGACCGATCCTGGCAACTTCGCGATCGTCTCGGTCCACAACGACTGCCCGTGTTCGGGCGGGTGAGGTAGTCATGGCAAAGAAGACCCCGAAGAAGGCGGCGGCGAAGTCCGCACCGAAGCGTGTTGCGCCCTCCAAGAACCTCGCCCAGGCGCGAGCGATGCTCGCTGCCGCGAGAGCCCGTACTTGCGCCCAGGAGCGCGGTGCGTATGCCGCCTACGCTGTCCAGGCTGCAATCGGAGCGAAGGCCACCCCGGACCAGAAGCGCCGGGTCATCGTCCCCGCTCTCAAGCTCGCGACGGGGTGCAACGAACGCACGGTTCTGTCGGTCGGACGGAACCAGAAGTTGTCGCGCGCTCGCGCGGCGGTTATGTCAACCAAGAGGAAGTAATCATGGCAAAGAAGAAGCGTTGTCCCGCTGGCAAGCATCGTGTGGGCTCGGTCTGCAAGCCCAAGCGGAAGCCCTCCAAGCGGAAGTGATCGAGGGACGGCCAGGAGAATAGCCCGCGCGTTGGCTCGCGTGGGCTGTCTGGCTTGAAGCCCTGTTCCTCAACTCCCCCTGCGTGAAAGCGAAGTGATCATGGCTGCCAAGAAGAAGACCGCCAAGAAGCCCGCCAAGAAGAAGACGGCGAAGAAGAGGGCCACCAAGAGGGTGCGCTCGAGCTGCGGCTGCGGCTGACGGAGGTTCGTCATGGCGGCAAAGCAGACGTGCAAGTGCGTCACCGTGATCCCGAAGCAGGGCGCGAAGTACAAGTACCGGCGTCGTCTCTGCTGGGGCATCGCGACGAAGAAGCGCGCGGGTGGCATCGTCTCCAACAAGTCCTGCAAGTGAGGTAAACGTGGCGAAGAAGAAGCGCACCCGCCGCTCAAGCGGACTGTCAGGCTCGCCGAGCGAGCACCTCGAGCACGCGACCTACCGTCTCAAGCGCCTTACGCGGGAGCGGGTCGAACGCATGTCGTGCGGGCAGTTGCCCGAGGCGATGTTCGACGCGGGGGGCATCATGGCCCACGCGAGCGAGTCGGGGAACCGTAAGTTGCACATGATGGCGGCGGCTCGTCGGGATCAGATCCGCGCCCGGGTTCAGCGTTGCTTCAGCCGCTGACCGATATGCGAGTACGATTGCCTGTGGTCCCGTGCCCGCCAGCCACGCAGAACGTGGCGACGAACCTGCTCAACCGTAGCAAGGCGATCCGAGTCGCCGGCTACGGCCCTGCGAACCCTGCCATGCCGAACCCGGAGTTCTGGCGTGGCAAGGCCGCGGAGTGGGGCACGACACCCGCAACCGCTCGCACGATGCGCTGCGGCAACTGTGCTGCGTTCAACGTGAGCCCGCGCATGAAGACGTGCATCGCGCGAGGTGCGGGGGACGAGGGTCAGAACCCTTGGGACTTCGTTGACGCGGGCGAGCTGGGCTACTGCATGGCGTTCCACTTCAAGTGTGCGGCTGCGCGGACGTGTTCAGCGTGGGTCGTCGGCGGGCCCGTGCGAACGGAACGAAGAGGCTGATGCGCTACCAACCCAGCGAAGAGACGATCATCCTGACGGGCGATGAAGACCGGGGCCTCGACCTCGGGGACCTCATCGACTTGCGGGAGTACGTTGACCTGGGGAGGACCGCACGGGCCACACCGGCACAGCGTCAGAAAGCACGTAGTGCGTGCGCCTCGAGCAAGAACAAGTACCAGTACTTGTCGATCGATATGTGCGCCTCGGTCGTCGGCAAGGGGCCCACGGTCCAGATTCGCAAGACCGAGGACGTGGCGAAATTCGTGCGGGAGTTCATCAACCCGCAGATCGACGTGCGCGAGCACTTTGGGATGCTGATCCTCGACCCGAGGAACCAAGTGCTCGGGTTCTCGGTTCTGAGCAAGGGCACCCTGACGAGCGCGCCGGTAGATATTGCAGCGGCTCTCAAGCCGGCGCTGTTCCTGCCGAGCTATGCGATGATCGTCGTTCACAATCACCCGAGCGACTACGTGGTCCCCAGTCAGCCGGACTTGCAGGTTACGGCTGTGCTGCTCCAGGCGTCGCGGCTCCTCGGCCTCCGTCTGATCGACCACATCATCGTGAGCAGGACGAAGCACTACAGCTTCGCGCAGCACGGTAAGATCTTCAACGCCAGCCCCGGTCGTCGGCCGCGGCGACGGTGAGAACATGACCCGCTACTGCGCTATCCCCCCGGTCAACCAGCACGCGACCGAGATCGGTCGCGGTTTCGGGGTGGGCTGGAACCGCAGCCGCACGCGCATGGACCAGCTCCATGCCGGCTTCGACTTCAAGGCCGGTTCGGGCACGCCTATCGTCGCGCCCCTCGACGGTGTCGTGTCGTGGACCGCGACAGACGCGCAGCCCCGGGGCACGAGCGGGTTCGGCAACATGGTCGCGCTACGGCACGACGTGGCTGTCCCGGGTCTGCCCAACCCGTTCTGGACCTCATACAACCACATGAGGGCCCCGAGCGCGCTCGTCGTGGGTCAAGCGGTGCGGAAGGGCGACCTGATCGGATACGTCGGCAACACGACGAACGGCCAGTTCCGCGGCATGGGAGCGCACCTCCACTTCGAGGTCCGTCGCCGCAACTACCCCTCGAGCTACGATCGGGACACCATCGACCCGGCGGTCCTGTGGCGTGGCCTGGGCTACGAATGGACCGACAACCGCCAGGAGGCCGAGCGTCTCGTCGGAGGCCGGCTCTTGGCGGTGCGCGGGGGCGCGTCCGACTGCGACGGGGCTGTCGCCGGCCTCGCCGGCATGGGCACGTTCACCTGTCTCGGAGGCCCGTCCTGCCCGTGCCCCATGTGCGCCTATCGCCGCGGCACGCTCGGCGCGGTGGCCCCGGGCTACAAGGACCCCGTCGAGAAGCAGGGTGCGTACAACAAGTACGGCACGAGCACGGTGGGCCAGGACGTGGACCCGCCCGACTACGCGTCGAAGCAGACCCCCCAGGGTGGCGACGGCTCGAGCACGAGCACGAGCGCGAGTTCCGGCAGCGCAGGGCTGGCGATCGTGGGCGCGGCGGCTCTGTTTGCTGTGTACGCTCTTCGCGCGAGGTGACCTATGCCAGTTCCGTTCAATCGCACCGCGTCTGGTCTGATCACAACTGAGATCGGAGTGTCGCGCGATGCTGTGTTCAAGACCTACAGCCCGACACGGCTTCCTGATAGGACGTGGACGACAGAGTCGATGAGGGTCTTTGTGCCGTCTCGCCTCGGCGTAATCCTTGAGCGTCTCTTCACGATTCTTGAAGTACCCATCAACACGCCGCGTGTCGTCCGCGCCGACGTGGGAGTCGGTACGGGGGCGCAAGAGGGCAAGTTCTGGGTTCGCATCCAGCCCGACGCATCCGTTCTGACGGACGCGCAGATCTCCCAGAAACTGCAGACGGCTGTGAGAGAGCTGTCCGCGATGCTTCTCGACAGCGGCAGGTTTCTGCTGCCCTATGAGCGGGATACCAGCAGCGGCGGCAGCGGTAGCGGCGGCGGCAGCGGCGGCGGTGGCAGCGGTGGCGGTGGCA
>Ga0136644_10002449_pt1 | contig 14241 bp, 18 predicted proteins | sample C_130820_EF_Meta_FD_94780 | JGI IMG/M metagenome (GOLD analysis project Ga0136644, IMG submission 94780) | Freshwater microbial communities from Lake Croche, Canada to study carbon cycling - C_130820_EF_MetaG (v2) (version 2) | ecosystem: Environmental > Aquatic > Freshwater > Lake | place... | reverse complement strand
TTTTATCCAGAGTTAGCATGTTTTGCACTTAAATGTTTGGTAGATCTTGGAGACAAGAATATCCATCAATATGGATCTTGGAAGGATATTAAATATTTTTGTGAGTACTGCAAGAATAATGGTACAAGTATAGATCATCCATTAATTCAGTATGCAATCAAACTAACTAATGAACAATTAAGAAATGATTCAAATGAGAGCGGAAATAATATTTCATTGGTTGCAAAATGGATACCAAGAGAAAAGTCATCTTTTAATTGGTTGTATCAAGCTTTAGCATGTGATTATTACTCAGAATTTTTAGTCACTGCAAATAATCCAGAAAAAGCCCAAAGAGCTATTTTGAAATGTAAAACACAATATCGTAAGCTTCTATCGGAATTGAATAAAAAGATTGATACCCTTCAAATTAAGCAATGTTCTAAAACATGGTCTACTATTGATTTTGATAAGGTGACATCTATTTCACTTAGTAAGCAAAAGAAAGCATTTTTGAATACAAAAAAGAATGGAGAAGTAAAATATCCTAATGACATTGACAGAATTTTATGTGCAGAGCACTTTAATGATCATATTCAAAGATCCATCAAAGGTGAGATTGAAATGAAAGGAAAACGTGTAGGATTAAATAATTTTACTAAACAGGCACTTGGTTTACTTGATAATTCTAAAATAACACCAAATATTCAATTAGAAATAGATCTATTAAACTCTCAATGGATTAATAATTCAACCCAGACCGGAAATCTTGGTAATATGATAGCAATGGTAGATGTATCTGGATCTATGGATGGTGATCCATTGTATGCAGCTATTGCTCTTGGTATTCGTGTGGCTGAGAAATCCATTTTAGGGAAGCGTGTCATGACTTTTAGTTCTAATCCAAAGTGGGTAAATTTGGAGCCATATAATGATTTTGTATCTCAAGTGAAAGCTTTAAATTCAGCAGAATGGGGAATGAATACAAATTTTCATAAAGCTCTAGATATGATATTAGATGCTATTATCGAAAATAATATGAAACCAGAGGATGTACAAGATTTAATGCTTGTTATTTTTTCAGATATGCAAATCGATTGCGCAGATAGAAGTTCTAAGACTGAGTTGTATGATTCCATTAAGGAAAAATATTCAGAAGCAGGAATAAGAGTCCATGGTAAACCATATAAACCGCCTCATATTGTATTTTGGAATTTAAGATCTACTTCTGGGTTTCCAACTCTATCAACACAATCTAATGTCTCTATGATGTCAGGATTTAGTCCCTCTCTACTAAATCTCTTTTGTGAGCAAGGATTAGAAGCTCTTCAATCATGTACACCATGGTCACAATTAGAAAAATCTTTAGAAAATGAAAGATATAAAATTATGGAAAGAAAATTTAAAGAACTGATTGCATAAAAATTAATTATTATAAATACAAAAAAAATTATTTATTTATAATATATTATGATACAATGTGCATCTATAAAAAATGGATATAAAATACCAAATAAAATACATCAAACCTTTATTACTAGTCAATTACCTCCAGAAATACTTTCTATAATAAATTCAAATAAGAAAATATGTAGAAATTGTAAATTTTATTTTTATGATGATAATGACTGTGATCAATTTATAAAAACTTATTTTAATGAAAGAACCTATAATGCATATAAAAAAATAAATCCTGTTTATGGTGCTATGAAAGCTGATTTCTTTAGATATTGTATTTTATATATAAAAGGAGGTATTTATTTAGATATAAAATCTAAAATCAATTATCCAATCTTTAAATTAATAGAAAAAGATGATATATGTATTTTAGATTTACCTAGAAATAATTTAGAACCATGGAGAGAAAATAATCCGACTTTTGAACAATGGTTATTAATTTTTGCACCAGGTCACCCTTATTTACAAGAAATGATTGATTTTATGATAGACAAAATAGAATCTAATTATATTCCAATCATAGATAACTATCCTACATTAAATTCTAAACAAAAAATATTACATGTTACAGGCCCAGATGCTTTTACAAAGGTAATTAATAATTATATTCATAAAAATAATGGAAAAATTTTACATCGTTCTATTGATTATAATAAATATTTTAATTTAAATACGGGTATAAATTATATTAAGATGTATAATATTCATAATAAAAAACATTATAGTCAATATAATGAACCATTATATAAATAGACATAGTGGTGAGATTCTAATTCTTGCGCTGTTTTCTAATATTGCTTGAAAATGAAAATGACGATGTTCACAATCTTCTTTAGCTCCATTTATATTCATTTTTCCTGCATATTTAAAGTTTTCTTTAAGTAGTAATTTTGGTATATAATCTAATCTCATTCTACCATCATAATAACAATTAATAAATTTAGGTGTTCTATATATAGCAAACCCATTAAATGCAGAAAAACAAGGTATTAATTGATGTTTGGGTGTTTTACTAATGATTTTAGATATTAATGTTCCACCTAAAGAAGGATTCCCAAAATGATGACAACTAGCAATATATGGTCTTTTTGATAAAGCCCATGTATCATAATAACCTGCCGGATGATTAAAAGAAAGCGAATCCCAGTCATTTCTATTTAGATAATTTTTAAGAAGATTAATATTTACATTATATGCACATCTATCGTCACAGTCCATCATAATAAAATATGGATAATCAATATATTTTTTTTTTATAAAATTAATACAGAAATTTCTACCTAATGCTAAACGATGTGTCCTATATTCTAGTAATGCTGATTTATTTACATAAAAATGTAGACGATTATTTTTTTTTTGATATTCTTTTAGAATACTTAATGTATTATCACTAGATTTGTCATAATATAATATTATTTTGTAATCATCAAAGATTTCACCAATTTTTCCCATATTTTCAAAAATTTTATTTAAATATGATTCACAATTTCTAACTGTACCACAAATACAACATTTCATTATATAATGTAAAATAATAAATTAAAATTATATTTATTTCATATATAATTTAAATAAATAGTATTTAAATTATTATATATATATGAAGTATTTTATTGATCTTGATAACACACTATGTAGTACTGTTGATGGTAATTATAATAATTCCACACCTATAATCGAAAGAATAAATTATGTAAATGAACTAAAAGAAAAAGGTCATGAAATAACCATTTGGACTGCAAGAGGAACAAAATCTGGAAATAATTATGAAGAACTAACAAAAACACAACTAGAAGAATGGAATGTACAATATGATCATTTATTATTTAAAAAGCCAGATTATGATATCTATATAGATGATAAATCCTTTAATGTTGATAATTTATGGCCTGTACCAAAAAATACTTTAGTTAAAAGTAAAAAAACACCAGTTGAAATAGTTCCAAAAGGATGGGGAAAAGAAATAATTTTTGTAAATAATGATGAATATTGTGGTAAATTATTATGCTTTGAGAAAGGTAAAAAATTTTCTATGCATTATCATTTAAAAAAGAAGGAAACATGGTATGTTTCAAAAGGGAGTTTCATTTTAATATGGGTAGAAACTGATCAAGGTATTACACATACAGAATATTTAAATGTAGGAGATACAATTACAAATGAAAGAGGAGAACCACATCAATTAATTGCATTAGAAGAGTCAGAAGTATTTGAAGTGTCTACAAAACATTATGATGAGGATAGTTTTAGAATGTGGAAAGGAGATTAATTTTTTTTGTTATACTTTAATAAATAAATTATATAATTAAAGTATAATAATGTCAAGTATAGTTGATTTTTTAAAAGTTTATCATTTTGAAAATAAAATACGTTTGGGAGAAAAAGGTGATGGTGGTTATGTTATTGGTGATATTGGAGAAACATATGATTGTTATATTTCTGCAGGTGTGTCAAATGAAGAATCATTTTCTAGAGATTTTATTAGTCTTTATAAAATGAATTCTCAAAATAGTTTTGCTTTTGATGGAACTATAAATTCTTATCCATATAATTACACTAGAGATATTACATTTTATAGAAGCAATATTGGACCTGTAAAAAATAATAAAAATGCGGATTTATCTTTTTTTACAAATAATTATAATAATATTTTTTTAAAAATGGATATTGAAGGATCTGAATTTTCATGGTTACTATCATTATCAGAAGACAGATTAAATAAATTTAAACAAATTGTTATTGAATTTCATGGTATAAATGATAATAGTTGGGATTGTAATTATGATGATAAATTGAAATGTTTAAAAAAAATAGCAGATACACATTATATTATACATGCACATGGTAATAATTATAGCTCTTGTATAAATAATATACCAGATGTTATTGAATTGACATATATACGTAAAGATTATTTTGATAATGAGCCAAAATTAAATACATTACAATTACCAACAAGTTTAGATTATCCTAATTATACAAATAAATCTGACTACAGTCTTAATTTTTATCCTTTTGTAAATATATAAATGTTTAATTTAATTAATTCTCAAAATTATATTTACGATGAAGAAATTATAAAGCATAATACAAATCTTTTTGAAAAATATCACTTTTTATCTAAATAATACTTCAGGACTAATCATAATATTAGCTCCTGAATTTTTAGATGCTTGAATATGAAATGCTCGATGTTCACAATCTTCATATCTTCCATCTACAGTTTCATATTTATTATATACTAATCCTTTTGAATTTGTTGCCTTAGCATGTATTTTAATAAATTTTTCTGGTATTAAATCCTTTCTAATTCTTCCATCGTAATAGGTATTTAAAAACTTATTTGTTCTGTAAATTGAAAAACCATTAAATGATGAAATACATTTTAATAATCCTTCTGATGGTACTTTACTTAAAAGATTCATAATATAATCACGAATAATGGTATGGTATTTAGTATTATATTTAAAATGGTTATAGCTAAAACAATAGGGAAAAATAGATAACGCCCATATATCATAATAATATGGATTTGTATTAAAGGATAATCCATCCCAATTATTTCTATTTAAATATTTTTTAAGAATATTTGGATTACATTCTTTACAATTTACATCATCCATATCCATCATAATAAAAAATGGAAATTGTTCTTTATTTTTTTTTATAAAATGTAAACAAAAATTACGAGCAATCGCTAGATTATGAGTTCTAAATTTTGATACAGGTTTTTTATTAATATATATTAATAATCTTGAGTTTTTTAATTGATATTGTTTTAAAATTTCTAATGTATTATCTGTTGATTTATCATAATAAATAACAATCTTGTAATTATCAAATAATTCACCGATTTTTTCAATATTTTCCAAAACTTTATTTAAATATGGCGCACAGTTCTTAACAGGACCACATATACAACAATTCATTATATAATTATTATAATATAATTATTATATTATAAAATTGATTACAAAAAAAATAAATTTGTATTTTTAAACACAAATGTATACAATTGTATCCACTAGATTTAATAATACAACATGGAGGGAAAATCATGATTATCGTTTAAAAAAAAATTTTTGTTGTATTTATGGTTCTCCACAAGAAATGTCTCCAAAAATTGATTATGATTCAATTGTTTTTGTTGTAGAAATGAATAATTCTACTAATAAAATAGAAGGAATAGGTCTTATTAAAAATCACCCATATTTGGATAAATACTATAAAATATATAGTGATGGTAATTTTAATCGATATATCTATAAAGGTAAGTATTATATTGATAGAGAAACACTAATGCGTAATTATCAACATTTAGTAGAAGTGTTAGATCATATTTTGTTTAAAGAAAAAACCCATCTAAAAAGGGGATCTGGATTTACTACTATACCTGAAAAATTATTAAAGCATAAAATGTGTGAAAATATTAATATTAAAAAAGAAATAAGAGATTTATTTATTTTAAAATATCGAAATATATCCTCATCCTATTCTGATGAAAAACTTAATTGTAGTGATTCTACAAATATAAATATAGATATAGATATAGATATAGATAATGTTACCTAAAATACAAAATTATTATTATATATTATTAATTAAAAACAATATATATTAATATCATATGACTACATTAGATACAAATGTTTCTAATTATACATTATCTGAATTAATGGCTATTGTAGAAATACAAGATTTAACACCAAAAGAAATTATTACAAAAACAAATAGACTAATTCATAAATTTAAAACAAAAAATCCACAATATGCTGTTTTTTTTAAGGGTGTTCAAAGCCAACTATTGCAGTATGTACAAGGATTATTGGATAAAAATGAAGAAGAAAATAATTCTGGTAAAATAATGGTAGAAGGATTTGGAAATATGGCAAATGAAGCTATTTATCCTGTAGGAAATAAACAAGTTACTGATTGGTACGAAAATGAAAATCTTATACAAAAAGATGATAATCAACTCAATAAAATAACAAATCGAAAACAGAAAATCGGTATTTTTGGAGATGAACATGTTCCTATGAAAAGAGAACAAATTGCTACAACAGATACTTATCAGTTACCAGTAAAACAAGATTCTTTAAATCCAAATTTGAAAAATACAATTTCTCGTTTTATTAATTTAGACAGTCAATTTAGACAATATACAAGTGGAGTTGATTCGACTTCAACCGATTATACATTAGATCTCTCTGATACATTAAAGGATACACTTAGTATGCGTTTATATTCTTACCAAATACCATTTAATTGGTATGCAATTGATAGTGCATATGGTAATACATGTTTCTGGATTACAGAAGGAGATTTAAATATAGTCATCAGTATGCCTCCAGGTAATTATACACCATCCCAATTTGTTACAAGTTTGAATACCTCTTTTACAAATGCAGGATTTATCTTTTCTACTACTCCAGTTACTTATAATCAAAATAATGGCTTAATTACAATGAATTTATATAATGGTGTATACATCGATCCAAATACAACTTTTACAATATCAGAAAACACTATTATTACTTTTTTTGATTTTACAGGAGTTCTTCAATGTAATAATAATTGTCTAAGTAAGTCAAATCATTATTTTAATAATACCTTAGGTTGGCTTATGGGTTATCGTCTTCCATATATAAATGTATCTGTAAATGGCAATACAGCACCATGTATTTTAGATTTAAATGGACCTAAATATTTAATACTTGTAATAGATGATTACAACCAAAATCATGTAAATAATGGTTTAGTCTCCATTGCACAATTATCAAGTACATTAAAAATGCCTTCTTATTATTCTGCAGATATACCATATACATGTCTTAGTCCTGCACAACAAGGTAATAATTTACAGGATCTAATCACAAATTCAAATTTAGATGCTTTATTTGATACACAAAATAATAGTACTACGAATGGTTTATTAATTGCAGGTAAATATGAGTCTGATTATACAAGTACACAATTAGTATTACCAAGTGCTCCTAGAACACTAACACAATCACAAATATATACTATAAATGAAATAAATAAAAATAGAAATAATACTACTAATTATTTGGCAAAAGCACCTACTTCTTCAGATATATTAGCAATGATACCTATAAAAATATCTGGTGTTAGTACAGGAACACTATTAGTTGAATTTAGTGGTTCATTACAAGATAATATTCGTACCTATTTTGGCCCAGTTAATATAGAGAGAATGGCTATACGATTATTGGATGATAAAGGAAATGTTTTAAATCTAAATGGAACAGATTGGTGTGTTACACTATTATGTGAATGTTTATATCAATATTAAATTTTTTTATAAATATATTATATATTATACTGAATGGACTCACGAAAAAGATATAGAGATGATGAAGATGATAGTTATCATGTAAATAAGCAAATTATGAACTTGGATAAACAAATGGCAAATTTATCAGTTTTAGGCAAAAGAAATGCTTATGATACAGAACCAATAAATAATAGTGAACAAATAAATAAAAAAACAGAAATCAATGATATACATCCAGGTAGATTAAGAGTAGCAAGTATCCGAAGTGATTATTATGATAAGCTTTTTAAAAAATCTAACGGAGGAAAAAAAAGAAAGACTCAAAGGAAAAAGACATATAAAAGAAAAGTGTATAGAAGAAAGACCCATCGAAGAAAATAAATAATTTAGTTTTTAATATAATGATTTATATTTTATAAATGTAAAATATAAATAAGCATGTTCGTTCAATTGATAAAAGAAATAGGGCAGTATGGACCGCTTATACTTATAATAAGTAGTACTGTTTTACTTTGGAATCATCACAATTTATTTTTTTATTATATTATTGGTATATTTGCTGATTCATTATTAAATATTATTTTAAAGGGAATTATTCAACTTCCTAGACCATCAGAAGATCCAAAATTATTTAATATAGCGCTTAAAAATGGAAAGCGTTTTATATTTAAAAATGGTATGCCTCATGATATATTTGGTATGCCTTCAGGCCATGCTCAATCTTCCTTCTTCTCAACTACCTTTATTTATCTATCTTTAAGAAAAACAAATATATCTATTATTTATTTACTATTGTCTTTTATTACATTATTTCAAAGAGTTATTGATAATTTTCATACAGTTTTACAAGTTATTATAGGATCTATAATAGGTAGTTTATTCGGTTATTTTGTTTATTATCTTTCGCAACAAAAGTTGAAAAATAAAATTAGAGAGAAACCAGATGATAATGCTCCTATTTAAAATATAAAATTGAATTATTTTTAAAATAATTACATAAAACATTAATAATTGTAATTATATTTTATAAAAATGTCGCATTCAAATATTTGCATATATTGTAATAAATTTATTAATGACCATTTAAGTAATTTATGTTGTCATTCAGTTGATGATTTTATAAAAACAGCAAATAGTGTATATAAATTTGACCCTAGAATGTTAAATGATTTTATTTATTCACAACCTGTTTATTTAGTTAAAGATTCAATTGTTCAATCATCTTCACTAATTCTTTATGATGATATGATTCCAACTCAATTTGATAAAATTCGTAAATTAATATTAGAATTTATTATTAAAAAATAAAATTATAAATGATAATATTTTTATAATTAATATTTTGCAACCTTATGATAAAACTACAATATTTAATTAATTAGTTAAATAATAATGTTATTAGTTAATATGAATAATTCTTATTCAGATAAAAATTATGGGTTTATGTGGGGAGTTATTGATAATGATGAATTTAAGATCATATATGATATTAAAAATGAGTCAGGATTAACAGAATTACAAATAAAAGAATTAATCGATGTTTTTTTTAATTTAAATAGCAAATTTAGAGATAAATATTATTTTTATGTATATAAAGAAAATTTTTCTAATAATAAATTATCAGATAATATAGCAAAATTTCCTTTTATATGGGTTAAAATAGATAATAAAGAATTTGTAAATATAATACTTGACTTACTCTATGATTAGAATAGTATTAGTATAGTATTAGTATAGTATTAAATGATACTATCAATACAAGAAACATTATGTTGTAAATACACTTCATGATCATTAGTATTTGTTTGATATAATTTATATTGATTTGCACAATTAGGATCTTCACAATTATCTTCACTACATATATTTAATTTACCTGTGGAGTCTTCAAAAATTTCTCTACAAGAATGTAGATAGCCTAAGCCTTCTATGGGAGGTACATGAGGAACAATATCTTTATTATGAGTTGTCCTCCAATATTCTTTTATCACTGTATTTATAAAATTTGCATATTTAGCATCACCTACACGTGGTTGACCATAATTGTATATTTTTACATTTATATTTACTTTTTCTAATTCCATCGCTAGTAATTGCCCTACTGCTGCTCCATAAGAATGACCTGTAACAACAATAGAATATGATGGATACATTTTTTGTAAAAATCTAATAGAACTTATTGTTTTATTTTTTATACTTAGTGCAGACTTATAAAATCCATTATGAACCTTACAATTACATTCAGTATAGGTATCATAAGGTACTTGATTTACTTCAAAATCATCTAACCAATTTATTGCAGATGAACTACCTCTTAATACAATATAGATTGTTTTAGTTGATATTATACCAATATAACCTTGTATATCTGTTTTTATATCATAAAGTGTGTCTTTATAAATAAAACCAGATGCAGGACCACCTATTTCCATTGTTTTATAATTTTCTTTATTACAATAAGCAGCACCACTTAACCAAACACCTGTTTGTAAAATATTTTCATTATATATATTAGATGATATCCATTTAATTAGTGAAAAAAATATTAAAATCTTTTTAAACCAAATTCTCATTGTATATTTATATTATTATATAAATGATTTTTTAAATTATTTATATATAAATATTTGTATAATGTCATCCTTTATTACAAATCCTATAGTAACCGTAAGTAAAAATATTAATACAACTCAAATAACATGTAGACAATATAAAGCATTTCTGCCAAGTTTTACTCCTATTATTTATGGTTTATCCATAGATACATCTGTAGCAGGAAGTTATAGCTTAGTTTATATTACTGGTGAGAATTTTTTACCAAATGGAACTACCTATGTTAATTTTAGTAATTATTTTCAGAGGCTACCAATTACATATTATAGTTCAAATAATATATCATTTGTAATTCCTCTAAATGCACTAGCAGGTGTTTATGATGTAACAGTTGTAAATATTTATACAGGTAATTTTAGTTTATCTGTAAATTATTCTTATCCAGGAAATTTAAATTATTCAAATTCTGTAAATTATACTTTAACATAATTGACACAATGAATGTCAAAAATATAAATGTTTGTCCTTTGTAAATCGTATAAATTTTTGTTTTGGGTAATTTATCTATAAATATAAATATAAAAAAATTGAAATAATTAATTAACTTACTTAAAATAATTATACTAACACTTAAGAAGAATGACACTCGAAAGAAACCCATTTATTACAGAAAAAGGCTTTGTAAAGTACGAAGAATTGAAACAGCATATGAGATCACAAATTAAACCAGCAGTGATTGAACATTTTCAAATTAGATTGTTTAAAAATAAACTAGAGTTGATTGAAAAGAATAAGATTAATATTGATGCTGTAGTAGATGAATTAATGGAAACATATGGAAGAGAAATAGGATTATACGAAATGTATCTTGACAAAACAGTTTTTACAGCAGAATCAATTCGTTTTGACATATCAGAGGCTATATTCAGTGAATATTTGTGCGATTTAAAGTGGATTGAAGAATAATATAAAAACATAAAGAATGTAGTTTTAAATCTTCAATGGTGTAAATTTTAAATATTTTATGAAATGCGATAATATATTAACATTTGATAACATTTTGTAAAATTCCATTTTAAAGGAGAACCATCATAATCTGCTGTTCCTTCAAATTCCCAATTATAACTATTATTATTCATTTTATCTTTCCATTGTAATGGCACCATACGATGAAAACTCATTCCGTCATAGGCCATCTCTTTTCCTTCACATGTAATAGTTGAACAAAAATGTTGTTTAGAAATATCTCTTACAACTGCGCTATCTATTTTGTATTTACCTTCATTTACTGTAAAAGATATAGGTTTTTTATTAAATTCAGAGGCAGATTCATCATATATTTCTAATACAATTACATGAGGTAAATGTGTCATTTTTTGCACCGATTCTATTATTTTTTCTTTCCAGTTACTATTGGAATCTCTAATTAATAATAAAAGAATTGATGTATTATTTAAATAATTTATGATGCTAATATAATACAATAATGGATTACCTGCTTCATCAATATCTACTATATATGGATATTTTTGCTTATATGATTCCGGAATACTTTTATATAATTGATGTATAATACTATTTGTATCTAATTCATATGCAAATTTATTACCAGTTAAACATGCATCTATACCAAAATTAAGCAAGGCAAAAGCATTGTGTATTTTTTCAGGTATTATAGTACCATCTTTTTGTTTACCTTCTATCATGAGTTGTCTTAAAAAATGAAAAAATTTACGACCTTTATCACTTATAAAAAAGGTAACAAAAAAAGCATTAAACCAACAATTTGATTGAGATTGAATTGGTGGAACTATTGTATTTACATTTATATGTTTATTTGCAGCTAAATTCTTTAATAGATATTTTTTTGCTTCAGGAGAATTATAATTAAAACATGTTTTACCATAAATATAACCTGGTATTCCTATTTGCAGAGGTTCTTTTAGTTGAAATGCTTCTTTAATATTACAATCTTTTAATTCTTGTCTTGGTATGGATTTCAATGTAATTAATTTTCTATTAATAGTAGGTGAATAAGATTTATTTATTCTTTTTTGTTCATCAAATAAATTAAAAGATATTTTATTAGCGATTTTATTACTAACTTTACGTAGATATAACGGTGTTGTTGAAGGTATTTTATTTATTTTTTTGTTTATTTTTTTATTTGTTTTATTATGTTTTATATGTCTATGTTTCCTTGTTTTCTTCATATAAATAAATAATATTTTTATTTTATATATGGGTGCAGGTATTTTACCAACTACTATACAAAATAATAAATTGTATTTTTTATTTGGTAAAGAAAATAAATATGAAGATTCAGCACCAGGTTTCTCTGATTTTGGTGGAGGTACAGATAATAATGAATCTTTTTTTGAAACTGCAATTAGAGAAGCAGGAGAAGAACTTACAGGATTTTTAGGTAATGATAGTGATATTAGAAAGATGTTAAAAAAACATGGCACATATAATATTGATTATAAAACAGATGGACATAAAACATATAGAATGCATATTTTCCCATATAAATATGATCCAATGTTACCTTTCTATTATAATAATAATCAAAGATTTTTACAAAAACGTTTAGATACTACTGTCATAAAAAAATCAAAAATATTTGAAAAAGCTGAAATTAGATGGATTTGTATTGATGATATTATGAAGATGAAATCAAAATTTCGTTCATATTTTCAGAATATTGTTAATATGATTTATAGTCAAAAAGAGAGTATTAAAGCATTTATTTTAAAAAGCCAAAAACATATACACTCTATAACTAAAAAATATAATCATTTAAAAAAGAGAAAAACACAAAAAAGAAAAATATAAAATTTATTTGTTATAATTTAATAAATAAATAATTAGATTATATATAAATGAAAAATTTTAGTACCATAAATAATAGTGTTAGTAGCAGTAGTAATAATAGTGTAAATAGTAGTAATTATAGTTTTATGAATAGTATTTGTAGTAATAATAGTAATAGTATTAATAGTAGTAATAGTAGTAATTGTAGTAATAGTAGTTGTCATAATAATGATATTTATAGTAACAATAGTAGTTGTCACAATAATGATATTTATAGTAACAATAGTAGTAGTAGTAGTAGTAATTATATTATATTAAAAACAGATTCTAATTCTAATACTACTAATACTACTAATACTAGAAGTCATATTAAAAATCATATAATAAATAATAATATAATTATCGATGTAGCTGTATTATGTCAAGAATATACTCAAATAGATAAAATGTGCGAAGATCATATAATAAATTTGGATGATATAACTATATCTAAGGATTTATTTAGGTCTATTTTTTATCCGCATGGAGAGAATTTTGGAATAGATAAAAATTTTATTCATCATAATAATAAAGAAATTTTTCCATATATTTCATTTTTACCTCAATATAGAACAGTAAATGATCAAAAATTTTATTTATTAGAAAAAATAATATCAAATATCGAAAATGATTTAAATATTTCTAGAAATTGTTTTACTGTTGAGTCACTCGTTGAGCTTACAAATGAAATTATAAGTATTAATAGTTTATGTGATATTAACTGTTGCAGTGTATTGGCATCATTAACATGGTCAAATATATTAGAAATTATTAACAATTATAAATTTTTAGAAGATGATAAATTATGTAATGAAAAAAAAGAAATAATTCCAATTTGTGTTATAAGTATAATTTTTAAAACACCTACTGCAGGAGTTAATAATACTATTATTCGATTTAATTATAAAATAATAGATATATAATAAAGATATATTCATATAAATATTTATACTATTATTTATATGAATAACTTTGACTTGGATATTGAGAATTATCAATATAGTGAAATATTACAGCTATTTAAAATTACCGATTCTGATAATAAACATACAATCAATTATAAAATAAATGAAAAATTAGAAAATATAAAAAAAAAATTTAAT
>Ga0136644_10002445_pt1 | contig 14256 bp, 17 predicted proteins | sample C_130820_EF_Meta_FD_94780 | JGI IMG/M metagenome (GOLD analysis project Ga0136644, IMG submission 94780) | Freshwater microbial communities from Lake Croche, Canada to study carbon cycling - C_130820_EF_MetaG (v2) (version 2) | ecosystem: Environmental > Aquatic > Freshwater > Lake | place... | reverse complement strand
TGCGCATCGAGCGGCACCATGAGGGGCGGGAGGATGCCGGAGATCGGCGGAGCGGCGGATGTTGACATCTGCTACCCGAGATGGGGGTCTCTCGTGAGGAGAAGCGGGTTCCGGGTCTTGAGCGCCGGGAAAAGCGAGAAATCACGATCGGCGGTCCACAGTTCGGCCACGGCATGGTTGAGGCAGATGGCCGCAATCCGGGCATCGTGAATTTTTCCACCAGCCACCTTGGCCCGACCACACATCCGCTCGAGTTTTTCGAGATACCCGGGGCCCTCGTGAAGCAGTTGCAAGCCCGGTGATCCGAGCCAGGCCTGGATCGACGCGAAAGCCGTCGCCAGCGGTGTGGGTGGAGCGTAGATGCGTGGGTGGGTGACAACGGCCACGAACTCGTGCAGAGAACTCCAGGCGATCGCCCACGGGACGCCGCTTTCGGCCAGATCGACGATGCAGGTCTTCGCACGGGCATGCCACTCGCTGTCTTCGCGATGGGCGTAGACGAGCAGATTCGTATCGACCGCGATCACGACCGTTTCTTTCCGGCATCCGCGCCGTAAACGGCATCGCGAATCGCGTCCCAGCCTTTGCCCCTGAACTCCGGCTGCAGCCCCTTGCCCCGGAACGTGACTGGCTTGATCGGCGGCCGCTGGGCCGCCGCCTTGCGGCCGAGCACCTCACGCAAGCCCGCTTCGATCAGGCTGCGCAACGTGGTGTGAGACGCTGCCGCTTCGCGCTTTGCCCGCAGCAGAAGATCGTCAGCAATATCGACAGTCGTCTTCATATGGGTAACCATATGAGGAGCTGATACCCCCGTCAAGACGGCCGTCCGGCCACCTCCTCTTGGCGTCCGGCCGCGGCGGGCTCGATCTCACCCCGTACGGTGCTTCGCGAGCACGGCGTCGGTGAGCTTGCCGCCCACGCCGGGCGCGTCGGGCAGTGTGTAGAAGCCGTCCACGACGCGGATCGGATGTTCCCAGATGTCGAACAGCGACTCGTAGCAGCATTCGATCATCGGCGTGTTGGGAGTGGCCGCGGCGAGTTGGGCGTGCACGTTGTGCTGCACGTTCGTGTGCGGGATCACGGTGAGCCCGTGGGCCCGGCCGAGGGCCGCCACGTCGAGCCACTCCTCGATCCCGGCAAGTTTCGTGACGTCGGCCTGGAGGATGTCGGCCCCGCTGCAGTCGACGTAATCCCGGAACGCATGGAGCGTGTAGACCGTCTCCCCGACCGCGATGGGGAGATCGAGCGCCTGGGCGAGATCGCCGTGGGCCCGCACGTCGAAGGGATGCATCGGCTCCTCGAGCCAGGCGATGTCGAACTCCTCGAGCCGCCTGCCCCACACCATCGCCGTCTTCAGGTCCCAGACGGTGTTCACGTCCACCATCAGCTTCGGCGTGTCGCCGATCGCCTTCCGCACCGCCCTCACCCGCTCGAAGTCTTCGCGGGGGTCGGGCCGGCCGAGTTTCATCTTCACGGCATCGAAGCCACGATCCAAGATCCGCTGCATGTCGGCCACGAGCTCGGCGGTGCTCCAGGTGAGCCAGCCGCCGTCCGTGTTGTAGGCCTTCACGCGATCCTTGCAGGGGCCGAGGTGCCGCCACAGGGGCTGGCCCTCGAGCTTGAGCTGGATGTCCCAGAGGGCGAGGTTCATGGCGGCGAGCCCCACGCGGGCCACGCCGACGCGGCCGATGAAGTGCGTGGTCGCGTGCATCGCCTGCATCAGGGCATGGCGTTCGAACGCGGGCCGACCCACGATCGCCGGGGCATAGCACTCGTCGATCATCACCTGCGCGGCCTTGAGCCCCCGGGAATAGTTCCAGTTGAAGCCGTGGCCCGTCACGCCCGCATCGGTCTCGATCGAAACCTGGACGAACTCCACCGAATCGACGCTCGACTGGCTGTCGGTGATCGTCCGCTGCCCGAGCGGCACGTCCACGAGCACGGTCGAGACCTGAGTCACGAGCGGACTGCCGGTCGACCTTGGAGCGACGTGCGGCATCGATAGAACCTCGAGGATCGATGGAGCAGGAAAATGACACCGGAAGATACCCCGGCCAGCTGCGGATTACACCGACATGACAGCAACGTCAACGATACGCCGCGGAACGCCGGCCAACGGTACCGGGGTCACGGGGAGCCACCCTTTCCGGCCTTCCTGTTCTCCGCGTACAGCCGGTAGAGCGCCTGCGTGCCGTCGTCAGCCCAGCCGCGCTCGGCGGCGAGCGTGTAGAGCCGCTCGGCCGTGGCGAGGCCGGGGAGCTCGATCCCCGTCTCCGCCGCGCACTCCCGCGCGATCGCGAGATCCTTGAGCAGGTGCCGCACGAGGAATCCCGGCGCGACGTCGCCGGCGAGGGCTCGCGGGGCGAGATTCGTGAGCGCCCAACTCCCCGCCGCGCCGCCCGCGATCACCTGCTGCACGGCCGCGGGCTCGAGCCCGCCGGCCTCCGCATGCGCGAGCGCTTCGCACCACGCCACCATCCCGATCGCCACGGCGACTTGGTTGGCGAGCTTGCATCGTTGCCCCGCCCCGGCGGGCCCGAGGTGCGTGATCGACTTTCCCATCAGGCCGAGGATCGGCCGCACGCGGTCCAACGCCTCGCGATCGCCTCCCGCCATGATCACGAGCGCTGCGTTCCGCGCGCCGACATCGCCCCCCGACACCGGCGCATCGATCGCGGCCAGCCCCCGGGCGGCCGCGGCCGCGGCGATCCGCTCGGCGAGCATCGGGCTCGACGTCGTCATGTCGATGAGCACGGCACCCTCCCGGGCGCGGTCGATGATCCCCTGCCCCACCGGCACGGCAGCAGTGCCACCGAGATACACCTCCTCCACGTCGTCCGGCAGCCCCACCATCGTGATCACGACGTCACTGGCCGCCGCCACGTCGCCCGGTGCGTCGTGCCAGCACGCGCCCCGCTCGACGAGCGGCTCGGCCTTGGACCGCGTGCGGTTGAACACGTGCAGCGGGTGTCCTGCGGCGAGCAGGTGCCCCGCCATGCTCCGCCCCATGATCCCCGTGCCGATGAATCCGATCGCGGTCATGACGCTTCGAAGAACACCTCGGGCGGCGTGCGAGTGAGAGCACTCACCGGCACGTCCACCTCGACCTCGTCGGTGTGGATGAACTTCGGCCGATCGACGCACAGGAAACTCTGCTCGACGTCGGTCGGATTCTCCCAGCGGTGAGGGTGGTTGCGCGGCCACTCGTGGGCCACGCCCGCCACGGCCGGCGTTCCCTGCAGCAGGAGCCCACCGCCGAGCGCGAGTTCCATCTCGTCGAGATGATGGTGGACGTGGGTCGGCAGCACGCACCGCGGACTGATCCGCTCGCGGTACACGCCGCACTCGGGGCTCTCGAACACGACGTCCACGAAGCCGAACGTCTTCACCTCCATGTTCGACCGGAAGTCGCCGCGCCTGCGGCGGATCGTGATTTCGGGCACCGCCCGGCCGCCGAGGGCCCGCGGCTTCGCGAGCCTCACCTCGACCTCCTCGACCTGCGGCCGAGGCACGTCGAGGCTCGGGGCCATGAGGAGCCAGGCGGCGATCGCCTCGGCCGCCGACTCCAACAGCAGGAACCGGCCTGCCACGAGGATGAACCGCAGTTCGCCGAGCACCCGGCCGTAGTCGATCGTGTGCGCGATGTGGCCCTCGTGCGCCGCCCGCCGGACGTCGAAGTGCAGCACGACGTCGAGCTCGACCGGCTGAGGCTGCGATCGCTCGTGGTCGAGGAGCCCGATGATGCAGTCGAACCGCATGCCTCTGAGGGCGAGACGGTCGTACTCCCGGTGGAACATCATGCGACGCTCAGCCCTCCGCACACCCTGATCGTCTGCCCCGTCACGTACGTCGCCTGAGCGAGGTAGACCACCGCCTCGGCGACGTCCTCGGGGCTCCCCTCGCGGCCGAGCGGCAGCCGGGCGAGCATGTCGGCCCGCTGCTCGGGCGTCGTCTCGGCCGCGATCGCCACCGGACCGGGAGCCACGGCATTCACCCGCACCCGCGGTCCGAGTTCGAGCGCGAGCGCCCGCGTGAGCTGCTCCAGGGCGGCTTTCGACGCCAGGTAGTGGGCGAAGCGGTGCGACGCGGAATAGGCACGGCTCACGGCCATGTCCGTGATGTTCACCACGGCCCCCTGCCCCGAGGCCTCGAGCAGCGGCAGCACCGCCTGCGTGAGCAGGAAGGGCGACCGCACGTTCACCGCGAGCATCCGCTCGAGTTGGGCCGGCGTGATCGCGCGGAAGTCCGCATGCTCGTAGGCGGCCGCATTGTTCACGAGCAGGTCGAGCCGATCGATGCGGGCGGCGAGCCGCCCCGGGCCGTCGGCCGTGGCGAGGTCGGCCAGCTCCACGCGGGCCGTGCGGCCGAGCGTCGCGAGTTGCCTCACCACCCCCTCGGCCTCGCTTGCGGAACGATTGGCGTGGACCACGACGTCGTATCCCGCCCGCCCGACCGCCAGGCAGATCGCGCGGCCGATGCGGATGCCGCCGCCGGTGACGAGTGCCGTGGGCATGGAGGTGTGTTTCAGGCGGAAGGGGCTGGATCGCGGGCGAGCACTGCCTCGATGAGTGTCCGTGTCGGCTCGTTCAAGTGCAAGGAGAGTGCCTCCCGCGGCTCGACCCAGAGATACGAGAGCGCCTCGCCGTTGAGCCTCACCTTCGTGCTCCTCGTGCGGGCCGTGTAGTTGAAGAGCAGGAAGTGGCTCTGCGGAACGTAAAACTCCCGCGAGTCGATGCAGTCCTGCACGAGCACGAACTCGACGTCGGAGATCGCGAGGCCCGTCTCTTCGCGGATCTCCCGGCGGAGCGCCGCGGCGGCATCCTCCCCCTTTTCGATCTTCCCACCGGGGATGCCGTAGGTGTGGCTCCACTTGTGCGTGAGCACGAGCAGCACCCTGCCTTCGGGATTCGAGATCAGCGCACCCACCGTGGCGACGGGGTAGTCGCGAGAAACGCGCTGCGGCTGCGCGGGCCGCGGCGTGAAGAACGGCAGCCAATCGGCCTGGTCCCGCCACACGAACCTGGGCCCGGCGGCGAAGAGCCGTGATGCCCCGTGATAGCCCGAGAGGACGCAGCCCGACGTCAGGCCATGCCGCTTCGCGGCCTCGATGTCGTGGTCGGTGTCGCCGATGAAGAGCACGTCGGCCTTCGGCCGCCGGCCGATCTGCTTCAGGTGGTCGGGCATGCCACGCACCTTGTTCGGAACGGACCCGTGGATCTGCCCCACGAGGCCGCGAATGCCGCACGCATCGCAGGCCGCTTCCAGGAGATCCTGCCGCAGCGTCGAGAACAGGCTCGTCGGCACGCTCTGCCGCGCGAGCGACTCGAGCGCCTCGCGGACGCCGGGAAACAGCCGCCCGCGCTCGATCACACGTTCAAACGCCGCGAAGTAGTGCCGATCGATCGCGGCGCCCGGCTCCGTGACGCCGTGCCGCCGATAAAACCCGAGAGCCGGCAGACTGAAATCGCGATCGTAGTCGGCCCGCGCAATCCGCCGGCCGCCGAGGTCGAGGATCGTCTGCCGCGTGGCCAGGAAGCTCGGCGTCTGGTCGTCGTAGAGCGTCCCCGACCAATCGAAGATCACGTGGGCAAACGGCGGCGGCATGCAGCGTCCAGGTGCGGGGTACAGAAAGTATACGCCCCAACGACAGTCACACCCGGCCCGAACGTCGCGGCGGATTCGACTACATTACCGGCCATGCAACCATCGCCAGCCGCTCCGATTTCGTGCCGCCGGGTGGGTGTGCGATTCCCCGGGGGCCGCGACGTCCTCACCGGCGTCGATCTCGACGTGCCGGCCGGCGGCGTCGTGTCGCTCGTCGGCCCGAGCGGGTGCGGAAAGACGACGCTTCTGCGGTGCATCGCCGGGCTGCAGCAGCCGACGGCCGGCACGATCGAGCCGCGGCCGGAGGCGGTGGCTCCCGGCACGCTGGCCTACGTGTTCCAGGAACCGGCCCTGCTGCCCTGGCTCGACGCGGTGCACAACGTGATGCTCCCGCTCGACCTCGTCGGCCGCGGCACACCACCCGCGCGCCGCGCGGCGGCGGAGCACTGGCTCGGCGAGGTGGGCTTCGGGGCCGACGATCGCGCGAAGCATCCGGGCCAGCTCTCCGGCGGCATGAAGATGCGGGTGTCGCTCGCGCGGGCGCTGGTCACCGAGCCGGCGATCCTGCTGCTCGACGAGCCGTTCGCCGCGCTCGACGACCTCCTGCGCACGCGGCTCACGGAGCTTCTCCTCGACCTGCACGCCCGGCACCCGCGGACGATGGTGCTCGTCACGCACAACATCGGCGAGGCGATCCTCGTGGGCGACGAGGTGTGCGTGCTGGACGGCGGGCGGGTGGGCGGCCGGGTCGGCGTCGATCTCCCGCGGCCGCGGCTCGCCCGCTCGCGCGGCGGCGCGGCGTTCAGCCGGCTCTACGAGGGCGTCTCCGACATGCTCGCGGAGGCCGCCCGATGAGTCGCCCGCGTCCTTCCCTCGCGCAGCTCGTGCTCGAGTCGCTGCCCGCGGCGGCGGTGGCCGTGGGCGTCGTCGCATTCTGGCAGTTCGCCGTCGGCCACTGGCGGATTCCCGCCTACCTGCTGCCGTCGCCGGCGCAGGTGGCGACGGCGTTGTGGGACAGGCGCGTCGTTTTGGGGCATGCCTTGTGGGTGACCGCCCGGGCGGCGGTCGCGGGCCTCGCAGCGGCGGCGGTGATCGGCACGGCGCTCGCGATCCTGTTCAGCCAGTCGCGGCTGGTCCGCACCGCGCTCTATCCCTACGTGCTGTTCCTCCAGACGGTCCCGATCGTGGCGATCGCCCCGCTGCTCATCACGTGGAGCGGCTACGGGCAGCGCACCGTGATCCTCGTGTCGGCCATCATCTCGCTGTTTCCCATCCTCTCGAACGTGACTGCGGGGCTGCTCGCGCTCGATCCGAACCACCGCGATCTGTTCCGGCTCTACCGCGCCGGCCGCTGGCCGACGCTCCTGCGGCTGCGGCTGCCGACCGCCATGGGGCATCTCGCCCTCGGCCTGCGGATCAGCTGCGGGCTGGCCGTGATCGGGGCGATCGTGGGCGAGTTCTTCGTCGGCCGCGGCAGCGACTTCCCGGGGCTCGGCGCGGTCATGGACCGGTGGCTCGCGATGGGCCGGACCGATGCCCTCGTCGCCGCCGTGCTGCTCTCGTCGCTGCTGGGACTCGCCATGTTCGCCGCGATCAACCTGCTGACGGACCGCCTGCTCGGCAAGTATGTTCAGGGCACCGGCGACTGAGCCGCACGCCCTGGAGAAGACTGCATGCGTCGATTCCTGACCGTCCTGGCCGCCTGCCTGGTGCTCGCAGGCTGCACCGCGTCGGACAAGCCCGCGGCCGATCCCGCCCGCGGCACTCCCGTGACCCTGCAGCTCAACTGGTTTCCCGAGGCGGAGCACGGCGGCTTCTACGCCGCGCTCGTGCACGACCTCTACGCGGCCGAGGGACTCGACGTGGAGATCCGCCCCGGCGGCCGCTCCGCGCCGATCGCGAGCGAACTCGCCGCCGGCCGCGTGCAGTTCGCCGTGGCGAACGCCGAGGACGTGGTGATGTTTCGCAGCCAGGGAGCCGACATCGTGACGGTGATGACGGCCTGCCAGCACCATCCGCGCTGCCTGCTCATGCGGACCGACAGCGGCGTGAAGTCGTTCGAGGATCTCGGTCGGCGCGGCATGACGCTGCAGGTGCAGCAGGGACATGCGTTCCTCGAATACATGCGGTCGAAGGGGCTGCTCGCCGGTGTGAAGGAGGTGCCCTACACCGGCGGCGTCGCGCTCACGGTGCACGATCCGAAGATGGCGCAGCAGGGCTACGTCTACTCCGAGCCGCTCCTCGCGCGGCAGGAGGGAGTCGAGATCACCACGCTCATGCTCTCCGACATCGGGTTCGATCCCTATTCGAGCGTGCTCGTGACGACCGGGAGGCTCGTGCGCGAGCAGCCCGACCTCGTGCGGCGGATGGTGGCGGCATCCGCACAGGGCTGGCGACGCTACCTCGCCGAGCCCGCGGCCACGAACCGCCGGCTCATGGAGGTGAACCCCGAGGGTGTCACGCCGGAGATGCTCGCTCACGGCGTGGAGACGCTCCGCGATCTCTGCCTCCCCGACGGCATGCCGCCGGAGCGGCTCGGCACGATGACGGCCGCCCGGTGGGACGAGCTCCTGGCCCAGATGACGGCCCTCGACCCGACGCTCGCCGGCAAGGTGAAGGCGGCCGACTGTCACACGCTCGAGTTTCTCCCGTAGGGGCCCGTGCCGGTCCCGAGCCGACGTCCACTTGCCCGGACGCGTAGAATCCTCACGGACATTCACTCCGGCAGGCACGCCACCCGCGTGCCATGCCATCTCCCCCGCTCAACAAGCTCGCATTCGTCGGCAGTTACGTGCCGCGACGCTGCGGCATCGCGACCTTCACGCACGACGTGCGCTCGGCCATCGCCGCCCGCCTGCCGCGGGCAGCGTGCCTGGTCGTGCCCGTGACCGACGGCATCGCCCGCCACGCCTACCCGGACGAGGCGGCGTTCGAGATCCGCGCCGACGATCCCGGGTCGTTCGAGCGGGCGGCCGCATTCCTCAACCTGTGGAACGCCGATGTCGTCTCACTGCAGCACGAATACGGCATCTTCGGCGGGGAGGCAGGGAGCCACGTCCTCGCGCTCCTGCGCGGCCTGCGTGCCCCCGTCCACACGACGCTCCACACCGTGCTCGCGCGGCCCCCGGCCGCCGAACACCGCGTGATGGACGACGTGATCCGGCTGTCCGCCCGCCTGACGGTGATGACCGAGCGCGGCCGCGCGCTGCTCGAGGACGTCCACCGTGTCCCCCGGGAGCGGATCGACGTCATTCCGCACGGCATCCCCGACGCACGGCCTGCGGCCACCGCCGGCGCCAAACAACACCTGGGGCTCGGCGGCCGGCAGGTGCTGCTCACGTTCGGCCTGCTCTCGCCCGGCAAAGGCATCGAGCACGTGATCGAAGCCCTGCCGGAGATCGCCGCCCGCCATCCCGACGTGGTCTACGTCGTGCTCGGCGCGACCCATCCGCAGCTCGTGGCCCGCGAGGGGGAACGCTACCGGGAGTCGCTCGTGCGCCGGGCGGGCGAACTGGGCGTGTCCGGGCACGTGGCCTTCCACGACCGCTACGTGGACCTGCCCGACCTGCTCGCGTTCATCGCGGCGGCCGACATCTACCTCACGCCCTATCTCGGCGAGGACCAGATCACCTCCGGCACGCTGGCATACGCGTTCGGGTGCGGCGTGCCTGTCGTCTCCACGCCCTACTGGCATGCCCGCGAACTGCTCGCCGAGGGCCGCGGCGTGCTCGTGCCGTTTCGTGATCCGGCGGCCATCGCGACGGCCGTGGACGGGCTGCTCGGCGACCGCGGGCGGTGCGCGGCCATGCGGACCGAGGCCTGGCGACTCGGCAGCGGCATGGTGTGGAGCCGCGTCGCCGAGCGGTATGTGGAGGCATTCGGCGTCGCCCGCAACGATGCGGCCGTCAGGCCGCGCCGCCCCGGCGACGCGATCGGACGCCGGCCCCGTCCCGAACTGCCCCCCGTGCGGCTCGACCACCTGCTGCGGCTCAGCGACTCGACCGGCCTCCTGCAGCACGCGACGTATGACGTGCCGAGTGCCGCCCACGGCTACTGCACCGACGACAACGCCCGCGGCCTCGCATTGATGGTGCAGCTCGACGCGCTCGGACTCGACTCGGAGGCGTCGGCTCGGCTCACGTCGCGCTACGCCACGTTTCTCGGCCATGCCTTCGTGCCGGCCACCGGCCGGTTTCGCAACTTGCTCTCGTTCGACCGCCGCTGGCTCGACGACGAGGGCACCGACGACTGCCTCGGCCGCGCCGTCCTCGCCCTCGGGACCTGCATCGGCCGCTCGCGCCGCCGTGGACTCGCCGCCTGGGCACTGGGGCTCTTCCGGCCGGCGCTCGACGCGATCACCGCCTGCCCGAGCCCGCGGGCCTGGGCGCTCGGGATCCTGGGCGTCCAGGAATACCTCCGGCAGCTCGACGGCGACCGTCATGCCGACCGCGTCCGTCGCGAACTCATGGAGCGGCTCCTCGGCCTGTATCAACGCAACGCGTCGGCCGAATGGCCGTGGCCCGAGAACACCGTCTCCTACGACAACGCCCGACTCTGCCAGGCACTCATCGCCGGCGGCCGCTGGACCGGAGAGGTCGCGGCGCTCGAGGCCGGCCTCGTGATGCTCGACTGGCTCACCGGGATCCAGCGGGGCCAGAGCGGACGGTTTTCCCCCGTCGGAAGCCGCGGGTTCCGCGTGCGCGGCGCGATGGCCGCGGAGTTCGACCAGCAGCCCCTCGAGGCTCACGCCACGATCGCCGCCAGCCTCGAAGCCTTCCACGCGACGGGGGACGCCAGGTGGGCCGATCGGGCGTGGGAAGCCTGCGAGTGGTTCCTCGGCCACAACGCGGTCGGCCTCGTCGTGTGCGATCCCGCCACCGGCGGCTGCCGCGACGGACTCCTCGAGGACCGCACCAACGACAACCAGGGGGCCGAATCGACGCTCGCGTGGCTCGCCGCGCTCGCCGACATGCGTTCCCTCGCTCCCTCGCCCCCCGAGCACCATGCACCTCACCCGCACCGGGGTCCTCCTGCGACCCAACAACGCCCGCGTCCTCTACCGGCCCTTCGAGCCCCCGCATCCCGCGCGGGCGATGAAGATCATCGGTCGGGTCGCGCAGCTTCCCGATGAGGAGGTCGAGCGGCTCCTCGGCGAGGTGCTCGCCGAGTTCCACGGCCGCCACCAGCGGCTGCTGTCGTTTTTCGCCGAACGGTACGAGGCGGTGCACCACCAGGTCCTCACCGACCATCCGCTCGGCGACTCGCGCCGGCTCCTCGTGGGGTCGTTCTTCACGCAGGAATACGCGCTCGAAAGCGCAGCCCTGTTCAACCCCTCGATCGTCTGGCATCCCGACCAGCGCGGCCTGCCGACCGGGACGCGGCGGTTCATCCTCTCGCTGCGGGCCACGGGGGAGGGGCACGTGTCGAGCGTCGGGTTCCGCGTCGGCACGGTGGACGCCGCCGGCGCCGTGACGCTCGCCGCTCCCACCGGCTTCGTGACCGCGCCGCGGGTCGTCGCCGACAGCGGCTACGACAAGCACCTGTTCCTGCGGAAGTTGTCCGAACTCGGCATCTTCAACGGCATGGTGGACCGGATCTTCGTCGATCTCGGCGAGCAGTTCACGCTCGCCGCCCTCGAGGCGGCGCTCGTCCGCACGTCGCGGCACGAGCGGCGGCGCAAGGAGTGGGAACCGTTCGCGGCCGCCGTCCTGGCCCTCGCGCGGGCCAACTACGAGATCGAGTGCGAGGCCGGATCCGACCTCTCCGAGCGCGTGATCTTCCCCTACTCGCCGGCCGAGACGAACGGCATCGAGGACGCCCGCTTCGTGCGGTTCGAGGAGCCCGACGGCGCCGTCCACTACTACGCCACCTGCACGGCCTTCGATGGCAGCGTGATGCTTCCGCAGTTCCTGGCCACCGACGACTTCGTGCGGTTCAAGATGAGCACGCTCAACGGGCCGGAGATCGCCAACAAGGGCCTGGCCCTGTTCCCGCGCCGGATCAACGGCGCCTACGTGATGCTCTCCCGCCAGGATGGCGAAAACATCCACGTCATGGAGTCGGACATGCTCCACTTCTGGCACGCGAAGCGGCTCGTGCTCAGGCCGACGCAGCCCTGGGAGTTCGTGCAGGTCGGGAACTGCGGCTCGCCGCTCGAGACGCCGCAGGGCTGGCTCGTGCTCACGCACGGCGTGGGGCCGATGCGGAAGTATTCGATCGGCGCCGTGCTCCTCGACCTCGACGATCCCGCACGGGTGCTCGGCCGGCTGCGGGAGCCGCTCCTGTGCCCCGACGAGAACGAGCGGGCGGGCTACGTGCCGAACGTGGTCTATTCCTGCGGGGCGGTGATCCACGAGGGCCTGCTCGTGATCCCCTACTCGATGAGCGACTACGCGACGACGTTCGCCACGGTGCCCGTCGCCGACGTCCTCGACGCGATGGAGGCGCCGGCGTGAGGCGCACCCGGGGGCGCCCGCCCGCTACCCCGGGGTGAACGTGTCGACGTAGACGAGGTCGGCCACCGAGCCCTCGTCGGTCCAGAACCGCGCCCGGATCGCGTACAGCCGGTTCCGCTCGACCACGCAGGCGAACGGCTCGCGGTATCGCACGCCGGGATTGAGCTGGTAGCGGCCGTTGCGGTAATCGTCGTTGGCCGCGAGCAGGTTGCGCTTGAGGAGGATCGGCCGGGGCGCGCCGTCGCCGCTCGTCCAGTCGAACCACGGCATCTCGGGCTGGTCGCCCGGATGCGGGGCCGCGGGGGCGGCCCCCGGCGGACCGGCGGCCGGCACGTGTTCGCGCCGCAACGGCTCGATCTCCACGATCGAGATCTCGAGCCCCACGTCGCGGTCGTCCGGATCACGGCCGAACCGGGGGCGGATCGCGACCTTGCCGATGTTCTCCATGAACACGTCCACGTTGAGCAGGACCGATTCGTCCGCCAGCCGGCTCACCGTGGGCGTCATGCGCACCAGCATCGTCGGGTCGTGCGTCCGCTCGACGGTGAAGTTGGCGTAGGTCCACCAGGCGGCGACGAACAGCGCGAGCCCGCCGAGCACCTTGCTGACGAGATCGACCCACAGGACAGCCGTCTCGAGCGGCGGGCGCGGCGTGCCGGCCATCTGTTCCTCCTCGGACGTCGCGGCCCGTGAACCGTCAGCGGGCCGTGCGCCGCGCCTTCTTCGGGGACTTCTTCGGGGCGGCGGCCTTCCGGGCCGACTTCTTCCCGACGGGCGTCTTCTTCGCAGCCGCCGCCTTCGCCGGCCGCTTCTTCGCAGTCTTCTTCGCGGGCTTCACGCCGACCTTCCTGGCTGCCTTGGCGGCCTTCCTGCCGGCGGCCGCCTTCGACTTCGCCGCCCGGCCGAGCCGCGCCTTCACGGCAGCAGCGACCTCGTCGAGGAATTCATGCGCCTCGGCGGCGAGGTCGCGGGCCGACACGGGCTCGACCTCGTCGATGATGAAGAGTGCGAGTTCGCCCCGACGCTGCGCGTCGCAGAGCGTCTTGTATTCCTCGAGCGACAGGTCGTCGTGATCCTCGTCCTCGCTCGTGAGAAACTCGAAGCCGACGCGGGCCTGCGGATCCCAGCCGTCGACGTGGAACTCGACGCCGTACTCGCGGAACAGCTGATTCCGCTTGATCGCGTAGCCACGGGCCCGGAAGAGCTTGGCGAGCAGATCGCAGCCGTCGAATTCAGAAAGCGTCTCGGACATGATGCAAGCCCCGGGGTGCGTTGAAGGATCGGGCCACGACGACCGCGGGAAGGATACCGCATGGCGACGTCCGGCGACCAGCGTTGGCGACGATGGGCCGATGCCGGCCCCCCTCGATGCGGACAGGCGTCAGCCCGTCATGCCCCCTGCCATTCGCCGCACCAGTCGGCCCGGTCGGTGTGCGGCCAGACCCCGACGTGCACGAGTTTGTCGTCGGCCACGTCCGGCAGCGTCGGCGGCATCCGGCGGCACTGCCCCCAACCGGCATGCTGATCGCCGCCGGCGGCCCGCTTCCAAAACCGACAGTTGCCGCAGCCCTGCCCCCGCTCGTCGGTCGTCGAATCGTCGTCCATCGCAGTCATTCTATCGCGGCGGGTGGCAGCATGTCACTCGTCGTCGATGTGCAGCTTGTGCATGATCCGGTGTACGAACGGGGCGAGGAGCAGCGACGCGACGCCGATGAAGAGCAACCCCGAGAACAGGGCGTAGAACGACGCGAACAGCTTGCCCACGTGGCTCGAAATCGGATCGACCGGCCCCATGCCCCCCAGGATCATCGAGGCGTTGACCAGCGCGTCGATCCAGGGGAGGCCGCCGAGGTAGTGATAGCCGACGACGCCGAACCCGAGCGCGCCGCCCACCAGCAACGACGCGACGCCGGCGTAGAACGCGACGCGGCCGACGAACGTGTGCCGCGGCAGGAGGGGGTCGGTGCGATGCTCGAACATGGGGTGACTCGTGGCGGGTGCCGGCCTCAGCGGCCGGCGGCGGGCGCGGCGGCCTCGGAGCCCTTCGCGGGCGCGGGATTCAGATCGACCCACACCACGTCGCCGACGGCGACCCGCTGGAGCGGTACGGGCTCGAACTCCAGCTCGAGGCTGCCGCTGATGCGGCTCAACGCCACGCGGGTGATCCGGCCGACGACCCTGGACCCCTGCTCCTCGT
>Ga0136644_10002441_pt1 | contig 14270 bp, 12 predicted proteins | sample C_130820_EF_Meta_FD_94780 | JGI IMG/M metagenome (GOLD analysis project Ga0136644, IMG submission 94780) | Freshwater microbial communities from Lake Croche, Canada to study carbon cycling - C_130820_EF_MetaG (v2) (version 2) | ecosystem: Environmental > Aquatic > Freshwater > Lake | place... | reverse complement strand
CCCTGGGATGCCCTGGCGGTGTTGCTCCTCCTTGCTGGCATCAGCCAGCCGCGTCGTCGCGCCTGGCCAGGCCACCCCATGGCGGCACACTCGGGCGCGTCCAACTGCGGTTTCTAGGTTAAATGTTTGACGGTAGCCTTGGCACCATGCAAGCGCAGAGATCCTAATAGATCGCTCTTGGTATATGGCGGGCTTGTCAAGTCGGAAACGGTTTGCTCCAAAGCCCTGGCCACCCGATCCTGTGCTGCTTGAAACAATAGATCAACGAAGGCGCCGGGACGTATAACTTCGATACCAAGCTGCCCCATGTCTTGGACTGCTAGGTGGTTGAGGTTGCTGGACACCAGAAAAACCCTATCGGAGACGATCCCCTCGCTAGCCAAGAGTTGGCGCATCAATATGGCCGCTTGAGCAACATGGGCGTCCCCCTTATCGACCGCCGCTGGAACTTGTTGCGTGATGTGACCGGCGCTGTAACCGATCAGCTGGTATTCGTCGCCAACTGCATGGCGGTAAGCATTTAACCTTTTTTCGGCTTTGCTCTCGTCGTCGGGGTGAGGAGAGGCTGCCTTATAGGCTTTCACTTCGGCGCCTTTAAGTCTTTTGACCACCTGCGCCCAATTTCGCAAAAACTCCTTTTCGATGTCAACAGTCCAGCGGGGGAAATAGAGGCTCCGAAGATCAAACAGGACGTCGGACAGCCTCGGCGGCAAAAGCGCGTTCGCGTCCAGTATGGCGTAGGTCGAACCTCCTGACGATAGCGGATGGTCAGGCAAGACCGCGGCCCGACGCGTCGGCTTTTACGTAGGCCGATTCGGCGATGGCATACATGCCCGCCTCCCTCGCGGCGTCCCTGTAGTCGGAAGAACCCGTCTGGGCAGACTTCTCGTGCTTGCTCAACCACGCCCGAACGGAGGACTCTGGCACGCGCCGATGCCCCTTAGGCGTGGTGGAGGCTCCTTCGAGCTCTCCCGCATCGATAAGCATGGCGACGTGAGGTCGGCTCTTCATCATCATCTGAGCTGCTTGCTCAGTGGACAGCAAGCGGTCTTCAGATTCCGCCAAGTGACCATACGCAAGACGCTCGTTGACCTCCAAGAGGTGCATCTGGATTTGCTTTCTCGCCATCCTGCCCCGGTCGTCTCGGGCATCAAGTACGTCGTGCAAGGCCTTGGACAAGCTTGCGCCGTCCAAGGCGCCTGCGGGGATTTTTTCGGCGATCAGCTCCGCCACTTGGCTCAGCATGTCGATACCGACCAAGGCGGAACCGGAGCGCTTCGTCTTTTTAAGAGTGGCTTGCATGGGCTGATGGTGTTTCGATTTAATTTACGATTTTATACGAAATTCGAAAATCGTCACCCTCAGCCCCTGACCTGCGGGAATCCCTGACCTGCAGGAATATTACCGCTTACACCCGGCGGCGGTATTCCCCGGTGCGGGTGTCGATTTCGACTTTGTCGCCTTGGGCGACGAAAATCGGCACGCCGATTTCAAAGCCGGTGGCGATTTTGGCGGGCTTGAGTACCTTGCCTGAGGTGTCGCCTTTAACGGCGGGCTCGGTCCAGGTGATTTCACGCTCTACGCTGGTGGGCAGTTCGACCGAGATTGCTTTGCCGTCATAGAACACCACTTCCAGCGCCATGCCGTCTTCCAGGTAGTTCAGCGCGTCGCCCATGTTTTCGGCTTCCACCTCGTACTGGTTGTATTCGGCGTCCATGCAAACGTACATGGGGTCGGCAAAGTAGGAGTAGCTGCAATCTTTTTTGTCCAGAATGACTTGATCCATTTTGTCGTCGGCCTTGAACACGACTTCGGTGCCGAAGTTATTGAGCAAGCTTTTGAGCTTCATGCGCACGGTGGCCGAGTTGCGGCCACCACGGCTGTATTCGGTTTTTAGAACCACCATGGGGTCTTTGCCGTGCATGATGACGTTGCCAGCACGGATTTCTTGAGCGATTTTCATAAACAGGGCTTTGAAGTGAAACACGCCGTATCGCGGCTGCACAGGGCAGCGATATCAGGCGCAGTCAGGTGGGGGTGCGCTAACGCAAAGCCTTTGATTTTAGCGAATTTTTTGCACAAAGCGGATGAGTTGGCTGCACAAATCGGTTTGCGCTGCGAGCTTGGCGCGGGCGTGCTGCGCGGCACGAGCCCAGGTGGGCAGGTCTGGCACCGGCAGTGGCCCGCTTGCCATGCCGTTCCAGACCCGGTGGTACTGCGCTTGCGAGGCGGGCAGCGCCAGCGTGTCCAGTAGCGCGTGCAGCTTGGCGTGGTGGGCCTGGTCGCTTTGCGGGTAAGCCTGCCAGATCAGGGGCTTGCCCGCCCACAAGGCGCGCACCAGCGAGTCTTCGCCGCGAACAAAGTTCAAGTCGCAGGCCCACAGCAGGTGGTCAAAGTCGTGCTGGTTGAGCAAGGGCAGGGCGGTTACGCGCAGCCCGGCGATGGCGCCTGTTTGTGCCAATAGGGCCTGCACGGCGGCCGTGCTGCGCCCAGCGCTGAGCAGCAGATGGCAGCCCGCCGGCAGAGCAGCCAGCCCGTGTAGGCCCGCCAGCAAGGCCGCCGGTTCGTAGCAAAACAGGGACGCCAAGACGCCTGTGCCGCGCACCAGGCCGTGCGCGTGTAGCCAGGCCTGGGCGTCAAAGTCGCGCTGGCGCTGGGCCAAGCCCGCCTCGCGCAGCAAGCCGCCGGTGCCCGTGCTGAAGCCGGGGAAATAGAAATGCCGCGTCAAACCCTGTGCCTGCGGCGAGGGCAGGCCATGGCTGCGCGCCACATAGCCCTCGGCGCTCAGGTACTCCAGGTTGATCCAAATTGGCGGCTGGGGGCGGCGGGCCATGGCGCTAAGCGCAGGTTCCAGCCCGCAGCCAAAAGTTTCCACCACCACATCGGTGGCAGGCAGTGCCACCGTATCGGCGCGCCAGTGCTTGACTTGGATGCCTGCTGGGCACTGCGGCGCCATCCAGCGCAGGGGCTCGGGCTGGTCTATCCACAACCGAACCGCGTGGCCGCGTGCCGCCAGGTCTGCGCACAAGCGCCAGCTCACGCCCGCGTCACCCCAGTTGTCGATGACGCGGCAGAACACGTCCCAGCGCAGAGGCGGCGCCAACGGAAGGGTGTCAAGTGGCGGGCCAGACTGCATGGGCGCGGATTGTCCACAATACCGCCCATGTCAGAACCCGATGCCACACCCGAATCCGCGCCAGAACCCGCCGCCAAGCCCGACCCAGCTCCTCAGCCCTTGTTGCAAGAGGCGCTGGCCTTGCCGGGCTTGCCGGGTGTGTACCGCTATTTCGACGCCAGCGACGCGGTGCTGTACGTGGGCAAGGCCAGCAACCTAAAAAAGCGCGTTAGCAGCTATTTCCAGAAAACCCACGGTGGCACCCGAATCGGCCACATGGTTAGCAAAATTGTGCGCATGGAAACCACGGTGGTGCGCTCCGAGGCTGAGGCCCTGCTGCTGGAAAACAACCTCATCAAGACGCTCAACCCCAAGTACAACATCTTGTTTCGGGACGACAAAAGCTACCCCTATCTGAAGATCAGCGCGCACGCTTTTCCGCGCATGGCCTACTACCGGGGCGCGGTAGATCGTAAGAGCAGCTACTTTGGGCCTTACCCCAGCGCCTGGGCGGTGAAGGAGGCGATGCTGCTGTTGCAAAAGGTGTTTCGCCTGCGTACCTGCGAAGACACGGTGTTTAGCAACCGCAGCCGCCCCTGCCTGCTGTATCAGATCAAGCGTTGTTCCGGCCCCTGCGTGGGGCTGATCGATGCGGCTACTTATGGCCAAGACATGGCCAACGCCCAAGCCTTTTTGCGCGGCGATACCGACGAGGTGCTGCACGCCCTGCAAGCCCAGATGCTGGCCCACGCCGAGCGCTTGGCCTTTGAGCAGGCAGCAGAGTTGCGCAACCAAATCAGCGCCTTGTCCAAGGTGTTGCACCAGCAGTCGGTAGAGGCCAACAGCGGTAACGCCATCGACCGGGATGCCGACATTCTGGCGGTGCGGGTGCAGGGCGGTCGGGCCTGCGTGAACCTGGCCATGGTGCGTGGGGGCCGCCATTTGGGCGACCGGCCTTACTTCCCGGTGCATGTGGACCAGGGCGAGGCCTTGTGGGACGCCTCTGAGGGGCAGCCGCGCTCGCTGCAAACCCAGGTGCTGGAGGCGTTTATTGCCCAGCATTACCTGGCAGTTGCCGCACCGCCCCTGCTGATTACCAGCGAGCCGGTGGCGCGCGAGCTGTTGCAAGCCCTGTCCGAGCACAGCGGCAACCGGCTCAGCGCCGTGCATCAGCCGCAAGCGCAGCGCCGCGTGTGGCTGGATATGGCTGTGCAAAACGCCGATATCCAGCTCAGCCGCCTGTTGGCGCAGGAGGGCTCGCAGCAGGCGCGCACGCGTGCGCTGTTGGAGGCGCTGGACTTGCCGCTGGCAGACGATTTGGAGCGTTTTCGCATCGAATGCTTCGATATTTCTCACACCGCAGGCGAGGCCACGCAGGCGTCTTGTGTGGTGTTTCAGGGCCACAAAATGCAAAGCGCCGACTACCGGCGCTACCGCATCGACGACATCGTTCCTGGCGACGACTACGCCGCCATGCGCCAGGTGCTGACGCGCCGCTACGCCAAGCTGGCCGAGGCGGCGCGCCAGGGCGATGGCCGCCTGCCCGATGTGGTGCTGATTGACGGCGGCAAGGGCCAGGTGAGCACGGCGCGGGACGTGTTTGTGGAACTGGGGCTGGACCTGTCGCTCATCGTTGGCGTGGAAAAAGGCGAGGGCCGCAAAGTGGGCTTGGAAGAACTGGTATTTGCCGATGGGCGACCCAAGCTGTCGATGGCGCACGATGCCGCCGCACTGATGCTGGTGGCGCAAATTCGCGACGAGGCGCATCGCTTTGCCATCACCGGCATGCGCGCGCAGCGCGCCAAGGTGCGCACCGGCGGCAGCAAGCTGGAAGACATTCCCGGCGTGGGCCCCAAGCGGCGCGCCAAGCTGTTGCAGCGCTTTGGCGGCATGCGCGGCGTGGCCGATGCCAGCGTGCAAGACATTGCCGGGGTGGACGGCATCTCCCAGGACTTGGCGCAAGAGATTTACCGCCGCTTGCGCTGAGCGAGTGAGGGCGGGAGGGACCAAGGGCCCAAGCGGCAGCGAAGGCGCATGCCAAAATCACGGGATGTTCATGACCATCCCAACGGCGCTCACCTGGATGCGCATTGTTGCCATTCCCTTCATCGTGGGAGTGTTTTATTTGCCGCTGGACATTCCGACCCGCAACCTGATGGCCACGGTCATGTTTGTGCTGTTTGCGCTGACCGACTGGTTGGATGGCTACTTGGCACGGCGGCTCAACCAAACCTCGGCTTTTGGCGCCTTTCTGGACCCGGTAGCGGATAAGTTTCTGGTCTGCGCCTCCCTGCTGGTGCTGGTACACATGAACCGGGTGGACGTGTTCGTGGCCCTCATCATCATTGGCCGCGAAATCGCCATTTCGGCCTTGCGCGAATGGATGGCGTTGATTGGCGCTAACCGCAGCGTGGCGGTGCACATGCTGGGCAAGATTAAGACCGTGACGCAAATGGTGGCCATTCCCTTTTTGCTCTTTAATGGCCGCCTGCTGGGTGTCATCGACACCGGCCTATGGGGCCTGTGGCTGATTTGGCTGTCGGCGGTGTTGACGGTCTGGTCCATGGTGTATTACCTACAAAAAGCCGTGCCCGAAATTCGCGCGCGCGCCCGATGAGCCGCGACGCAGACGCCCTGGTCAAGGCCATGCCCGCCGTGTTCGTGCTCATCTGGAGCACCGGCTTCGTGGTGGCCCGCTTAGGCATGCCGCATGCGCCCCCGTTGAGCTTTCTGGCCTGGCGCTATGCCTTGTCCATCCTGTGTTTGCTGGCTTGGGTGGCGGTGAGCGGTGCGCGCTGGCCGCGTGGGCGCGCGCAGTGGCTGCACCTGGGCCTGACCGGCGTGCTGATTCACGCCCTGTATCTGGGCGGTGTGTGGTCAGCCGTCAAAGCCGGTATGGGGGCGGGTTTAACGGCCTTAATCGTCGGCTTGCAGCCGGTGCTCACCGCGCTGTGGACGGCGCGCCATGGCGCCCGTATCAGCCCCCGGCAATGGCTGGGCTTGGCGCTGGGCTTCGTGGGCTTGCTGCTGGTGGTGGCGCGCAAACTGGGGCAGGGCGGTGAGGTCACGCCGTGGAGTCTGGCCTGCATACTGGCGGCGCTGCTGGGCATTACCGTGGGTACGCTGTACCAAAAACGCCATGTGCAAGCCTGCGACGTACGCACCGCCAACACCGTGCAGTTGCTGGGCGCCTTGCTGGTGAGCCTGCCCTTGGCCTGGCTGGAGCGCGAAGCCATCGACGCCACCGCTTCCTTTTTTGCTGCTATGGCGTGGTCGGTACTGGCCTTGACCCTGGGCGGCAGCTCGCTGCTGTACCTGTTGATTCAGCGGGGTGCCGCTACGCGGGTAACCAGCTTGATGTACTTGGTGCCCCCCACGACCGCGCTCCTGGCCTGGCTGTTGTTTGACGAGCCCATTACCGCGCTCACGCTGGGTGGCACGGCGATCACCGCGGTGGGGGTCTGGCTGGTTGTGCGCAGCCCGGACTGAACGCGGTATGGCCATGCACCCGCTGGAGCCCACATTCCAAGCCTTTGACTGCTGGCGTGGCGATGTGCGCGTGCACGGGCATTGCGGTGGTCAGGGCGCGCCGCTGCTGCTGCTGCATGGCCACCCGCAAACCCATGCCATGTGGCACCGGGTAGCGCCCGCGCTGGCCCAGCATTTTTTTCTGGTGATGCCGGATTTGCGCGGCTATGGCGACTCCAGCCGTCCGCCCACTGCCGCCGACCACAGCCCTTACAGCAAACGCGACATGGCGCTGGACGTGCTGGCGCTGATGCAGCAATTTGGCCATGCCCAATTCCAGGTGTTGGCGCACGACCGCGGCGCTCGTGTGGCGCACCGGCTGGCGGCTGACCACCCGCTGGCGGTACAGCGCCTGATGCTGCTGGATATTGCGCCCACGCTGGCGATGTACCGGCACACCAGCGAAGCCTTTGCACGCGCCTACTGGCACTGGTTTTTTCTCATCCAGCCCCCGCCTTTGCCTGAGGCGCTGATTGCATCAGACCCGGTGCGCTACTTGCGCGCCGTCATGGGCAAACGCCACGCCGGATTACAGGCTTTTGATTCGCAAGCGCTAGCCGAATACGAACGCTGCATACAGATACCGGGCAGCGCGCTGGCCATTTGTGAAGACTACCGTGCCTCTGCCAGCCTGGACTTGTTGCATGACCAGGCCGACTTAGACACCTCGCAGCGCTTGGCGCAGCCCTTGCGCGTGCTGTGGGGCGCACACGGTGCGGTAGGCCAGTGTTTTGACGTGTTGGCGCGGTGGCGCGAGTGCGCGTCGCAGGTATCCGGCCAAGCCCTGTCTTGCGGGCATTACATCGCAGAAGAGGCGCCCGATGCGCTGCTGCAAGAGGCGCTTGGGTTTTTCTCTCCTACTTGAAAGGTTTAGCAATGAGCAAAAAAAGAATCGCCGTGATTGCCGGTGACGGTATAGGCAAAGAAACCATGCCCGAGGGCGTGCGGGTGATGGAGGCCGCCGCAGGCCGCTTTGGCCTGGATTTGGCGTTTGACCATTTCGACTTTGCGAGCTGGGACTATTGCGAAAAGCACGGCCGCATGATGCCGGAGAACTGGAAAGAGCTGATCGGCGGCCACGACGCGATTTACTTTGGCGCGGTCGGCTGGCCCGACAAAATTGCCGACCATGTGTCGCTGTGGGGCTCGCTGCTGCTGTTCAGACGCGAGTTTGACCAGTACGTCAACCTGCGCCCGGCGCGGCTCATGCCCGGCATCATCGCCCCGGTGGTGCGACGCGACGGCAGCCGCCGTGAGCCGGGCGAGATTGACATGTACATCGTGCGCGAGAACACCGAGGGCGAATACTCCAGCATAGGCGGTCGCATGTTCCCGGGCACGGCGCGCGAGTTGGTGATGCAAGAAACCGTGATGTCGCGTGTGGGCGTGGATCGCGTACTCAAGTTCGCCTTTGAGTTGGCGCAGTCGCGCCCTAAAAAGCACCTGACCAGCGCCACCAAGTCCAACGGCATTGCCATCACCATGCCGTATTGGGACGAGCGCGTGGCCGAAATGGCGCAGCACTACCCCGGCGTGCGGCTGGATAAGTTTCACATCGACATACTCACGGCCCACTTTGTGCAGCGGCCGGACTTTTTCGATGTGGTGGTCGCCACTAATCTGTTCGGCGACATCTTGAGCGACCTGGGGCCGGCCTGCACTGGCACCATTGGCATTGCACCCAGCGCCAACCTGAACCCCGATCGGCTGTTTCCCTCCCTGTTTGAGCCGGTACACGGCTCCGCGCCGGATATTGCTGGCAAGGGCGTTGCCAACCCCATCGGCCAAATTTGGTGCGGCGCCATGATGCTGGAGTTTTTAGGCTGTAAACCAGCGCATGACGCCGTGCTCTCGGCCATTGAACAGGCATTGGAGCCGGGCAGCGGTGCGCCACGCACGCCAGACATCGGTGGTACGGCCCACACCAGCGACCTGGGGCGTGCGATTGCCGAATTGATTTGAAATAGAATGCGCGCCCTGGGGATGGTGTTCAAAATTCGCGCTGTGCGCGGCGCGCTCGGACGGGCGTTCCGCTGCGTTGCGAAATCGGTCAAGCCGTCTGGGCTTGGCCTGGATTTCGCGCCTTGGCAGCCATCCCGCCAGCGCACGGCGCGAGTCTTGAACACCACCCCTAGCCAGCAAGCCCGACGCGCGCTCGCCATCGGTGGCAGCGGCAAAGCAATAATTCCATTTCCGACGAGGGACTGCCCATGAACAAATCCGAACTAATCGAACACATTGCGACCCAGGCTGATCTGTCCCGGGCGGCGGCCACGCGGGCCCTGGAGTCCTGTATCGATGCGGTTACCACTACCTTAAAAAATGGTGGCTCGGTGTCGCTGGTGGGTTTTGGTACCTTTGAGGTCGTTTCGCGCGAGGCGCGCATGGGGCGCAACCCGCGCACCAATGCTGCGATTAAAATCGCGGCGGCGAGAATTCCAAAATTTCGCCCTGGCAAGGCTTTAAAAGAGGCCTTGGACTGATAGCCCGGTTCAGGTGGGGTGCTTAGCTCAGCTGGTAGAGCGGCGCCCTTACAAGGCGTAGGTCAGCGGTTCGATCCCGTTAGCACCCACCACCACCCTAACCACCACCATTTTCCGTCAGGCTATCTTCTGGCGCGCCTGTTATTGATGCGCGCGGCCACCCCCCAATAGGAAAGAATCCATCCATGTTCGATTTTGTTCGTAAACACAACAAGATCATGCAGTTTCTGCTGTTTCTGCTGATCTTTCCTTCTTTTGTGCTGTTCGGTATTGATGGCTACAACCGCTTTCGCCAGCAGGGTGAGACGGTCGCCAAAGTGGACGGGCAAGACATTGGTCAAGCCGAATGGGATGCGGCGCAAAAGGCGGACGCGGATCGCCTGCGCGCCCAAATGCCCACGCTAGACCCCAAGTTATTGGATTCGCCCGAGGCCCGCTATGCCACCTTGGAGCGCTTGTTGCGCGAGCGTGTGCTCAAGTCTGCCGCTGTTCAGTCTAATCTGGTGGTCAGTGACCTGCGCTTGGCGCGTGAATTGCAGGACAACCCGTCTCTGAAGGCGCTACGCAAGCCCGATGGTTCGCTGGACATGGATCGCTATAAACAGTTGGTGGGTAGCCAAGGCATGACGCCTGAAATGTTTGAAGCCCAAGTACGGCAAGACCTGCAAACCCGCCAAGTCCTTACCGGGCTTGTCAGCAGCGGTATGGTGAACGCGGCGGTGGCGGATGTGGGTTTGAACGCGTACTTCGATACCCGTGAACTGAACGTGCTGCAGATCAACACAGCCGACTTTGCGGCCAAACAAAACCCCACCGATGCAGAGCTGGAACAGTTTTACAAGGAGCATACGGCGCTGTTTCAGGCCCCTGAGCAGGCCGATATCGAATACCTGGTGCTAGACCTGGAGAGCCTGCAAAAGACTGTACCGGTGACCGATGCCGATCTGAAAACCTACTACGAGCAAAATGCCGCTCGGCTGAACGGCCAAGAAGAGCGCCGCGCCAGCCACATCCTGATCGCTGTGGACAAAGCCGCCAGTGCCGCCGAACGTGCCAAAGCCAAGGCCAAGGCAACCGACTTGCTCGCCCAGCTAAAACAATCGCCACAGCGTTTTGCCGAGCTGGCTAAGCTGAACTCCCAAGACCCCGGCTCCGCAGCCAATGGGGGGGATCTGGACTACTTCAGCCGTGGCGCCATGGTCAAGCCGTTTGAGGATGCCGCGTTCGCGCTGAAAGTGGGCGATTTGAGTGAGGTGGTCGAATCGGAGTTTGGCTATCACATCATCAAGCTGACGGATATCAAGCTGCCACAGGCCCGTAGTTTTGAGGCCATGAAGCCCGAGTTGGAAACGGCGTTTCGTAAACAGGCGGCGCAAACCCGTTTCAATGACGTGGGGGATGTCTTTTTGAACGGCGTGTTCGAGCAACCAGATACCTTCAAGGCCTTGGCCGAGCGCCTGCAACTGGTGCCGCGCACTGCGCGCGGCCTGACGCGGGTTCCCGCCGCTGGCACCACGGGCGTGCTGGCCAACCCCAAGTTTCTCAACGCCATTTTTTCACCTGAATCGGTGGAGAAAAAGCGCAACACGCAGGCGATAGAGTTGGCTGTCGGGCAACTGGTGTCTGGCCGCATTGTGCAATACACCCCGGTGCGTACCCTGCCTTTGGCGGAGGTGAAAGACAAGGTGCGCCAGCAGCTGAATAACCAACGCGGGGCCTTGCTGGCCAAGCAAAAGGGTCAGGAAGAGCTGAAAACCCGCCAGGCCAATCCGGCGGCAGCCGTGTGGCCTGCGGCGCTAGAGGTGTCGCGTGAAAAGCGTGGCAGCTTGCCACCTGCGGTGGTGGAAGCCGCTTTGCGTACCGACACCGCCCACCTACCAACCGTATTGGGTGTCGATTTGGGCGAGCGTGGGTATGCGGTGGTGCGGGTCAATCGCCAAGTGCCGCGCGCCAGCCTCAGCGCCGAGCAAACCGTGCAAGACCGCCAGCAATACGCCAAGTGGTGGGCCACGGCCGAGGCCCTGGCCTACTACCAGTTGCTGCAACAGCGCTTTAAAGTGCAGATCAAAGTCCCCAAGCCTGGGCCTGCCGTCGCCCCAACCGGTACTGAGCCCTGAACAAAGCGAGGGTCGGCACGCTCACTTGAGGTGGGCCGTTATAATTGCGAGCTGTGGTGGCTGTAGCTCAGTTGGTAGAGTCCCAGATTGTGATTCTGGTCGTCGTGGGTTCGAGTCCCATCAGCCACCCCACCCCCTCAAAGCCTAAGGTCGGCACACGCTAAGCTGCTGAAGGAGAGGGTGTTCAAAGCGCCAGCACGGTGCGTGTTGACGCTTCGCCACTTGATTAATCCTCCCGTGCGGTGGTGTGCGCGAATGATTGGCTAGCCGCACGGAGTGGAGCCGCAACTGCTCCGTCGCATGCACCAAGCCCACTCGGTCGCGGGAGCGGGCAGGCTACTGAATGAACTGCGTCGGCGGCACTCAGTGCGCTAGCAACACGGTCGTAATCGACAGCCAACTGACAAAACGATCATGCGTGCTCTTTAACACCGCAGATTTCTATCCGTTACAGCCTCAGACAAATGCTGAGCCAGTACTTTCAGCCCAGTATCTGCCATATCCAGTCATCACCAAGTCGTTGTTCCCCAAACCCGAGTGCCGGTGGACGAGATGGACAAAGTCCCGTCGCTGGCTTGACTGGTGCCACTGTTGGGTGTCGCAGTGATGGTGTAGGTGAGCGTTAAACCACTGCTCGTAGTACCGGTAATGGAATAGGTGTACTTGCTGTCGCGCGAGAGGCTGTTGGTTCTGCCTAGCCCACCCGTTGCAAGTGCGGTGTAGCCCCCACTGATACTGGTGGAATAAGCGTTGGAATTGAGATAAATTTTTTCTTCCAGATTGCTCATTTCCAACAACTCAGACTGGGCAGCCTGGCGACTGCCTCGCATCACATGCTGCTGATAACTGGGCAAAGCAATTCTCAGCAAAACACCAACGATTGCCACCGCAATCATGAGTTCAATCAGTGTGAAACCACCGTACCGGGGTCGCATAGGCAAGCGGTTCATTAGCGCCCCAATTCCTGCCAGGACAGGCGTAGACTGCTCGATGATGGGCAGGTACTCGAGGTACAGGTAAGGGGGTCTCCCCCAGCACCGCCACTGCCTCCACTGCCAATGTCGGTTATTTTGCCCCCGAGGCCGCCCGAAAAAGTATCTGACTGATAAACCGTTCCGTCTGTGCCGACTATTTTCCGTATGTACTGGTCATTGATCGGGTCATAGGTTATGACTTGGGTGGCTAGTTTCCCATTATTCACACCCGTTCCGGTGTACACCGTACCGTCTGAACCGCTTGTTGTTTCCCAGGTAAAAACAGTCGGATCCGTAGAACCAGGGGCTGGGTCTGATGAGCTTCCCGCACTGTTATCTTGCGCGGGCGTTACCGTCCAGCCGGATTCGCCGTAACATTTCCCTGATGCGTGCCAGAACAGCGTGTATTCGGCTAACTCATCGCTGTCATCGTTCAGAACATAGCCCATGGAAGTGTCTCCGTCAAGGCTCAGTGTGGTTGAGGATGCGGTGGCAGAAGACGGCACGATTTGGATCGTAAACGCGCCGCTACGCCACGGGCCTATCGTGGCCCCGCTACCCGCACTGGCGTTAGAGCCCGAATTGTTGTGCACGCAACCAGTCGAGGTTGGGAAGATACCGGCTCGCTTGATATCCCCACTCACCCAATAGGTGCTGGTGAATGCATAGGTGGGCATGGCCATGACAAAACTGGTGAGTTTGGTGCTGCCGCTGCTACCGTCAAAACTGTAAACGGTAGCCGAACCGCCGCTGGTACTGGCTACAAAACCGCCTGGCGACAAGGGTACCTGGTATGCCTTTCGGGCGACCCCGTTGATATTCAGCCAAAGAGCAGGCGAAAACTTTTGATTAGCCAGCAGAATTTTGAACTTCGTGCTGGTGCCGATTTCACCCACCCCCGTATCTAAATTCAGGGTGGCAACGCTGGCATTGAGCATGTCCACGCCGACCACATCGTATTTATCGTCGTATTGGTGAATGTGCGTATCGCAAGTAGGGGTGCTGCTCCCACCCTTGCCCGCCTTTCCGCTACCAGCAGCTGTGCAAGTTTGTTGATACAGATCCACGTCGAAATGCCCATTCGCAACGCCGGGGTTGGAACTGGTCGATGTGCCTTTCAGCACGGTGGAAATGGTGATGTTGTCGTTGTGGTTGAAAAAAGGCACGACCGCCGTATCGCCCACACTGACTTGCACGGCTTGACTCCACATGCCTGTGCCCAAGTAGCGCCCAGACGGGTAGACGGTGCCGGTGCCCGAGGCTACGGTGTCGCTCTTGTTCAAATTGCCGTCGCCGTTCACATCCACAACGGCGGACGTCGGCCCCGCTCCGGTGAGTGCGTTGACTTGGTTGTACCAAGCCCCATAGGTGGGCGAGTTAATGACCGAGGTGGTGACGATGAAGCGGCCAGAATCTACCAGGGTAGGGCCACCTGCCACACGCTCGCCAGTCGGCAGGGTGATGCGCCATACCCTGCTGGTGCCAGTTGTGTTAGTCGCCGCACTGGCTACCCGATACGGAGTAGAACTAACAACCACGGTGCTCAAGGTGGGCATTGCAAATGTGCTACTGGTGGAGCGGGTGGTGTCCCAAACGCCATATAGATAGTCTGGGCCGCTGGTTGAGAGGTCCGTGGTTTCTAGCACCTTGCCGGTGCCAAAATTCACCATATAGCCCCCAGCAGGATGGATGCTGACGGAAGGCGCCACCATGATGGGGCGCGCCGTGCCGTCGGTGGGGGCGCTGAATACCGCCGTTGGACTCGGGTAGCTACAGGTGCTGCCGCTACAGGTGCTGGTGAGATCGAACTTCCATATATTGCCTTCCAAATCACCGGCATACACATAGTTCACTAGACCGGTGTTGTCGTTGACGACCGAGATACCTGTCAAACCATTGCTGGGTCCGGTGGCATCGGCAACGATTTCTGCCAACAGGCTGCCGTTGATCGCATTGATGACAAACAAAGAGGCTCTGCCGCTGCTGCTGTTCACGCCGTTAGGAACTAAAACTACGCGGGTTTTGCTAGAGTCAGAGTTGAGTATCTTGGCTT
>Ga0136644_10002439_pt1 | contig 14275 bp, 8 predicted proteins | sample C_130820_EF_Meta_FD_94780 | JGI IMG/M metagenome (GOLD analysis project Ga0136644, IMG submission 94780) | Freshwater microbial communities from Lake Croche, Canada to study carbon cycling - C_130820_EF_MetaG (v2) (version 2) | ecosystem: Environmental > Aquatic > Freshwater > Lake | place: Lake... | reverse complement strand
GCCTGCTCGTCCGTAACCCGGATAGTCACTTGAGCGGCAGCGGCGAAGCCGCAACGGCGCGCGAAGGCGTCGTGATTGCGAAGACCACAGACGGCATGTGGATCGCACCGATGGGAGATGGCAGCCGACGGCGCAAAACCACGCGCGAAGTCGTGTTTGCCGGGCCGTTCCCGCAGAACGCCGAGTTGCGCATTGAAATCCCGCGCGATGTGAAGGATCAGGCTGGCCGCGTACTGACCAATGCCGCAAGCTTCCCGCTGACGTTTAGGACCGGCGCATTGCCTCCGCTGGCGAAGTTCCCGGGCTCCTTCGGCATCGTCGAAGCGAGGGAAGGTGGCGTGCTGCCGGTGACCTTACGCAATGTCGAACCGAAGCTAGCGACGACCGATCTGCGCCTTCCCAGCGCCCACCGCATGGCTGATCAGCGCTTCACTGACGATGCAGAAGTGATTGCCCTCATGTTGGATTTGGCGAAATTCGAGCGCCACTCCCGCGCGGTGGTGGTGCAACGCGATGGCAAGACGCAGAACGACATCGACCCGTATTACGCGCGCGAACTCTCCTTCCTGCAAGCACGTGCGGGCGTGGTGCGCCAGGATTTGCCCAAGCCCGGCGGCAGCGCCGAATTCGAAGTGGTCGGCATCCCGCTGGTTAAGCCGGGCTATCACATTGTCGAGATCGAGAGCCGTATGCTGGGCGCGGCCTTGCTGGCGACGCCCAAACCCATGTATGTGCGCACCACCGTCCTTGTGACCAATCTCGCCGTGCATTTGAAGCGTGGCGCCGACAACGCGCTGGTATGGGTAACGGCGCTGGACACGGGCAAACCCGTTGCAGGCGCCGAGGTGCGGGTTTCCGATTGCAGTGGCAAGCAACACTGGCGTGGCAAGACCGATGCGCTGGGTCGTGCGCCGATTGACCACGCCTTGGCAAGCGGCAACTGCGGTGACGAGAACTTCATCTTCGTCAGTGCACGACTGGGCGACGACTACAGCTTTGTACGCTCGGACTGGAACCAAGGCCTGGAGCCCTGGCGCTTTGGCGTCCAGACCAGGGGTGAACGCAGCGATTTTAAGATTCACACAGTGTTCGACCGCACGCTGTTGCGCGCAGGCGAAACCGTGTCAATGAAGCACATCGCACGCAGCCTCAGCAGCCGTGGCTTCGACTTTCCACCGGCGCAAAGCTTACCCACGAAGTTGACCATACAACACGAGGGGACTGGCACTGAGTATTCGCAGCCGATTACCTGGGACGCGCAGGGCAGCGCGGTAAACCAGTGGAAGATTCCTGAGGCCGCCAAGCGCGGCAATTACAAGGTGAGCTTGTTGGGCAGCAAGCGTGGCTTGGAGTCAAGCGGCGAATTTCGGGTAGCAGACTTCCGGCTGCCTGTATTTACCGGCAGCATCCAGGGCGTGCCTGGGAAGCAGATTGCAGCGCCACGTGTTCCCTTGGCACTGGGCCTTTCATTTCTTAATGGCGGAGCCGCCAAGGGCGCGACCGTCAAAGTGTCCGCCACGGTGCGGCCACGTTGGCCCACCTTTGCGCATTACGAGGGCTTCCATTTCAGCCTCAACTTTAGGGACGACGCGCTGTCTGCTTTTGACCTTGAACGCGACTGGGATCGCGAGCGTCTGGTGTTGAGCAAGCAGGAGCTTGTGCTCGACAAGTCGGGGGCTGGCAGGCTGGAGGTGCCGCTGCCCCAGAAACCAACGGGGCCGAGTGAGCTTTACGCGGAGATGACGTTTACCGATCCGAACGGCGAAATCCAAACCCTGCGCGGCACTGTCGAATTGTGGCCGGCCGCCGTGACGTTGGGGATCAAGGTGAGCAACTGGGCCTCGGATAAGGGCGCTGGCAACCGGGTCGAAATAGCTGCGCTCAATAACGCGGGCGAGCCCGCGCCGGGACAAGAGGTACGCGTGATGGGTAAACGCCTTATCAACTACAGCCATCGGCGGCGCATTGTTGGCGGCTTTTATGCCTACGAGCATCACGACGAATTCGTTGATATTGGCGAAGTGTGCAGTGGGCACACCGACAGCCGGGGGCTGTTCCTATGCGAACCGCGTTCGACGGAACCGGGATCGGTTTACCTGGTTGCAGAAACACGCGACCGCGACGGTAACGTCGCACGCGCGAGCGACAGCTACTGGGTCACGGGCGGCGGCGACTTGTGGTTTACCGCAGGCAACCAGGATCGCATCGACGTCATTCCCGAAAAGCGCAGCTATAAGCCGGGTGAGATGGCGCGCTTGCAGGTAGGCACGCCGTTTAGCGAAGCGACAGCACTAATTAGCTTAGAAGCCGACGGCATCATCGAGACCCTGGTAAAGCCGCTTTCGCGCTTCGATCCAGTCATCGAATTACCCGTCAAGGCCCAGTGGGCGCCCAACGTCTTCGTCTCGGTGCTGTTGGTACGCGGCCGGGTTCAGCCGCTGACCTGGTACTCGTTCTTCCAGTGGGGTTGGCGCGAACCGGCAAGCTGGCTGCGCGAGTGGTGGAATCCCCAGCAGCCGAGCGCGATGGTCGATCTCGCCAAGCCTGCGTTCCGCCTCGGGCTGGCCGAGATTGCCGTGGCGACGGACGGCTTGAGGCTACAGACCGAAGTCATCCCCGACAAGCCGATCTACAAACCAAGGGAGCAAGCCACGGTGCGCCTGAAGGTCACGCTACCGGACGGTAAGCCGGCACCGGCGGGAAGCGAGCTGGCTTTCGCCGCAGTGGACCAGGCGCTACTCGAACTCAAGCCCAACGAGAGTTGGAATCTGCTGGATGCGCTAGTGCCCAAACGCGGCTACGGGGTGGAGACCGCCACTGCGCAATCGCAGGTGATCGGCAAGCGTCACTTCGGCAAGAAGGCGGTGCCTGCCGGTGGCGGTGGTGGCCGCGGACCGGCACGCGAACTCTTTGACACCCTGCTGGCCTGGTATCCGCGCGTGAAGCTAGACGCCGCTGGTGCGGCAACGCTCAAAGTGCCGATGAACGATTCGCTGACCCAGTTTCAGCTCGTTGCGGTGACGACGTCGGGCACCGCGCTGTTTGGTACAGGTATGGCGTCGGTGCGCACGAAACAGGACTTGCAACTCATCTCCGGGCTGCCGCCGCTGGTGCGCCAGAAAGACCGCTTTCAGGCGCTGCTGACCTTGCGCAACGCCACCAAGCGTGCGATGGCGGTGGTTGTTGCGGCAAAGCTGAACGGCAAGGCACTTGAGAGCCGCCGCGTGCAACTAGCGGGTGAAGCTGCCGCCGAATTGAGCTGGCCGGTAGAGGTACCCGAGGGTATAGACAAACTGGCCTGGGAACTGGAGGCGAGCGAAGACGGTGGGCAGGAGCGCGACAGCATGCGTCTGACGCAAAACGTCGTACCGGCGATCCCAGTTACCGTGCAGCAAGCGACCTTCGGACGCATCGAAGGCAAGCTCGACTTGCCATTAGGCATGCCAGCGGGTGCCTTGCCAGGTAAAGGCGAGGTGCAGGTGGGCTTGTCGCCCAAGCTGTCCACGCCGCCGCCCGGCTTGAAGCGCTTCTTCGAGGAGTATCCGTTTATCTGCCTGGAGCAGCGCGTGTCCGTCGCCGTCGGGCTGCGCGACAACAAGCGCTGGCAAGCGGTGATTGATGGCCTGCCCGCCTACCTGGATGCCGATGGCCTAGCGAAGTACTTCGCCAGCGAAGGCCCTGGCAGTACCCCCCTCACCGCTTACTTGCTCGACATGGCGGCAATGTCGGGGTTCAACCTGCCAGACGAGCTGCGTGAGCGCATGTTGCTCGGGTTGACCCGCTTTGTCGAAGGTCGAAGCAAGTCCAAATCTTGGTCGCCTTATGACGACTCCCTCGCACGCAAGCTGCAAGCGCTGGAGGCGCTGACCCGCTATGGCCGCACCCCCACAAGGGCGGCGGCGGCGCTGGATGTAGAAGCGATGCGCCTGCCCACCGCAGCTGTCATCGATTGGTACCTGGTGACCAAGCGCCTGCCAGAGTTGCCGCAGCGCGCGGCCAAGTTGCGAGCGGCTGAACAAGAGCTGAGGAACCGGCTGAGTTACACCGGAGGACGCCTGGGTTTCACCACCGAAAAGTCTGACTTCTGGTGGTGGATGATGGTCAGCGGCGACTCCAATGCGTTTCGACTGATCGAAGCGGTGCTGGACGAAGCGAGTTGGCGCGACGACCTGCCGCGCCTGGTACGCGGTGCGATAGAGCGGCAGGTAGCAGGCCGCTGGTACACGACCACAGCGAATGCCTGGGCCAGCCTGGTGCTGGACAAGTTCGGCAAGGCCTTCGAGCGCGAAGCCGTGAACGGCACGACGCGCGCCAGCTTGGACAAAGCCTCCGTCGCCTTCGACTGGAAGGCCGCACCTGCGGGCACCGCCGAGGCATCCGCTCTTAGCCTGCCCTGGCCGACGCAAGGCACCGCCACCTTGTCCGTGGCGCACGACGGCACAGGCAAACCTTGGGCGTCGATACAAGTGCTTGCCGCCGTCCCTGCGGGTGCGCCCCGCGCCTACGGCTACAAGCTCAGCCGCAGCGTGATGCCGATTGAGGAGAAGGTGAAAGGCCAGGTGAGCCGCGGTGACGTGTGGCGTGTGAGGCTGGCTATTGATGCCGATCAGGACATGACCTGGGTGGTGGTGTCCGACCCCATCCCGGCAGGTGCCCGCATCCTGGGTGACGGCGACGGGCGCGATTCGCAAATCGCCACAAACGACGAGAACCGCCGCTCACAGGAGGTGTGGCCAAGCTTCGTGGAGCGCACGTTCGGCTTTTACCGTGCTTATTACGAGGTGGTACCCAAGGGACACTTCCAGATTGAATACACGGTACGCATCAACAATGCGGGTGAATTCAACCTGCCGCCTACACGTGTTGAGGCGATGTACGCGCCCGACGTATTCGGCGAGATGCCGAACGCCAAGGTGGTGGTAGGCAATTGAAACTTCGGGCGCTGTTGGGGCTGGCGCTGGCTTTTGCCGCGCTACCCGTATTGGCGCTGCCCAGCTTTGCCGAGGTGAAGGCCGCCTATGTTCCCTCTGCCGCTTGGTTGCTGGCGCGCGACGGGCGTGAACTGCAAAGCCTACGCATTGACCATCGCGTGCGCCGCTTGCCTTGGACGCCGCTGGAGGAAATATCACCCACGCTGGTGCGCGCCGTCATCGTCTCGGAAGACAAGCGCTTCTTCGAGCACGACGGGGTGGACTGGCGCGCCGTTGGCAGTGCCGCTTGGCATAACTTTTGGGGGCAGCGCACGCGCGGTGCCAGCACGCTGAGCATGCAACTGGCGGGTCTGATCGACGAAGACAACCGGCGTCGCGGTCGGCGCAGTGTGTTCGAAAAACTCTCGCAAGCGGCGTTCGCGATGCGCCTTGAAGCCTCGTGGCGCAAGCCGCAAATCATCGAGGCCTATCTCAATCTGGTTGCCTTTCGCGGCGAACTGCAGGGCGTGGGGGCAATGAGCCGTGGCCTGTTCGGCAAATGGCCCAGCGGGTTGGACCAGCGCGAAGCCGCGCTCGCCGCAGCGCTGCTTCGTTCGCCCAACGCGGCAGCGGCGCTGGTGGCACGCAGGGCTTGCAAGCTGGTAAAGGAAACAGAGCCTGGCAACGCGTGTGAAGGCTTAGAGGCACTCGTGACAGAGGCCTTAGCCGGCGCGCAGCAGACGTCGGCGGACACGCCAGGCGCCGCGCCGCATCTGGCACGCAAGCTGCTCACGCAGGCGGGTCAAAAGCTGAAGTCCAGTCTGGACGCAGACCTCCAATACATGGTGGTGCAATCGCTGCGCCAGCATCTTTCTGATCTCGCGCGGCAAAACGCGCAGGACGGCGCCGCCGTCGTGCTCGACAACCGCAACGGTGAAGTGCTGGCCTGGGTGGGATCGAGCGGCGATCTTTCGGATGCTGAGGAGGTCGATGGCGTCGTCGGGTTGCGCCAGGCGGGCTCCACACTCAAGCCCTTTCTCTATGCGCTGGCTTTCGAGTCCCGGCGCCTGACACCGGCATCGCTGATTGAAGACTCGCCCTTGACGCTCGATACCGGCAATGGCCTGTATGCGCCACAAAACTACGAGCCCGACTACCGTGGTTGGGTGTCTGCGCGCATGGCGCTGGCGGGCTCGCTCAACGTGCCTGCGGTGAGAACGCTGGTTCGCGTCGGCACCGATCCATTTCATCAGCGGCTGCGCCAGAGCGGCTTTGACAGCCTGACGGAGAGCGCCGATTGGTACGGCTACAGCTTGGCGCTTGGTTCGGCGGATGTCTCGCTGCTGACCCTGGCAAACGGCTATCGCACGCTCGCCAACGGTGGCCGCTGGTCGCCGCTGCGGGTGACGCAGGCAAACCAGCCCATTACTTGCCGACAAGAGGGCTGCGCGGGCGCATTCTCTGGCGCTGCACGCGCCGTGTTCACTCCCGCCGCCGCGTTCCTGGTGGCCGACATTCTGTCGGATCGCAGTGCGCGTGCCGACACTTTCGGCCTCGAGTCCTGGCTTGCCACACCCTATTGGGCGGCTGCAAAGACGGGCACCAGCAAGGACATGCGCGACAACTGGTGCATCGGCTTTTCCAGCCGCTACACGGTCGCGGTCTGGGTTGGCAATGCCAGCGGCAACCCCATGCACGACGTATCTGGTGTTTCGGGCGCGGCGCCGGTTTGGCGCGAGGTCATGGACTGGCTGCATCGCGGCGAACCGACCACGGGCCGACCGCGTCAGCCAAGCCGCGAGCCGACTCCGCCTGTCGGCCTGGTGCGGACCCAGCTGCGCTTTGAACCGCCGCGCGAGCCGCCGCGGCTCGAATGGTTCATAGCGGGCACACAGATGAACATCGTCCGCGCCGCTGCGCGCCGTGGACTGGCGCGCATTTCCTACCCCGCCGATCGAACGGTAATCGCGCTCGACCCAGACATTCCACCGCCACTCCAGCGCCTGCCCCTGCGTCTTTCGTCAGGCGGCGAGAGCGGCTGGCGCTGGCGCATGGACGGCCGCACCATCGGACGGGCGGCGGCGCCTGTAACGTGGCTGATTCGGCCGGGGCGTCACCGGCTGAGCGTGGAGGACGGCGCTGGCAGGGAGCTTGACACGGTCAGCTTCGAAGTACGGGCGCTAAAAAGCCGTTGATCCGGGCGATGCTCATCTGCGCAGCCTGCCAAACCCCGGAAATGGCGTGCCCATCCACCAGCGCGGGAATCGGAGCACGGGGCGAGCCAAGCCTCGCAAACCATACTGCCCTGGGCCAGCGATGCCGCACAGGCATATGCCCAACTGCGCGCCGCGTGCGAACGCAGCGGCACGCTGCTGGGTTTCATGGACCTGCTAATTGCCGCTCACGCGGTGGCGGCCAGCGCGGTTCTCGTCACCAGCGACCGCGCCTTCTCCCCGCTTGGGCACCGCCTGCGTCTGCAAGACTGGACGCTGCCTACGCCACCCCTTAGCGGCGCTGCGTGCGACCCATCAGCACCAGACTGAGCAGCACTAGGCCAACAAAGCACAGAAAAGACCAGTTGGCAATCGAGCCGCCGAGAAAAGTCCAATCGACCTTGGTGCAGTCACCGCTGCCTTTGAAGATCATCGGAATGGCGCGCTTAAGCGGGAAAGTTTCTATCATGCCGTAGAAGTCGCGCCCGCAGGTGGCGACTTCGGGTGGATACCACTGTAGCCAGCTTTGCCGCGCCGCCACAAAGGCGCCGCCTGCGGCCAGCAACACGGTCAAACCCAGCCCCCAGAGGATTAGGCCCCGGCGACGGGCCAGCGCACTCAGGCCAGTTACGAGCGCAATCAGTACCAGTGCATAGCGTTGCACGATGCACATCGGGCAGGGCTCCAGGCCCACGACGTGTTGCAAATACAAGCCAAAGGCCAACAAGCCGATGCAGACCACGCTCATGCCGAGCAAGCTGAGACGGGGGTTGGCACGCAGCCAGTCAAAAGGCCCTGTCATGACATCCACTCCGGGGTTGCGGAGGCTCCAACATGAAAAATTTCAAAATACCCATCAAGTGCAGGTACGCACGCACGCGACGTGCATTGCGGCACGCACGCCAGACGCGTTGGGGCAGATGCGTAGCGCAAGTGGAGGCCGGCGTGCCAGGCGCTGCGGCATCAGCCCGCGCGCAAAATCTCGTCCAATGCCTTGCAAGACGGTGCACAAACGGCTTGCGACTTGCCCAGCACCTTGCGCGTACCCATTTGGGTGCGTGGTCTGTGCTTCCCACATAAAAAGCAGGACATAGTAGCCGCCCCAAAGGAGCTGGCGGCAGCAAAGGGAGAGCCCGACACTTTAGATTTGTAACGCAGGCCATCGGCCAGCATGGCGGTTTTGGCTTCAGTTCGTGACATAGTCCTCTCCTCGGCCCGTGCATGGGCAAACAGTCAACATCGCAAACAAGGGCATCATGGGTTCCTTCGCTCAGCTTCCTGCTTGTTGGAAATCCGGCCCGTCTGTTAGGCAAAAGACGCATTTTACGATGCGATGCGAGAAAACACAGGTTCTGTCACATTTCTATTTTGGATCAGCAAAAATCCGACCATTTGCAGCCTTCACAAGGCTAAGGCGGTCACAAGCTGGCAATCGCTGTTAAAATTTTTGAGCCGCCGCACCTACACGTCCAGTCCTTTATTGATCGCTGGAGGGGTGCGGTGGCTTTTTTGTATCCCCTCTTGGGATGACAGAGAACAGCTCAGTGGTGGGCCAACGAGTGCTCACATTGAACGCGGCCATATCATGCACTTGGTTCCCGTAGCCGTCACTGCGCCCATAGGGATTTATCAAATTGACGTGCTGTGGGTGCTTGCTCTGTACCTGAACGATAGAGCGCGCGTCCAATGCTGAAACGATTTGGATCACCATGTCCTCAATGGTGTAGCCGTCCGCCCGCCGACTTTCAAAGTGATGCCTGCCGTCGTATTCTACTGAGCGGGTGGTTAGTAGGGGGCGGTTGGTCGCCTTGCGATACAGGTTCAGATCATCAAACTGAACCTGAGTCAACTGCGCAAGGCCAATCCGGCCCAATCGAGGTCGTTGACCTTTTGACAAGGCGTGTGCGATGGCTTGTAAGTGCTCCCGTAATGCAGTTACTGCATGCGGTAACAAAAGGCAACTCATCTCCTGATGATAGCTGCGGCCAGACGGCGATTTTGGTGTGAACACAGCGGTTAAATACTGCGTGAAAGAACACTTCCTCGCCAGTTGTAGCCCGTGCGGTGCGGCAGAATCTTGCTACAGTCCCGTTTTTTTGACGTGAGGCTTGACATGGCACGAACAGTCCATTGCATCAAATTGGGACGAGAGGCGCAGGGGCTGGACTTTCCCCCTTATCCGGGGGAGCTGGGCAAGCGGCTATGGGAAAACGTGAGCCAGGAGGCTTGGGCCGCTTGGCTCAAGCACCAGACCATGCTGGTGAATGAAAACCGGCTCAATCTGGCCGACCAGCGCGCCCGCCAGTACTTGGCACGGCAGATGGAGAACCACTTTTTTGGTGCCGGTGCCGACGCGGCTGCCGGTTACGTGCCGCCGCCCACCCACGGCTGAGCCGCATGGCCGAGGCGGTGCAATGGCTGCCCGACGGCACGCCGTACAGCCCGCGCTTTGGCGACATCTACCGCAGTTGCAGCGGCGCGCAGGCGCAGCACGTGTACCTGCGCGGTTGCGGCCTGCCCCTGGCCTGGGCGCACCAAGCGCAGTGGCGGGTGCTAGAGACTGGCTTTGGGCTGGGCTTGAATTTTTTAAGTACCTGGCAGGCTTGGCGCACCGACCCGGCGCGGCCCCGGTTGCTGCACATGGCGTCTGTAGAGGCTTGGCCGGTGCAGGCGCAAGACCTGCTGCGCAGCGTGGCCGACGACCCGGAATTAAACCCATTGGCCCAGCAACTGGTGGCGCAATGGCGGGGCTTGCTTCCCGGTTTTCACCGTCTGAGCTTTGAGCAAGGCCAGGTGCTGCTCACGCTGTGCGTAGGGCCGGTGCAGGCCATGCTGCGCGAACTGGCTTTTGAAGCCGACGCGGTGTATCTGGATGGTTTCAGCCCCGCGTGCAACCCTGACATGTGGTCGCCAGACACGCTCAAAGCCGTGGCGCGTTGCTGCCAAAAGGGCGCACACCTGGCCAGCTACACCGTGGCGACGGCGGTGCGTCAAAGCCTGCAACAGCTTGGCTTTGTGGTTGAAAAGCACCCCGGCCTGCCACCTAAGCGCGACTGCTTGCGCGCCCGTTTTGATCCGCATTGGCCGCTGACGCGGCGCCGCACGGCGGCCACGGCCCAAGCGGGCAACGCCATCGTCGTTGGCGCCGGTATAGCCGGTGCCGCCGTGGCGGCTAGTCTGGCGCGGCGCGGCTGGCAGGTGCAGGTGCTGGACGCCGCGACCAGCCCTGCTCAAGGCGCCTCCAGCCTACCCGCAGGCTTGCTGGCGCCACAGGTCTCGCCCGACGACAACCTGCTGTCCCGCCTGAGCCGCCGGGGCTTGCGTATGACGCAGCAGGAAGCGCAACAGCGCTTGCGAGCGGGCCTGGACTGGGCCGCCACCGGCGCGCTGGAGCATCGTGTGGACAAGGGTCTGGGCCTGCCTGTCGATTGGCCAGAGGCCGGTCTGCATGGAAGCACGGTGGCCGACGCCGCGCAGCATGCGGCTTGCGGCTTGGCGCCCGAGCACCCGGCCCTGTGGCACGCGCAGGCAGCCTGGATTCAACCGGCCAAGCTGGTACAGGCCTGGCTACAACAAGCCGGCGTGCACTGGCGCGGCGGCATGGCCGTGCAGCGCGTGCAGCGCAGTGACGGTGGCTGGCAGGTTTGGGGCGCTCAGGGCGAGCCGCTGGCGCAGGCAGACCTGTTGGTGATAGCCGCTGCGCACGCCAGCGCCCGGCTGTGGCCACCGGCACAGCTCCCGCTGCAAGCGGTGCGCGGCCAAGTGTCTTGGGGCTGGTGTGAGGGCGACGACGCGGCGGCGCTGCCGCCCTTTCCCGTGCACGGGCACGGCAGCCTGCTACCCGCGGTGCCCGATGGCCCACGCCAGCGCTGGCTGTTGGGCGCCAGCTTCGAGCGCGACGGCAGCGATACCGAGGGTCTGGCGCGTGACCACGCGCAGAACTGGCAACGCCTGGCACGGCTGTTGCCCGCCGCAGCGCAGCACCTGCAAGCGCGCTTTGACCGTCAAGCGGTGCATGCCTGGGTAGGCCAGCGCTGCGCCGCGCCCGACCGGCTGCCGCTGGTTGGCCCCATGCCGGGCAACGGCCCTTGGCTGTGTACCGCATTCGGCTCGCGCGGCCTGAGCTGGGTGGTGCTGGCCGCCGAGTTGTTGGCAGCGCGACTGCACGGCGAGCCGCTGCCAGTGGAGCGGCGGCTGGCGCAGGCATTGGATGCGGCGCGGTTTAGCCGCTATCCCGGCCCCGCGCCATAAAGGCATAAAGGCATAAAGGCATAAAGGCATAAAGGCATAAAGGCATAAGCTTATGCGCATAACGGTCAAACGATTGTGTCCTTGGTTTTACTAGGCGGGGCTTTTATAGTCGCGCCCATGCAAGATTTCGTCTGTGGCTGCGCCGGTGCCCGGCAGCCTTGCCGGGCCATCTGCTGTTCGCGCTGCTGGCCCGGATTGGCTTGAAACTGATCGCAGCCTGAACGGCGGCTTAGCGTGGGCAAACCGGCCCCTTTTGCTATCTTCCATATTCATTCCCGCTACCGACTTTGCCGCGAGACCTTATGTACCGTTACACCGAGTTTGATCGTCAGTTTGTGCAGCAGCGTGCCGCACAGTACCGCGACCAGTTGCAACGCCATCTGAGCGGCACTTTGGGCGCTGACGAATTTCGCCCCTTGCGCTTACAAAACGGCTGGTATGTGCAGCGCCACGCGCCGATGTTGCGCGTGGCCGTGCCGTACGGCGAGTTGTCTAGCCGCCAGTTGCGCGCGCTGGCACGCATTGCGCGCGAATACGACGTGCCCGAATCGGCGGTTTACCAGGCAGCTATGGCCGCGCAGGGCCGCCTGGGCACGACCAGCCTGCCGCGCCAGCATGCCCACTTCACTACACGCCAGAACGTGCAATACAACTGGATTCCTCTGAATCGCTCGGCAGACGTGATGGACTTGCTGGCCAGCGTGGACATGCACGGCATACAAACCAGCGGCAACTGCATACGCAACATCACCAGCGACGAGCGGGCCGGTATAGCCGCTGACGAGGTGGCCGACCCGCGCCCGTTTTGCGAAATCCTGCGCCAGTGGAGCACCTTGCACCCGGAGTTTGCGTTTTTGCCGCGCAAGTTCAAGATCGCCGTCACCGGCGCGACAGAAGACCGGGCTGCCAGCGCCTGGCACGACGTGGGCTTGCAATTGCGCCGTGCCAATGATGGGGGCTTGGGCTTTCGCGTGCAAGTGGGTGGCGGCATGGGGCGCACGCCCGTCATTGCCAGCGTGGTGCGCGAATTTTTGCCGTGGTCGCAGATCCTGAATTACCTGGAAGCGGTGGTGCGGGTCTATAACCGCTTCGGGCGGCGCGACAACATGTATAAGGCGCGCATCAAAATTTTGGTGAAGGCGCTGGGGCCGCAGTTTGTTGACGAGGTAGAGGCCGAGTTTGCGCACATCCTGGCCCACGATGGCGCCGCCCATACCTTGAGCGAGGCCGAGTTGGCGCGTGTCTCGGCGCTGTTTGAGGCACCCACCATCAGCGACGGCCCCGCCCTCCCAAGCCCGCAGTTGCTGGCGGCAAACGACGATGGCCCCTACAGCCGCTGGCTGCGCCAAAACGTGGCCGCGCACAAGAACCCCGCGCTGCGCGCCGTCACGCTGTCATTTAAGCGCGTGGGCGCGGCGCCGGGGGACGCCAGCGCTGCCGAACTGGAGGCCGCCGCCGACTTGGCCGAGCGCTTTTCTTGTGGTGAGCTGCGCGTCACGCACGACCAAAACCTGTTGCTGCCCTGGGTGCGCGCAATCGACTTGCCCGCGCTGTGGCATGCGGCGAGCCAACACGGCTTGGCACGCGCCAATATCCGCCTGCTCAGCGACATGATTGCCTGCCCGGGTGGCGACTTTTGCGCGCTGGCCAATGCCCGCTCGCTGCCAATTGCAGCGGCCATCATGGAGCGCTACCAAGACCTGGATGAACTGCACGACCTGGGCGAAATTGACCTGCACATCAGCGGCTGCATCAACTCCTGTGGGCACCACCACAGCGGCCACATCGGCATCCTGGGGGTCGATAAAGACGGCCAGGAGTGGTACCAGGTCACGCTAGGCGGCTCGGATGGCTCTAGTTTGAGCGGCCCGGCCACGCCGGGCAAGGTGGTGGGGCCCTCGTTCAGCGCGGCGGAAGTGCCCGAGGTGATTGAGGCCGTGCTCGACCAGTACCGCCACTTGCGCCAGCCGGGCGAAAGCTTTATCGCCACCCTGCGCCGCAGCGGGCCAGACGCATTCAAGGCCGCCGCCCATGGGGCGCGCCAATCCGAACAACGTGTGGCTTAAAGCGGGACCTCAACCATGAAACTCATACCCGCAGACCAGCATCCGGCTCTGGCTGCCGTGCCTGGCACGCTGGCCCTGGCCAACGACGCCGACCCGCAAACCCTGGCCCCAGCACTCGATTCGATCGCCTGCATCGAGTTGCACTTTCCCAAGTTCACTGACGGGCGCGCCTACAGCCAAGCCTACCTGCTGCGCCGCCGACTGGCTTACACCGGCGCCATCCGCGCCACCGGAGACGTGCTGATAGACCAGTTGCTGCACATGCAGCGCAGCGGCTTTAGCGAAGCGCTGCTGCGTGCCGACCAAGACCCCGCCCTGGCGCAGCGCGTGCTGACGCAGTTTGCTGACTTTTATCAGGGTGACGCCACCCAAGCCCTGCCCCACTTTGCCCGTTTCGCCTCCGTATGAATGCGCTTTCGCTCTACAACCATCCCTCGGCAGACTACGCCCGCAAATACGCCACCGCGCTGAACTTGCTGCGTAGCCTGGTGCCGCAATACGCGCCGCTGACGCAAGCCTCTAGCTTAGGGGCGGAAGACATGGTGGTGACCCATCTGGTACAGGCCAGCGGCATCGCCTGCGGCCTGTTTGTTCTCGACACCGGCATGTTGCACCCCGAGACCCTCGCCCTCATCGGCGCGCTGGAACAACGCTACCAGCGCTCGGTTGACGTGTTTCGCCCCGACGCGCAAGCCGCCCGCAGTTTTGTCACCACACACGGCCCAGACGCGATGTACCAGAGCATCGAGTTGCGCAAAGCCTGCTGCCACATCCGAAAAATGGAGCCGCTGGAGCGGGCCTTGCGCGGCCAACGCGGCTGGCTCACCGGTCTGCG
>Ga0136644_10002437_pt1 | contig 14277 bp, 15 predicted proteins | sample C_130820_EF_Meta_FD_94780 | JGI IMG/M metagenome (GOLD analysis project Ga0136644, IMG submission 94780) | Freshwater microbial communities from Lake Croche, Canada to study carbon cycling - C_130820_EF_MetaG (v2) (version 2) | ecosystem: Environmental > Aquatic > Freshwater > Lake | place... | reverse complement strand
GCATAAGGAGCTTCAGGTGATACTGCATGTCCAGAAAATGAATATCCAGCACCTTTTTGTGTTTTACGCATATTTCTTCTTTTGACCATCTAATTACTATAGAGATAAATCAACAATCTCATAGCGTTTAAATTCTTCATTATAAGAAATTTTTACTTCAATATTATTTTTATCTTTCAGTCTTTTACTCAAAGATAAATCCTGAATACATGCGCGTCCAAGATTATCTGAGCCATTAAATAAATTAAATACATCTGGTAATATAGGATCTTTTACAGCTTTTGCGACACTAGGTCTCTTATTTTCTTGTTTTTGTGATGGCTGAACAAGACGTCCATAATAACCTTCTTCAATCTTTGCTTCTGTTTCATTCAAATACAAGGCAAACCGACGTTTATTTGGAGAATCTGGAATAAATATAATCTTTAGAAACTCTGGAGTATTAGACACAGAGTTAAATGATGAAAGTGCTTGCGGTTGAATAATAGATGTTACTAATCCTCCAAGCAAACGAGAATCTGGCATCCAATGAGATTCAACAAATTGTTTCATATAAGTTCTACGTTCTAAATAAGTTTTTGTTGAAAACAGATTTTGATTCGCCCAAATATAGATATCTTCTAAAAATAATTTGTGATTAATATTATCAATAGAACTAATAAATACAGAACCTTCATTTACTTTAGCACTAACACGAAATCTTAGTAAATAACAAAGTGGCTGCCCTTTTGTGATTAGACGCTCTTTTTTAGATAAATTATATTTTACAAATATTGCTGGTAAATTTGGAAGAAATACCAAAAACCCTGGTTCTGATTTTGTTATAAATGATTCAATAAAGAAAGTCCCTTTTTTTAAAGGAATTTCAGCCTTATCTGCTGAAATTCTTTGTTGAATTACTAAATCCAAATTTGTTGAATTTAGAAATTCAATTGCTTGTTGACTTTGAAATGTGTTTGCACGCTTTAATACAATAGCATGTGTATTTCTATGAGAACTCTTTAATGAGCCTTGAGCGATATGTTCTTGCTCATTTGACATTTTACTATACTATATAGTTCACAAAGTTTTAGGCTCTAAAATGAAGAATAATTTTGATTTATATTAGTATCATTTGCCCCGACACGACCCATCAACCCCCCAGAACTTATTGATTCACTATTGAAAGGTTGTATTGGTTCTGCTGTAGGAAGCAATTTAGTGCTAGCAGCACCTGAATCAACTAAGAGCTTTGTTCCAATATTTTTTGTTCCAGGTCCAAATAATCTTTCAGGATAACGTAAATTATCCTGAATATTTTGAGAACCATAATTTTCATCTTGAGGATCACTTGGAACAATATTGTAGTTATCTTCAGCTCTAGCAATCATTTCTGGAATTCTTGCATTAGGGGGATTTGGTCCAGAAGGAGAAACTTCTCGCGGTATTAACATAGGTTCCGGTTTTTTAATAGCTGTAGCTGGTGCTGGAACTTCAAACTTTTCTTCTTTTACATTATATATATAGTAAAAATACAATAATGAAAATCCTGCAATAATAAATATAACTGTGTATAAATTATCAACTCTTTTTATTTCCATCTAAATATAAGAAAAGAATGAGTGTTGAAGAATTTATCACACAAGCTATGAATTCTCAACTTGTAAAAAATCTTGAGACTTTGAATCTTGAAACAATTTTTGAACTTTCTTTTGAGGTTGCCGTAAATGTTGGTAAGCTTTCTTCTTCAAAACAAGAGAAGATTGATTTACTTGTGCGTGTTGTAAAGAAGGTTCTTGAGGAACTAGAGATAAAGAATGTTTCATTATCTGCTCTAAAGACATCCACTGATTCTTGGGAGTCTGTAACAGAGGTTGTTGAGACATTAATCCCTGTTGTGTTTTCTCGCTTACCTGTGATGGATATGCCGCGCTCTTTTTTAAGTTTTCTTTCGTGTGTGTCTGCTTCTTGTGTGTCTGCTTCTTGTGTAAAGGTTGAGAAACAGGTTCTGAAGGTCGAGGAGCAGAAAGTTGAGGAGCAGAAGGTTGAGCATCAGAAGATTGAGGAAGAGGAAGAAGAGGAGGAGGAGGAGACTGCTGAGAAAAAGAAGGTTGAAAAAAGGGAATAATCTGAATACTATAATTTGGAATTAAATAACTATTATTCTCATATTTACAATAATACTTTTCAATTGAAATTGCTTTTAATGGAATTTGCTCATATGGAACGCAATATTCAGTATACATATTTTCTTTAAAATCCTTATTAAGAATTTTAAAGAGTTTAAATTCATTATCATAAAAAAATCCTTTCATATCTCCAAAATCATAAATAAAAACATATTTATCGGAATCAATATTTTTATTTGTTAAATGGTATTTAATTTCATAATTCATTACTACATGTATATATGTGAATATTACTTAGACCCTTAATTAACAAAAAAAAATAAAAATTAAATGTTATTTAAGCAATTATCAATATTATAAAAAATGAGTGTAGTTCCTATTCTTCTTCTCACGCAAAAGGCAGAAGTAAAGAGTGGTAAAATTTCACTAGGTTCTGATAAAGAATTAAGTTTGAAACATATCCAAGGATACACTAAAAAAAAGACTGAAATAGAAGTTCTTGGCACATATGGATATAGAGGAGTAACTCTTTATCTATTTGGATTTACAAAAGGTAAAGCTGGTAGTGAAAATAAACATGAATTACCGCCACCTCATGATACAACTCTTGCATTTGGAGATATTATTTTAGTAGCGTCTAAATCTGAATCATCATTTGCAATTCCACTAAACTTTAAAGTCGATGATTATGAACAATTTTATTCAAAAGCCTTTGGAGGATTTGAAGATTTAGATGAAGAAAATGAAGATGATGATTTTGAGGAAGAAGAAGAAGTAGTAGATGAAGAAAATCTTGATGAAGTTATTGATGAAGAAGTATTTAATGAATATGAAGCAGCTTACGAATCTGAAGAAGAAGTTGTAGAAGTAGAGAAGAAAAAGAAAAAGAAAGCTTCATCGCAAACAATTCAAATTTCTAAATATGTTCATCCAGACAAACAACTAAATGAAACATCTGTAAAAAATGAAATTCGTTTGAATACAATTAAAGTAATTGAAAAACTATTTGATAAAGTTTTAACAGCAAAAGAATGTGATACACTTGAATATGAAATTTATAAACAGAGTTTAGACTCCGCTCTAACTTTACATATTGCGCGTGATTGGAGTATTGAGTTATACAAAGAACTTTATAAATCAATTGCACGTAAAGTGGTTGGAAATCTAAATTCAAATTCATATGTTCAAAATAAAGAACTTCTTGAAAAATATAAATTAAAGAAAGTTACATTTAATGAAATTTGCTCTATGAATCATTATAGTCTTTATGAATCAAAATGGAAAGAATTAATTGAACATCAGAAACTTATTGAAAAGCGTCAACTGGAAGGAAATAAGTCTATGGCCACAGATCAATTCTTATGCACTCGTTGTTTCAAGCGTGAATGCACATATTATGAAATGCAAACACGTTCTGCGGATGAGCCAATGACAATTTTCATTAATTGTTTGAATTGCGGTAAAAATTGGCGTCAATAAAACAAAGGCTAAAAAAGAATGTCAACTACGGAGCAAAAACAAACAAAATTAGTAGGAGTAAATAGTTCAAATCCATTACCTATTGTTGATAAACTTTGGGAATTTTATTCTGCAAAGGGGATTAAAACTGTTTTTATTTCTGTTGGAACCTCAAGTTCTCCAATTGGAGAATTAGAAATTGCAGAAACACTTGGTTGCCCTCTTCATATTGTAGAATGGAATAAAACTCATTTAAGTAATTGGGATAAAGTATTAAATATTCTTAATACACGTAAAGAAACTGAAGAAACAAAATGTGTATTTACAACGGATGTTTCAAATAAATGGATTCTAGGAAAAAATCTTCGTATATCAAAATCATTACCTTTTTATTTTGATGGAACGGTTGACTTAAGTGGAGAAACAGTTCAAACTATAAATTTTGAAAATTATGTAACATCTGTATGTGATTCTATGAATATTCCAAGTGATAATCACCGTATAGATTTATTGAATATTCAAGTTGATAATTCTATTGAAATTCCTATACTATTTTCTTTATTAAATACTCCTTATAGACCTGGATTAGTAATTGTAAGTTATACAGATAAGCCTGATACAAATCTATACTCAACACAAGTAGCAGGCCACTTACAAAATATAGGATATATGTTACTAACAAAAGAAGATAATAAATTTTTATACATGTATAATGATAAAAATGTATATGAATTCTGTAGTTATGAAACAACTGCTGTAGATAATCCTCTTGTTTATGAATTAGTAAAATCTACAGGATTTTATAATAAATCTACTAAAAATGTAGATGCGTGAGCCTTCTCGAATTTCTCCTCTTCAGGAAAAACGCATATATTTATTAAAAAATAAAATATATAAAAGAAAGGCTTATACATATAGTTGTAATGTTAATTTAATAGTAAGAATTAGGTATGGCAACATTGAAGAAATACAAGACAAAATTTCAAAAGAATATTAGTATTCCTAAATTTTCAACCCTTTTTCATCCCGGTGATAATTTTTATTTATATGTTAATGATGAATGGTTAAAAAAAACTAATATTCCTGAGTATCAAGTATCTTATAGTGTTGATGATGAAATTGGAAGTATTATTGAAAAGGATTTATTTTTAATATTAGATCAGTGTGAAGAAGAAGCATCAAAAGGTAAAGAACCAAAAGTCTTTCAACAAAAACTTAAGGATGCGATTGGTCGTTTTGCTTTATCATCGAATAGAATAAGCGTTCAAAAAAATAGTATATTATTATTAAAAGAAGAAATACAAAAGTTACGTTGTATTCGTTCAATTCATGATATTGGCGAAATTCTTGGAAGTTTTTCTAGGAATAAAGTTGATTCTTTATTAAGTACACTTTTACAACTTGAAAGAACAAAAGATAATGAATCAATTTACACACTTTTGATTGGTAGTGGTTCATTAGGATTGCCTGATATTAGTTATTATAAAGGAATTGCACCAGGAAAACAAAGAACATTAATATCTTATATAAGTCTTATCAGAAATGTTTGTAAAATGCTTGAAATAGAAGATGTGTCAAATATAGTTACATTAGAAGCATATTTTGCAGCGTATATAAAAGTTTCTTCTAATAAAGAAAGTTATTTATTAAAAGGTTCAGAACTTGAAAATAAATTTAGACATTTTCCATGGAAGACTTTCTTTACTTCTTATGGAATTCAAAACTGGAAAGAATATACATATCGCTTTCAAAATGATACATGGATCAAACAACTAGAAAAGGCGTTTCAATCATTCTCTTTAGAACAATGGACACAGCTTTTTATTTTACATCTTATACTTCATGCATTACCAATTTTACCCCCTCCTTATGATGATATTCATTATAATTTTTTTGGAAAAACTTTAAGAGGTCAAGAAAAAAAGATTTATCAAAAACTACTAACCTTAGAACTTACAAAAGAATATTTAACTACACCCTTATCAATATTATACAAAGAATATTTTTTACAAGAATCTTTAAAAAAGAAAGCAACTTATTTTATTGAAAAAATACGTAAGTCAGCTATACATCAAATTGAAACAAATAAATGGCTTGAAGATAAAACAAAGATAAAAGCAAAAGAAAAAGTAAAAGATATGATATTAAGTATAGGTTGGCCAGATTATTATTATAAAATAAATCTTCCAAAGTTACAAACTGATAATTTATTAATGAATATATATTTACTTGCAGCAAATTCTACAGATAGTGATATTTATCTATTAAATAAAAAATCTAAACCTGGTAAAACATGGTCTGAAGCATCATTTATTGTGAATGCATTTTATTATAGTGAAATAAACGAATTTATAATTCCTGCTGGTTCTTTAATGTATCCTTATTTTAGTGATAATAAATCTAGTGGTTGGAATTATGGAGGATTAGGCTGTGTTATAGGTCATGAAATGATTCATGCATTTGATGATAGTGGTAGAAATTATGATGAACATGGATTCTTAAAAAAATGGTGGCTCCCTAGAGATAATAGAAGATTTAATTCAATTACAAAAGAGTTAATTGAATTATATAATAATTCTAAAATTCTAGATACAAAAATAAATGGGAAGTTAACGTTGAATGAAAACTTAGCAGATTTAGGAGGATTATCAATTGCATTACATGCATTAAAAGATGAAATACAAGGAAAAACTGATAAAGAAAAAAAACATGAACTTCAACAATTCTTTATTTCATACGCGATTACATGGAGAACAAAAGAACAAAAAATAAAACAACTACAATCTTTATTTATAGATGCACATTCTCCACCAGAGTTGCGCGTAAATAATATTGTAAATGAATTTGATGAATGGTATGAAGCATTTGATATTCAAGTAGAAAATAAAATGTATATTGCGCCAGAAGATAGAATAAGAGTTTATTAAAGAATAATTAAATCACTTAGTCTAAACTTTTCATATGTCCCATCAGGCATATAACGTTTTACAATAAATGGAAGACGGCGCTCATTAAGTTCTAGTTTTGCAATATCAAGAACACTTGTAACATATTCTGGAACTTTTACATAAGGTCGTGCTCCTTGTGCAAGTTGATTTGTTCTCATTCCAAGAATTTTAGTTCGTTCAAATACAGATAAGAAAGGCATAGAACGATGAACTGGATCACCAAGAGTTTCTCGTAAAGGAATTCCAGATTGTTCTGCTTCTTCATATTCAAGAATACACTCTGGATGATATTTTAGAAGTGTTTCAATCGGATTACTGAAATATGTTTTTTCTTCTTGAACTTCAATTTCTGGCTGATCTTCTACATCATCAAACTCATCAAGATCCTCAAGAATATCCTCTACATCATCTGCATCAACTGCACCAGAGGAAATAAAGTTGTCTGATTCCATTTTACTACTAGTAATTATAAAAACAATCGTTTAATTTTTTACAAATTTTGTAAAAAATTGGATACATAAAGTAATTTCAATTAGTATTAAAAAGAATGGAATCTACTGAAGTTAAAATATATACCTCATTTGATGATATGGGGTTACCGGATAACCTCTTAAGAGGTATTTATTCATATGGTTTTGAAAAACCATCTAGAATTCAAGAAAAAGCAATTGTTCCTATTCGTGAGCGTAAAGATATTCTAGCACAAGCACAGTCTGGAACCGGAAAAACTGGAGCTTTTACAATTGGTTCTATGTCTGTGATTGACCCCGCAATTAACAACCCACAGGTGTTTGTCCTAGTCCCAACACAAGAACTTGCAAAACAAATTTATAATGTAGCAAAAAATATTGGATCGTTTATTCCTGTAAATTGTTATTGTGCAACGGGTGGAACACCTATTAAAGATGATATCACCGCTATTGAAAATGGTGTTCAATTTATTGTTGGAACACCAGGTCGTATGTATTATCTTATGGAACGTAATATTCTGAGAACTCGTGATATTAAAGTATTAATTCTTGATGAAGCAGATCAAATGCTTGAAGATCGCTTTTACAAGCAAGTAATGTGTATTCTAGATATTGGATTTCCAAATACTACAAAGGTTGCTTTATTTTCTGCCACCATGGCAAAAGAAGTAATTGAAGTTGCAAACAAACTTCTTCAAGATCCTGTTCGTATTTTAATTCCTGCTGAAGAAGTAACTCTTGATGGAATTGTACAATATGTTGTTGATGTTGAAAAAGATGATTGGAAATATGAAATTCTATGTGATATTTATAAACAGTTGAATATTAATCAAGCTATTATTTATTGTAATAAACGCCAAAGTGCAGAATGGCTTTCTGATAAACTTTCGAATGATGGGTATCCTCTTCTTTGTATTCATGGTGATATGGAAAATGCTGAACGCCGTCGTCGCATGCAAGAGTTCCGTGACGGAAAGGTTCGTGTATTAGTTTCAACTGATTTACTTGCACGTGGTATTGATATTCAGCAAATTAGTTTAGTTATTAATTATGAACTGCCAAATAATCGTGAAAATTATATTCATCGTATTGGTCGCTCTGGTCGCTTTGGGCGAAAGGGTGTAGCAATTAATCTTATTTCTTCAAATGAAAAAAGAGCAAGAGAAGAGATTGAATCATATTATAATATTAAAATGAAAGAGCTGCCTATGGAACTAAGTCAGATTAGCCTAATATAAATTTTAATTAGTTCTTATATCATGTCTACATGTTGGGCATCTAACATTATTAGTAAACCAAGTGCTAATACAATTATCATGAAACATATGTTGGCAAATATTAAGTCTTCGCACTCTTCTACCATCTTGAATAAGTGAATCTTGACAAATAGCGCAATTATCATTATTATTTGTTACTTCAACAATACTAGAACCATTATTAATTTGTTCCACAGTTGGACGAATAGTAATAGGTTCCATAAATGTATTTAAGTTTGTTTGTCTACGCAAATTAGGAAACATCATATTATGTGTTTGAGGATATAATGCAGCAGTAATTAACGATGCAAGAGGATTCAGTAAAGAATCTTCTTGTGATGAAGGAATATGCTCATCATCGTCTATAGAATATGTAATACGAATAGTATCATTAGGATTAGAACTTACTATTCTCTGGCGTGATTGAGTAGGAGGTTGTGTGGGTGTATTCACAATAACGTTACGATTATGATTATTTGTAGCACGCGTGAACAAATCAAATCGATTGTGTGCTTGAGAGCGAATATATGCAACTAAGGGATTATTATCAAATTGACGACCATAAAGAATATCAGGGAAATAATTATGTAAATCATCAAGTAGTCTAATTTGATAATAACTCTCGTAGTCAGACATTTTTAATACAAATCTAAATGGTTTGTAGGATACAATTTTTTTTATTTTACGTAAAACAAAAAAAATTGTAAAGGTTTAAATATGAAAAATAGTATCATAATAAGATGAATATTAATGGAACAGGTGGAATAGTAAATGTAGGATTCACATGTTATGCAAATGCAACTCTTCAGGCATTTCGCCATTGTTATAATATTGAAAATCTCTTTCAAGAAGATAAATATACTACAATTCTTAAGAAAGATTGTAAATATAATGAAATTACAAAACAGTTTGCAAATTTAATTCAAACAGTTTCACAAATTCAATCGAATTCTTCTATTCGCCCAAATGGATTCTGGCATGCATTTTCAGAAGTAGCAAAAGATTCATGTTTTGAACATTTAGCCTTAAGAGAACAACATGATGCACATGAATTCCTTATGTTTCTACTTGATTCACTGCATGAATCACTTTCTCGTAATGTAAATATGAATATTACAAAATGTGAATTAAAATCAGAGCGACAAATCTTTCAAAATAAATCTTTAGAGGTATGGAAAAATTCTTTTGAGAACCAATATTCTCCTTTTGTAGATTTATTCTTTGGATTATTTCATATTCAAACTCTTTGTCGTTCATGTGGGTTTACGTCAAATAAATGGGAAACATTTAATACTTTGAAAGGTGTTATTAAGAAACAAAATGAAAAACCAACTTTAATTGAATGTATTATGGGAGAACTAAATGAAGAAATTATTGAAGATTATGCTTGCGATAAGTGTACACCAAAAAGAAGTAAAGCAATAAGAAAAACAAGAATTTGGAAACTCCCTAAAAATTTAATTGTTGTATTGAAACGATTTAATTATGACGGGCAAAAGATTCATACACCAATTGAACCATTTGGTCCTATACTAAATCTTACAGGATTATTCTCTCAATCATCGCCTTATAAAAAAATATGCGATTATCAACTAAATTCTATTGTTGATCATCATGGTTCAGCAAATGGGGGTCATTATACGGCACAAGCAAAAAATCGATCGGAAGAAAAGTGGTTTCTATATGATGATCAAAATGTTCATTCAATTGAAGGTCCTATTCTAGGAGAAAGTAACTATATATTCTTTCTAGAATCTAAATAGATGAGTTCACCACGATGCACATTAAATCGCTGGGGTTCTGGAACAGGAAGTTGTAGTTCTACTCCAAAAACAGAAGAATCAAAAGCTATGGAAGAAAAGTTAAAAAAAATGATGGAAGAAAGAAATAAGTTAGATAATATTTGGACACAAGCTTCTTCTTCTGCTTCTGCTTCTGCTTCTGCTTCTGCGAAAACTCAATCTAAATAAATTTTTATTTTTAGTCTAGATGGAAAAACCTTTACTTGGATTATGTATGATTGTTAAAAATGAAGAACATGTTATTGAACGCGCCATACGTTCTGCTATTCACTTAATAGATACATTTTGTATTGTAGATACTGGTTCAACAGATAAAACAAAAGAAATTATAAAAAAAGTATCTGAAGAATTAAAAATAACAGGGCACGTATATGATAAGCCATGGGTTAATTTTGGTCATAATAGATCGGAAGCATTAGAATTATCAAGAAATCATATGAAATGGGCATTAGTTCTTGATGCAGATGATTTTATAAAAGGTGAATTTGATAAAAAATTATTAACTGACAGTATTGCTGGATATAATTTAAATATGGTTTCTAGTGATTCTATTTTTAATATGTTATTTTTATTAAATTTAAAATATGATTGGAGATTTGTAGGTGTAACACATGAATATTCAAAATGTTTTGATAAAAATATTGTTATTGGTAAATTACCACATACATTTTCTATGATATACTCATGTCAGGGAAATAGAAATAAAAATAATCAAAAATTTTTAAATGATGTAGAATTATTAGAAAAAGAAATTAGTACTATTTATTCTAAATCTAGAGAATTATATTATTTAGGACAGTCATGTATACATGCAAAAAAATTAGAAGAAGCAAAAAAATATTTTAAATTAAGAACTAAATTTAATGGATGGAAAGAAGAAATATATGTATCTTATTTATATTTAATTGATTTAACAGATGATTATAAGAAGAAACTTAAATATGCATGGAAGGCGCAAAATGTAAATCCAAAAAGAAAAGAAGCTGTATATAAAGTATTATCTTATACAAGAAAAAAAGATATATATAATGAAGAATTATATTCATTAGGTTTTATATATAAAGATAATACTTTAGATACATCCCATTTATTTTCTGATTTTGATAGTTATGGCTGGAAAAGTTATGATGAATTTGCTTTACATGCATATTATACAGGGCATTTTAATGAAGCAAATGATGCGTTTATAAAAGCTATACAATTATGTTCTAATAAAGAAGATTTAGAAAGATTACAAAAAGGTTTAAACTTTTGTAAAGATAAAATAGATAAACTAGAAGAAATAGAGATATAAAGTAAATATATATATTATTAATATGAATAAATATATTATTTATACACAATTTTCTGAAAAGTATTTACTATTTTTTATTAATTATTTAAAACAGTTAGAAAAGCTAGGATGGAAATTAATAAAATTTAATACAAAAGAAGTTCAAGAAATTTTATTAAATGAAAATATAGTTTTAATACATACATTTTATGAAATTAATTATTCAGAATTTATTATTAATAAAAATTGTAAAATAATATATAAAATAGAAGACTATTATGAACATAATAAAGTAGGCTCAAAAAATATTATAAATTTTTTTAAAGAAAAATCATCTATAATAATATCACCATATGCTTATAATTTAGATGTTAAAACTAAATTATGGGTCCCTCATTCAGTAAACGATGAAAATATTAAAAATATTAATTTTAATAATAATCCAATTAATAAGATACTATTATCTGGTTATCTATGGAAAGAGATATATCCATTTAGAAATTTTGTATTTGAAATGAATGATTCAAGAATTGATATGCTAAATCATCCTGGTTATAAAGAAAATACTTCTGGACATGATAATGATATAGTAGGAGTTAAATATATTAATTTCTTAAATAAATACATATGTTGTTTTGTTGATGCTTCTATAGAAAAATATATATTCTTAAAAAATTATGAAATTACAGCATCAGGTTCATTATTACTAGGAGATGATTCTATTGAAGAATATTTGAAAAAACTTGGATTTATTGATAATATATCGTGTATATTATGTAATAAAGAAAATATAAAAGAAAAAATAGATTACATTTTAGATCCGAATAATAGAAATAGTATTGATGTTATAAGAAAAAAGGGAATGTTAATATCAAGAAAACATCATTTATCAAGTATAAGAGCAATACAGTTTAATGATAAAATAGATTCTATTTTTAAAAAAGTAAAATCCAATAATAAAGATGAAATTCCTAGAATTATTCATCAAATTTGGATTGGACCAAAAGAAATTCCAAAAAAATCATTAGAATATATTAAAAAAATAATAGAATTACATCCAAATTTTCAGTATAGATTATGGACAAATGAAGATTTAATAGAAGAAAATTTTAGTAATTTGGAATATATAAATAAATGTAAATCATGGACAGAAAAATCAGATATAATGAGATATGATATATTATATAAATATGGTGGTATATATTTGGATATTGATTTTGAAATATTTAAAAATTTAGAACCACTATTAACAAATGATTTAGTAGTATGTAATGAAGATAATGGTATAAATCATTATATGTCAGGTGGTTTTATTGCATGTAAACAATATAATAAAAATTTATTAAATTGTGTTAACAATATTAAATATACAGATTTAACATTATCTCCAAGTGTATCGACAGGTCCTTATTATTTTAGAAAAAATATTATTCTTGATAATAATGTAGAGATTTTAGCAACCCATACTATGTATCCAACACATTGGACAAATAAACAATATTACCCATATAAATATTTAGATGGAACATATGGTGTTCATCATTGGGATGGTGATTGGTCTGGTGATGGAATTACTCAACCCCAATAATAGTATAAAAATGGACAAATAAACATATTTTTGAATCCTTTTGCTCGAATCTCTAAATGGAAATTTACATGTTCTGCCGCTACAGGATAATTATATCCAGAATTATTTTTGTAAAATATTTTTTTATCTTTTAAATAAATTCCTAAACTACATCCATCAATATGTGTTTTAGGAGTTGGATCTACAATAGGTATACTAGAATAGAAGTCATGTAATGTATCAGTTACATCAGCAGAATAAGAGCATCCTTTAATTACATTTGCTCTATATATAGCAATCCCACCAAAAGCACTAATTACAGGAATAAACCCATCTTCTAATGTATATTTATGTTGTATCTTTGCCATATGTTTATCAGACCAAAATATTTCTCCTAGAATTTCTGGTCCATATGGCAAACTTTCTGATCTAAATTCATATCCATCATAATAGTGTCCATTACTTTGAACACCATTCGCAAATAAAACATGAATTTCTTTAGGAAAATTTCTAATAAGATATTGAATTGCTTTTAATTCTGGAATAAAATTAATATCTAAATCCATTATAATAACAAAATCTTCATCGCCTAGATTTTTGGATTCAATCATTTTTAACAATTGGTTTCTTGCGAAGGCAATTTTATGAATTCTACAACCTTGGTTATCATAAGTTCTTCCTGGAAAAGAATTTAAGAAAAAACTTTCTGGGTAATCTTCAATTTGAATTTGAATATATTCATTTTGAATTAAATTTAAAATTTCTTTTGTAGAATCAGAACTATTATTTTCATACAAACAAACTTCAAGTTCTGGAATTTCAGATTTCAATAAAGTTAAAAATTTTAATATTTGAACAGAATTTTTCTCAATATTTCTAACAATTCCTCCTAGCACTACTTTCATTTATTATAATAATAACAAATTGTTTATGTATACATGGCTAAATGAGAATGATCTTTTAGATCTTTTTTCTTTAAGAACAAATCAGCATGTTCTTTCTTTAATACAAATGGTAGAGTAAAGTTTGGAATATAGAAAGGCATTTCTTTAGAATTGAAAATTCGCAACATATTGATCTTTTGAACAATTTGTTCAATACATCTCTTAAATTCGCGAACACCAGGTTCTTCTTTTGCATATGTTTCAAGAATATGTTGAATAATTTCTTTTGAAATTGAAACTTTTTCTTGTAAATTTACTTCTTTTAGAGCATTTGGCACTAAGAATTTTTCTGCAATTGCCATCTTTTCTTTTAGTTGATATCCTTGAAGATTAATTACAATCATGCGGTCAAGCAGAATCTTATCAATCTTATTCAAATCATTACCACTAAACATAAACATTACTTTGGATAAATCAATTGGAATTCCACTCAAATATTTATCTTCAAAGT